>Ga0187893_10007491_pt1 | contig 17837 bp, 13 predicted proteins | sample MA1701074metaG_FD_139574 | JGI IMG/M metagenome (GOLD analysis project Ga0187893, IMG submission 139574) | White microbial mat communities from a basaltic lava cave in the Kipuka Kanohina Cave System on the Island of Hawaii, USA - MA170107-4 metaG ... | reverse complement strand
CGAGCTTGGCGATCTGCAACTCGAGCCATCGCGCGGCTCCGTCGAAGTCTGTTCGCTTGGGCGCGCGCTTGGCAATGTTCAACTGGCCACCAAGCTGCTGCGATTTCTCCCACAACACGACTTTGTGTCCGCGCAGCCGTAGCACGCGTGCCGCCTCCATTCCCGCCACGCCGCCACCCAAAACCATGACCGTCTTGCTTCGTTCGGCGCGTGGGATGTGTGCCAACTCGGCCTCGTAACCAATGGTCGGATTCTGCACGCAGCTGATCGGCAGCCCGCGATACTGGCGGTCGATGCAACCTTCATTGTAGCCCATGCACTGGCGAATGTCGTCGAGGCGACCTTCTCGGGCCTTGTTCGGCAGGTAGGGGTCGGCAATCAGCGCACGGGTCATCGCTACCAGATCGGCCTGACCTTCCGACAGCACGCGTTCTGCGACCGTCGGATCGACGATGCGCCCAACCGCAATGACAGGCTCTCGCACGACTTCGCGAATACCACCCGCCAAGTAGCTAAAGCACGCGAGAGGAAAGTTCATCGACGGTACGCACGCGGCTTCGGCTGGGAGTGTCTCGCCGCTGCCCCCAATCACGTTGAAGTAGTCGATCATGCCATGATCACTGATCCGCCCCACGATCTCGCGCATCAGCCGACTGTCGATGCCGCCTTCGACGAAATCGTCGCCGGTGACGCGGATCCCCACGATGAAGTCGTCTCCGACGGCCTCACGTACATGCTCAATGACCATGAAACCGAAGCGCATCCGGTTCTCCAGCTCACCGCCGAATTCGTCGCTGCGGAAATTGACGTGCGGCCCCCAAAACTGATCAATGAGGTGACAGTGCGCGGCGGACAGCTCGATGCCGTCGAAGCCGCCGTTCTTGACACGCACGGCGGCTTCGGCAAACGCTTGCACGATCATCTCGATATCTGGTTTACGTAGGACGCCAGGGACCTCACGGTGGTTGGGCTCCTTGACTGCCGACGGGCTCAGCAATCGCTGCCAAGCGAGGTTCGAATGGCCACGGCGTCCCCGGTGAGTAATTTGGCACAGCAAGACGGTGTCGTGCTCGTGCATGGTGTCGGCGAAGCGTTGAAGGTGCGGTATGACACGGTCGTCCCACAACTCGACGACTCGCCAGTCGAGCGAAGGCGAGGTCGGATGCACCGACGAGGAGCCAAAGCAAATCATCATCCCTACCCCCCCCTTGGCCTTTTCGAGATAATAGCGACGGTAGCGTTCCTGCGGCATGCCATGTTCGGCAAAGATGGTGACGTGAGCCGTGGATACGATGCGGTTCTTCACGTTTTTGTGACGCAGCGTCAACGGTGAAAACAACGTGGGGAACGATGCGCTCATGGTGTTTGCTCCCGAGTCGACTGGACGAACTCGTGGTGTTTGAGGAACCGATACAGTTGCTCGACCAGGTATCCTGCATCGCCCTCCAATATCGACGATGCCGAGGTTTGAGTGTGGCTGCCGCCAGCCATGATCGCCTTGACCCGATCGCCGGCCGACAGGTTGGCGTCCGGAGCGAAGCGCTTCTTGACGCGTGCCCGAGGTACCAGCAGTTTCTCCACCGATGGCCAGAAGGGTAGTGCACCGGCCACGGCGTGCTGATGCTCGGGCGACGAGAGGGGCATGGAAAGCACCGGGATCGAAGCCTGGCGGGCGCGATCTAGTAGCCGTCGGCTGACATAGCGAGGCTGAATCGCGTCTGCCACGAAGGTGATCACCACGGGCATGTCCACTTCCACGACCTCCCGGTGCCCACGTTCGAGCTTGCGCACCAGCACACATCGTTCCCTTGATAGCTCGCGGACTTCGCACACGGATGTCACTTGTGCCCAGCCGAGCAGCTCGGCCAAAAGTGGACCGACCACGGCCGAAGCGTTGTCCATGGTTTCGTCGCCACAACATACGAGATCGAACTCGCCGCTGGCGAAGCGTCGTGCCAGCGCCATGGCCGTCGACACGGGCGCTGTAGGCTGTGACCACGGCGCGATACGCTGCACGTGATCGACCCCACGGGCGAGCGCATACACGAGCGCCCCTTCCTCGTCGGCCGTACAAACGCTGACGGCTGCGATGGAGTCCACGTTCACATCTCGTTGCGAGCCGACCTGGCTCACACGGGCCTTGATGTGAAATGCGAACTCCAGCGCAGCACGATCGGCCAGATTCGTCAGGCGGATGGGAACGGCTTGGTCGCTTCGTACGGCGGCCGCTGGTTGAGGGAACGGGAACGGTAGGCGGGTGTCCAACACCTCTTTGAGACACACGGCGATGTTCATGGGACATCCAGGGCGTCGAGCACGACTTCGGAGATGTCGCGTACGTGGATCTCGTGCTGCTTTCCAGCCGTGGCTCCGGCGGTTTCGAGCATCACCTTGCAAAATGGGCAACCAGTCGCCACTACGTTCGCGCCGGTCGTGCTTGCTTCGAGCAACCGCAGGCCTTCGACCCGCTTTGCCCCTGCGCTCTCGAGCCACATTTGTCCACCACCGCCGCCACAGCACAGCGAATGTTCGCGGTGACGCGGCATCTCCACGCGCACCAGTCCGGGCACGCTGTCGAGCACCGTGCGTGGAGCATCGTACTCGCCGTTGTGTCTACCGAGATAGCAGGGATCGTGAAACGTGACCTTGGTCGCGGACCCGGTGTGTTTGGACCTCATGGTGAGTTTTTTCTGATCGAGCAGCTGCTTTATCAGCTGTGTATGGTGAACCACCTCGAACTCGAGGCCACTGCCGTTGGTTTCGCCAGCTTGGTCGCTGTCGGGATACTCGTTCTTGAACGTATTGAAGCAGTGGGGGCAATGCGTGACGATCTTCCGCACGCCGGTGGCGTGCAGCAGCTCCTGATTTCTGCGGCGGCAACTCTGGAACAACGCCTCGTCACCGAGACGCCGAGCCGGATCACCGGTACAGCCTTCGCTCGCCAACACGGCAAAGTCGAGCCCGGCGGCCTTGAACAAGGCCGCGGTCGCGCGACTGATCGACTGTGCTGTCGGCTCCAATGCCCCTGCGCATCCGACCCAGTAGATCCATTCGGGCTTGCGTGTGTGACTGCCGTGCGTGACGTCCAGCACGGGCAACGTCAAACTCTCGCGCCACGAGTTTCGCTGCGCCGGCGGGTGGCTCCAGGGGTTCTGGCGCGTGTCCACCCCTTCGAGGGCGACTCGTGCAGCCGGTGAGATCGCTCCGAGGTCGACCATTTGTCGCCGCAGGTCGATGATCTTGTCGAACACTTGGATATCGACGGGGCATGCTGCGTTGCATGCCCCGCACGTGGTGCAATCCCACAAGGCTTGCGGCGTGAGCTTTTCTAGTGCGGTAGGAACGGAGACCGTGTTGGAGGCCGCTGCAGATGCGTCGATGAGGCCTTGCAAGCCGAGCACGATGCCGCGTGGATCCAACGCTTTCTCGGCGGCGGTAGCCGGACACACCGACGTGCAGCGACCGCACGTCGTGCAGGCATCGGCCTCGAGCAGATCCCTCCACCTCAGATCGACCGCTCGGCCCGTACCCACCGTCGTGGCTGCCAACAACGGATAGGGACGCAGCGATCCGCTGGATCGGCGGGGCGCGAGCGCTACTGCCAGCGCAGACACCACCACGTGCCGGAACAAGAAACTGGTGGCAAGCGCGAACAAGGCCATCGAAAGTACGGCGTGCCCAGTCCATAGCGACTGGTGCAGCGTTTGCAGCGTCGCTCGTGACAAGCCAAGCGCCCGCAGTAGCAACGCCAATGGATACCCCACGATCGACGCACGCTCGAACGGTGGGAGATCGACGGCAATGCGCGAGGCCTCGAGAACGAACCCCGAAACCCCAATCGCGATCAAGAGCGCCAGCAAACCGTTGGCCATCGCTGATGATTGGAGTCGCGGTTTTCGTACCACACCGCGTCGGTACACGGCCATGGTCAACCCCAACAGAAACGCCGCGCCTCCCACATCGATCACACAAGATGCGACGATATAAAATACGCCATAGAAAAAATGCAAGGGTGTTTGTTCCTCGAGAAACACCAGTGTGGTTCCGACGAACAAGATGAAAAAACCCCACAGGATCAGGCCATGCATGACGGCCGCAAAGCGATCGTGCGCCATCTTGCCGCGACCACTCGTCCATCGCACGAGCTTCGCCATGGCATCGGACCAACGCGGACGGACATGCTCCGGAAGTCCTGCCCGCCATACACGTACCCGACTCGCCAACCTGAGCACCGACAAGCCAACGGCGATCGACGTGCCTCCATACAGAAGAACCGTCATCCAGCTCGCCACGTTCCAGTTGATGATGCGCGTGACCGGTTCCATGGCGTGACGAGCGAGCTATCCGTTCTCCCAAGCAGTCTTGGATTGGTCGTCACGGATGCGTCGCGTGAGTGCAGGCACGAGGACGTGCAGGTCTCCCACCACGCCGAAATGAGCCACCGAGAAGATGGGCGCTTTGCGATCGGAGTTGATCGCGACGATCGTGTCGGACCCTCTCATGCCCATGAGATGGTGGCTTGCACCCGAGATCCCAGCGGCTACGTACAGGCGGGGCGCCACTGTCTTGCCAGTCTGACCTACTTGACGTTCATGCGGGATCCAGCCCAAGTCGACTGCCACACGACTGGCGCCCACCGAAGCCCGCAATGCATCCGCGAGCTCGCGGATGGTCGCGAAGCCTTGTGCGCTGCCAAGTCCCCGCCCGCCGGAAACGATCCGCTCCGCGTCCCTCAGATCCTGTACCCGAGGATCGGGTGGCATGTGTTCCCGCACCCGAACGCGTTGCTTGGGGAGCGGTACCACCACGTGGCGAACGACCTCAGGTACCAGCGCATCCGGATTTGGTAGCGATGCGTCGGCCACACCGGGCTTCATCGTGACCAGGAGTTTTTTGGCACCCTCACCCCAGAGCCACAGCGATTGCACATGGATTCTGCCTCCGTGGGATACACGCGTGACTTCCAGCTTGTCGGTGCCGGTGGATCGAACAGTCAGGGCGTGCGGTACGTATCCGAGGCCTGCGCGAGCGGCCAAGCGTACCGCGAGGTCGCGGCCGTTCGTGGTCGCCGGCACCAACAACAGTGAAAACGCCGTGGTGGTGACGAAATCCTGCAACGCCGCCAGCATGGTCTCGGTCGTATAGGTCGCGAGCATCGGATGCTCGAACAGGTGGATTTTCGCTGGTTCATGGACGCGCAACTGATCGATCTGTCGGGCGGAATGCTCCGGGGCGCTCGCGAGAACCACCTCGACCGTGGTTTTTTTCACCGCGGCAAGCTTCTTGGCATCGCCAATGAGCTCGAGAGTGACCTGTTGAACGTGCCCGTCCGTGACCTCCGCCAACACGTGCACGGGAGCAGGCAGTTGATGGGTCACGACGGTTTCGCTCATGGTAAGCCAAAGTAGCTCGTTGTTTCGTATAAATCAACATGATGCGTATTACGCAACAAACCCATCGGCACCAATCCCAGCCACTGCGTGCAAGCCCCTCACACCAGCCAATCGCGCGCGATTTCGAGGTAGAGCAGGGCGGCCTTGTCGATGGCGGCGGTTGCAGCGTATTCGTCGGTTTGGTGCGCTAGGGCTGGATCTCCGGGCCCACAGATCACGGTGGGAGGAAGGCCTAGAGCTGGGCCCAGCACTGCAGCGTCGGTGAAGTACGTGACCGCACGCGCGTGTGGACGCTCTCCGATGAATGCTTCGCCGAGCTCGAACACCCGTTGTACCCACCGGTCATCTTCACGCGTCGTCACCGGTTTGGCATCCAGCAAGCGTTCGACCGATCCACGGGATCCAACGAGCTCTTGCAAGCGCCCAACGATCTCATCATGGTCACACCCGGCCACGGTACGAATGTCGAGCTCGGCTTCGCAGCGATCGGGAACCTGATTCGGTATCGAGCCACCCCGAACGACACCCAAATTGATGGTTGGAGCGCCTTGGAGCGCGTGGGTGGGGCCGAGGCAAATGCCTGGCAACGCCTGGAGAATCGGCAGCATGTGCTCTATCGCGTTTTTCCCCAGCTCGGGCGTCGAGCCATGTGCGGCCGTTCCGTGGCATGTGATCCGTGCCCACAACGCGCCCTTGTGACCAATCACTGGATAGAGGTTGGTCGGCTCGCCAACCACCAGCGCACCGACCTGCCTTGGGAGTAACCCTTGCTGCACGAGGTCTCGGGCACCATCACAGCCGGATTCTTCTCCGGCAGTGAGAACCACGAGGACCCCGCTGCGACGACGTTCGAGCCGGGCGACCTGTCGCGCGGCGCAAATCATGGCAGCTACCCCGCTCTTCATATCGCTGGACCCGCGACCGTAGAGCCGTCCGTGTTCGACCTCGCCCCCGAACGGATCGTGGGACCAGGCTGCGGTCCCGAGCGGTACGACATCCAGGTGCCCGGTAAAGCAAAGTGGCAGGGCGGTATCGTGCGGATCATCGCGGCTTGGCAGCCAAGCCACGACACAAGCGCGCGACGGCCGTGTCTCGATGACCTTGGCCTCCCAGCCCGTGTCCGCGAGCAGGTCCGCGAGCAACGACCCGATGCGATGTTCATTGCCGGGTGGGTTGACAGTATCGATGCGCACCAGCGCCTGGGTCAGCTCTACGGGTGAGGGATCATGGACCGGCATGTGCGCTCGATAACGCGATAGTCTCTTGTCGGTGAGGATCGGACAAGAGGTCAGGGTTGTCACGCGTGGCTTCCACGAACGTGTGTATGCGCTCGTCCGTCGTGTTCCTCGTGGACACGTCGCGACCTACGGTCAGATCGCAACACTGCTCGGATCCCCGCGCGTGGCACGGCACGTAGGTTGGGCCATGGCCGCCGTCAATAACGCGAAGCCGCGAGTTCCCTGGCATCGTGTGATCAACGCAAAGGGCTGCATCTCACATCGTGGTGACTTCGTACGGGCCCAGCGTCAACGTGAACTGCTGGAACGCGAGGGTGTGCGTTTCGATGAGCGTGGTCGCGTCGATCTTCGCGCCTACGTATGGCGGTTCCCGGGGTTTCGGTGGGATCCCGAATCGCTGGTCGACCCGCCGTGAATCAACCGTCGCGTTCTCGCACGCATACCGTTCTTCCCATGGCCCATTTTCCGGCCATGGGAACGATTTTCTTCGTTTTCGACACGTAGATGAGCCGAGTGTCTCCGAACGTATCGGCGCGTGTTTGCGACCAGTACATGTCTCGATCCAGGATTCCAGCCGAACGTAGTGATACCAGCTCGCCGATCTCCGGTATGCGCCATGCCGAAACACCTTCGATGACCAGCTTGCTGCAAAATGCCTCGGCTTTTCCGGATCCGCGCTCGATCCGATGGACGGTGAGGTAAGTTGTGGAGTCGGCTCGTGATCAGTACCCGCTGCCATCACGATCCCCATCGACACCACCATGGTACCGGCGATCACCGTCGCCAACACGCGTATGTTCGCACGCGTCCACGCGATCACGGCATCGATGGTACGTACGGTGGGCAGCTCTTCATCGGTAAGCGCCTCGCGGTGCATTGTCGAAGACAGCTGGGAGTGCGACGCTGCCGCGAGGTTGGGGCGGATCCGTGGGCGAGGCATGGACATGGGAGCGGCTCAGGGATGGGACAACGCCGACAACGATTCTTCTGTGATCGAAGCGGGACAATTCACGATCACCACATCGAGTCTGCCAAGACGGGCCCAATCCGCACCACACGGCACGACGGACGTGAGTAGATGTGGGACAACTGCTGCATCAGCGGCGTGCGATTACATGTAGCATCTTGAATATACTGCCATCATGACGGATCTGCGCGACAGGGATCCGTGCCCAAGACAACTCGGGACCGACGGGCACATTCATCCAAGCACCGGATGCGTTGTTGGCTGTTCGTCCTGCGGCAACCAGCGAGAAACCGCGATCGACAAAGCTACGGAGCGTTGTCTCCAAGGGGTGTTCCGCGACCATGTGCAGCTCGAGCGCCCAGGTATGCACATGCACGAGTCGATCGAGCGACTCGGACAAGATCGCGTACTCGTGTCCTTCGACATCGATCTTTACGATGGTTGCGTTCGGCACCATGCCAGACAAGCGCCGACATGACACGATGCGACCGCGCTGTCCGGGCTTCACCACGGTGGCATTCCAGCCCAGCTGCGGTTCCGGGAATACCGATAGCTCGAGCTCGCCGTCGTGATCGAAAGCGGCGAATGGCTGCACCGTCCAGTTGTTGGCACCACTTTGCTCGATGCGCTTCGTGATCGCGGCGATGTTTTCCGAAAGCGGTTCGATGGACACGATCTCGCAAGTGCCGCCACCTTGCTCCCAGAAGAACTGCGACAGTCGCCCGACGTTGGCGCCGACATCGGCGACGACCGCGTTTTTCGGCCCGATGTTGTGGGAATACCATTGCTCCTGCGGGTCCACGTTCGATCTGGTCGGCTGGCGTTCGGTCATGGGCAGCTCGGCGATGTTCACCAAAACGCGAGGCTGATATGCTTGTCAAGCAATGCGTGTGTCCGAGCAAGGCAGCGATGCCCGACCCACCGCGGGGATCGGCACGTTGTTGGGCGGGGGTGCGAAAAAGTACTTGGACCGTGGCACGATGGAATATTATCTTGCATCGCTCGACTTCGACGGCAACTCCACGCACTCGGACTCGTTCGAGCTGACATTTCTCGCGCACGGGATCACACCTAGCCCGAACGATCCCAAGCTCGCCGTGTTGTTCGAAAAACATGGTCCCGGTTGTTGCGTCGTCGATCTGTGCGCCAAACAAATCGTTCGAACCGTTACGACTACGCGCAACCGCCATTTCTACGGCCACGGAGTGTTCTCCCGCGACGGAAGTGTGATTTATTGCACCGAGAGCGATTTGGAGGATCGCCGACGGGGTTGGATCGCGGTACGTGACGGAAATACGTTCGAGTATCTCGGTGATTTCCCGTCGTTCGGGCTTGCTCCACACGATTGTCGTCTGCTGGACGACGGAAATACGCTCGTCGTGACCAATGGCGGGTCCGCTGTGGGCGAACCGGACGAACCAAACGTCTCGTACATCGACGTCTCGTCACGACAATTGCTCGAGCGTATGCCCGTTCCCGACATGCGTCTCGATGCCGGGCACCTCGCGATCACGCATGCAGGTGACCTCGCTGTGGCTTCGGCACCGAGGTTCGGTACGCCCGATCCCACCAAACATTCGGGTGGACTGAGCCTTCGCCCCAACGGTCAGCCATTTTGTACCGTCCACGAGCCATTCGAGGTCACTGCACAAATGCTGGGCGAAACCTTGAGCGTGGTCATTCACGAAGCATCGTCGACGGTGGGTGCCACCAATCCAGAGGGTCACATCGTCACGTTCTGGCATCTGGGCACCGGTAGACTGATCCGAACGTTGCGTGTGCCCAACCCACGCGGTATTGCGATTTCCCTTTCGGGGCAAGAGTTCGTAATCGTGTTCGGTGCCACGGGCAAAGCCGCGCGTGTATCCGCACAAACACTCGAGCCCACAAACGTCCCAGGAAACCGGGATGGCTACCCATGCGGGATAACGGGCTCGCACGTCCTCATATACGATCTCGCTTCCGTTCGCCGTGGTTTTCAGCTCGACGACAACGCGCTCGCTTCGGCGTGAACGAGCACTCATCGCGTATGCGAACGTAGTGTTTCTGCCAGTGCAGTTTGGCTGGACCAGAACAGACACCGCACAGCGATGCGGGCCAATAGGAACACTTGGCCGAGCACAAACGCAAGCACGACTGTGAGCCACGACGATGGCGATGCGCCGGGCGTGACGACAGCATAGACGAGCAGAACGACGAGTCCGAGCAACCCGAGCGTGGCGGATAGACCGAAGGTGGCCATGGGTCGACCGAACACCAGGCGGACGGCTCCGAGCAGTGCGCGTCGCGGAGAGCAGGGATCGGCCACGACGGACAGGATCTTGGCGTAGTCGAACACGATTGAAATGCACCAAAGCAGGGCCCAAACCAGGGCATGTCCCGCCAATATCCAGGCAAAGTGAATTCGTTCGTCGATCGTCTCACGAGTGATGTTTTCGATTTCATGTTCGAGACCCGACAACAGCCCGAGCAGTAGTGCACCATATAGACCCAAGGCGATGACCGTGAGTAAGGCGAAGCGGGGAAAGAACCGCACGACATCACTCGCAAACGTCGCATTGGAGCGCGTGGCTGTGTAGCGCGGGACGAGACCCGCCGAAAGCAACACCCACAGCGCGAGATAAGCGAGGCCCGCACACACCAGGGCTGGATGCATCTGCAGCAACTCGCCGCGGATTGTCGCGTCGAGACCGTTGAGTATGGCGCCGATGCCTATGATAGTGGGGGAGAAGCTCGCGGCCAGTCCTCGAGTCTTGGCCGCGAAGTTCGTATACCAGGTCGAGTCGAAGCCAACCCGGAGATTTTCGGCCGAAAATCCATGTCCTAGCGAGTCGTGGATCGCTTCGCCGACGACCAGCGCTAGTGGTAACACGAGGGCAAGCGAGCTTGCCCATGCGAGCAGCATTTGCGGCCATCCACGCCACGAGCGTCGCACACCAGCCTGGCAGGCCGCACGAACACCGGCGAGATTGGAAGGTTTCGTACTCACGAGAACAACGCGAAAAATTCCAGCAAGTGTTGTGCCGCCAACATCCAGCTCGAGGTCCACTTGCTGGTGGCAATATCGGTGGGGGCGGCGCGCATCCAGCCGTTGTTGGGACGATCGACGTCGAGCACCAGCTTGTGATCTGGGTCGACTTCGACGCGTTCTACTTTGGTGGGTTGGCGATATTCGAAGGCGATCCAGTTGTCGTTCCCGTCCCAGCGCTCGGTCTTGGTCGATCCATCCGAGAACGTGACCGCGACGTCGACGGGAAACATACCATCACCCCATCGACGCACGATGATCTTGGATTGGTACTGCTCGATATCATCACCATCACCTTGCGTTGCACTCTGGAACGCCAACTTGCCGTCGTGTTCGGTGAAACCGTGTGGTGGTCGGACCGGTTTGGAGCTCACGCGTTCGACTGCGTAGTCGTACAGCACGGTATCGCGATAGACTTGATCGAAGAACCACGACATGTCTTGGCCAGACACCTCGCGAACCGCAATGAAGAAGTCCTCGTCGACCGGGTGCCGAAAGCTCCAGCGCGCAAAATAGTGCGACATGACGCGCTGGAACGTTTGCCAGCCCAGGTAGTTCTCGAGCGTACGGAGCATCATTGCAGGCTTGTTGTAGGCATTGATCTCGTAGGCGTTCGGGCCATTTTGCCAAGATGGCCGCGCCATCGCATCACGCTTGAGAAGCGAGTGAAAGCCGAAATAAACGTCTGCTCCGTCCGTGCGTGCAGGTGGCAGGAAATCGTCGAACACCATCGGCAAGAAGCCATGGAAATACCGTTTGACGAATCTGCGATACGGAAACACCACCTCCAAGGTGCGAATCTGAGCGTAGCTGTTGATGCCCTCGTCGAGCCATGCATGCTCGAATTCGTTGTTGGCGACAATGCCGTACCAGAACTGATGGCCAGCTTCGTGCACAGTCACGCTCTCGGGAGATCGCGACGCCAGCGGCGACAGCCACGACGTCCCTCCAGTAAATAGCGTGGGATATTCCATGCCATCCGCGTCCGATCGGTAGGCAGGATCGACGATCGTGAGATGGCCATAGGGGTAGGGGCCCCACCACGTGCCATAGTGCTCGAGTGTGGCTTTGGTGGCGGCGAAATAGCGTTCTCGCGCGTGGGCATGGTCCGGCATCAGAAGCAAACGGAGGTCGACCGGGGGCAACCCAGCATGTTCGAATCGATCGTCGTGCACGGCATAGTGCGGGCTCGTCGTCCACGCGAAATCGTGGACGTCCGGCTGCACGAAACGATGCGTAGTCGTCCCATCGTCGTGCTCGTGCGTTTCTATGACTCGGCCGGTCGCGCCGACGATCCAGCCGGACGGCACGGTAAGGGCCACGTCGTACACACCGAAATCGGCGTAGAATTCGGTCTGGGTGAATTGATGGCAATTCCAGCGACCATCGGGTTCGAGCACCCCGATCTTGGGAAACCACTGAGCAACGAAGTAATAGTCGCCACGTACGCCCGTGCGGGCGAATGTGCGCGGGACCTTCGACTCCCATTGCATCTCGATGTCGATGGTTTCTCCAGGTGCAACGGACCGCCGAAGCGGCACGCGCAACACGGTGCGATCGTCGACGTTGCCATCCTCCGCCACGTATTCGGCGGAGCTGAGGAGGTCCGTGGTACCGACGGACTCGCGCCACGTTAGCCGCTCCAGCTGGATCCAGCCCCAATCCTGTTCGCGAATCTCGGACGGCTCGAGCCGTTCTCCTCGTGGGGATCGCAGGAACGAGCTGCGATCGTTCTGCCACGCGTTGTAGTAGAGATGGAACTGAAGCTCGGAGGTGGCATGCTCGGTATCGTTGCGCCAGCGAAGGGTGCCGTTGCCGATCACCACGTGACGGTCGTGATCGAGGCGGGCTTGGATCGTGTAGTTGGCGATCCGAGGGCTGAGCGCCGCGGGGCTGGGTTCCGAGGCCCTGGTCCTCCCAGGTAGGACACCGAGCACGACCGCGAGCGACAGCCAGAGCAACCGCGACCACGGGCTGGGGCCAGAACGCACGGCCGGTGACACTAGCAGATCGGGATCGACGACGTCGTTCGGGCGTAGGTTGCCCGACAGGATGGGGTAGGGTGCGGCCTGACAGCCTCGGTGAGACCGGCCTACCGAGCTGTCATGGTCGGCGCACGTACGACGAGGTCGAGGTCGAGCTCCACCCGTGGATCGGCATACGGCCGCAAGGCCACGTGTAACTTGGCGGTAAGGCCGTCGAGGATCATGGGATCGAGCCGCTTGCTCACGTCCTCGCAGTCGTTGGGGTCTTCACAACTGGGAAGGATCAGTGCCACGTACGAGAACTCGTATGTGCCATCCGTGAGCACGTCGAATGGGATGGGGTAGTTGGCGACGCGAATGAAATGCCCGCCGATTCCATTGTCATAACCTTCGACATCCACGGTCACGTCGAGCAGCGGAATCTCGGGATCGAGATAGTTCGAAGGATCGTCGGGTAGTGTGAAATTGCCGGCGCGAATGGCCATGGGGAACATGTAGCTGCCTTGACCGCCGAGCACGATCTCGAAGGGATCACCGGATTGCAGGCTCTGGAAACCCTCTTCTCCCCAACCGACCTGAAGCCAAGCTGCGTCCTCGGCGCTGTGGTCCGGCAACTCGGGTGCTGCCGGCAAACAACCCGGAACCAGCCACACGAAGCACGAAGCGAATCTCAGCCGGAAAAAGCAGAACATGTTTTTCAACGTCATTTTGGCTTGCGTTGGGGGATTGCGCAAGCCCTTGGCACATGTCGCGCCATCGTGATAGCGTAGCCTCAACAACTTGGAAGGTACGACAATGACACGCTATGTTCCTGCGTTTAGTTCGTGTTTGCTGTCCCTGGCACTGTGGGGCGTCCCCGACGTGGCGGATGCTTGCGGTGGAACCTTTTGTGACGGTGGACCCAACGGCATGCCCGTCGATCAGACCGGCGAAAACGTCTTGTTCGTGATGGATCCGAGCGGGATGGAGGTCCACATTCAGATTCAATACGATCCGAACACGGAAGCCACGAAGTTCGCGTGGGTGATTCCGATCTTGGAAGTGCCGGACTTCTCCGTGGGATCACAGCAACTCTTTCTCGATTTGCTGAACGGAAGCGTGCCGTTTTACGGCGTTACTCAGCAGTTCGAGAGCTGTGGGGGCGATGACGGAGCAAGCACGAACGCCAGCTCTGGGGGCGGCGAGGTCAAATTCGATCTGAGCCCCGACACCGAGGGTGACGGAGGCCCCAACGTCGTCCTTCAGGACACCGTTGGTGCGTTCGACATCGTGGTCTTGCAAGGTGGCACGGCCGACGATGTCATGACATGGCTCGGCGACAACGGCTACCAGCAAGACCCCAATGCTCAGCCGATTCTCGCGGAGTATCTCGCGGAGGGTTACTTGTTTGCGGCGTTCAAGCTGACCCATGGGGCCGAGACCGATGAGATCCATCCCGTCGTGCTCGAGTTCACGAACGACGAAGCCTGTGTCCCGCTACGGCTCACACGCATTGCTGCCCAGAACGATATGGAGGTGCGCACGTTCTTCCTGGGCGAGCACCGCGTCGTTCCGCAGAACTATCGGCACGTGCAGGTGAACCCGCTCTCAATCGATTGGCTGAACTTCGGCGCGAATTACAAAGAGGTCATCACGCTGGCCGTCGATTCCGCAGGCGCCGATGGCAAGGCATTCGTTACGGAATACGCGGGCCCGAGCGGCGCTGCGAATACCGGATCGTTGTTCAACCAAGCATGGCGGTCGGGACCGTTTTCGATGATTGATCCCGTGCTGGTCGTGGATACTCTCGAGCAGCAGAGTTTTCTCTATTGTGACCCCGGTTACTGCGACTTCTACCACCCGTTGATTTTGCCGCTTCTGCACGAATTTCTTCCCGTGCCGATGGGCGTCGAGGAGACGGAGTTCTATGGCTGCCTGTCGTGTTACGAGGGAGTCATCGACACGGAGGCCTGGGATGCGGCCAAGTTCATCGATGCGCTGGAGCAACGCATCATTTTGCCAGCCAAGCACGCCGCCCAGCTCATGGACACGTGGCCCTATCTCACACGCATGTACACCACGATCTCACCCCACGAGATGACCGAAGACCCATTTTTCTGGGAAAATCCCGACCTGCTGGAGGTCGCGAGCACGAGGATAGGCAACTCGCTGGTGTTGTGTGACGGCAACCAAGTCATGACCTTGCCCGACGGGCGCGAGGTGTTCGTGCCCGCAGGCTCGGGTTGGCCAACATTTCCGGATGAGATGCCCTGGGTCGAAGACATCGAGCGCACCTTTGCGAAAGGTGCCCCGCAAGGGCTCGTCGACAATACGATGCTCATCGATCGCCTACTCGCTGAGTGGAATGCGCAGCATGGATGGCCACGTCCATCTGGCTCCGACGACGGTAGCGATGATGCATCGACGACCACCGGAGGTGGACCGGGCACCGATGGAGGTGGACCGGGCACCGATGGAGATGGACCGGGCACCGATGGAGATGGACCAGGCACCGAAGGAGATGGACCAGGAGACGATACGGAATCGGGGGGAGCGTCCGCCGCGATGGACGATCCTGCTGTCGGTCGTGGCTGCGCCTGCAAAAGCGGCCAAGGCTCGTCGGGTGCGGCAGGCTTGGCTGCGCTGGGCCTCTTGGTGGGCCTGGGCCTGTCACGTCGTAGACGCTGATGCGTCACGGGACCCTGCCAGGGAGCGGGGCTCGGGCATTTCTTCGGCCCCGAGCAAGGCCCTGGCAGCAATGCTGTGTGCCTGTCGAACCGCGGTTTCTCGCGTTTTGGCGCGCCGTAAGAGCACGGCAACGAACCCTGCGACAGCGAGCGATCCCACGAGCAGTGCCGCGCCAAACGACGCAGCGATGAGGGTCGCCACCACGCCCAGCACAACAGTACCCATGACCCCGAGAGCCAGCTTGCCGCGGCCAAGAGTCCCGTCGACCTCCATCCGAACGAGTGCATGCGTGTCGTCGTAGGATTCGCTGGTGATGCAAAACACGACCCCGCGTTGCTCGTCGACGATGTCGACCCGTCCTGGGCCCTGCTTGTGACCTCGGTGTCCGACGTGCGCCTCGATCGAACCGCGCACACGCTCGAGCGCATCGGTGGGCGCCAATGCGACGACGGCCGCTCGTGCGGTGTAGTTACGACCCGAGGTCACGGAAGCACTCGCTGCAGTCGTCGCAGCACGTTCGACCAGGGCCGTGCGCAGCTGTGCCGGGGAGATGCCGGCTTCGCGTGCAGCTTGCCCCAACTCTTCTTCGCTGAGCGAAATGTCCGTCATGGCAAAATGAACCATGCTCGCTCGGCCATGTCGAGCCCTATTGACGCACGTAGCGTGGCGCCAGCGATCGTGTTACGAACGTGCGTTCCGTCGTGAGCTCCGTGTCCGACAAGCACAACAGGCTGATCGAGCGCGGTGTGATGCTCGTGGATCCGGGTCAGACGTATGTGGCTCCCGAGGTGGATCCCGAGCGCATCTCGGCGGGGGTAGTGCTGTATCCTGGTTGCCGACTGCACGGGTCGAGAACGTTTCTGGGTCCGGGTGCATTGGTGGGGCGGGAGGGCCCTGCGACCCTGGTAGATAGCGTGTTGGGTGAACGAGCGGTGGTGGAAAGTGGGTTCGTGCGTGGCGCCGTGCTGTTACGGGATGCTCGCTTGGGTGGCAATGCGCATGTGCGTGAAGGCACCCTGCTGGAGGAGGAAGCTTCGACCGCACACGCGGTCGGCCTCAAACACACCATTTTGCTCTCGTTCGTGACCGCGGGCAGCCTCGTCAATTTTTGCGATGTATTGATGGCCGGCGGTAGCTCACGCGACGACCACTCCGAGGTCGGCAGTGGTTTCATACACTTCAACTTTACGCCGTGGGGCAAGCGCGGCGACAAAGCCACGGCCTCATTGGTCGGCGACGTGGTACGTGGCGTATTTCTACGAGAGCAGCGAATCTTTCTCGGAGGCGCGGGGGGGATGATTGGCCCGCGTTCGGTCGGTTATGGCAGCGTGTCAGGGGCCGGTCAGGTGTTGAGACGAGACGTCCCGTCACACAAGCTCGTCGTTTCGCTGGCGAGCGCCGTCGAGCAGGAAAACGTACCTGGCTCGGCACGCAAGCTCGAGCCGACGCGCACGCGCAACCTCGCGTATATCGCTCAACTCGTTGCACTGCGAAGTTTCTACGTCGCGGTGCGGCTGCAACGCGTTCCCGATGAGCTCGAGCATGCGCACGTGCGCACCGTGGTGCAGGAGGCGATTGCGACCTTGGATGTGTGCATCGAGGAACGCTGCCGCAGGCTCGATGCATTCTTGATGGAGCATGGGCAGCCGATCCCCACGCTCGAGCTGCGACCGAGTAGTGTTTGTGCGATGGACGTGGCGCCGCGACAGCCCTACCTCGATCACGTCCGGTGGGTACATACGCTCACCGCAAAAGAAGTCGAGCTCGGTCAAGGTTGGCTGGCTGGCATCGCCGCCCAGGTGCTCGAGAGCTCTGGTCCATTCTCGGAGGAGGCATGACTTCGCTTCGGGAAAAAACCATGTTCATCACGGGCGCGAGCCGTGGCATCGGCAAAGCGATTGCGCTGCGTGCTGCTCGCGACGGCGCGTACGTGGTCGTTACTGGCAAGACCAGCGAAGCTCATGCAACGTTGGAGGGTACGATCCATACGACAGCGCGAGAGATCGAGGCAGCAGGTGGCCAAGCGCTGGCATTGATGCTGGACGTGCGCAACGAGCAACACATTGCCGATGCGGTTGAGCGCGCCGCGGCCCACTTCGGAGGCATCGACATCTTGGTCAACAATGCCAGTGCGATTCACCTGTCTGGCAGCTTGGACACGCCAATGAAGCGTTTCGATCTAATGCATCAGGTCAATGTGCGAGCAACGTTCACGTGCTCGCAGGTGTGCCTGCCGTATCTTCTGCGGGCCGGAAATCCGCACATCCTCAACTTGGCGCCACCCGTTGGTCTGCAAGCGAAATGGTTCTCAGCGCACCTCGCGTACACGATGAGCAAAGTCGGCATGAGCTTGTGCGTGCTCGGCATGGCCGAGGAGTTTCGCGCTCGGGGGGTCGCCGTCAACGCGCTCTGGCCCCGCACGACCATCGCCACCGCTGCGGTTGCCATGCTCGGAGGCGAGTCGTTGCTCGCCCGCTCGCGCAAGCCCAGCATCGTCGCCGACGCCGCGCACGCGATTTTGCGCCGCGACGCTCGCACGTGCACGGGCAACTTCTTCAT
>Ga0187893_10007490_pt1 | contig 17839 bp, 19 predicted proteins | sample MA1701074metaG_FD_139574 | JGI IMG/M metagenome (GOLD analysis project Ga0187893, IMG submission 139574) | White microbial mat communities from a basaltic lava cave in the Kipuka Kanohina Cave System on the Island of Hawaii, USA - MA170107-4 metaG ... | reverse complement strand
TCCTCCCTGACCGCTGTTGGGGCTCCCTCGGGACGCTTCTTTATCGAAGGGGGCGGAGAAGGCCATCTCGGCGATAAAAAGACCGGTGCGGGTGGTTTGGTGACTTACCGGACGCCGGGGGGCGAGTATCCAGTATCGGCTCGAAGGAGGATCAACCAGATCCTCGGAGTCCCTCCCAACGCCTCCGAAGGGATCGCCATCCGGCTCACCGCCCTCCTCGATTATCTCCAAGATCAACTGAAGGGAGGGATGATCAAGATCGTCTCGGGCTACCGGAGTCCCACATATAATGAAGGACTCCGCAAGAAGGGCCGGCTCGCGGCCCGGACGAGCATGCACCTCGAGGGGATGGCGGCCGACATCGAGATGGAGGGGGTCGCGGGAAAAAGATTTTGGGAGTTCGTCCGAGGCCTCGACTGCTGCGGGGCCGGTTACTATCATGCGAAGGGAATTCACGTCGACGTCGGCCCAAGCCGGTTTTGGGACGAGACCTCTACTGGGGTCGAGCAGGACCTCGGGGCCCGAAACAAACTCGTCCTTCTTCGCACCGAATGGGATCTCTACCGGCCGGGCGAGGAGGTCCGGATGTCCTTGGGCAGGATTACCGACTATCCGATCAGCGTTCGTCGCGACGGACAGTTGATCCATACCGGCCAAGAGATCGTCGGCGTCCGCTTGGAAAACGGCCGGACCGACTGCCTCTTGATCCCGAACCGCTCGGCGGCGAGGTCGCTTGCCTGGAAGATACCGAAACGAATTGCGCCCAAGGAAAAGTCTCGAATCCGGATTTCATTCTGTCGAAAACCCTTTCCGGGGATGCCTGAGGGGATTGACTCAAACCCAATTTCAATTAGATAAGAGGTTCATGGGCTGTATGGAATCTATGGTGCCTACGCTCTCCCTTCGTTCGTATGTCTGCGCATACGTCTGCCGCTCAGCCGCGAGCGGCGCGCACAGCATCTTCGAACGGATCGAGCGGTGCGCCCCCACCGCTCGTCGGCTGCAGCCGGCTGTTACCTGAGGAGCACAGTTGGACCCGCATACCCCGCACTGACGCAGGTCGCTGAAGAGGTATTTGCGGTAGCGACCGCGCTTCGACCGGCCCTCCGCTCTTCGTACCGCTTCTGCCTGGCGGGCTTTAGGGAACGAAAATCCACATCTACGAGGTCCTTGCGCTCACCAGCACTGAGCCAGCCCGCGCCGCTGCTGGTCGAGAAGCGGTGAGTTCCAGAATCTCGTTACCAGGACTGAACTGTAGCCCGTAGCTTCAGAACCTGCGCTGCGGCACCCAGCCGTAGCCGATCGTTACGCCTGCGGTGAACCTCGCGTTGCTTCCCCGCTGCTGCAGAATCAGCACAAAGGCGCCGGGGTTCACGGCCCGGAAGTCGAGCTCCTCGCCCGTGTAAGATCCTCCGGTTCCGATCTGGTGCATCAGGTCGTAGTTGGCCTGCGCAACCATCCAACCCTGTCCGGCAAGCCTGACCTTGAGGATGTCGCCGACGTTGAGCCTGACCTGCCCGCCATTGTGCCGCGGATCGATAATGGCGGTGCGGCCGCCCGCGAAGGGTGGTTGGAACTGTGGCGGAATAACTGCCGATGGGGGTTGAACGCCGCCGGCGGTGGTCTGCCGGCAATTCCAAGCGATAACGGGACCCGATTCGTACCCGAGTGTGCCGCTGAACCCCTGCCACCACCAATACGTGCGGCCGTTGGAATACCGGGCTCCCTGGACCTGCGGCTGATGGTGCAGCCCATATCGGACGTCCTGATGCACTACCAGCGCGGCATTGCCGTTGTTGTAATAGTTCACGAACATCGGCTGACCGTCGGCGCAGACATAGTGAATGACCTGCGCACTCGCCACATCTGTCGAGAGCGCGATGGCGGACCCAAAGGCGATGCAGAACACGCAACTCCACGAAACGAACCGTTTAATCCACAGGTTGACACCCCCTTGCCTATGCGCGGTCATGCTTAGAATACGGCGAAAGGGCGCGAGAAGTTCGCCGCGTCGGGTATGATATGCTTCCCTTCAGCGCAATCCACGAAGTGAGGATTTTCTCAGCGAGGTGCCGAGGAGTGTACGTTTCAGGAGAGGCGGATCGCGGCACGACTGACATTTGTGTCAGTGACGTTCCACATTCCCCGCAGAATCTGTTGGCGATGGGGTTGGGTTCTCCACAATTGGGACAGCGTAGCGTGAGAGGCTCCCCGCACTCCCCGCAGAATTTCGCGGCAGCTGGATTCTCACGGCCACAGTGCGCACACTGCATCGTTGGAGATATCCTTCTTAGGAGCCGGTGTTGGGGCTTCGCGCTCGCGAGCCACAACTCTTTCATCCCAATACACCTAGGCTCCGCCAGGAGCTTTGAATCACCGCACTGGAAATCCCGCGTTTCGGACAGGTCCTTCGACAGCAGGACGGGGCCAATCGGATGGTGCTCAGACCCGACGACCTTCCGATTCAGCCCCTGAAATGCCCCAGGGACCGCTCTAATCCCTATTGAACCCAGCTTTTGAACCCGGGAAGGGGATCCTATGTCCCGTCTCCCAACCGGCACCGTTACCTTCCTCTTCACCGACATTGAGGGGTCCACACGACTCATTCAGGACCTCCGTGAACCGATTTCCAACCGGGTCTTCGCTGACCACCGGCTGCTGCTCGTAGAAGCAGTTGAATCAGCAGGCGGACACGTTTACCAAGATCAGGGTGAAAGCTTCGTCTTTATCTTTTCCAGAGCGAAAGACGCCGTACAGGGAGCCGTGGCCGCGCAGAGGGCGCTTGGGGCGCATACCTGGCCAGATGATCGGCAGCCGAGAGTACGGATGGGGCTGCATACCGGGGAGACAGTCGGCGACGCGGGCGACTATGTCGGGCTTGACCTTCACCGGACGGCCCGTATTTGCGCGGCTGGCCACGGCGGGCAGATTCTCGTTTCTCAGACCACCCGGGACCTTGCAGAGGACGAACTGTCCGAGGGCATAACACTGCAAGATCTCGGCGGGCACCGGCTCAAGGACCTGTCCCGTGCAGAGCGACTCTATCAGCTAGTCGCACCGGATCTTCCTTACCAGTTTCCGCCGCTTAGAACCCTCGACAACATTCCCAACAATCTTCCTCGGCAGCTTACATCCTTCGTCGGCCGTGAACGGGAACTCTCGGACATCAAGAACTTGCTGCCGAGAGCACCTCTCCTCACCCTGACTGGTGCCGGCGGTTCAGGGAAAAGCCGGCTCGCCTTGCAGGTGGCGGTGGAAGTTATGGATCAGTACTCGGCGGGTGCGTGGTTCGTTCAACTAGCCCCACTCCTGGAGCCTGCTCTTGTGCCTCAGGCAGTCGCCTCGACGCTCGCGATTCCTGAGCAACGAGGACGCCCCCTTGTAGACGTGCTGCTGGGCCACCTGAGGCACAAAACGTTGCTCCTAATGTTGGACAACGCGGAACACTTACTTTCGGCATGTGTCGATCTAGTGGACGCGTTGCTGCGGGGATGCGTTGGTCTCCAGATCCTCGTAACAAGCCGTGAGCCCCTGAGGATCGAGGGAGAGCGCAACTATCCTGTGCCTCCTCTCTCGGTCCCTGCACCGGAAACTCTCGTGCCTATCGCCACGCTAGCTCAGTCGGAAGCGGTTCAGTTGTTCGTGGATAGAGCGATGGCGGTCCGTCCCGCATTCGTCCTTAGCGAGCAGAATGCTACGGCCGTTCTCCAGATCTGCCGTCGCGTGGACGGTATCCCACTGGCCCTGGAACTGGCAGCCGCGCGTGTGAAGGCGCTCTCGGTCGAGCAGATCGCGGCGAGGTTGGGCGACCAGTTCCGTCTGCTCACGGAGGGAAGTCGGACCGGGCCCCTCCGGCATCAGACGCTACGGGCCACGATGGATTGGAGCTACGATCTGCTGTCAGAGTCGGAGAAACTTCTCTTCGAGCGACTGGCAGTGTTCGCCGGGACCTTTGACCTGGAAGCGGCGGAGGCGGTCTGCTCAGACGAGCGCCTGGAAGCGTCGTCGATCTTTGACTTACTGGCGCGGCTGGTGGAAAAGTCGCTAATCCTTGTGGAAGATCGCCAGGGAGAGACGAGGTATCGACTACTCGAGCCGGTGCGGCAGTACGCTTTGGGCCGGCTTCAGGAGACGGACGAAGCGCCAGGAGTGCGGCGCCGGCATCGCGAGGTCTTCAGCGCACTTGCGGAGCAGGGGCACGTGGGCCTTGCAAGCGCGGAGCGCCTGGCGTGGCGGGCGCGCATTGAGGCCGACCACGACAATATCCGAGCCGCACTACGCTGGTCGATCGACAGCCGCGACATGGAAAACGCTGCAAGTCTCGGGGCGGCAATGGCCCGCTTCTGGGTGAGCCGCAGCTTCATCCACGAAGCATGGACATGGCTCAACGAACTTCGTCAGCACGAGGATCAAGTGTCGGCGCACACGCGGGCAAGGCTCCTGAACGGCGTCGGGCTGGCAGCCTTTGAGATCGGCGATGCGCTGCGGCAAGCGACCGAGGCCGCCGAAGATGCGCTCGCGCTCTTCCGGGAGCTTGGTGATTACGAGTGGGTCGAGATCAGCGCTCGATTACTGGGAATGATCGAGCTCGAGCGTGGCCACTATGAGCGCGCCAGTGTGCTGCTAGAGGAGGCAGCCAGTCTTGCGAGACAGCGTGGCGATCTCGTCGCCGAGGCAGAGGCACTTCGTCAACGAGGATACCTTGCGGGAAAGCACGGCGACTACGCGCTGGCCACGCAACTGCTGGAGCGAAGCCTCGCGGTCGTGCGACCGACCGGGCGGCGACGGTCCATCGGCTTTACCCTCGGTCACTTAGCGCAAGTCTACCACTATCAGGGACAGTCCGATCGCGCCATCGACATGCTTCAGGAGGCGCTTTCACATTGCCTGGCGGCAGAACATGGAACCAGCACCGCCTATTTTCTCAAAGTGCTGGGCCTGGTACAGTTGCAGACAGCCAATCATCAGAAGGCGGCTGAGGCGTACCGCAGATGTTTTGCACTCGCCCGCGAGGCTGGATACCAGTGGGCGATTGCCGAATGCCTTATCGGATTCGGCGGCCTGGCCGCCGCCAGGGGCGACACCGCCATCGCGGCCCGGCTGCTCGCGGCCGCGGACGCTTTCCTGACAGCGTTCGACTACGTTATCCCGTCCGCGGATGAAGCATACTTCAAGAAACTCATCGAGACCCTTCGTCACTTAATGACGCCAGACGACTTCATGAAGACCTGGGGCGAGGGCAAACTCATGACGATGGACCAGGCGATCGAGTGTGCTCAGAGCGTTTCGAACGGCTAGGCGGCGCGGGCATCGCCTCCGACGCCTGAGTGGTGGACTTAGGAAGTCTCAACCAGGGCGCTTTGGCAGCCGGAACCGGATACGGGAAGGACTTCATTCAGTCTTGTCCATCCGAAGGCCCACGAAACAGATTCAAGCCTCATCCGAGTTCGTTAACAGGAGGTGGTGCAGGTGGCGCGGTCGGCATCGATCGACGAGGACCGTGTCAAGGCGCTCGCCGCGACTTTCTCGGGCGCGTTGCTGCGCTCTGGAGACGACGGGTATGAGGAAGCACGAAGAGTCCACAACGGTCTGATCGATAAGCGGCCGGCCTTGATCGCTCGCTGCCTTGAGACAGCGGACATCGTTGAGGCCATAGGATTGGCCCGTGGAAGTGGGCTTGAGATCTCCGTGCGCGGTGGTGGGCACAATGTCGCCGGACGAGCGGTGACCAACGGCGGACTGATGATTGATCTGTCGCTGATGAAGGGGATCTACGTGGATCCGAAAGCGCGCACGGTGCGCGCGCAGGGTGGAGTAACGTGGCGCGAGTTCGACCGCGCGACCGCGGTCCACGGGCTTGCGACGACCGGTGGGGTCATCTCGACGACCGGAATCGCGGGTCTAACGCTCGGCGGTGGGCTTGGCTTCCTGATGGGAAAGCACGGTCTTGCAGTGGACAACCTGCTGTCGGTCGAGCTTGTGACGGCGGCGGGGGAGGTACTAAACGCCAGTGCCGGCGAGCATCCTGATCTGTTTTGGGCCCTCCGAGGGGGCGGCGGGAATTTCGGGGTTGCGGCATCATTTGAATACCGACTTCATCCACTCAAGCAAGTTGTTGGCGGCCTCGTGGCCCATCCATTTCCTGCGGCGAAGGATGTCCTCCGCTTCTACCGGGGGTTCACTCAGTCGGTCCCCGACGAGCTGGCCGTCTTCGCGGGCCTGGTCCATGCGCCAGACGGGTCAGGTGTGCCTCTGGCCGCGTTCGTGATTTGCCATGCCGGCTCCGTTGAGCAGGCCGAGGAGGACCTCAAACCGCTCCTGGGGTTCGGCTCGCCAGCGATGGTTCAGGTCGGGCCGATGCCGTACCCGGCGGTAAACGTGATGCTTAACGCAGGGTTCCCGAAAGGGGCGCTCAATTACTGGAAGTCGAGCTTCGTCCGGGCCCTCGACGACAAGGCCATTGATGTGATGGTCGATCGTTTCGCCGACAGCCCCTCGCCGATGAGCGGCATAGTGATCGAGCACTTCCATGGAGCCGTGACCCGTGTCGGTGTGTCGGACACGGCAGTGCCCCACCGTGAACCTGGGTACAATCTCGTGCTCACTTCCGTCTGGATGGATCCGGCCACCACGGAGAAGAATATTGCCTGGACGCGCGCGACCTACGACGTCATGGCGCCCCATTTACTCAAGAAGCGATACGTGAACTACCTGGGCGACGATGAGGCCGCGGAGGCAGTCCGGGCCGCGTACGGGCCAAACTACGCCCGGCTGGCCCAGATAAAGCGCCAGTACGATCCCAATAACTTCTTCCGTCTGAACCACAACATCCAGCCCGCCGCAGCGTAGCGCGGCGCGACCCGAGGCGCCGGTCCATCGACCATGCGAATTTGACTCAGCGTAGAAGGCACCAGGTCTGTGCGTATAATTAGGAGACCAAAACTCTAGTTACTGGTAATTCGACTAGCGAGCCCCCGCTACCAGATGTGACGCTCAAAATGCAGTCAGATCTGCGTTTTGGGCGTCAAGCCTTTCTGAGGTCGGCTTCGGGTTCTACCCTTCATTAGTGGCGGACGCGGAGAACAGCCACCATCCCTCTCTGGTAGTGACCGGGTACGTTGCAAATGAGTAGGTAGCGGCCGGCGGGGAGCGTCAGCGTGAGGTGAACGGTCTCCTCGTCGCGGAGCCGGACGGTCGCTCCCTGGTACCCGACCTCCCGCGCACGCCCATGCTCACCTGTGACGGGGAGAGATCGCGGCGCGATGTCCGTGCGAAGGACAACGAGGTTATGCGGGACATTGTCCGCGTTGTGCACGACGAAGGAAACTCGCCCGGGGGCAGTGCTCGTCGCTGAGGGGCGGACGCCATAGTTGATCAGCCTGATGTCCAGACTTTGCGCACTCGTCCCGGGTGTTGCCGCCGTTGCAGGGGAAGCAGCGAGGGCGAGGAGCACGGGCGCGAGCAGAATTGCGCGCGATCGTCTGCGCATGCTTCTTCCTCCATGTCCGAAGCTACGCGGTGCCGCGTCCGGCGGTAGACGCCACGGTGAATAGTGCGGCCCGCCCGCCACCCATTACAATCTCACACCCAGCGCGGCAGTGACGGCGGGTGTGGTAAGGCGCTCAAACATCTGCGCCATTTGCTCTGCAGTGTATGGAGCGTTGTTGTCGAGCCACCACGTGAGCAACGCCAGGAGCGCGCTCACGACATAATGCGTGATGATCTCGACCGGGACCACCGGTTTAACATGACGACGCGCGACGGCTGCATCGATGTGTGCCCGCATCAGCGACGTCAATTCCTGGTGGACGAACGTAATGATAGTGCCGCCGCTCCGCTTCCCACTTGCGCTCGGTACTCTCTGCGATGGCCCTGCGCGTGATCGAAGAGCGCGCGCGCAAATCCGAGCCCTTCGCCTAAGGGTTTTTCGTGGGCTCGCGGAGACGTGACCAGGTGCCGTCGCAGAGATTTCCGCATCTCCTCGAACCCGCTCATCAACAGGTCGTCCTTGTCACGGAAGTGCGCGTAGAACGTGGCGCGGCCCACGTCGGCGCGATCGATCACATCCTGTACCGTAACGTGATCGTAGCCCTTCTCTACGATCAGAGACCGCAGCGCCTCGTGTAATAGCCGGCGTGTGCGGCGCACGCCGCGGTCTTCACCCTCGCTGTCCACGCGTAACCTCCCAGTTTCCGAATAATTCCGACCGGCCAGTTCTCTATCGAACAACAGCCGCACATTTGTCTGTTGACGATGGGAGCCACAGCCCACAAAATTAGTAATCGAACGCCACATTCAGTATTATACTTACTGTTCAGCGCTGTCATGCCGTTCGTGAACTCAAGAATGGCAGTCACCGCCTCTCCACCATCGGTACCGGTACCGCGCTCCGGTACGCGCGGACAAGCCGCCTGGATGCGGGAGACCTTCGCGCCTGAGAACCATCTCAGCAGGTCGATGTCGTGCACCATCAGATGCATCGGTACTGTTGACCGGCTGATGTACGTGGCCGCGGATGCACGTGTGCTCTCGCGCCAGGTGAGGGCGTACAGCGGTTCGCCAATGCTTCCAGACTGGAGACGTTGGTAGGCCGCCGCGTAGTGGGGCTCAAACCGGAGTAGGTGCCCGACTGCCGCGATCCTTCCTGACACCTCCGCCGTGCTCACAATGCGCCGGGCTTCGGCTGAGGACCGCGCAGGCGATGTCCGCGTGCGTGTCCTCAGGCGTGCACACGCAGACCGCATCGACGTCCGGGTGGGCGATGAGCGCGTCGCTGGAGCAGTTCATGCAGCCTAACCGCGCAGCGATGGTGTGCGCTTTGGAACCATCCAGATCGGAAACGGCGATGAGGTCGCAGGCGGAGAGAGCGTCGGGAATACGCCCGTATCGCTCCCCCATCAGACCGAGGCCGATGACCCCAAGTCTCGCATAATGGTTCACAGTCAGGGCCGCGTGAGCTCAATTCCCCCAATGGAGCTTTCGGAAGCTACCTTCTGATCCCTTCGTCGTCGCAGACATGGATTTCTCCAGCCGGCGCCACGGTCTCGGACGGGGTGGCTCATCCCCGTACCCTAGGATGACCATTCCGACGGGCACGACGTGCGGCGGCAGGCCGAGAACGGCTTGGACGTGCTCCTCGTGGAAGTCGCCGATGAAGGCGCTGCCCAGTCCCTCGTCGGTCGCGCTCAGCATGAATAGCAAGGCGGCAAAGGCCACATCGGTGTACATGTACTTCCCGGCGCCGCGGGTGCCGTAGCGTTCGGCCTCGCGCAGGAGATCCCCACAGAACACCACCGTCACATCGCCCGCATCCGGGCGGGCTCCCGGCTCCACGAGGCCGCGGCCAGGCCGCGCCTCGAAGGTACGGATCTCGCGTTACCGATGAAATGGAGGTGCATTCACTCACGAAGGATCGCTGGAACGATCTCGACGAGTTTTTTGGCCGAGGGGGCGATCGTCCGCCGATGCTGGTGCACGTACTACAGGAGGTCTGGCGGCACCAGCCAGGGTGGGCGCGACGCCGATCCGATCGGGCGCCTGGGTCGCGACGAAAGCCTCCCCCCCACTACCACCAATGTTTCGCCGGAGGCCATCCGGACGGCTCCGGCAAGGTTGCCCGCCAGTTCGGCCTCTGGTGCGCTGGGCAACATCTTTACCTCCTCGATAGGTCCGCGAAGCAAGCTATGGCCTTTGGCACGTCCCTGGTGAGCAGTCTCGGCATCTCCCGAAGGGCCTGGGCCACTGTCCCAGGCAAGACGCGCAGGACGCACTCGACCTGCTTCTCAGTAGCGAACGCGCTGCGCGCCTTGAGGTTCGCATACTCCTGTAGCAGGTTGTCCCGTTCGCGCTCGATTTCCTCAAGCGTCTCCCGAGTGAGGCCAGCATCAAGGAAGCGCGTACGCTTCTTAATTAGTCCCACCTAAATTAGCGTACTCGGCGGGAGGTATGCACCGCTCGCCGGGCGAAGAGACGGCCCTCACCCAAAGCGGAGGTTCGGCTCGGATGACTGATGCCGAGACCGTCAAGATACGCGTCTTAAAGGAGATCGACCGGCGGCAGGATGAGTTCGTCGACCTCTGCTGCCGCCTCGTACGCTTCAACACGGAGAACCCGCCCGGTGCTAACACTGCGGAGGCCGCGGCGTTTGTCGCGAGCCTGGCGCGGCGCGGAGGCGCCGCAGTGCGCGTGGTGGAGCCGCAGCCGGGCGTCGTGAGTCTCACCGCGACCCTGAGCGGCCGGCGCGTCTCCCCGCACTTTGTCCTCAACGGCCACCTGGACGTGTTCCCTGCCGATGACCCCGCCCTGTGGGACTATCCGCCGTTCTGCGGTGAGGTGCGCGACGGCAAGATCCTGGGGCGGGGTGTCGCGGACATGAAAGCGGGGATCGCGGCGTCTCTCTGCGCATTCATGGCCGTAGCCGATTTGGGCCTGGACCTGCCCGGTCGCCTGACCCTGACGATCGTGTCTGATGAGGAGACGGGCGGCCGTTGGGGGACGGAGTGGCTCCTTTCAGACAGCCCCGACCTGGCCGGTCAGGGGTGTCTGATCGGCGAGCCCTGTGGTCCCGACGCGGTGCGGGTGGGGGAGAAGGGGTTGTGCTGGATGCGTATGTCGGCCCGCGGAGAGTCGTTCCATTCCTCCTTTTCCACGGGGGACAACGCCATCACCCGCCTGGCCGACGCCTTTGATGTGCTCAAGACCGTCACCCAGGAACGCGGAATCATCCCGGAGGACATGCGCGAGGTGGTCGACGCTGCCAAGCGCCAGGATCTCACGCGGCATCTTACTGGCAAGGGCCATCTGCTAGAGCAACCATCCCTGAACGTCGGGATGATCCGCGGCGGGACGAAGGTGAACATCGTCCCGCGTACGTGCGAGGCGGATGTGGACGTCCGACTGCCGCTGGGGATGCGCCCCGAACAAACCCTGGCCATGCTTCAGGAGCGGATGCAGGCGGCTGGATTCCATGACATCTCCCTGACCCTCGTCATGGGGAGCGTGCCGACGTACACGTCGCCCAACTCCCTGCTCGCGCAGATGGTCATGCGCAACACCGCCGCGGTGCGAGGCGAGGCGCCGGCGTTCACCATGACCACCGCGGGCACCGACGGCCGTTTCTACCGGGCCCGCGGCGTCCCGACGGTGATCTACGGACCCCGGCCGCACAACATCGCGGCCCTCAACGAGTTCGTTCCGGTCGAGGAATACCTCACGGTGTTGAAGGTACACGCGGCCACCGCGGTGGACTTCCTGTGGCAGGAGGAGCACGCATGCTGATCAAGTGCGGGACCCTGATCGACGGGAGTGGAGCCCGGCCGGTGACAGGCGGCGCCATCCTGGTCGAGGGGACCACCATCGCCGCCGTCGGGTCCGCGGATCAGATCAAAGCACCCCCCGATGCCCCCGTGGTGGACCTTTCGGCGTACACAGTAATACCTGGCATGATCGACTGCCATGACCACCTGCAGTTCGACACCGGCGACGAGGAAGCCATGTCGCGCGAACCGCTAGGCTGGCTGATGATGCGGGCCGCGAAGAACGCGCGTAAGCTGCTGCGGGCGGGGATCACCACGATGCGCGATGTCGGGGCCAAGGGGTTCGGCGACGTGGAGATCAAGCGGGCGATCGAGGCTGGCCTCGTACCCGGACCGCGCCTCCTCGTCTCCGGCCATTTCGTGGTGCGCACGGGCGGGCACGCCTGGTACCTGGGCGAGCAGGCCGACGGTCCTGACGGGGTGCGGGCAGCGGTTCGGCGCCAGGTTCGCGGTGGCGCTGACCTGGTGAAGTTCATGATCACGGGCGGGATCGCCACGCGGGGGATGGATCCCGTCGGGGCCACCTACGGCCGGGAGGAGATCTGGGCGGCCGTGGATGAAGCGCACCGCGAGGGTAAGAAGGCGGCCGCCCACGGCTACGGCGGACCGGCCGTCCTGCACGCCGTGGAGGCGGGTCTGGATTCCCTCGAGCACGCAGCGATGTGTTCGACGGCCGAGTTGGAGGCCATGGCCAACAAAGGGACCTACTTGGTCTGCACCTACGGGGTCATGGAGCATGTCGTCGCCACGCCCGGCATCCCCGAGTTCTTTCGAGAAAGGAGATGGCCCGGCCAAGAACAAGAAGGTGCGCCAGGCGCTCAACTACGCCGTGGACAAGGACGGCCTGATCCGGACCGTGCTGGATGGATTTGGCCGCAGACTGGACGGGCAGGTGCTGAGCCGCGAGTACTTCGGCTACCACGACGGGCTCCGGCCATACCCCTACGATCCGAACAAGGCGAAGCAACTGCTGGCGGAGGCTGGGTTCGGTAGCGGGTTGACCATCGGCATGACCGGTCCGCCGGAGCGATACGTGCTCGGAAAGGAGACCATGCAGGTGCTCGCGGCCATGTTCGAGCGCGTCGGCGTGAAGACGACGCTCAACTATGTGGAGTTCGGTCGATTCGTCCAGGTGCTCCTCAACAAGAGTTTCGACGACGCGGCATTCTGGGGCGCCGCGACCGTGCCAGACGCCGATGTCTACTTGGGCGCGATCTTCGTGAAGGGCGGCGCCTATTCGTCCAACGCCAGCGACGAGTTCGACGAAGCGTACAACCGCGCGCAGCGGACCATGGACTCGACGCGCCGCCTGGAACTGTACCGGCGGGCCGCGGAGATCCTGCACGACGAAGCGCCTGCGATCTTCCTGCACCAGCAGACCAACGTGTTCGGGGTGAGCCCGCGGGTTCAGGGCTTCCGCCCGGATCCCGATGAAGGCATCCGGGTGCAGGGCGTCCGCCTCCGGTAACCGGGTCGGGAGACGCGCATGTCCAAGATCGCACTCGGTGAGATGACTTGGAAGGAAGTCGCGGCCGCGATCGAGGGCGGGGCTCGTGTAGTGGTGATTCCGGTGGCGTCCACCGAACAGCACGGGCCCCACTTACCGTTGCTCACTGATACGCTGATGGTCGAGTCGATCGCCCTCACCGTGGCGGAACGCGCCGGCGGCGTGCTGGTCGCGCCGGTAATTCCCTACGGAACCTCAGACAATCATATCGACTTCCCGGGCACGGCATCCCTTCGGCTCGACACCTTGCGCGCGCTCCTGGTCGACGTCGGCCGCACGCTGGCTCATCACGGCTTCGACGTCATCGTCCTCCTCAATGGGCACGGCGGGAACTTTCAGGCCCTCGGCGCAGCAGCCTACGAGCTCCGGCAGGTCACGGGCAAGCTGGTCGCGGCCATCAACTGGTTCGCGTACATCAAGGACGGCTACAAGGCGATGGAGAGTCAGTATATCTGGCACGCCGACGAGAGCGAGACCTCTCTCATGCTCTACCTGCACCCGGACCACGTGCGGATGGATCGGGCGGTTAACGAGGCGCCCCGCCCGATCCCGTTCTTCGAGTTCACCCATGAGGCGCTGCTCACCTCAAAGATGGACCTGGGGCTTCCGCGTACGAAGGCAGTGGTGGATTCGGGGACCTTCGGCGACGCCCGGTTGGGCACCGCCGCAAAGGGCCAGGCGTGCGTGGACGAGGCCGTCAACGCCCTCGTAAAGGTTCTCCGGGACCTGCACAGCAAGGGAGCGGAGATCAGCCGGCGTTTCAACCCCGACTGACGCCATGGCGCCGTACCTGGTCCAGCGCCTGGTCTACTCGGTCATGGTCGTGCTGGGCGTGGTGATTGTGGTGTTCCTGATCATGCGCCTGACCGGAGACCCGGCGGCGCTCCTGCTCCCCTTGGGATTCACCCAGGAAGATCTCCAGCGGGTTCGACGGGAGATGGAACTTGATCAGCCGTTGCACGTGCAGATGGCCCGCTACCTCTCTCGCGTGTTGCGCGGCAACTTCGGCCAATCACTGCGCTACAACGACAGCGCCATCCGCCTTGTGCTCGAGCGAACCCCCGCCACGCTCCGGCTGACTGCCGCGGCGATGGTGGTCACGCTCGTGGTGGCGCTGCCGCTCGGCATCCTGGCCGCTCTGCGGCGAGACTCGTTGCTGGATGTGGCCGCCAGCACCGCGGCGCTGACGGGACAGGCGATGCCGACGTTCTGGCTCGGCATCATCTTCATCCTCATCTTCGGTCTGCGGCTGCAGTGGCTGCCCACCTCGGGCAGCGGGACGGTCTGGCACCTGATCATGCCGGGCATCGCCCTGGGCGCATTCCCGGCTGGCCTGACCACGCGCCTGGTGCGCAGCAGCCTGCTGGAGGTGCTCTCCCAGCACTACGTGCGTACGGCGCGCAGCAAGGGGCTGGCCGAGCGCCTGGTGATCCTCAAACATGCGCTGCGCAACGCGGCGATTCCGGTGGTGACGGTCCTGGGCCTGCAGATGGGCACGCTGCTGGGCGGCGCCATTGTGACCGAGACGGTCTTCGGCTATCCGGGTATGGCGCGTTTGGCGGTCGAGGCCGTCTTCTATCGCGACTTCCCCGTGGTCCAGGCCTTCGTGGTCGTCACCGCGGTGGTGATGGTCAGCATCAACTTTCTGGTCGATCTCAGCTACGGGATCCTGGACCCGCGGATCACGTACGTTTGATCGCGATGCGCAAGCGGGAGCGGTCCCAGGCATCAGCGGAAGATCACATCGCGGTGCCGGCCGCGGCGCACCGCACCCGGATGCGCCTGCGGAGCTTTCGCCGGTCCTGGAAGGCCCTCATCGGCAGCACCATCCTGGTGGGCATCGTGCTGGCGGCGGCGCTTGCGCCGCACCTGGCGCCGTACGACCCCCTGGATCAGCAAATCCTCGATCGTCTGAAGCCTCCCGTGTTCGCCGGCGGCACGTCGCGGTATCCGCTGGGGACCGATCCCGTGGGGCGCGATGTCCTCTCACGGATCATTTTCGGCAGCCGTGTCTCGCTGGCAGTCGGGCTGAGCGCGGTGCTGATCGGCGGTTCCCTGGGCCTCACCGTCGGCTTGGTCGCCGGCCACTACGGGTCCACCGCGGACATGGTGATGATGCGCATCGCGGACCTGCAATTGGCTATACCATTCCTGGTGCTGGCCATCGCCGTCATCACGGTGCTCAAGCCGGGGCTCCTGAGCATTGTCCTGGTGCTAGGGCTGTCCAGTTGGGTGACCTACGCGCGGGTGGCCCGCGGCCAGGTGCTCTCGGTGGGCCACCGCGATTTCGTGGAGGCCGCACGGGCCCTGGGTGGATCAGAGGCACGCGTGCTGCTGCGCCACATACTGCCCAACGTCATCGCGCCCGTTATCGTCGTCGCGACATTGGAGGTGGGCCGGATGATCCTGGCGGAGGCGGCCCTCTCATTCCTGGGCCTGGGCATCCAGCCGCCCGCTCCCACGTGGGGCGGCATCACCGCCGACGGCCGCGACTATCTCGGCACGGCCTGGTGGATCAGCACGCTGCCGGGCATTGCCATCCTCCTGTCGGTGATGGCGATCAACTTTGTCGGCGACTGGCTCCGGGACGTTCTGGATCCGACCATCACGCTCTAACCGCACCGCTTCGCAGGTGCCCAAGGCAGTCTTCCACCTTCGCTGATCGCGACACCTCCTGCGGGCTCTAGAGCTTACTGGGCCGGGGGAGCTCGCGCTCTCTAGGCACAAGCCTCCCGCCGAGGCAACTCGGATGCCATTTTCGGTCTTAGACCCCGAGGTCCTGGCAGCCCGACCGTAGCGACAAGCTTCCGCTGTCTCCCATCCCATTTAGATGATGGAACCCTCTCGCGCCCGGAGGGCACGCAGGAAACGCTGGGATCTGAGCGAAGGACGCGAGGAAAATATTCCAAACTGCCCTTAAATCCCCCCACCATCTGACTCCCTTTCCCCGGTTCCCCTTCGGAGCGGCGTGGGCGGCGCGGAAAGGGGGTTCGAAATGGATCAGGTCTGCGCGGCATTTCCGGTCCTACCTGGTAAGAGTGATGCGGCGCGCGAGTTCATGCGCCAGTTGGATACCGATCGCCATGCAGATTACGATCGATCCGAGCGGCGTATTGGCATCACGAAGGAAGCGTGGTTTCTCGCGCAGGCGCCGGCAGGGGACATGCTCGTTGGCTACATGGAAAGCAAAGATTTCGGCAATGCAATAGGGATGTTTTCTCAATCGAGGGACGCGTTCGACCTTTGGTTCAAGCGAAGCTTCGCCGAGATAACCGGATTCGACTTCAACAACCTCCCGCCTGGCATGAAACTACCCGAGCTGCTTTCCAGTTATCAGGCCTGACTATCCGGCGAACACGCTAGCCGTCGCGGTCAGGCGGTGTGCAATTCGCACAGCGTCCGCCGCGTCCGATGGCCTCCGGTCCGCGGTCAACCTCCTCGGCGAGCGCGGGTACGTGCGGCCTTGCGCGCCGCAGCTGCCTGCCCGCGCGGCCCCTTGGTGCGCGCGGCCTTCTGTGCCGCCGCCGAACGGCCCTCGCGACGCAGTGCCGCGCGGATGGCGCGGGAGCGCGTAGCGGAGGGCTTCTTCCTCGACCGGGCGCGCTTCAAGGCCAACCTCGCGCTGCGGCGCGTCTTGGCCGAAGCCTTCCCCTTCTTCGGCGCCGGGAGCTTCACGCCGGCACGGCGCGCCTTCGAGAGGCCGATGGCAATCGCCTGCTCCGTCGATTGCGCACCGTGCTTGCCCTCCCGGATGTGGTGTATCTCCTCGCGGACGAACTCGCCCGCTTGCGTCGACGGCGCCTTCCCCTCTCGCTTGTCCTCTTCGGCCCGTTCCACGGTCTCTTTCTCCGGCATCGTCTCTCTCCTTTGGGAGCTCGCGCTCTCGAGGCACAGCTCTCCCCGCTGAGGAACTCGGACGCCACTTCGGTCTGAGCCCTTGAAGTCCTGTTTCAGCTGACTAAGGGACCGCTCGGGGTAGCGGAACGGTAACCGGCACGCCCTCCCGCGCCGACCGCAAGATGGCCACCCCGGCCTCGGTGACCCGCAGACCGTCGGTGCCAGTGACATCGGGAACGCGGCGATCGCGGATGCACTCCACGAAGTGCCAGACGCTCTTCATGACAAACCCATCCATCCGTCCTGCCACTAGAGGCGCGGCGAAGAGATCAGGATAGCTGATCCCTTTGACATGGGCGATGACGAGGCTCTCGTTGTGAGACGCGTCGACGTAGATAGCACCGCGCTCGCCGATGATCTCGCACTTGAAGTCCTTGATCGCGGGCCCGCCGGGCGGCAGGATCCAGCAGTGCTCCAACGTGGCCTTCGGGCCCCCCGAGAACTCCAAGGTCGCCACAACGTAGTCGTCGGTGTCGATTCCCTGTTCTCGAAGAACGCCGCTTCCCGCCACCGCAGAGACCCGTTCGACCTCGGCCTCCAGTAGCCACCGCAGCAGATCGAGGCAGTGGCTTCCCAGGAACCAGATCACGTTCGATCCGCCCGCCCACCGCAGCATCTCAGTCGGTACTGTGATGGCATTGTGCAGCCGCATGTATACGTACTTCAATCGGCCGATTTGATCGGCGCGGATTGCGTCCCGAGCGGCGCAGAACGGCGGATTCCACCGGTTGTGGAAATCAACCATGAGCATCACGCGATTCCGTTTCGCGGCCTCGATAATGGCCGAGGCGTCCTCGACCGTCGTGGCCAGAGGTTTCTCCACCAGCAGGTGTTTCCCGGCCTCTGCAATCGCCACCGCCACTTCGCGGTGGGACTGATCCGGCGTGACGACCGAGACGGCCTCAAGGCCCGGATGCTGGAGCATCGAGGCCACGTCGGTATAGACCGCGCCTCCGAATTGTGAAGCCAACGCCTCTGCCCGATCGCGCTCAAGGTCACAGATTGCCAGCAGGCTGGCGTCCTGATGTCCGGTGTAGGCCTGGGCGTGACGACGCCCGAAAATGCCCGCACCCACAATCCCCACTCCAACGCTCATACACCCAGCTCCCGGTTAACCCTT
>Ga0187893_10007489_pt1 | contig 17839 bp, 20 predicted proteins | sample MA1701074metaG_FD_139574 | JGI IMG/M metagenome (GOLD analysis project Ga0187893, IMG submission 139574) | White microbial mat communities from a basaltic lava cave in the Kipuka Kanohina Cave System on the Island of Hawaii, USA - MA170107-4 metaG ... | reverse complement strand
TATCATTCCTGGAGGCCCAATAATTATCCCAAGTGCCAATCAGGTGGCCGCGCCGCTTTCACTATAAATCGAACACTGGGCTGACACCAACTTGGCATAATCCGGCACTCAGCATAAATCATGGGGAACCCCAGCCACAGCTCGCTCAGGACACTTGGCTACTTTTACTGAGCCGGGCACGGCTTTCAGTAAAATGAAGGCCGCGTCTTGATCACGCCAAACGGGCATCCATTCGGGCCTAGCTCCCCTTCGGGGGATGTGCTCAGGACGGTTTGCATCGGGCGGCCAAGCGAATTTTTGACGAGCACATTATGAAGGACTTCCGCCCCACATGGCCCACTGTTCGTCCCAACCTATCGTTCCACAGTTTCAGCGCGACCTGAATTCTTCTTCTTCCAGTAGCTGACGATGGCATCCGATGCCTTGGCGAGCCAGCGCGTGTCGGCCCGCAACGCTTGCAAATCGGCGGTCGCAAAATACTTCGAGCCGGTAGCTGGAGGATGACCGAGTGGTCTCAGCAACCCGCTGGAAACCAGCACGGAAATATCGTGCTCGGTGAAGCCGAGAAACCAGGCGGTTTCGGTTATGCCCAACCGGGCTGGTGGCGTGGGCAGCAAAAGGAAATCTTTCTTCTCCTGCTTCACTCGGCCTCCTTACCGCCCGCCTGCGGCTCCAACGCTCGCACCGTCAGCTTGGCGATGAAGGGTCGCTCTGACGACTGCGGGCGAAACTTTTCTGAGCGGGCACACAGCCACGATAAGTCGCGGTTCAAGATCGCGTTTTCAACCCGGCGCAACAGGAAACCTTCCAAAACGATTTCGTGAGCCACGAAGACGATTTTCAGCAAATCGCGCTGCTCACCCGCTTTGAATTCGGAATAGACGAAATGCTCGTGCGGCAGTACGAACGAGTCCTGTGGTGATACTTCAATTCTCACACCGCGCGCCCGCCCATCGCAGGCGAAGCATTCAAGCGACTTGTTGTCCATAGCTTTGCTCCTGAGTTGTACCTTCCGTCTTCGCCCGCCAGATGCGCTGGAACATCGTCTGCGCCCGACCACTCCACGCCTTCAACCAGCGGCGCCAATGGTTGCCGCCGGTGCGAACACTCAAGAGTTCTCGCGCTCGGTCTGAAACCAAATCCAACGCGAGCGGTTGATTGCCGGAGCGGACGACGTTCTCGCGGAGTTGTTGTTTGTCCGACGTGAAGATACGAATACCGCGCCGTCCGCGCGAGATGGTCACATACCATTGCCGATCATCGGTCGCAGCCCGAACAGCCGAGTCGGAGAACAAAACGTGATCCACTGTTTTGCCCTGCGAACCGTAGGAAGTCACCGCGTAGCCAGGGAGGAACTCACGGAACGCCGCGTCTAGCGTCCGACCGTCGGCCAAACCAATACGGCCATCTTCACGAACAGCTTTAACCGTGACCAGTTCGCCGTTTGTCACCGCTTGGCCGGTGGACATGCGCCGGTTGGCTTTGAGTTGAAGGCGGTCCCCCTGAGCCAGCGCAAGTTTGAGCGGACGGCAGACAGTGATGCGGTCGAGGTGGGGTCGCGGCACGAGCAGCATCTTGCCGTCGATTTCAATCAAAACGCCGCGTTTGACGATGCCGGACAGTTTGCCGCGCGTACCAGGAGCGAAGCCGCGCAGCGGTTGATTGAGGACAAAGATGTGGTCAGAGGCATGAAATCGTGCGTCCCGCTTTTGCGCGGTCGTGAGATCCACTTTTTCCAGCGCCTCGACGGCTCGCTCGTCGGAAGCCACCAGCCCTTTCCGTTTCAATGCCGCACGAACCCTCTCGTTGACGCGGTGCACTTCCGCCCAGGTCTGCGCGACCACCACGAGGGATTGCCCTTCCTCCGCCAGCCGCAGGTATTCATCCGCCAATCGTTCCTGTTGCTCGTCCAGGCGACAGGCTTGCACGGCACCCATGCTGTTGAGGCGGTCAAAGGATTCGGCGAGTTGCCCAACGGCAGCTTCCTTCACCGCACGCCGATACTGGCGGATGAGCTTCTTCTCGGCTGCGTCGCGACCGAGACCCGGAGTCTGACGACGAATGGTTTCAAGCTCGGCGGGACGAAGATTCGCGTAACGTTCCAAGGCCAGTAGCGCATCGGAAGCCTCCACCGGCCCGTGCTGACGGGTGTCACCGGAGAAGATGATGCGGCCTTTGCGCGCGTTCACCAAGCGGATGAGTTCGAGCATCTGCCGCGCGCCGATCTGTCCAGCCTCGTCCACGACCACCACACCGCGCTCCGGCATGACCTTCTGACTGAGAAACTGCGTCAGTGTCGTTGGTTCGGAGAATCCATCACGCGCTAGATCAACGACCTGTTGACGTTGCGGCGCGAGCACGGTGACGCTGTGTGCATTGGCCTTCAAAGCATCCACGAGCCGACGGAGAACGAAACTTTTCCCGGTGCCCGCGCCGCCACGAAACAATGTGATGAAGTCGCGCGACGTGAGCAGCCGTGTGAGCGCAGTGCGTTGCTCCTCGGACAGGGACTTCGGGAATTCCGGCAGCGTGCTCACGTAAGGCATGAACGCGCTCACCCCGTCGCTCGCCGCTTTCACCACTTCCCATTCTCGCGCGAGGATTTCACGACGAGTGACGAAGGCCTGCTCGTCCGGCTTGCGAACGTAGTCGCGCCGGGCGGTGAGTTCTCGAAGCTCGTTGACCGACACATTCTGACCGCACGCATGTTGAATCGCCTCCTGCCAGATGGTGTGTTCAAGCACAGCGGAGCGCCGGTCGAACAAATGTTCCTCCGCCCAGGCGACGGCCTCCTCAGCCACGGTGCCAGGATTACCATCCACGATGGATTCGGGTTTCGCGCGCACCAACCCACGCAAACGGCTCAACTCCTCGCGCGTCAGTTGCGCCTCCCACCAGCGGCGAAGCTCGGTCGTGTCCAGGCCGCGCATCTTGCGGGAACGCTCCGCCGCAGCGAGATGCTCGCGCAGGTCTTTGAGGTTCGCTTCGGCGAGTTCGGGTTTCTCGCGCAGTAAAGCGTCGAGAGCTTCGTTGATTTGCTCGTGACGTTTGGAGAATCGACGACAAAGCATTTCCGACACGCCTTCAATCTCAAAATCCCCGCGCGACTTGTTCCGCAAACCATAGCCAAACCGCCGCAGGTCGCGCGCGAGTTCGTGGTAATAGACCGCCTCCACGTATTTTCGCGCCCGCAGCATTTCGTAATTCTGGAGCGCCTTCCATCGCTGCTCGGTCTGGTCGAACGTCGCGTTGAAGACGATGCAGTGCGTGTGCAGATGTGGGTCGAGCGCGCGAGACGTGTCGTGCGTGAACAGGCTGGCGAGAATGTTCCCGGTCAGCCGTGAGCCGTCCGTCTTGCCTTTGCGAACTCGTGTGGCGGCAAAAGTTTCAAACTCGCCCAACGCAACTTGAATCGCGCGGCTGTGAGCCTCAAGGATGCGTTTGTCTTCGGCGACCAACGCCACCAGCGAAACGGACTTGGGCGGCGAGAACGTGAAATCGTAGAAGATGCGACGATTGGCGGCGACCGAACCGTCTGCCTCGCGAACTGAATTCGTCCGCTGCGTGAGGCAATCACCAGTCTTCGGATTCTGGTTCTCGCAGAGCGCCAGAAAGTCGGCTTCACGCATTGTCCCAGTCAGGCCAAGCGATACCGCGCCAATGCCGAACCACTCGCCCGCCACCTTCTGCCCCTCCTGATAATAGTCACCAACCGCCAGATGTTCCGCGAAGTAACTCTGTGCGTTGCTCAGACTGTACTGCGTCTTGGCCGTGACCACGAAGCACATCGTATCGCACCTGACGCACCAGAATGTGCCCAGATGGCACAATCACATCGCATCCGCTTGCGACGCTACCTGTGCGGCAAAGGTTCCAACGATCTGAAACGCTAGGTCAGCATCCGCTGCTACCGATCAAAATTCTACCGCTGACTACCTTGGGCGCGTGTTTGGAAATGGAAACAACGCCAACGGCGTTGTGACCAAGGCCAAGCGCGCGGGCTGGGTGAATTGACTGTAACCGCGTTGCAGTTGGGGATGTTTGGCGGACGGTGACCAGAATAGCTCATGCCTCGCAACCCTTGGGCTTTGGGACGGAAATCCCGTTGGGATTCGTAGATGGCAGATGACGTAAGCATGGTGAAAAACATCCAAAAAATGTCATTGACGCCTAGCCGGGGCAGTACAAGCCTACCGTACTTCAAAAAGCAATTCATGTCTGCAAACTGAGTGTTGAAGTATGAATAGAAATCAAATCAAGGTCTGTGCTGCATCAGCATTGTTGATGGTCGCCGTGTCATTTGGATGCAAATCGCCTGTCAAGGAGTCAGCCGCCAAGGGCGCACCATTTTCAGGAGTCCAGTCAACGAACAAGTTGGAAGAGATCGGTGCGATTGCCGAGATTTGGGAGTTACAAAATGTGAATGGGCGAAGACTCGGAGTGATTGTTAGGCGCGAAATCCCAGACGACAAAGCACTCGGAACCAAGATTGCGCCCATCAATGTAGTGGACGGATATGGGATGGCGGTTATTGGCATTCAGTGGCCAGATGGCAGGCGTGTGCGTTGGGGCGATGAAGCCGAAGAGCCAGTCAGCTTTTGGAAAGATGTAGATGGAAAAATGTATGACCTGTTTGCTCAGGTTGAGCAACATGCGCAGAGGCCACAACCAAAAATCCCCAAGGACGTCAAGGTCGGGCATCCAGCGCCTCTGATAACGACAGTAGATCTAAGCTCGGACGCAGTCCGCAAAGCGCAGGGAGTTTCCTGTATTATCTACAAAGTGTTCCCAAACAAAGTTACTGCGGTTGCGTGCATAGGTTCGACAGGGCTGGTGGTGTTGGACGAATTGGGAGGAAATGAAGGTGTTCGCTATGTGGGTACTGGTCTTTTCGGAACCGGTCCCGGTATCGTGGTGCCTAAAAACCCAAAGAAATTCGGTGCAAACTATGTTAAGACGACTATCAATCCATTTAAGCAGGCTCAGTTGTATGCGAAGGTGGCGCAACCGATTGTTCGCCTGATCCCAGGAGGAAAGGAGACGGTGCATTTTGGGAAAAAGGCCCTTGAAGTACCGGCGGACTGGCGGATTCTAGGAACAACGCCTAGTCACGCTATTGCCTCGTGGCAAAAAGACCCTTTGGCGGCTGCGAAACAAACAGGCGAAAGCGTAGCGAAAGCGAGAATCCTTGGAACTTCAATGGAACAGACGGCGAAGAAGTACAAGGAGGATCCAGTTGGCGCTGCGGGACACGCAATCGAGACATCAATCATCAATCCAATTAAGTCGCTCTTTAAGTAAAAGCCCCTGAAAACTTGCCTTGAGGTGTTGCTTACGTTCGGCTGGCTGCGCTAAAGGGAGGCCGATCGAACGCAAAAGGTACCTTACAAAGCTGAGTGAAAGAAATGAACTGACATGAAAGCCAAGAAATCAGCGCGAAGAATAACCCGACGTCAATTCGTTGCAGCCGCGTGTTGCGGTGCTGGTCTAGTTTCGGCAGTGGATGCCAGCGCCGCCGATACTCATTGCTTGCAGCAAGTGGACGGTAATGACACTTGTAGCATTACCGGCAACAGATCGGACTGTTGCGGCAAGGGTGTGAACCGGCTTAAAACCGGAACCAAGCAGGAGTGTCATGACGCAGCGATTGCTCGCGGGTGCAAACTCTTTTCAACGGACGCTTACAAAGGATGCAAGAAGTAGGCAGCGGCGTCCCACGTTTAAGGGAGCACCATTATATTGCCGAGTTGCCTTTCCCTTTCCGTCATTGTGACAGGAGAGTGAACCGAAAGGGTTATTTCAGCGAGTTTCCTCAAACAGCGCGCCAATTTTCCTGGGAGTGCTTTCTTTCATCTTGATCAGCGGCAGCCAGAGGCGTTTGAAGCCTTCGCTGGTGAGTTTCTTCGTCGCGTCTATGCCGAGTTTGCTGCCGCTGGTGATTTCGCTGGTGCCGTGGAGACGTTAGCGGGCCTTTGGTGAAGCTGCCGTCTGCTTGAGTTGCTGAATTGTCGCAAAGCAGGAGACAGTTGGCGTTGTAGCAGCAACACGTAGCAAGCAAGGTCGCAACATCAACAGCAGAATGTGCCCACCGGGCACATTGCCCCTCCTTGTTTCGTGTTCACTGCGGGGCATGAAGACGGACGAAGTTCGCGCACCGGAAGCAGGCAAGCAACTCTGGGGCATCTACCACTCTGACCGGGAGTATGCTCGTGTCCACGGCGACCCGCTTCGCACCGCGGTCGAGGCTCCGGCGAAAATTGCCGCTGAGGAAATGGCAGCGCGTCTCGGTTTCTGCGAACCGTGGGCGCATCCGGTGACGCAGGAGGAGGTCAAGCAAGCGCAGTGGCTCCCGATGCGTCTGCACAACCATCGTCTGAGACCCGCCCACAAACCCTCACACGGCATTCGAATTTGACCACCATGCAAAACCCAACCACGGCTCAATTACTCACGGCCATCGAAGTGCTGAAGAAACTCAGCGAGCGCATCAACACTCACGCGAACCACTCGGTTCAGCAATTGCCGGATTCCAAACTTGGCGAAGACTACGCGGCGAGAATCCGGGCACAAGGCATCGAACAAAACGCGCAGATCACCATTCTCGTCACGGAACTGGAGTGTTGGCGCCAGGAGGTGCAGGAGCAAAGGAGGCAATCTGTTTCTCATCGTGTTTAACTTTGGGCACGCCCTACCCCTTCGATTCCGAAGGTTTTGGTGCTGTGCGCAAAATTGCGCGATGGCTGCGCTCCTCGCGCCGGACAGGAAGCGCATTCGCACTGCCCTATCCGCAACAGGCGGATGCCAACTGAAATGCTGCGCGAGCCGCTGCGCTTTCACTGCTGCTGCGCTATTTCGCGCTGCTCATTCTGCTACGGCTGCCGCCAACCGCGCTGCGCCAGTCGTGCTGCTCACGCCATGAACAGAGTCGCCATCTCCGCTGATGCGCTCGACCGATTCCGGGCCGCTGCGTCGCAGTTTGCGCGGGGCGCGGTCTCACGAGCTTCACGGCTGCTGTCGGTGAAGGACGACATTGCTGCGCTGCGCAAAAAGGGTGCTTCGTATCGCACCATCAGCGAACTGCTCACGCAAAGCGGCATTGCTGCGTCGGACACCTGCGTCATGCGCTTCTGTCAGCGCGTCCTGGGAGAAAAGCGCGCGCGCGGTGTGGAACGCAAACCATCCGCTGCCCCTCGTGCTGCGTCTGCCATCAACAGTCACACTGCGCCAAAGCCTGCGCTCAACGAGTCGGGGCAAGCTGCGTTTCTCGATGACCTGTTGAGCGCGGCCCCGTCGTTGTCGCCGCCAACCAAGACCGAAGGCGGACCGCGCATCGCCCGCATTGAATTCGCCAAACCCGAAGACCTATGAAACGACAACTCAACCTCATCCTCAACGGCAAGGGCGGCGTCGGCAAAAGTTTCTTCGCCGTCAACCTCGTCCAGTTCTTCAAGGACAGAGGCACGCCCTTGATTGTGTACGATTCCGATAACGAGAATTCCACGCTCAAGCGGTTTCATCCTGATGCCGAGTTCGTGAATCTCGCGCAGCCTCGCTCGCTTGACGAAATGTTCCGTGCATTGGAGCGCGCCGAGTTGGTCGTCGTGGATTGCCGCGCGGCTTCCACTGATGTGTTCCTGAAATACTTCGCCGCGATTGATGTCGCCTCGGTGCTTCGCTTGCTCGACGCTCGATTGACTCTACTCATGCCGGTGAATCACGAGGCTGACAGCCTCGACCAGATTCAGCGGGTGGTGGATGAACTCGGCGAGAAAGCGCGCTTCGTCATTATCCGCAACCAGGTTCACGGCGAAGCCTTTGCGCTCTACGACCAATCGGCGGTGCGTGTGAGGTTGCTCAAGAAACTTGGCGGGAAGGAAATCACCATGCCACGCATGGAGGAATGGCTGGTCGAGGGCTTGAACCGGACGAACCTCACCATCACGGCCGCTGCGAAGCACGAGAGTTTTTACCTGCTCGACCGGCAACGGCTCGTGACGTGGCAGAAACGGCTCGACGCCGAAATCGAATCTGCTGCCGACATCCTGTTGCCGGAGAAACTCATGCCCGCTCATGGAAACACCGCCACCAAAACCGCCTGACCGTTTCCAGCAGGCCATCGAGCAGTGGCGGCAGCAGCACAAGTTGCGCGAAGACGAGCCGTTGCTGCTCTGCCTTGAACTGTTTCGCATCCATCAGCAACAGTGGGATGCGATTCGGCGCGAGGAGCTGCCGTCGTTTTCGGACTTCCGTGAATCCCTGGTTCAGTTGCATCAGCACACCACCGCCTTCCAGCGCCAAGCCGCGGCGCTGACGGAAGAACTTCGCCGTTACAAGAGCGCGACACGGCTGGTTGCGCCCAGCGTGACGGGGTTGTTGCTCACCGCGCTGCTGGCCATCGTCGTTGGCATCTTCATCGGTAGGTTTCTCCTATGAATCTCTTTGGCATTCTCATGTTCGGCATCAGCGCGGCCCTCGCGATGGGCTGCTACCGCTACTTGCCGCAGCCCTCCGGCTCGCTGCTCGCAGTCTTGTCGGCCGGATTCGGCATTCTTGTCCTCGTCATGCCGGGGCACCGCGAAGGTTTTGTCGCGCGGCTCAAGGGGTTGACATGGAAGCGCAGCCAGTTTTGTCGCGGCTGGCTAATCACCGGCGACACTGGCTCCGGCAAGACGAGTTCAGGCGTGAACCAACTCGCCCACCAAGTCTTCCGCAACGAGCCGCGCTGGGGCGGGCTGTTGATTGACGAGAAGGGCGTCTATTGGGAAATCCTCAAGGCGATGGCGGAGCACTACGAACGCACGCCTGACTTGATTCACGTCCAGATCAGGCCGGACGACAGCGGCCCGGATTGGGTGCCCGCGCACCGTTTGAATCTCACCGGCAATCGCACGATTCCGTTCAACACCTACGCTAAGTTCGTGGTGGATACCGCGACGAGTCTCGGCCAAGGCGGCGACAAGGGCTTCTTCAAGAGCCAGGCGCAAACGCACATCGCCCATGCGCTGGAACTGCTCTACGAGACCCGCCGTCCGGTCACTATCGCCGGCGCGTACGAACTCCTGTCCGACAACGAATCGGTCGCGGACGCTGTGCAGACTCTCAGCGAATTGCTCCCCATGCCGCGCCGCACCGCGCTCATCGAACATTTCGGGAACCGTTTCCTGGCACAACCGCCCGAACAGCTCGGCGGTGTGCGCGAAACCATCGGCAATTACCTCCAATACTTCCTCACGCCCGAAGTCGCCGAAGTCTTTTGCTCGCCCGCCAGCAGCTTTGACATCAGCGACGTGGACGCTGGCAAAATCGTTTGTGTCACCATGCCGCAGAAGTTCCAGACCGAGCGCCGTTACGTGAACACGTTCCTGAAACTCCTGTTCTACAACCACGCCCTGCGCCGTTTCGACAAAGCGCGCGACGAACGCGCCCACGACAATCTGCTCATCCTCTGGGCCGACGAAGCCCAACGCTTCATGACCGCGAGCGAAGACGGCACCAGCGATTACAACGTGGTCGATGTCATCCGCGAGGCGGGCGCGACCATCATCGCCGCCGCGCAGTCAACAACCTCGCTGGTACCGCCGCTCGGCCATGACAAAGCCAAGGTGCTCACGTTGAACCTCCGCAACCGGATGATTTTCCGCGCCGCCGACGAGCAGGACGCCGTGCAAAGCGCCGACTTTCTCGGCAAGAAGCGCCTCATCAAACGCTCCTGGGGCTACAGCGCCGGCAAGCGCAACGTGAACTACTCCGAAACCGAGGAGCACAAAATCAAACCACACCTGCTCCGCAACCTCCGCGATCACGAATGCGTCCTCGTCCACTGCGAAGGCGGCTTCCGCCGCGTGACGCTCCCGCCAGTCGAACCAGACGGCAGCGTTGCGAAATGGTTTTCGTGGTGGAGGAGACTCTTACCTTGATCCAAAGTTTGGTAGTGGCTCAGTTTGAAATTTTCGGCAGCGCGAGGCTGTGTGAAAACCTTTCCATTTCTTTGAATGTTTTAGGCGGGAGGTGGATCGGACTCAACCTTGAATCATGTGCGCGGAGCCGACCGCGAGCAAACGCTGCTCCTGCCCGAGACGATTGAGGATTACGTGGCACCGGAGAACCCGGTGCGTTTCATTGATGCCTTCGTCGCCTCGCTGGATCTGCACGCGCTGGGCTTTGCCAGGGCCATCGCCGCTTACACCGGGCGGCCCGCCTACGATCCGGGCACGCTCCTGCGGCTTTATCTCTACGGCTATCTCCATCGCCTGCGCTCCTCGCGCCAACTGGAAAAGGAATGTCACCGCAACCTGGAACTCATCTGGCTCGTGCGCCAGCTCGCCCCCGATCACAAGACCATCGCCGACTTCCGCCGCGACCACCGCGCCGGCTTCAAGGCCGTGCATCGCCAGTTCCATCTGCTCTGCCACAAGTTAAAACTCTTTGGCGGTGAACTGGTGGCCATCGAGGCACGAAGCTGGCCGCGGTCAACGCGCGCGACCGCAATTTCAACGGCAGGAAGCTGGAGGAACTCATGGCACGGGCCGACGCGCGCCTCGCGGAGTATCTGCAACAACTCGACGCCGGTGACACGGCCGAGGCGCACGAGGAAAAGCTCACGCGCGCCGAGCTGGAAAAGAAGATCGCCGCGCTGCGCGAGAAGCAAGAGTGGCACGAGGAACTGCGCGTCCGGCTGGAGGATGAACAGGAGAAACAACTCTCCACGACCGATCCCGACGCGCGGAAAATGCACGCGGCCCAGGGCACCGTGATTGGCTACAACGCGCAGAGCGCCGTCGATGCGAAGCACAAACTCATCGTGGCCGACGACGTGACCAACGAAGGGACCGATGTGCAACAACTGGCCAGCGTGGCGAGCGAAGCCAAGGAAACGCTCGCGGTAGACAAGCTCGAAGTGGTGGCTGATCCCGGTTACTACAACAACGCCGAGGTGAGCCTGTGCGTGGAAAAGAACATCACTCCCTACATCCGCAAAGCCGACACCAGCGCCAACAGCGCGCGCGGGCTATACGCCAAAAAAGATTTTACCTACGACCCAGAGAAGGACGTTTACCGCTGCCCGGCGGGCGCGGAACTGACGCACCGCTTCAACACCTACGAACTGGGCCGCTCCTTGCGCTACTACCGCGCGCGTGATTGCGCGCAGTGTCCGCTCAAAAGCAAATGCACGCGCAACCAAGGTCACCGCACCATCACGCGCGAGGAAGACGAGGGGCTGATGGAAGCGATGGTGGCGCGCGTGCAGGCGCAGCCGGAAAAAATGCGATTGAGAAAGGCGCTCGTCGAACATCCCTTCGGGACGATCAAGCGGTGGTTTGGCTACACCTACTTTCTGATGAAAGGATTGGATAAGGTCCGTGGTGAATGGACGCTGATCACCCTTTGCTACAACCTCAAGCGCGTGCTGAACATCGTGACCTTCGACGAATTGATGGCGGCGGTGCGCTCCAGTGCGGCCCAGCCCGCCTGAAAAGAGCGGGCACGAGCTTTTTTTCCAGCTCCATTCCTTCGCCGTCCTGGACACCTGACGTGAGCGGATCCAACCCAGGGAGACTCCAGCGAAGATTTTTGAGCCGGAACGTGCGCCGGCTGGCGGATGCTGACCGCCCTCAGGAAAGCAAAAGGCTTTTCACACAGGCTCGCGTTTGGTCAGGCGGCGCTTGTTACTGGTCGCAACATCGCGATACCGCCCGCGATGCCTGCAAGTATGATTCTCATTTCTTTTTTCTTAAGTGGTGGTTTTCAGTTTACCGCCCATAATCGTCATTGGAATTAGAAGCGCCGTAAAGATAACGTGATACCAAATGGGAACATACGGCCAGGACAGAACCACCTTCAGTAAACCAAAGGCCACCAGCAGAAAGCCGAGGACTAGCGGCGCGCGTTTGTTTTCACCGGCGATCAGCGCGGCCAGAAATCCGGACATCACCGAGACTATTGAACCGAGGACAATATGCATGAGAAGAAGCGTCGTGTCCGCTGTGAACTGACCGCCATTGGCAACGACCGCTTCGAACGCGCGTTGATGAGCGCCGAACCCCTCCGGCCAAATGGCCGAAAGAATCTTCTCGCTTCCGACCCACACTATCGCCCAAGCAAAAAATCCGGCAATAACGCCCAAAACGATTCGTACCATAGATTTCTCCTATTTATTTCTTTGAAATGTCTTCACCAAGAATTAGCCATGCTCATTTTTTCTTGGGTTCCCATAGCTCGATGCGATTGCCTTCCGGGTCCATGATCCAAGCCCAGCGCCCGTAATCGTAATCCTCGACCTTCTCAATCTTCACGCCACTCTTGCGAAGCTGTTCGAGCATCCGATCCAGATTCGCCACCCGATAGTTGATCATCAAAGAGGACGACGACTGGCCGAAGTACGTTGTGTTGGTCGGGAAAATCCGCCAGGCGGTGTGGCCCATCTCCTCGGGATGATCCTTGTCGCGCCAGGTGAAGTCGGTGTAGCCACCCTTGGATTGAATGCCTAGATTCGTCCGATACCACGCGGTCATCCCTTTGGGGTCTTTTACTTTGAAAAACACACCACCGATACCCGTTACCTGTTCCATTTGAAACTCCTTTCCTTTGGAAGTCGTGTCGCCGGAGGCACCCGCGTTGGTCTTTGTCGTGGCGGCAGCGACGCAGAGCACTGCGACCGCGCCGGTGAACGCTCCCAAAAGGAGACTGCTTACTTCGATTTTCCTTTTCATAACTTTCATTGGTGTTGTTTGTTCGTTGTTCGAGTGCGAAAACTGCCGCACCGGGTAGGTGTGAGCGGTTGCGCGCTCACGCCCCCCTAAGAACCGTGCGTGAGAGTTTCCCCTCACACGGCTCGGGCCTTGCTAAGAACATCCCGCTTGCGAGGTGTGCCATTGCATCGATAAATTCGATGCATCCTGCGGTGCATCGTAATCCTCTCGGACAACTTGGCAATACTCGGACGTGGCCGTTTACGTTGCGCTCCATTGGGCGACAACTCCGGGACGCACCAAGCGACTGGCGTCGCTCGTCATTTGCTTTTCCCGGTTTGAGGCGGTTCCACATGCGCTCTTGCCATTCAAGACCAGACCGACGTGGGCGTATCCGATGCATTACACAAAGTTTCAGGTCGCCTTGAGTAGCTCGTTGCCTGTGCTTTGGATGTCCGAGTGTTCATGACTGGTTGGTTGCCGATGGTTCGCGCCAGGGAGGATTCTTGAAACACGGGCGGCGGCCATTTCGGCCGACTGAAATAGCAAAGACCACTGTTTCATTCCTTGCGCAGCTTCTGAAACAGTGAAATCCTGCCTCTGGCATGGCCAAACCGTCGAGCAAATCAAATCCGGGAGAGGTTTCCGGGCGTTGGATCACGACACTGGAAGGTTATCGCGCCTTCCATCCCAACCCGTTGCCGCCGCCGTTGAACTGGACTCCGGCGCTGGCGACCGCGCTGGCGGACGCTTCCATGCTCGTGGGGCGGCTGGCGGGCGAGGGGCGGCGGCTCCCCAATCCGCATGTACTGATCCGCCCGTTCATGCGGCGCGAGGCCGTGCTGTCGAGCCGGATTGAAGGCACGCAGGCGACGCTGGGCGAGTTGCTCGCGGCGGAAGCGGGCGCGTCGGTGGAGCGCAGCCCGGCCGACTTGCGCGAAGTGGGCAATTACGTGACGGCGCTGGAGCATGGAATCGAGCGGTTGGAGTCGTTGCCGATGTCGTTGCGCCTCGTGCGGGAGTTGCATGAACACCTGATGACTGGCGTGCGCGGCGGGCACGCCACGCCCGGCGAGTTCCGCCGCTCGCAAAACTGGATTGGCCGCCCCGGCGAAACGCTCGCGCAGGCAAAGTATGTGCCGCCTCCGCCCGATGTGCTGGGTGAGCATCTGTCCGCCTGGGAAAAATTTCTTCACGAGCGGATGTTGCCGCCGCTGGTTCATGTGGCGCTGGCGCACTACCAGTTCGAGGCAATCCATCCGTTTCTCGACGGCAATGGGCGGGTGGGCCGTTTGCTCATCACGCTGCAATTGTGCGAGCGCAACATTTTGCCCGCGCCGCTGCTTTACCTCTCGGCGTTCTTCGAGGCGACGCGCGCGGATTATTACGCGGGACTCCGCGGCGTGTCGGAACACGGCGATTGGGAAGGCTGGGTGCAATACTTCCTGAATGGTGTGGCCCGGCAATCGGAGGACGCCTTGAGCCGGGCCGAACGAATCAATCAATTGCTCACGAACTGGCGCGATAAACTCTCCGGCCAGGCCGGCACGAAGGTCGCACTGCAAATGCTCGACATGATCGGCGCCAACCCGTTCCTGACTCCGCGCGGTGCGGAGGAAAAACTGAACCTCGCCTACAACACGGTGATGCGCGCGATCGGGCAATTGGAGAAACTGAAGGTCTTGAAGGAAGTCAGCGAAGCGAAGCGGGACCGCGTTTACTGCGCGAAGGCCATCCTGGACATTCTCGAAGAACCGGCCCGGCTTACTCCCACCGAGACCACCTGATCGCGGCCTGGTAAGCTCATGTGAGAGCAACTGAACGTGCCGACGACGTGCGCAGGGGCCGCAGCGTCTCCCCACCGTCTCGCTTGCCGCAGCCCATTCGAGTCAGCTAAAGTATCTCCGCTGCCCGTCGCAGCACTGTGATGACATAACAAACCAATACATATTTGCGTCGTATCGGCTCGGTTCCACTAGGAAACCGCGAATTTTCACCAACGGAAAGAGCCGCCGGAGCGCGCGCCCCATCGGGCGCGGCTCGGCGTGCTTCTTTCCAAAGGCGCTTCGCGGTGCCTCTAGTGGAGGTGCGTTGGGTTCGCGCCCCTTCTTTTTGCGGGTATGCGGCGGCGCGAACGACCGGGTGACCTGCGGTTGACAAAACCGGTGGAAAACAGTTCGGCTATGCAATCCCGATTCACCAGACAGGTGTCCGTCAGGCCAATGGCGTCCAAGAAAAGAGTTGAGCGTTGGTTTTATCGCAACGGCCAGTTGCGAGCGGAAACCGTATTTCCCGGCGGTCAACGCCACGGGTCGCATCGCACCTGGCATCACAACGGCAAGCTGGCTTCGGAAGAGTTTTACGAGCACGGCGTCTTGCACGGGCTTTGCCGTCAATGGAACGAGCGAAGCAAACTGCTGGGTTCGTTCCGCATGAACCGCGGCACGGGCATCCAACGCGAATGGTTCGATGACGGACAGCTCCGGCTCGAAACTTCGACGGTGAACGGCAAGTTCACCGGCCGCACGCGAACGTGGATGCGCGATGGCACTCTCGTTTTCGAGCGATACGTGATTGAGAACCATGAGGTATCCCCGAAGGAATACCACGTCACCGCCCGGAAGCATCCTGAATATCCCAGCTACTCCAACGCCAAGGCATCGGTGCGACTGCCCGACCCGGATGAAGTAGAAAAGCGTGAGGTTCAGTTGCACATCGCGTGGCTGCTCTCCCGTCGTAATCATCGTGAAACGCGCGAATGGCTCAAGGCCGGCGTGCGGCAACGCTCGCTCGGTCTCCTGAACTTCACGCAGGCGCGACACTTGGTGGAATGCCTCTACAACGCGGGTGCGAAACAGGTCGTGGCCGCGGGAATCTACGAAGGAAAATCCGGCAAGCAATTCTCCGACGCGCTGATTGTGAAAATGCCGGGTGATCAACGCTCGCGTCGTCTCATTCATCAACTGCTGACAAAGCTGCCAAAGAAGCTCCGCGCCGGCGTCGTGCCTGAACCCGCCAGCGACGAGGAATACTTGTTCGCCACTTTTGAGTGAGCTTCCGCAACCGTCAGCGCGGCGGGTTTTTGCCATCAGGCGTCTTCGTAGCGTGATATTGCTCAGGGAACAATTCATCGAACGAGCACTGATACAATTTCGCAAGATTTGCGAGCTTGTGGTCGTTCACACCCCGGCGGCGCGTCTCGATGTTCACGAGCATCTGGCGCGAAAAATCCAGACCGGCGCATTGCGCCCTGGCCGCGGCTTGTTCCTGCGTCCAGCCCTTCTTGTTCCGCAGCTTGAGCAGCGCCGGCCCGATAATGTTTTGGTTCTTTCGGGGCGGTTCCTTGCGCCCCTTCACACGCCGCCGCATCGGTCGCCTCCTTTACTCCGAAAACGAATTGTCGCCAGAATCACGGCCTGAATCGAACCGTCCGGGCCGGGGCGGTGGCGGTTCATCGCGAAGATGTCCCGGCTTCGGGCTGCGCATGAAGTCGAAGATGCCCGTTTGGGGCATGTCCACCTTCCCGGGGCCGGGACAATTCGGAGGTCGGCGACGAATCATCCAACAGATGAGCAACGCCAACGCGGCGAAGACCAGCACCAGGAAGACGTGGTCGAGATGCTCCTTGAGGAAAATATCGAGCCGGTTCAGGACTTCCATGAACCGATACTCGAAACGGACCTGCGCAGCTTCACCCGCCATAGCGAACGCTTTCTGTGACATCCATGTTGGACCGAAGCACGCTGGCGGCGGATGACACCACCAGTCGCGCTTTGAGCCGTAGTGGGAACTTCCTCCCCGGATACTGTGAAAAACAGCCCAACTCGGCCGAGCAGGTGCGGGACTGCTCGTTGCCGATTGAGATTCTCTATACACTCGTTGTGCCGGTTCCGTCAAGTTGACCACCGATTTCCGTTACACCGCGACGCCTTCCGACACGCGCGGCCCGCGAACCACGGCTCGCCGCGCTTGCTGCGCCATGCGAACCATCACGCCGTCGCGGAGGTCTTCGGGTACATTCTTCAGCAACAAGTCGTAAGCCTGTTTCAGTTCCGGCTTCCGCTCGATTTCCTTCATCAAACTGTCCTTGATCCGTTGCTGCCGGTCGAGAACCTGAACTTCCTTCAAGACCAGCATCCGTTGAAGCCGGTCCTTCGGCGTGCTTTGCAGGTATTCCCAATACTTCGGATTTTCTTTGATGTAGGCGTCGATCTTCGCGTCCACTTCGGGATTGGTGCGATGTTCAGCGGGGGCGGCATTTGCGCTGGTGGAGCCGCCAGGAGGCGGGTTCTTTGGTTTGGTGCTCATAATGAGGTTTGTGTTTTGTTGGTTCGAGGCGCGGTGTCGGCGCGACTTGTTTGCGCTAAATTCACCGCAATGCTGGCCGAAACGGCGCTGAACTCAGATCAGCCGAACCCGCTTCGAGATGAACCAGCAAAGTGTTTTGGTTGTTTTTCATGGGGCGCGATGGAATCGCTTCTCACGGCTCCGGTGCCGGAGTGGTCATGGGCTGGGGCTTCTGCCGCAATTCCACTTCGAGGGCTGTGAGGCGTTTTTCCGTGTTCGTGATTTGGTCGCGCAGAAGCCGGGACTCTTGCGCCAGCGCGCGCGCGCTCGCGAGTGCTGCGCTGAACTGTTTCAATGATTGGTTCAACGACTCCGCCTGTCGCGCCACGGCCTGGGTGATCTCACGTTGTCGATTCAGTTCGGCAATAGCGCCGTCATTGAATTGTGGTAGAGCGAACGCGCTGTTCGTCAGTAACGCGATACCGACCGGAAGACTGGAACCGCGCGGCGGCGGGTGCAGGTTCCAAGTGGCGAACGACTCCACGCGGTAGAACTGATGCCCTTCGTGCATCAAGAGCCGGTCCTGCGAATCAACGTAGCGACCGATGTGATAGCCCTTGATGACTTCGGGATAGCGCACGGTCGTGGACAATTCCTCGGGCGCGACCGTAGTTGATCGCGGCGTCACGGTGATTCTCCCGGTTTTGGGCGCAGTGCAGCCGGTGAGGATGATGAATGGGATCAGGAGGCGGAATTTCATGGCGTGACTTGTGATTGGATTTCGTGTGGTGCCTTGGCAGTCAGTCTATCGAGACGCGGTGACTCTGCGTCCACACCATCGTTGGTCAGCGCGAAGGGCGTTC
>Ga0187893_10007488_pt1 | contig 17841 bp, 19 predicted proteins | sample MA1701074metaG_FD_139574 | JGI IMG/M metagenome (GOLD analysis project Ga0187893, IMG submission 139574) | White microbial mat communities from a basaltic lava cave in the Kipuka Kanohina Cave System on the Island of Hawaii, USA - MA170107-4 metaG ... | reverse complement strand
TTGACCCGTTTAATCCAACTGGTAAGCTCACAACACTATGGCACTCACCAAGGCAGACCTCACAGCAATCAAGCACGTCGTCGTCGAGGGAGTCGGCGAAGCTATCGAGGACGTGGTCAGCCCACGGCTTCAGAGAATCGAGACTCGACTTGATGCCGTCGAAACCACGCTGGTCAAGATGAACAGGCGCCTCGACGTTTTCGACGTGTGGCAGTCCAACTTCCGTGACCTCGTGAAGCTCCTCGCCGACAAGAACGTGCTGACCTCCGAGGAAGCCGCACGTCTCGGCGTGCAACTCAATCGCCGAGCGGCCTAGACAGACCGCAGAATCTTGATAGATCCGGCCGGGTCGCGTTAGGGGCAGTCGCCCATCGGGCTCTCGTTTCGCGCCGCGACCTGCCCATTTGAGCACGCGTTAAGACTCCCTCTCTGCCGGCTGCTCCCTGGTCGCACCAAGTAGAAATAGCCCTGTATGTCGGGCTGGCATGCTCCAACAGCCGGCGGTGCGGTTGTGTCGGTGAGCGGGGGGCCAGGCACGCCAGAGGGGGTTAAACACACCACCGACTCGGGGAAGGGCGTCGCCTGCGTGCACGAGAGATCGCCGCGCAAGACATCATAGCCCTGTGTCGCCGTTGGGTCTGTGTCCCACGACAGATCCGTGCTCGTCTCAAATACTACATTCTCCGTGGGATGGAGCAGGGATTCAATGTACCCGGACATGGGCGTAGCGTTCGTGCAGAAATTGCTGCCACACGTGAACATGCCAACGTTAAAGACCTCATTGTCATTCACCCCAATGGCCGTATTGCGGTCGACGATGGTCACAGTCCATCTCTCCCCCGTACATTGAGGAAACGTGACCACATTGAAGGGAGACTGAAAGCTACACGTGCTCGTATTCACCGTCAGACCGTTGACCATGCGATCGGTCGAGAAGGCTGGGGAGCATAGCGCCGCCTCGTTACCGCACCGCGTGGCACACTCTGCGCTCCCGGTGTTGGATACACCACAGTAGCGCGTCCGAAATACCGCGGGGCCGGTGCCACCGAGTCCAGTTACACTGCAAGATGAGTTCACAGCAAACTCTGCCCAGAACGTAGCGCATCCTCTGAACGACTGCAGGCGATAGTCGCCTGCTATCACTGAACAGCTGCAAGGCTCCCTCTCAACAGCAACTGTCCCTCTTAGGGCCCAGTCTCCGTTGGGAGACAAGTTCGCATTGGGATTCCAAGTGGCCCCGCCGTCCAAAGAGAACCAAGAACGGTTTTGAGGAAGGGAGTTATCAAGCCGGTAGGGGAACGCTGTCCCAGTCGTGGTGAGATCTCGCACAGTGACGTAGAAATCACCGCAGTAGATGGTTGGCTGATCTTGTGGTGGGATAGCAACGGTGTGCAAGGCAGCAAACGAGGATACGAAGAAGGGCGTGCAGAAGCGTCGCGCCGCAGGAAATGGCTCTACGGGTCCTATTTGCATGCTGTAATTGTCGACGAAGACGCACACCTCAAAGTCGCGCGGGGTCGCGTCGCCTGAGCTCGAGACGCGGAACTGCACTTCGGTTAACGTGGCGGGATATTTTGGGGGCGTCAAGCTATTGGCAATGATCGCGGTGCGGGGACCAAAATTGTTGCTTGAAACACCGTCGTCCCTTCGAAGCGTGAAGGATACCTGTACTTGGTCGGGGGTTAAGAGTGAATGCTCCGAACTACTCTGGGCCGACTCGAAAAGTGCGAAGTCACGCCCCACGCTTCGCTCCTCTTCGGTATCCGGCACGGCCACTGTGTTGGCCTCCTCTCGGGGGTCTGAACTCCCGGGTTGAGCGGCAAGAAGGCCAGAATGACCCTCTGCAAACGCGAGCAACACTGAGAACGAGAAGAAGAAGACTGACAGTCGAACGTCTCGGTGTGGTGCCATGATTCGATCCCCCTGACCCGGCGCAAGGAACAGTAGGGCGAGTTTACTCTCATCGCGCTTCTTGTGGAAGTACCAACTCAACGTTCCGACACGCAATACGGCGCCGGGTCAGGGGCGCGCCAAATCTTGGAAATCCGCGGCGCGACGGCGATGTTGCACAACTCATGGCGCGGTCGAGCCGTCGGTTTCCGCCGCCGTCTAAGACCACGGGCAAGGAGGTGCTTCCATGTTCGAGATCCTATACCGAAGGCCGCACACGATACGGACCCAGCAAGCAGCGGCGTACGCCTAGACAGACCGAAGCCCCCGACCCTCGGGGGCTTTCTGGTACTCGTGTAGTTGATTAGTTGACAAATCACCACGAAATGTGGTGTGGCAACTCGCTGCTGGGGTCGTTCCCCAACAAGGAGGTCGCTGCGCTCCATCGTTGCGCGGCCGGAGTTCCTCCCCCCGCGCACGACTTCTCCGACCCTCACGACTCTCTCAGCATGATGCGGTACAATGCAACGGGGCCATGGGAAAACGGAGGGCCACACATGTACCGACCATGCTTGAACTGCGGGAGAACCCATCGATCTGTCCGTCTCCGGTTGATCCGGAAGTCGCCCGAGACCGTTGGGTCGCCACCGACTGCCGCGTTCCGTTACTACCGCTGCCCGAAGTGCGAGACGGAGTACACCTACGATGTCCGGCGTGACCTCCAAACTCCTGGCCTGCCGAAGAAGGTGGTCGGTCGCAGCGAAGCTCAACGTGGGCGGCAGCCAAGCGCTCGACGTTGACGCCTCTGCCGAACTCAAGCAGACGACCATCGAGGCAGCACGACCCGATGCGATGGCGGCTCCTCCACTGGGTTCCCGGTGCGCCATCCTATCCCTCGCCAGTTCACCAACGGCACACCGGTGCATTGTCGTTCCTGACCGGACTGCTGGGGTGGTTCCCGGACAGGGTCGGCGCTTCGCTCCATCATCGCGCGGCCGGATCCGCCGCCACCACCAGTCGGTCGACGGATTCTGGAAACACGAAACCCGGCCTTCCGGCGAAGCTTCGACTTGGGGGACGTCTCTGGTTTCTTACCGAGAAGAGCGGCGGGAATCGAACCCGTTACCACCGGTTATCGTAACTTGGTGATGGCGCGCGACTTTCGCAGTTTGGCCTTGCCCGTCAACGAGTTGCACGGCAGTGTTGAGTGCTCGGGAGTGCTCCTGAGTGCTCTGGAGTGCTCCCCAGTCATGGAGACATTGTGGAGACGGCGGTGCGTCTGGACTACTGTAGAGCCGGACGGCGCACGCGCTCAGGGCTACGGCGGCGACCCTGCTCCTCGACGCCGGCGTCGAGATCACCGCCGTCCAAGACCTCCTCGGGGACAACACGTCTCCGTGACCCAGATGTACGACAAGCGGCGGCGAGCAACCAAGCAGAGCGCCAGTCACCAGGTGCCGCTGTAGCCTGCCTCGACGAGGAACGCTCGAGATCCCATTATTGGTCTCCTAATCTCGCGGCGGGCCGCTGATAAAGAACGTCCTTCTGGTTAGGGCCATCATCGATCATGCCAAATGTGCTGGATGCGCCGCTCAAATGACAGGTTGTGTCCTCGCCTGGAGGCGCACACCTATAGCTGTCGGTTCCGAATCCAGTTTGTGTAAACGGCAGACAACTCAGACCTTCATTACAGTCAGAATCGTCGTCGCACCCGTAGCATACGCACCCCTGGCAATATGGAGGTCTGTTGTCGTCACTACACCCTCCTGTTGTTGACAGAAGAACAACTGCAAGCAACACGTTTCTAGTACGGGCAGAGCGGTTCATGGCGGCACCTCCGAGCCCCCCTGGGGCTCACCACACGGTGCTGTTGGCAGGGAACGTACCCCGGATGAACTTCCCCGCGCCAATCAGCGATTTCTCACCGATGATCGTCCCAGGGTCAAACGAGACGTTCATTCCGACTTTGACATGGTCCCCCATAACTACGCCCAGCTTTCGCAATCCTGTATCCACCAGCTTCCCGTCCGGCGTTACGACTTGAACAGTTCCGGGTCGCAGCCTGAGGTTGCCGACCATCGTCCCGCCCCCGAGGTTGCACTCGGCGCCGATCACGCTGTCGCCCACGTAGGTTGGATGCGGAATGTCCGTGCCCTCCAGAATGATCGAGTTCTTGACCTCCGCACCATTCCCAACGTGGTTGCGGCCCAGCAGGACCGTGCATGGCCGAATGTAGCAGTTCGGGCCGATATCGCAGTCTGGTCCAATGAACGTGGGCCCGATAATGTAGGCTCCATTTCGGATCGTGGTTCCTCCGCCGATGTAGATTCTCTCGAGGTTCTCAAGTGTTGCATATGGCGCCGGCTTCGAGAGGTGAACGCCTGCGCCTAGCCAGTTTGGCTTCGTCATCTCGATCTCGTTCGTCTCCAGCAGGAACCACGGACGGCCAACATCCTCCCAACGCACCACTTTCTGGAGGCGCCCGGGCCCCTTGACCGAAAGCAGCGTGTTAATCGCGTCGGGGATATTGATCTCCCTTGTAGCCCGATGCTCCGGCGTCTCGCGGATCGCTTGGAAGATGCTTCGGTCGGGGAAGAAGCAGGCGCCGGTAAAGATCCACTCCGATGGTGGGTCTTCCGGTTTCTCGACGATCGCGGTTACCCGTCCATCCTCGACGACGAGGAAGCCGTACTCGCTCAGGTTAAGGGGTACCTTCCGCTGGCGCGCCTGATCGATGTGGTAACCACCGAGAACGATCTCACCACGCCAGGAGGTCAGGCCTCTGACGTCCTCCTCACTGAGCAGGTTGTCGCCGTTGACCAGAAGGAAGGAATCAGCCGTGTGGGGTTCCGCATGCTGCAAGGAAATCGCGTTTCCGCGGTTGTGGTGTTCGTCTGAGACAAACTTCGGATGAACGTCCGGTGGCGGGTTGGCGTCAAAAAACGCCTTCACCTGCAGTCCCTGGTAGCCCACGACGATCACAACGTCGTTGACACCACCGGCGATCAGACCCCTCACGAGGTAGTCGAGTAGCGGCCGGCCAGCGACCGGCAGCATCACCTTGGATCTTGAGCTGGTCAGGGGCCGCATCCTTGTCCCCTCGCCAGCCGCAAGGATCACGACCTGCATGGAGGATGACCCCCGTTGTACCGGTGCCACGGAGTCTCGCAAATGTTGGGGCGGAAAGCAATGGGGAAGGAGGTCTTGATCGCTTCCGCGTTGAGCGAGACCCGACATGACGTGGGCGCCTTGACGCTGCATCATAGAGGATGAAGAACAAGGACACCGAAGGCGGTCATCGACGGGAGGTTTCGGCCCGAGACACCAACCTCCCCGACGGAGAAACGGGCAGGGGTGGACCCTCGTAGCCCCAGATGACCGCCGCCAGCTCGCCCACGAGGCTCGAAGGCGCCTGGCCCAGGCGGGAATGCCGGTCCTCCCTGGCGTGGTGCTCGACGCCGGCGTGCGGGCCACCCGGGCCTACCTCGAGTTTCTGCTGGCCTCGATCAGGAACCCCAACACTCGCCTGGCTTACGCGCACGCCCTGACGGAGTTCCTGCTGTGGTGCGAGGAGCGCGGCCGCAGCCTCGAACGGATCGACCCGCTCACGGTCGCCGCGTACGTCGAGAAGCTCACCCGCGAGCGCTCGGCCCCGACAGTGAAGCAGCACCTCGCCGCGATCCGCATGCTCTTCGATTCGCTCGTGCTGAAGCAGGTCGTGCCGTTCAACCCAGCAAGCTCGGTCCGTGGACCCAAGCACGTCGTCAAGCGCGGCAAGACGCCGGTGCTCGCGGCCGAGCAGGCAAGGCATCTTCTCGATTTCATCGACACCAGCAAGATCGCCGGGCTGCGGGACCGGGCGATCATCGCCGTCATGGTCTACAGCTTCGCCCGTGTCGGAGCGGTCGTGGCCATGAACGTCGAGGACTACTACCCGGACGGCAAGCGCTTCTGGCTCCGGTTGCACGAGAAGGGCGGGAAGCTCCACCAGGTCCCAGCGCACCACAACGCCGAGGCCTACCTCGACGCCTACATCGAGGCCGCTGGCGTCGCCGGCGAGAAAAAGGAGCCGCTGTTCCGTACCCTGGACGAGCACCGGCAACTCACGGCCGAGCGGATGACCCGAAACGATGTCCTCCGCATGGTCAAGCGCCGGGCACGCGATGCGGGCCTGCCCCACGAGATCTCCTGCCACACGTTCCGGGCCACGGGCATCACGGCGTACCTCGAGAACGGCGGCACGATCGAGAACGCCCAAGCCATCGCGGCCCACGAGTCCCCGCGGACCACCAAGCTCTATGACCGGACCTCGGACGAGATCACCCTTGACGAGGTGGAGCGGATCGCGATCTGACCGCAGTGGCTGCTAGATCAAGGGAAGATGTAAAGGCTGTATTTGCAGTAGGTTAAGAGTGCTCGCAAACCTAGACCTCTGAGTTGGCCACGGCGGAAGGTTGATTTGGCAGGACGCGCGTTCCGCGCGAGACAAGCTTGAGCCTCCTGGACCCTGCGAGAGGTGCTGTTGTTGTACCATCCGGCGAGCCCCGTTTCGGTGGGGGGGTTGTGAATAATTCTACGCCGCTTCCTGACTCGCCCTACAAACATCTTGCGCTGAGAGACTGGCCGTTTAGTGTCGTCCCACGCTCTCTACACTGCACCTTCATTGCAGGCCGTTCCCAGTTGAGAAATGATATCGAGTCTCTTCTCGTTTCCTTAACCCGCCGAAGCCCATCGTCGATCCACGTTCTCTGGTCCTGGTTCGGCGCAGGCAAGACCCATTCACTCTTCTATCTTGCGAACCGGGCACACGAGGTTACCGAAGGAGCGCTGGTACCCTTGTCCACTGTCTATACTGAATTCCCCAAGGAAGGACGGGCCTATATTGATCTGTACCGCAGGTTCGCGTCCGACGCGAGTGTTGACACTCTTGAGGATGCGTTCCTTGAAGTCTCAACATCGCAAGCCAGCGATGAACTGCAAAGAAAGCTAACCTACTCAGACCCCGACTTGGCCGCAGCGCTTCGCCTCTTGTCGATCGGAAAACCGCACGAGAAGCTTCTCGCCATTAGATGGCTACGAGCCGATACCCTGCCTCCGTCGGAGTTCCGCAAAGTCGGGATCTCTGACAGGATTCGGTCGACCGAGCGCGCGGTGGAGGTACAGGCCTTCTGGATACGCCTCCTTAACGATGCTGCGGTTACTAGGGGCCAACTCGGTCAAAGGGTTATCTGGGTTATCGACGAGTTCCAACGACTCTCCCGGTCCGGCAGTCACGCGATCCAGGACATCAATGCTGGACTCCACTCCTTGTTTAACGCCTGTCCAAACGGACTGACACAGATTCTGTCGTTCTCAGGACCGCCAGATGTGAAGCGACTTCCCGACTGGTTTAGCCCGGAGTTACGAGACCGAATAGGCGCCACCAAGATCATGCTATTGCCCCCACTCAATCCCTCAGAGGCGGCGACTTTTCTTCTCGACGTGCTGCGGCACTTCCGGCTTGGTTCGGCGAGTGTCAACTCTGAGTACTTTCCTTTCACGAAAGAATCAGCAGCGTATGTCATCGAGCGGCTGGCCCAGCAGAGCGAGTTGCGGCCGCGCATGATAATGCACGCCTTTAACGCGGTCCTTGCGATCGCTGAACCACTCATAGAAGCGGGGACCCTAAGCCACATAACCCCGGCTTTCGCGAAGGAAGCGCTAGCCGAATACACAGTCGTTTCGGGAGATGACCAGGATGACTGAACGATTGCCTGTTCATCAGGTCGTCGCCAAACCGGGAATGGCTGAGGCTTTGCAGGAACTGGCAAACTCGTCGGTCACCGGCCGCGGTCGCTCAGAGCTGGAGGACATTCTGAGTAATGCGGGCGCACGCGAGCCGATCACAGCTGTGGACGACCTTTTGGAGTACAACCTACTAGAACAGTTCGGCGACAGGCTAGGTATTTCGCTGGCTGGAATCCGTACGTCCCTTCTTATCCAAGCTCTGAACGGCGCAGACATAGAAGCCATCTGGGGTCAACTCCGGCGCGTTACGGGTAGCGCCGCAACGTACGAGCTAGTTCGTGAAGGAATGACCAAGCTGTTCGTGCAGTCGTTGGTAGACCGCCCCGGCTTTGGGCGGCTCTACTTTTGCTCACCATGGGTGAATCCTTCACAGAAGGAAGGCGCGATGCTCAAGTACGCTGTCATGCGTGAAGAACGGCAGAGCAGGCGCCTTCCTGAGGTCATTGTCGTGACTCGGCCCCCGGATGTCATGCCTCCTGAAGCGCGAGGCGGCCTGGCTGTATTCAGAGAGATTGGCGCCAAGATCTACTTTCACCGGCGCCTCCACAGCAAGCTCTACATCCGAGAGCCCGGCCCAGCAGGAGGACTTCCGATGGCTATCCTGGGCTCACAGAATCTGACCCGGTCGGATTGGCTCGAACTTGGAATTCGCATAAACGGGGATAGTCAACTGATCGCGCAGCTCATGAGATACTTTCTAGATCTGATGAGCTGGTCTTCTGAAGACGAAGGGGAAAGTTGATGAACGATGATGAGGTGCGTTCCCTCGGGGCAAGGTACGGATTACGTCGAGATAATTTCATCCTCGACCCCGTAACCGATCACGAGTGTTTTGCCCGTGACGACATCAGGACCCAGGAAATAGCAGAAGGCCTGGACATTGATGTGGTCACCGGTCTGGCGCCCAAGAGACTTGTATGGGGGCCGTACGGGTCCGGCAAGACACACACGCTCATGCGAACAATGGAGGAGTTATCTCAGCTTACGCCGATTCATTACGTAAGGATCGAGTGTCCGGATCTTGCAAAGAAGTCGCGATTCCACGATCTCTATCGCGAAGGAATCATGCGGGGGATTGGTGAAGAGTTCACGGTGCGCTTGATGGAGTCCGTCGTTCGCAAAGTGGGCTTCAGACGAGCGGAGGAACTGCGAACCGAACTTCGAAGGTGGTTTGGAGACGAGGAGATCGCCAAAGCTGCTGAGAGGCTTTTCGATCCCAACTTTGAACGCCTCCGGCTTTGGCGGTGGATATCGGGAGTCAATTTGTCGCGTGGCGACCTGGATATTCTGGGTCAGACGCAAGATCTGACGCAAGCGGAAGCTGCTCGTCTGGCTGACGTCGTCATCATGTTGGGGAAGTTGTTGAAAGAGTTAGAGGGGAAGACTCTGGTCGTTGTTCTTGATGAAATGGAGCGCCTTGTTTCCATTGGTCCGGAGACGATTGTTACTTTTATGTCCGGGTTTACGCGACTCGTCGACCCTAACCAACGTAGTGTCAGCATACTCATTGGTGCCTCTGCCGCTGTCGAATCGGAGATGGTCGATATCTTTAGCGGTAATAGCCCGGTAACGTCACGGCTCGGTGGCGATGCGAAGATCGAAATACCCTCTCTGTCCGACCCTGACGTGAACCGCTTCATAGAGGGAGTCTTGGCGTACTTGAGAGATAAGACACAGGACATCGAACGTCTAGTCTCGGAGAGCCAGCCTCCGGGGGAGAACCTAACGGTGAGATTCTTCCCATTCACTGCCGAGGCGGTGGAGGCTCTCAAGACGAAGACGCAGCTACTAACTCCGCGTGAGCTCACGATGCAGATGACGCGTGCCCTAGGCAGAGCCCACCGGAAGCAGAAGCGGGTAATAACTTCGGACTGTGTGGTCTAGGAGCTTCACGTGCCAGGCGAGATCCCAGACGCAAGATTCCGGCTGTCCCACACTTTCGCAATTCAACCTGACCTTGCGGTTGACGCGGGACCAGATCGAAGCATCCTTGTCGGTTGCAACGCGGAGGCGGCAGAGGCGGAGGCTATCTTCGTCGGGAAGCATGCAGAAGCGCCGTATCGCGGGGTATGGATGGATGTCCGTGGCGCGCACGTATTGTACGTGATGGGGAAGCGGCGAAGCGGAAAGAGCTACACCCTCGGCGCCATCGCGGAGGGTTTGGTCGCGGACAACTGGGTCCGGCAGGGCAGCATGAAGCAAGGAGTGTTGATCCTCGACACAATGAATGTCTTCCTAACGATGCCCTACGCCGTGATGGAGACTTATAGTGAATCGGCACCCGCGTTCCAGGAACTACGCAAATGGAAGATTCCCGCGTCGGCGACGCCGCTTACGCTCATCACGCCAAGCGGCCGCGATCTACCTGGCGATTTGACCGGCGAGGGAATTACCCTCCGTGCCTCCGATCTCGGCATCGAGGAATGGTGTGGCCTGTTCGAGGTGGATCCCTTCGTTGATCCAATGGGGCACCTGATCACCGCGATTCACTCGAAGATTGCAAGGGAAGGCGTCGCGGATAGGTCCACCGGCCAAACGATTCCTCCTAGGACAGTGTTCTCCCTGGCAGACATGATCGCGGCGCTCGATCAAGACAGAGATATTCAGGGGTTTCCGCGAGAGACCAGGGAGGCTCTGAGACGAAGATTGGAGGCTCTGGGTCGGGTCGGGCTGTTTGGAGAACAAGGGCTTGATGTTCGCCGTTTACTACGGCCAGGGCACGTGTCGGTTCTCTTGTTACGCGATCTGGATCAGGAACTCCGGGCGGTAATGGTATCTCTCATTGTCAAGCGGATGATAACTCTGCGGGCGCTGTCGGAACAACAGGAGCGAGTCATTCCCATACACCTCGCGAAGGCAGAAATGTACGCTTCCGTTGATCCACAGCGCGCGGCTGCTGAAAGGCTGAAGGTCGCGGATTGCGAACAGCGGGCACAAGCCGGTCTGCCGAGGTCCTGTTTGATCATTGATGAGGCTCATAACTACATTCCGGCGCGGGGCACGCCGCCGTCCCGGAAGCCTCTCGTCAAGTACGTCAACGAAGGCCGCAACCTCGGACTCTCAATTGTTGTTGCAACGCAGCAGCCGTCGGGCCTTGATCCAGCCATCCAGAGAAACGCGGACATGCTACTGGTTCATGCACTCAGTCATCACGACGATATCGCAGCGGCGCAGGGTATGATAAACACGGCTGTTCCGGACCGGATTACTGTTGACGGAAAGTACCAGATAATCGGTGGTCGCTCATTCGAGGCAATGGTCCGAAGCCTACCGATCGGCTACGCAATTGCCTCGACGGATCGTGGCAATCGGCTGTTTCCAATCCGCGTACGCCCCCGATCGACCGTGCACGGTGGCGGCGACTACTAGATGCAGCCTCGTTTTGTTACACGGACCCACTATCAGGTGGATGAGCCAACCTTTCTCAACGTACTTGTTACACGATGCGCATCGCCGATTCGCAGTGACTATATAGAGCGGGTCGCAGCTAGGTTCGTGAAAGAAGTAAAGACGCGACCCAGTCTCGGGCGGGCCACGAATGTTGCCGCCGCCAAGTATTTGGTGGACCTTGGAAGGGCGCTATCGTTGCTCAACGGGAACATGGTCTGGACGCCCCTGGCGCATATCGTTCCCTTAGTATGTCGGACCGCAGACGACAAGTTGACTCTTGAATTGAACTTGAAGGAACGCGTTTTCTTCTTTCGAGTCCTCCTTGAAAGTGATGGCGCAGCTCTGATGTTCGCCGCCCGAGCGTTGCTCAAGTACGGCGAGCTGCCAGCGCCAGGCCGATCATGGGTTGATTTTGCGAATGAAATGGCGAGGTCGATTTACGAGGAGTATTTGAGCCTCGCAACTGATCTTCGGCTTCGAACTACCCTTCGGCAAGCATTACAGAAACGAGCGAAGCAACCGTTCAGAGGCAAATCTGGGCCACACCAGTCTTTTGTTCATGTTCAGGCACTCTACAGACTTGGTTTGGCCAGTAAGTCGGCGGAGGACCACAATCGCCGTTACCTTCTTCAAGTTCCGAGCAGGGGCTTGGAGCTTCTTGCCAGCGGGTTACCAGACCTTGCCGCGCTGGAAACCGTGTTCGAGAAGAAGCATTGGCCCGAGCTCGCGTTCACGATCTTTGCGGAACAGGCGAGAGAGGCGACGTACATGGAGATTGCGCAAGAGAGCTCGGACGATGTTTTGGCACGGTTCCGTGATCTCTATGATCGAGTAATGGCTACGGCCATACCGCTGTGTCCGATCCAGACGCTAATAGAAGCCTGGCAGATTGAGCAGATCTGCTCAGGACGTCAGCCAAGGTCGTTCAGCGAAACCCTCCGTGAAATGCGACGGTGGCAGGAGAAATGGCCGCGTGACGTTCGGTTTCATGTTGATCGCTATGGACATCCGACGTACATCAAACTCTCGGACGTGGTTAGAGCGTGAGCGTTGATCGACGTCGTCAGCGCCTTTCTAATACAAGCACGAATTCCCTGTCGATGCTGGCGTCGTTGTGACGGTCGTAAGACATGTACCGATTCTTGACCGGGTACCAGTAGCGATCGACCAAGCGGAAGTTCTTCGCGGACATTTGCCTAAACAGCTCGGTGGTTGGCAGTTGGCGCCCGTTCCAAGAATTCTTGCCCAACACGAATACAGCCAGTGACTTTGGATGCAAGCGCGCCGCGAGTTGATCCATGACACGACTCATGCTGATTACGTAGTGCTTGAAAGCGTGAGCCCGTGGTTTGCTGGTCTTCTCGAGCGTGGATTCCCAGTGCCGCGCTAACCCGGCCGGAAGTTGTTCGTCGCGCACGTATGGGTGAGATTGGGAAACAGTTGTTCGGCCAATGTACTTCGGCAACAGCCGCAAGCGGTCCTCGTGATCGGTGGTTAGGCCGAGCCAATACATTTCAAGCGTATGTCTCCGGTAGTAATCAACGGCATTATGATAGGGAGGTGACGTAATTACGACATCAACGGTCCGCCGCATGTGCCGGCGCAAGTTGGCTGCGTCGCCACATCGGGTAACTGTCCACGACTCTGTCTGTGCCGTAGCCTCGTAAAACTGCTCCATATCAGCGAGCATTCGTGACAGCTGCTTCTCCATGAGTGTGAACGGATTGATGATTCTACCTGCCTCGTCCCGCCCCTTCATGTGACTAGTTACCTCGAGTCCGGACACTGGAACAGGGTCTGCATTAGACGACGCGCGAATAATGGAGGCGAAGCATAACATTAGAAAGTCGCGATGAGTGCTCGGGGTGTCTAGAGACTCGATAGCAGTTCGAATGCGGGCTAGGTCGATGATCACGTAACGGCGGAACCAATGAAACAGATTAGGGATCTTCGGAATTGATAGGTCGTAACGGCGTACAGCCTTGCGGTAGGTGTCGGGAGTGATGTCAACGAACTGTCGGCGCTCGTACTCGGAGTCCGGTCGCCGAATGGGCAGGAGAACTCTGGAGAGACGGTCCCCCGAGCGCTTGATAGCCGGCCCGGGAAGCCGCTGGGTCTTGACGCGCGCAATGAAAGCCGCAACGGGGTCGACATCCACGCCGACACAGTTGCGGTTGAGCGTCATCGCTTCGACGAACACGGTGCCGCTACCACAGAAAGGATCCAAGACGAGGTCCCCAGGAGAGGAAAACTGTTCAATCAGGGCACGAGCTACTGGTGGGTGAAACTTGGCGGGGTAGCGAAAGAGGTAGTGCGTAAGCCGACTATGAGATTCGTTAGAATAGCGGAATCGCCGCCCTCTGGGCTGCAGAGGCGCACGCGTGCGCGAAGCCGCCACCGTCTTCTTCTCACGCTTCACGGACAGACCGGCTCCGGCCGATAGTGTTTTGGCGCTGCGTCCCCGCTGGGGGGAGCATTCTAGCAAAGTCAAGCGAGTTGACCATTCTCGATGAGAATACATTTAGAATACATGATCCGTGCGCACGAGCGTGCGACGCGTCCAGGAGGTTCAGGCAACGCGGGAAATTGGGCCGGGCGCCCACGGTGTTTTCAAGTGGTGCTTCGACAGCCGGTCGAGGCCACGGACCTCGCCGTCCCGGAGGAAGCATGAGGCCCAGAGCGTCAAACGCCCTGGGCCTTCTGGTTTGCCCTTTCTCCTAGCCGTTCCGATTCAGAACGGGATGTCGTCCTCGGGCAGTTCGGGCTCGCCCGCCGTTTCGGCCGGGGCTTCCTCAGCCGCCGTGGGAGCGCCGACGTCGGCGCGCTTGCCCAGCATGAGCACGGTCCGCCCCAGGACCTCGGTGGTGTAGCGCTTGACGCCCTCGCGATCGGTCCAGTCCCGGGTCTGCAGCGACCCCTCGACATAGAGCTGGGCACCCTTCTTGGCGTGCTCTGCGAGGGTTTCGGCGCGCTTGCCGAAGAGAACGACGCGGTGCCACTCCGTGCGCTCCTTCGGTTCCTCGGAGTCCCGGTCCCTCCACCGCGTGGTCGTGGCCATGCGGATGTTGGCGACCGGCGTTCCCTTCGGCGTGTATCGAAGCTCGGGGTCGTGGCCCAGGTGGCCGATCAACGTGACGCGATTCACACTTGGCACGGTTGTCTCCTTTCGATTGGTTTCCATGGGTTTTGACGTTTACTTGGTCGTATCGCACCAGGCGTGCCGAAACGGCACGCGCAGGATGGCCGCAGAGCCGCGATCTCGGGGCGGGCAATACGATGGGACCCCTGGATTCAGGTGCCCCGTCGCTCATGTCGCGCTCGCACCTCGAAGAGCGGCCTGGGGGTAAAGAACAGATCACGCTCGACCGGAAGGCCGAGCCTGCCGCGGGCACAGGCGATGTCGGAGAGTAGGAAGTAGCCCAGCTCCTTGGCGTGCCCCTCGACGTAGCCGAAGCAGGTGTCGTCGCCGTCGTACTCGACCACGTACCAGGTCCACGACGAGTCCGGCGTGAACAGCCTGACCCATGCCGTGGCGTCGGGGTTCCTCTCCGTCGCGTACAGGGCCGGGATCTTGGCGCGTAACTCGTCGGGGATGTAGACGTAGGCGGCGGTGTTCATCTGATCGTCACCCGCCCCATGAGGAGCGCTTCTTCGAAGCCGAACACTTGCTCGGCTCCGCAGGCCTCGCATGGGTAGCCCCGTGCGTCCGGCTCCACGCCGCCGTGCTGGATCTCGCCGCAGGAAAGGCAGATGCCGTTGATCGCTTCGTGCAGGTCCTCGTCGCTGACTTCGTAGACCTTGGCTTCGGACATGGACTTCTCCTGACAGGAGCGCGTGGCTCCCGAGAATCGGCTGGTGTCTCTGTGCGGTGGGGTTGGGAACGGGCGCGGGTCTACAGCCGCCCCCGCTCGCGGAAGCTTGTGAAAAAGTACGGAACGAACTGCCACGAAGGCATGAGGAGGAGCCCGGGGTCCTCCTCAATCCAGGAAAGAACAGTCTGAACGCCGTGCTCCTTGGCGTGGGCCACAAGGGACGAGAGGGCCATCTCGGTGATGGGTCCTCGATATCCGAGGCGTGCGATGCCCAGAAGGAGCTGCAGAAGCTCCTCGTTCATGACCCTTGCTCGTGGCGCGCGCGGCGCTGCCGCGTGAGCGCTCTGCCCCTCGGGCAGAACTCGACGTTGCAGCATGCGATGCCGCCCTCGGTGCCGTCCGACCATCGGACGGTGAGAAGTTGATGCCGTGCATTTCCAGCCGACGTCGCGGCGATCACTTCGCCGTTGATGGGTGCTCCGGCGAACCAGCCCGCGGAGCGCAGGAAGCTGCCGGTGTGGCGCACGATGTCGCCGGCGACGTAGGGCCGCCTGAGCGGTGTCACAGCAGCCCCCGCTCGCGCATCGAGGTAAAGCCGTAGGCTGAGACGACTAGGTGGTCGTACAGCTCGATACCCATGAGTTCGCCTGCGCGCTTGACTGCGGCCGTGAACTCCAGGTCCTCCGGCGACGGCTCGACGCTTCCGCTTGGATGGTTATGGCTCAGAATGAAGCCGAGCGCTGCGTGCTGAATAGCCGGGAACAGGATCTCGCGCGGATGCGTCCGGGTCGTGTTGAGCGACCCGATCGAGACGGTCTCGCGATGGATCAGGTTGTTCTGCGCGTCGAGGTAGAGGCCCACGAGGTGCTCTTTTCTGGCCCGCCATATGTCGCGCACCTCGCGAAACACCTCGGCAGGACGGCTCAGTCTTGGTCGTTCGGCCGAGGCCTCGCGGACGAGGCGCCGGTGCAGTTCGAGCACCGCAGCAAGACGGGACGCTCCTGCCTTGCCCATGCTCGGGGCCGAGCGCAGCTCCGCGAGACTCAAGCTCGTGATCCCCGCAAGGCCGTGGCGCCGCAGAAGCGTCTGGGCGGCGCGCTTGGCGTCACCGCCCAGGATCAGGGCAACGAGTTCGGTAGTGGCAAGCGCCGCAGGACCGCGGTGCTCCAGCTTCGTGCGCAGGGACGGCTTGTGCTCGACGTGCTGCGGCACGACGTAGAGCGCGTTTGCAGGTAGCGCTTCCGACACCGCAGACGGGTTCTCGTCAGACATGGATGTCCTCCTCAGCTCGGCAGCAGATGCGTGGCGAAGTCAGCGGAAACGAGGCCTACAAGCACCTACCGAGAGCGCTCTCGGCCTCAAGGAGGTCGGCGTCTTGAAGGTTTTCGGGTTGGGTACAGGGCGGGTCAGGTGAGAAGCGAGCGGATCTGCTGGTCAGACAACGAGTCCGGCTGCTCGCCGTCCGAGAGGTGAATCTCCTTGAGATACATCCTGCGTCTCAGCCGGCCGTAGAACTGTCTCAGGCACTTCTGGCCCGCCTCGTCGCCGTCGAACATGAGCGCCAGCCGGTCCGTGTGGTCGAGCAGGAGCTGCTCATGCTGCTCGGAGAGTTCGGTGCCCATGAGGGCGACCACGTTCCGAAAGCCTGCCTCGTGGACCCTGAAGACGTCGAAGAAGCCCTCGACGACAGTGAGGCCGCGCTCGGCGTGCTCCTTTGCGCGATATAGGTTGAAAAGAACGTAGGACTTCCTGAAACCCTCGGGCAGGCGGTACCTGCCCCTCTCTCTAGCCAGTTCATCGTCAACTGCGCGACCGGCGTAGGCCACGAGCTCGCCCCGTTCGTTGTGGATCGGGATCGCGATACGACCGCGCATCAGGCCTCGCGTACAGTGCCCGATTCCGAAGTGCTCGATCGTTTTCATATTGACGCGACGCCGCGCGAGGTATGGGTGATTCGGGTTGAGGTTCGTGAGCGGACGCTCGAGCGGCGGGTTGCCTGGCGGCGAGATCTGGCCAGCGTCCGCGTCACCCTGCGGCTTGGCTGGTGTCTCATCACCGGCTGTTTCCTTCGAGCCTACCTTGCCCTCGTTTCGCTCGAACGTGAGACCGAACCACTCCGTCAGCTTCTCGGCGGCCTGCCGGATGTCGCACCCTTCGACCTTCATCACGAGATCGAGCGCGTTGCCACCGGCGTCGCAGGTTGAAAAGCACTTCCAGATGTTCTTTTTCGTGTCGACGTGGAACGAACTGGAGTTCGGGCCACCCTGGTGGATCGGGCAGGGCCCGCTCAACTTGTGTCCCTTCTCCGTTAGTCCGTCGAGGAAACCGTAGCGTTCAAGCACGGCGCGGATGGGGACTGCGGCCTTCAAGGCCTTGAAATCGATCCATGGCGACCTCATAGGGGCACCTCCGTTGTCGATGCTCTAATGGAGAGAAAAAGGGCTTGGGAAGGTCGGCGCAGTCGCCTGACCCTTCCTTGGGCGTAACCTTCGCAACAGCGACGACGATTGTCAAGACGGGCGAGTCAGGTACGCTTACGGTGTCGGCGAGGCCCTTTCCTAAGGCCGAATGCCCAAGGCCAGAGGGCGTGGCCGAGCAGGGAGAGAGTCGGTAGGGGTGCCGGTCCCCTTGCCTGATCTGCTGGCCCCATCAGCGATCACGCGGAAAGCCTCCTCGCCGACAAGAGGAGCTGCGCCGTCGGTGCGCGCAGCGAGTTCTCCCTTCAACAAAACCGCATCTCTTGGTAACCTTAGTCCAAAGACACACAACCCCTTATGCCTTCCCTACACGAGATCATCGCTGTCGCAAGCACCAAGGGCGGCGTGGGCAAGACGTCCATCTCAGCCTGATCCCGAAGTCCGAGGGTTTGGCCGTCTTCCCTGATCAGATTCCGTGACGGAAAGTGAAAGTCCCCCTCAGGGAGCTTGACGACAAGCCCCCCGAGGGGGTTGTCTCCTTTGTC
>Ga0187893_10007487_pt1 | contig 17844 bp, 11 predicted proteins | sample MA1701074metaG_FD_139574 | JGI IMG/M metagenome (GOLD analysis project Ga0187893, IMG submission 139574) | White microbial mat communities from a basaltic lava cave in the Kipuka Kanohina Cave System on the Island of Hawaii, USA - MA170107-4 metaG ... | reverse complement strand
CGCTACCGCCGCAGTGACACGAGTATAGTGAGAGTCATCGTTCCGGTTGTGGACGGCCAGGTCGCGGACGCCGAGCAGACAGCCATCCGGTTTGTGCAGACAATATATTCCCCCTTGCATCAGTACCTGCCTGGTTAGACTAGCCCAAGCCCTCGAGTTGTCGCCCGACCTGATCGATTACCCATTTCCAATCCCCTGACTCTGGCTGCCGAAACAGCCGCATCGTCCCGTACCAGGGAGTGGTTTCTCCCTCAGCGAGCCAACGCCAATCGGCCATGCAGGCTAGCAGGAGCCACACCGGCGCGCCGAGGCCTCCGGCCAAGTGGGCCACCATCGTGTCGACCGTGATCACGAGATCCAGATTCTGAATGATGGCGGCGGTGTCGAGGATGTCGTTCTCGGGACATTCGGTGCGATGGAAGCCCTCCGGAGTGAAATACGTATCACGCTGGAGACTGAACAACGCCACTCCTGGAAGGGTAGCCAGCGGGTTGAAATGCTCTGGTGCGATGGAGCGCAAGCGGTCATTCTTGTGGGCCGGGTTTCCGGCCCAGGCGATCCCGATCTTACGCTTTCCGTCCCAGGGGGATAGGGTTTCGCGCCAGTGGTTGAGCCGGTCTTGCGGAACCCGGAGGTACGGTCCGGGCCATTCAATGTCGCTGGGAGCCGTGGTGAACAGTTGCGGAAGGCTGAGGAGCGGGATATGGGAATCGTAATGCGATGACTGCTCGCCACGGGCGCAAATTTCGATCCCTTCCAAGAGCGGCGATTGAGCCAGCAAAGGCTGAAGCCGCGGCTGTGTCTCGAAGACGACGGATGCCGCCCGTTGCCATACCTGGGGAAGATAGCGCAGGAACTGAAGGGTGTCCCCGAGACCCTGTTCCGCCCACACTAGAACCCGGCCGCCTGTTGGCTGGCCGTCCCAGAGTGGTTGAACGCAAGTGCGCGGCTCGGTGATGCCTGCCTCGAACCGCCATTGATACTCCCGCCAGCCTTCCGCCCATTGTCCGGCCGCGAGCAGTGCCAGCGAGTAGTTCCAGTGAAGCTGCGGATCTCTGGGCGCAAGCGCGAGGGCAACCCGATAACAGTCGAGCGAATCAGCCAACGCTCCCTGGAGTCTCAACGCAAAGGCAAGATTCGCGCGGGAGCCGATATGGCCGGGCTGGCGGCGGAGAGCTTCCAGGGCAGCCTGCCCGGATGCATGACCGCGGCCGTTCTGGGAGTAGACAGCCGACAGATTGCACCAGGCTTCGACGAGGTCCGGGTTGAGCTCGAGTGCCTGCTGGAACTCGGATTCGGCGGAAGACAGGTCGCCCTGCCGGAATGCCAAAAGACCGCGATGTAGACGGGTCTGAGCGTGATTCGGATCGAGCGCAAACGCGCGATCAAGACACTCATCGGCCTGAGAGGATTCACCCGTGCCTGCGAGCGCCATGGCGAGACTGTTCCATCCGCTCACCGAGTCTGGCATCCGTGCGACCAACTCACGGTAGCAGACGATCGCCTGATCGGCACGGCCCATCTTCTCCATCGTGTAACCCAAGGCTTGGATGGCCTGCGTGTGCTCAGGTTCGAAACGTAAGGCTTCGCGAAAGCAGAGTAAGGCGTCCTGCCAGAGCTCGCCGAGAAGACATGCCAGTCCCAGGTTGTAGCGCGCCTCGGCTGAGGAAGGCAGCAGTTCGAGAGCGCGGCGGAACGAGGCTATGGCGTTCGGATGGTCCTTGCGCATCAGATGAGCGTTACCGAGGTTGAGGTGAAGAACGCCGTCGCCGGGCGCGGCGGCCACGGCTTGTTGCAGGAGGTTCGCGGCGCGTTCGCCGTCTCCCAGGCTCAGCGCCTGGAGACCGGCCCAGTGAAGGCCTTGCGCGGAATCGCCTTCGGCCTCGCCTGGCTGAAGACGGTCGAGTGCCCGGCGAAGCTCTCGTGCATCGCCGCCGCTAATGGTGAGCAGTGTGGAGGACATGTTCTAACTCCTGCTTGACTTGGAGGATCAGAGAGGGCCAGTCATTGAGCTTCTGCTGGCGGAACAGGCGCATGGTGGGATACCAGGGAGAATCGCCGCGATCGAGGAGCCAACGCCAATCGGCCGCGAAAGGCAACAACGTCCAGACGGGACACCCAAGGGTGCCGGCCAGGTGGGCGATCATGGTGTCGACTGTGATCACCAGGTCCAGTTCTGAAATGATGGCGGCCGTGTCGAGAATGTCGTGACCGTCTTGTTCCAAGCGCTGGAAAGGCACTTCGCCGTCCATGCCGCGCTGCAAGCTGTATAGTGTGACTCCTGGATCATCTGCCAGACAAGCCAATAGGGATGGGAGGATCGAGCGCAGCTTGCCGGTTTTGCTGGCCGGATTACCGGCCCAATTCAATCCGATCTTGAAGACTCCGCGGCTCAGCCGCTCACGCCAAGACTGGCGGCGCGAGTCGGGAATAGAGACCGTCGTGGAAGGCGGAATGCTATCCAATCGAGTCCCGAAGCGATCCGGCAGGCTTAGCAGCGGGATGTGACAGTCAAAGTGAGGAAGGGAACTTCCCTTACTGACCACCTCGATGCCCTCGATGGTTCTTAGCAAGGGCACTAGCCGAGGCTGGCACTCGAACACGACGCGTGCCCCGCGTGCGGCCAACAGGTACACGTAGCGCGAGAATTGAACCGTATCGCCGAGCCCTTGCTCAGCCCATACAAGGATGGTCCTGCCGTCGAGCGATTCGCCCTTCCAGAGAGGAGCCGCAAAATCGCGCCAAGGAAACGTCTTCTGCCGCAGCCTGAGCTCATATTCTCTCCAGCCTTGCTCGAAATCGCCGGTTTGCAGGCGGATCAAGGCGATGTTCCAGGCGGCGTCGGGATGATCCGGTTGGATGTGCAATGCCTGCTGGTAATGGCTGCGGGCCTGTTCTATTTCACCGAGCGAAAGGCAGATGCCGCCGAGATTGTTCCGTGCGTCCGCATGCGACGGCTCGTGTGCGAGCAAATCCTCATAGGCCGCGACCGCGTCCTCGAAACGTTCCTGGGTCTGGAGCGTGACCGCCAGGTTATAGCGCGCCTCGAGAAAATCCGGCCGGTCGCGAATGGCGCGCTGGTAACATTCGATGGCGGATTCAAACTCTCCGGCGTCCTGCAAGAGGTGTCCCAGATTATTGCGGGCAACGGCATTGGATGGGTCCAGGAAAAGCGCCTTCTGATACGCCCTCCGCGCCTGAGTGGTCTGGTGATCCATCATCAAGGCGACGCCGAGGTTATACCACGCTTCGCGCAAATCGTCCCGGAGAGAGACGGCGCGACGATAGCATCGGATCGCTTCCTTGGCGCTCCCCGTTTTATGGAGCGCGTTGGCGCGTTCGAACCAGGCTTCGGCATCGTCGGGTTGTAGCTCGAGATAAGCGCCTAACTCCACGGCTGCGTCCGGGTATCGCTCGAGGCGGATCAGGACGCGCGACAACTTAAGTAGAGTGGTCGCATCGGATGGGCGGAGACGCAGCGATCCTTTGTAAGCTTCGGCCGCTGCCTCCAGGCGGCCGGCACGAGCCAGCGCTAACCCATAGTTAGCAAGGTAGATCGGCTCGTTGGGTTTGAATCGTAACGCTCGTTCGATGAGGTCGTTCGCTTCCTGAAGGCGACCTTGCTCCGAGCACAGCACCCCCAGCAGGTGGAGAACATCTGGGTTATCTTGCTCGCTGGCGAGGATGGCATGGTACAGGGACGCGGCTTGGCCGAAGTCGCCAGCCTGATGGAGAGCCACAGCTTGGGCGAGGCTGGTCATTCCACTACTGCAATCGACCACCTGGCCTGAGCACTATATTTCCCTAACAGGAGTATTGCCTTTTGGGAATTGGGCACACCAACGACGCCAAGCGTCGCGGTATGCCCGCTCCAGAGCGGCCGTGAAACTGGCTGCGTCTGTGATGCTCGAGGCGCGCATCCGATCGCGAAGAGTAGCCCGCAGTTCCGTCAGGGCGGCGGAGTTGGTAGCCTTCGTTACAGCGAGAAGGACGTAGTCGTCGGGCGACGGTGCGATCCAATCTTGGAGGCCTAAACGCGAAAGAAGACTCACGCCCACACGGCTCGCGTGATGAGAGCCGGAGAGAGTGACGACCGGGACCCCCATCCACAGCGATTCACAGGTAGTCGTTGTCCCGTTATAGGGAAAGGTGTCGAGCGCGATATCAGCCGAGTCATAACAGGCCAAATGATCGCTCATTCGGTCCAGCAAGCCTGAGAAAAAGATCCGCGACGGATCTATGCCGTGGCAAGCCATTCGTGAACGAACCTTTTGAACTGTGCCCTGACCGGAAACGCCACGACTCTTGAGTAGCAAGCGTGAGCCAGGAAGCCGCGCGAGAATCGCGGCCCAAACATCGAGGACCGGTTCGTGAACCTTGGCGAAGTTGTTGAACGAGACGAAAGTGAAAGGATTTCCGGATTGCGATGGGAGCGCCGTTACCGAGGGAGCTTCGGCGGGCGGCTGATAACAGGAGAATCCGCAGGGCAGCCGTAGCAGAGTCTCGGTGTGCCAGGAGTCGGTTGCACCCGGTGGATCGGCCCAGGAGTCCGTAATGCGGTAGTCGACCGAAGTGAGTCCCGTAGTGTTGGCGTATCCCAGCCAGTTGAACTGAATGGGGGAGGGTTTTTGGGCCAGCACGAGGAGGTTGTTGTCGGCTGTGTGGCCACCGAGATCAACCAGTAGATCGATCGAGTCGCCGTGGATCGATTCCGCGAGCAGAGAGCAGGAAAGCCCGGAAGCGTCGCGCCAGCCGGCCCCTGCGATCTCGCGGAATCGAGCGGTGACTTCGTCGGGCCGGCGAACGGTCGAATAGCAATAGAGCTCGAAGCTCGCGCGGTTGTGCGCGGCAAGGACGGGTTCGAGGAACCAGGCCACCGAGTGTCGCCGGAAATCGGCGGAAAGGTACCCGATGCGGATCGGGCGTTCGGGGTCGCGAGTATTGAAGAAGTTGAAACCGCGTGAGGAGCGGTGAGCCCGGCCGAACTCGATGTGCCGTTGGAATAACTCAGCGGGATCGTATGGGATGTAATGCAGGTTGAGCAGCAGGTTCGAGTGTGCCTGATGATAGGCGGGATCGAGCTGCATGGCGCGCTCAAAGCAACCGATCGCCTGCGCCACCTCGCCCTGCTCGGACAGGCAGGCTCCGAGGCTGTTCCAACTGGTTGCCACACCGGGATGTCGGTCCACGGCGCGGCGGAGCAGAGCAATCGCATCTTCGGTCCGCCCCTGATCGCGGTGGAGGTTCGCGAAGTTAGTGAGCGTATGAGGATGAGATGGAACCAATCGCAGAGCCCGCTCGAATAGTCTGGCGGCTTCCGGCTCGCGATTGAGGCTCCGCAAAACCACAGCCGCATTGTTGAGGGCTTCCACGGAATGGGGCTCCAGGGATAGAGCCTTCTGATGCGAGGCCAGAGCCTCTTCATAACGACCCATCCGGAACAAGACATTGCCCCGATTGCTATGGGCGGGGAAGTAGTCGGGATGCAAAGAAAGAGATCGCTCATAGGCATCGCGCGCCTGCTCGAGCTCCGCCAAAGATTGCAGCGCGTTGCCGAGATTGTTCCAGGTTTCATGGCATGCCGGATTCTGCTGTAAGAGCAGGCGGCAGAGATCTACCACTTCGTCCTTACGATTGGATTGTTGCAGCAGCTCGGCAAGGTTTCCGAGCGCGGGTGCAAAGCCGGGTTTCTGCTCCAGGGATGAGCGGAAGCACTTTTCCGCCTCCGCGGAATGACCGAGCGCCCGGAGAGCCATTCCAAAGTTGTTCCAGGCTTCCGGATAGTTTCGGCGCAGCTGGAGCGCTTTTTCGAAATGAGTTGCGGCTTCTTCCGTCGAGCCCGCGGCGAGGAGCGCGTTCGCAAGATTGTTCTGAGCTTCAGCCGACTGTGGATTCGCCTCGAGATAGCCCCGAAAGCTATCGGCGGCTTCTAGGTAGCGCTTCAACGAATGGAAGGTATTCCCGCGGTGAAAGCCGGCCTGGGGATGATGGGGATTGAGCGCGACCGCGCGGTCGAGCGCGGCCAGTGCCTCTTCCATCCGTCCCAGTCCATGTAAGAACAGGCCGAGATTGCTGTGATAATCGGCAGCCTGGCCATCTATGGCGATGGCTTCCTGAACCCACCGAATCGCCTCCTGGTTGTGGCCTTGCTGCCACGCGAGCACGCCGAGGAGATTGAGCACTTCGGGATGCCGTGGATTCCTCGCGAGGATCTGTTGATAGAGTTGGCCCGCCTCGGGCAGACGGCCTTCCTGGTGATGGACGATCGCCCTCGCCAGGGTCTTCTGAATTGTTGCCAACGATTATCCCCGGAGCAGACTCAGAACGGCTTGCGGAGCGCTGTTGGCCTGGGCCAGCGCCGCGATGCCGGCTTGTAACAGGATCTGCGACTTGGTCAGGTTAGCCGCTTCGGCGGCCAGGTCGGCGTCGCGGATCCGTGACTCGCTGGCGGCGAGGTTGTTGAGCTGGGTCTGTGCCAGGCTGATGGCGAAGTTAAACTGGTTTTGTCCCTTTCCGACCGAGGCCTGCGCTTCTCCGAGCGAAGCGACGGCGTCGGCCAGCGCGCTCACGGCTGCTTCGGCGTTTTCCTTGGTCGAGATATCGGCTGTGGCGCCTCCGGAAAGTTGGTTAGAGTTGACTACTTGGCCTTGACTGGAGGTGATGCCGGTGTCGCCGGGGTTGTCACCGACCGAGACCTTGAACGACGGCAGAGACCCCAGAAACCGGATCTTTTCGGTTCCGCTCGAGGGGTCGTACTCCTTGACAGCGACAATCTTGCGGAGCGTCGTGTCGTTGGTGGCCTGTAACTGCTGGTTGATGTAGCGCACGCTTTCGTCGATGGACCGGGCCGTCGGCGTGCCTGTGGCGTCGGCGTCGAGATTGATGGCTACCGAGCGCGGAACACCCGAGGAATCGTTGGCAGTGATGGCGATGGTCTGGTCGTCGGTACCGAGGCGGACGGGCAAATAACTGAGCGCACCGGAACTGGCGGCGCCACCCGAGTTGACTGTCGCCGCTGTGCTGAATCCGCCCGCCACGACCCCGGACGTTGTTGTTGCGCCAGCGGCGGTGCCGAATCCGAGGTTGTTTGAGTTGGTTGCTCCGACGCCCAGCCGGAAGAGGGAGCCGTTGGTCGAGGAAATCTTGACCTGCCCACCTTGATTCTCCGCCACCAGGCCCGCCGCGGCCAGCGTAGCGTTCTGGGCGATGGCGGCGTTGATGTCGGTGAGCACGGTACTGATGGTCGATGCGCCTGTCGTGGCAATGGCGACTGTTTGATAGGTTCCGCCGCCAACCGAGAACAGCAGGTCCACCGAACCCGCCGTGGTGAAGACGGCGCCGGCCCCAGTGATCGAAGAGTAGTCGAGACCGCTGCCCGTGGGGAGGCGTGACGTACCGAGGCCGAGCAGATTGCGGTCATCACCCGCAACCAGAACGTCGAACTTTTCGCCCCGATTGGCGGAGAACTGGAGCGCGGCGCCGGCGGTGGCGGTGGTGAGTGTGATGCCGGCTGCCTGCAAGGCGCTGTTGTTGGCGACAAGACTGCTCAGGCTCGAGAGCGCGTTTGTCACCGTGGTGGCAGTAGTGACAGTGAGTGTAACGTCCTGCGGAGCCGCGAGAGAAGACCCTTGAATGCGGACGACGACATTGCCGGCCGCGCTAAAGGTAGTGGCGCCTGAAGCAGTGACGGCACCACCCGAAACCGCGTAGGAAACTACGGCCCCTGTGCTGGCGGCGGAGAAGTTACCGAGCAACGCGTTGGAGAGGCGGTCGCCTCCAGCCACCTGGAAGGCATGCGTGGAAGAGGTGAACCCGAGGCGCTGCTTCCCTGTGGCGGAGTCAGTGACGATCGAGGCGCGGACGTTGGCATTCTTGAAGGCGGTAGCGTATTGGGTGCCACCGTTGCCGGCTGCGTCGATGGCTGCGTTGACAGCGTCGACGAGAGTGGTGGGATCGTTGATTCCGCCCAGTGTCACGGCGACGCGAATGCGGTCGGCATCGGAGAAGCCGGGGCCTCGGAAGTAAAGGTCCGTATAGCCGGAGTTCGCCAGGCTGGCCGTGTTGGTTGTATTGGCGACGATTGTGGCAACGCTGGTCATGGAGGCGGTGCCGATGTCGGTAGTCCCGGCGGTTCCACCGACCGCCTGATATCCCTTGAGGCCGAGGCTGAGCGCATCGACAGTGGAGGTGCTCAAGTCGAGATTCACCGAGCCGTTGGAGATTTGAGCAGCCGGGGTGGATCCGCGACCGCCGCCCACGAACACGCCCAGTTGCGTCGCGAACACACCGCCGGAGTTCAAGCCGATCGCCTGCGCTTGGCGGTCGATCTCGGTAACGACGCTTTGGAACTCGCTGTTGAGAACGGTACGGTCACCCGTAAAGGTGCCCGAGGCCGACTGGGCAGCGAGAGTGCGCGCGCGGTCGAGCAGTTGGGAGATGTTATTGATACCCCCATCGATGGTTTGCAAGGTGGACAGGCCATCGTTGGCGTTGCGGACACCCTGGGTAAGCACCGCACGGTCGCTGCGGAAGCCGTTAGCGATCGCAAGGCCAGCAGCATCGTCGCCGGAACTGATGATTCGAAGACCGGACGTCACGCGACCAATGGTCTTGGTCTGAAAATCATTGGTGATGCGGAGATATTCCTGTGCTTGCAGCGAAGCGATGTTGGTGTTGATCGAAAACGCCATTTTACGGTGACCTCGCAAAGGTTATTTGCGTCGGCGTCCAGCGAATATGCCGAACGCGTTCTTTGGGCTCATCGTGAATGGGCGTGAAGGATGTGAGCGGATAGGGGCTTTCTGAAGGCGGGTTGGGGCAGTTCGCTTAGACCCGGAGGACGAGTAATGCAATACCGCTCGCTCACGGTCGCGGCTCGGTTACGGAAAAAGGCCGCCGGGGTCAAGGCCCCGGCGGAGTTGTCAGGGTACGACTACCCTCTCAGCAAGCTGAGTACTGCCTGCGGCGCTATGTTGGCCTGGGCCAAGGCGGCGATACCTGCCTGTTGCAGGATCTGTGCCTTGGTAAGGTTGGCGGCCTCGAGCGCCAGGTCGGCATCGCGGATGCGCGATTCGCTGGCGGCGAGGTTATTGAGCTGGGTCTGCGCGAGGCTGATGGCGAAGTTGAATTGATTCTGTCCTTTACCAACCTGCGCTTGTGATTTTCCCAAGGTTGCTACGGCGGTTGCGAGAGAACTAACGGCGGTTTCGGCATTGGCCTGCGTGGAGATATCGGCGGTGGCTCCGCCGGCGAGCGCGGACGATGTGACGACGGACCCCTGGCTCGTAGTGATTCCGGTATCTCCGGCATTATCGCCCACCGAGACTTTAAAGCTGGCCAGTGAGCTGAGGAAGCGAATCTTCTCAGCCCCAGCGGCGGCGTCATACTCCTTTACCGCCACGATCTTCTGCAGCGTCGAGTCGTTGGTGGCCTGTAGTTGTTCGTTGAGGTAGTGAACGGATTCGTCCAGCGATCGCCCAGTAGGGGTACCGGTGGAGTCGGAATCGAGATTAACAGACACCGAGTGTGACGCTCCATTGGCGTCGTTGGCAGTGATCGCAATGGTCTGATCGTCGGTGCCCAGACGGATCGTGGAATAAGCCAGAGCACCCGAGCTTGCGGCGCCGCCGGAGTTGACGGTGGCAGCGGTGCTGAATCCGCCCGCGACCACGGCTGTGGTAGCGGTGGAGCCGGTTGAGGTGCCGAACCCGAGGTTGCTCGCGTTGGTGGCGCCGATCGCCAGCCGGAAGTAAGAGCCATTGGTGGAGCTGAACTTGACCTGTCCACCCTGGTTTTCGGCCTTTAGACCGGCAGCGGCGAGCGTCGCGTTCTGTGCGATGGCGGAGTTCAAGTCGGTGAGAACCGCGGCGATTGTGGAAGATGTCGTGGAGGTGATCGAAACTGTCTGGTAGGCGCCTCCACCGATCGAGAAGAGCAGGTCGACAACGCCGGCGTCGGTGAAGTCGGCACTGGCGCCGGTGATCGTGGTGTAGTCGAAGCCGCCGCCTGAAGCCAACCGGGAAGTACCCAACCCAAGCAGGTTGAGGTTGTCGCCGACGACGGAAACTTCGAATTGCTCGGCGCGCTTGTTGTTGAACTGGAGAGGCGCGCCGGCGGTGTTGGCCGTGACCGTGATCCCCGCTGCTTGAAGCGCGCTGTTGTTGGCAACCAGGCTACTCAGGCTGGTGAGTGCATCGTTCACCGTAACCGAAGTCGTGACCGCCAATGTAATGTCCGCCGGTCCGGATAGCGATGAGCCCTGAACGCGGACGATCACGTTGCCGGCTGCACTGAATGCAGTGGTGCCGGTGGCGACGTTGGCGCCGCCGCTGACGGTGTAGGAGACTATGCCGCCGGTGCTGCCGGCCGAGAAATTACCGAGCAGAGCGTTGGCCAACCTGTCGCCTCCGGCGGCTTGGAAGGCATGCGACGAGGAGGTGAAAGCCAGACGCTGTTTTCCAGTCGCGCTATCGGTAACGATGGATGCTTTGATGTTTGCGTTCTTGAAGGCCGTAGCGTATTGCGAAGCGCCATTCCCGGCGGCATCGATGGCGGCGGTGACCGCACTAGCAAGCGTCGTGGTATCGGTGATGCCGGTCAGATTGACAGAGACTTTGACTCGGTTGGAATCGGCGAAGCCGGGTCCGCGGAAGTAGAAATCGGTGTAACCCGCGGTAGCAAGCGATCCAGTGTTGGTGGCGTTCCCCACAATGTTGGCAACGCTCGTCGTGGAGGAGGAACCGAGATCGGTGGTGCCGGCTGTTCCACCAGCCGCCTGGTAACCTTTGAGGCCTAAGCTGTTGGTGTCCACGGTGGAGGTGGCCAGGTCGACCGAGACCGAGCCGTTGCTGATGATGGCCGCATTGGAAGAGCCGCGGCCGCCGCCGATGAACACGCCCACGGACTTTGCAAAACTGCCACCGGTGTTTAGGCCAATGGCCTGCGCCTGGCGGTCGATTTCATCCAGCGTGCTGGTGAACTCGGTGTTGAGAACCGAGCGATCCCCCGTGAAGGTGCCGGAAGCGGATTGGGCCGCCAGCGTCCGGGCGCGATCGAGGAGCTGGGAAATATTGCTGATACCTCCGTCGATCGTCTGTAGCGTGGACAGACCGTCGTTGGCGTTGCGAACGCCTTGCGCGAGTACGGCGCGATCGGACCGGAATGTGTTGGCGATCGCCAAGCCGGCCGCGTCATCGCCGGAACTGATAATACGCAAGCCCGAGGTCACCCGGTTGATCGTCTTGGCTTGAAAGTCGCCCGTGATGCGCAGATATTCTTGTGCCTGCAGTGAGGCGACGTTAGTTTGAATCGAGAATGCCATAATTTGTCTCCTGACTGGTGATCCTCCCGAGCTCCATCCCCGGGCCCCGGCCAGTCTTGCCGGATTACCAATCTGAAGTCCATATCGACGAAAAATTGTCAGTGTGACAAAAAATTGTTGCTGTAGGACAAACGGGAACTAACGGGAGAGCCTGTTCCAGATCCAGACAGCCACAGTCAGCAGAACACTGAGCAACAGGCAGGTCACGATCGGAAAGTGAAACGAGCGGCCTTTTCCTTCGATGTTGATGTCGCCGGGCAGCCTTCCGAGTTTGAATGGAAGCCGTTCGCCAACGACCACGAGAACGCCAAGCATCACGAGGATTACGCCGAGAACAATCAGCATCCGGCCGAACGGCATGAATCAGACCGAATAGACGCGCCCGCGGTGGGCGCCGACGAGGATCTGGAAGATCCGGTGGGCAATGAGCTCGTGGAGTGTGAGCAGCTCGCGGTTGGATTCGGTGAGATGGGCGATGTCGCTGGGACTCCCTCCACCACCGGACTTGAGCGCGCTCGTCGCCTCCTGAATCACGGAATCAGTGGAGACCTCGCCAGCCATTTCCCATAAAGTAATGAAGCGGTCGACGGCGGTGGGGAAGCTGACGGCGAACACACCGTGATTGGAAGTGGTGCGCGGCGGTTTGAAATCAAGGTTAAAAGGCCCGTCGTATTGGTGGGTGCGCAGGAGAACGAGCACATTCAGCCAATCGAGCGGATTCACCAAACCCACGGCGATGTCGACGTCATGTTTGAGCGGGTAGCCGTCGTTGATGTCGAAGTGGAACAGCTTGCCGCAGATCAGGGCTCGCGCCAGCGCAGCACGTACGCGTCCGCCCCACATGAGCTCGTGGAGGTACTCAGGATTCAGGCCCACCATGTCCGGATGTTTGAGCAGTCCGGAGAAGATGAATGCGAGCATGGCGTCTGAGGTTGGCAAAAGGATCTCAGCCTGTGGTTCGAAGGGCTTGGCCTCTAGGCAATGCTTGAGAGTGGGGCGTCCTTTTTCTTTGGCGATAGCGATGTCGGCTTCGCAAGCCGCATTGAGGCCATCGGCATACCATCGAAGCGTTTCTGTTTCCTCGACGGCGCCTTGCACGAGATAACCGAGCGATCCGGGCCAGTAGACAGCGTAGCGCGCGCCGAGCTCGTGGCCGATCTTCACGGTGTTCGCCAAACGCCAAGCCGCGTATTGCCGCACTTCCGGCGATTCGGCGGCGGCCGAAGCGGCCCACACAGCGTGGTGAAACGTTTCCGTGGTCACCATCGAGCATTGGAGGCCGTTTTCGGCAAGCGATTTCTGGATGGCTGCGACGATCTCTTCCTGCTTGGCAGTACCGAGAGCGCCGGCCGGGATTACATCAGTATCGTGCGTGGTCCAATGGCCGATGCCAATCCTGGCGTATTGGCGAATCACTTCATCGAAGCCCACTGGCCTGCGTGTGGGGGCATGAAACAGCGCGTGGCCTTCGTAGGCGGCGGCCCACTGGGGTCCGGTGATGAAATACTTGCGGCGTTGAGAAGGAGTGTAGGCGCCGCCACAGGCAGTCGTGAGCCGATCGACGAGAGACTGCTGTTGATTTGGAGGGATGGGCATAGTGGATCAATTGGCGGGCAGGGGGCGGCTGATCTCGCCGATGGCGGAGACCATCTTGTTGATGCGATCGTCGAGGATACGGTCCCTGTCTCGAAACTCCTCTGCAACCCTGTCGAGGCGGGCGTCGGTCCGAATCTGAGCCTCGGCGAGCGCAGCTAAAGCGCCGTCGATCTTGCTGACGTGACCAGCCAGTCCTTCCACAACGCCGATCAGTCTTGACATCTGTCGCTTTAGTTCCCCCATTTCGCGATCGTGTCTGGCGCCCGTCTCAAGCAGGAACTCAATCGTCTTTTCTACGTCCATTAGTCTGATTCTATCTGTTTGCCAAACAAAAGGCCGCTCCCGGTTAGGAGCGGCCTTGATTGAACTACTACGAGAGCCCCTGGCGGGGCGGCATGCCGCCTCCGGCGGAGACCCTCGTCCCTGACGAAACGAAGCGTTCTTGGCTGTGCTTCGTGGAGAGTGGCGTGGATTAGTAGTCCATGCCCGGTCCATGCTCGCCGCCGGGGGCGGGCGCAGCTTTCTTCTCGGGGATTTCGCAGACCATCGCTTCGGTGGTCAGCATCAGCGCAGCGATCGAGCTGGCGTTCTGCAGAGCCGAGCGGGTGACTTTCGTCGGATCGATTACGCCCGAGCCCACCAGGTCTTCATAGAGGCCGTTGGCCGCGTTGAAGCCGTAGTTGTCCTTGCCCGAGCGGATCTTCTCGCACACGATGGCGCCTTCAAAGCCGGCGTTGCCGGCGATCTGGCGGGCCGGCTCTTCGCAGGCGCGGCGCACGATGTCGACGCCGATCTGCTCGTCACCGGCGAGCTTCAAGTCAGTGAGAGTGGCCGCCGCGCGGAGCAGCGAAACGCCACCGCCCGGGACAATCCCTTCCTCCACCGCTGCGCGGGTGGCGTGCAGGGCGTCCTCGACGCGCGCCTTCTTTTCCTTCATCTCGGTTTCGGTCGCGGCGCCAACTTTGATGATGGCAACACCGCCGGCCAACTTCGCCAGCCGCTCCTGGAGCTTTTCGCGGTCGTAATCCGAGGTGGTCTCCTCGATCTGCGCGCGGAGCTGCTTGATGCGGCCTTCGATGGACTTTTGTGCGCCATTGCCGTCCACAATGGTGGTGTTGTCTTTGTCGATGGTGACGCGCTTGGCGCGGCCGAGATCGTCGAGGCGAACGCCTTCGAGCTTAATACCGGTTTCTTCCATGATCGATTTCCCACCCGTGAGGATGGCAATGTCTTCGAGCATGGCCTTGCGGCGGTCACCGAAGCCAGGAGCTTTGACGGCGCTGGCATTGAGCGTACCACGAAGTTTGTTGACGACGAGAGTGGCGAGCGCTTCGCCTTCCACTTCCTCGGCGATGATGAGCAGAGGCCGGCCGGCGCGCGCGATTTGCTCGAGCAGCGGCAGCAAGTCCTTCATGTTGCTGATCTTCTTTTCGTGGATCAGAATGTAGGGTTCATCCAGCACGCACTCCATGCGCTCGGCGTCGGTGATGAAGTAAGGGGAAAGGTAACCGCGGTCAAACTGCATTCCGTCGACCGTCTGCAGCTCGGTGTTCATGGTCTTGGACTCTTCCACCGTAATGACGCCGTCCTTACCCACTTTCTTCATTGCTTCGGCGATAATGTTGCCAATGGTGGCGTCGCCGTTGGCGGAGATGGTGCCGACCTGCGCGATCATGTCGCCGGAAACGGGCTTGGAGGTCTTGCCGACTTCGGACACAACCTTCTCGACCGCCTGCTCGATCCCGCGTTTGAGCGCCATAGGGTTGGCGCCGGCCGCTACCGACTTCACCCCTTCCTTGAAAATCGACTGGGCGAGAATCGTCGCCGTGGTGGTGCCGTCACCGGCCACATCGGAGGTCTTTGAAGCAACCTCGCGCACCATCTGGGCGCCCATATTCTCGAGCGGATCCTTCAACTCGATTTCCTTGGCGACTGTGACGCCGTCCTTAGTGATCGTTGGGCCGCCGAACTTCTTTTCGAGGACGACGTTCCGGCCCTTGGGGCCAAGGGTGACCTTCACGGCGTCGGCCAATTGGTTTACGCCACGCAGGATGGCCTGGCGTGAGCTTTCGCTGTAGACAATTTGTTTCGCTGGCATGGTTTTTTACTCCTTGGTCCTTTACGCTTTCGCCTTCTTGGCGGCGCCTTCGATCACACCGAGAACTTCATCTTCGCGGAGGATGAGGACTTCCTGACCGTCGATTTTGATCTCGTTTCCGGAATACTTTCCAAACAGGATTTGGTCACCGGCCTTGACGTCAAGCGCGATCGTCTTGCCGTCGTCGGTCTTTTTTCCGTTGCCGACAGCGAGCACTTCGCCCTTCTGTGGTTTTTCCTTTGCGGAATCGGGGATGATAATTCCACCCGCGACCTGCTCTTCTTCTTCGAGCCGCTTGACGACAATGCGGTCGTGAAGCGGACGTATGCTAATAGCCATTGGGGTTGGTACCTCCTGGAAAACAGCTTGAAGTGAAACGTGATCCACGCGGCCACTAAAGGCCGGCAGAAAAGTTTAGAATTCGGCGGAGCTAACCGGACAGCGCCAGCGCCCAACCGTTTGTGATGTTAGCACACTCAAATCGAGACTGCTAGAGATACAGATCTATCTAATTGATTAAAAAGGGAAAAAAGTTCTCTACAGCCAATAGCCAGGACGTGCCCGAACCACCGCATCGGGACGTGAATTCACCCGCACGGTCAAAGCGTGATACCGATCCGTGGCCTCCCCTGTTGGACTGAAGCTGAGCAAATACTGGCCGTGCAACTCTTCGCCGATCGCAGCCACGGCCCTTTCCAAAGCATCCTGCTTCAGGAATGAGAGATACCGGCCTCCTGTACTATTCGTGAACACCTCCATGGCGTTCGCTTTGGCCTGCTGTCCAAGGTGGGTAAAAAGGGTCAACAGGTTCATGCCATGCGCCGGGGCGACTTCGTGCTGCTTCACGGCAAACTTGGAAAGGAACGGTGAATAGGTGAGAGCATACACGGCGATATTCTGACGCTGGGCGGCGGTGAGGGTCTGATCGAGGCTGGATTCACTTCCCAAGTCGCGCCTTTCGCCGATCATGAGCAGCACGCGACGGTGGCTGGAAGGAGCGCGGTCGAAGAGCCGGATAGCCTCGGTTACGGTATCGAGGAGGCGCCAGGAGGCGCCCTCGGACCTTATCCCGGCGACGGCTTTTTTGAGCAGATCCGGGCTCGACGTGAACCGCTGAACCACGCGAACCTGCTCACCGTAGGAAACAACGGCGGCCAGACCACGGCGGCCTGTCAGTAGCGGCTCGATCATCGAGCCGATGCGCCGGATTTTTGTCAGTGCGGCGGCGCTCTCACCACCAGTCTGAACGGCGACGATCAGTGCAATGGGCGGGATGGCTTCTTCAGTGTCGAACCGGCACGGCTGACCATTATCGAGCAGCAAGAAATGTTGGGACTCCAGACCATCGATGAGTTTGCCTTTGGCATCCATCACGGTGACGGGTACGACAACGAGTGGGACCGTGGTGCGGAAAGTCGTGTCCTGGGCAAGGGCGGTTACACCTCCCAAGTAGAGGAACGCGCGCCGCGTAGCGCAAGCCTCCGGTGGGCGCATCGCAAGCCGGAGGCGGACGCCATACTCAGCTTCGCGAAAGCAGCTTCGAGATGTCGTTGTAGAAGACAAACAGGACAACCGCCATCAGAAAGACGAATCCGAATTTCATGACGCCTTCCTTAAACTGCAGGGAGAAATCTTTGCCGCGCAGCATTTCGAGCAGCAGCAGCAGGATCACGCCGCCGTCGAGCAGCGGGATCGGCAACAGGTTGAACACCGCCAGATTCAGGCTGACCATCGCCATCAACGCGAGAAAAGTGCCCGGTCCCTGCTTGGCCGCTTCGCGCGACAGGTTCGCGATCCCGATGGGTCCTTCGAGTGACTTGGCCGACATTCGCCGCTCGACGATCCCCTGGAGCAGTTGATATATGATGCCGGCGCTTTTTATGTTCGTTCGTACGGATTCCTGAATGGCATCCGGGAAGTTCAGGGTGATGTACTCGATTTTAGGGCGCTGATGAACACCGATCATGAATGAGCCGGCGCCGTCAATGACTTTCCAGGTAGGTGTCACGCTCACCGTTTGGTGCTGGCCATTGCGTGAATACACCAGCTCGATCGGTTTGCCTTGGCTGGCCTTGACCAGCTCGCGCAGCCGGTAAGCCGATCGGATTGGCGTTCCGTTGACGGATTTGATCAAATCGCCGGGCTGAAGGCCCTTGCGTGCGGCGTCCATCGCCGGATCGACAGCCTCGAGTTCTATCTCCGCCTGCCCGAAATATCCGGTTCTGCCGACTCCGGTGCGCTCGTCCAACTCGGGAGTCAGGGAAAGCTCCATCGTCTGGCTGCCACGCACGACGGTCAATTGAATCCGCCGCCCGGCGTTGGCCATCTCCGCGAGTTGGAGATCTTCCCACGTTGGATTCTGACGTCCATCGAGGGCGATGATGTGATCGCCTTCCTGCATTCCAGCTTTGGCGGCGGGCGTCGCGGGGAGCACGAGTCCGACGATCGTGGACTCCGGACTCTTTGGATAAGCCACCATATATAGACCCGTAAGCACCACCACGGCGAGTAAAATGTTCATCCAGGGTCCGGCAAAAGCGATGATGAGACGCTGCCAGCGGGGCTTGGCCAGGAATCCGCGCGGGTCATTAGAGGCCTCGTCGCCCGGTTGTTCCCCGGACATCTTGACATAGCCTCCGAACAGAATCGCGGATACACGAAAATCGGTTTCGCCGCGGCGGAAGCCGAACAGTCGCGGACCAAAGCCGAAGCTGAACGTTTCGACTTTGACGTCAAAGAACCGGGCGGCCCAGTAGTGGCCCAACTCGTGGACCATGATCATGATCCCGATTAAGATGAGAACCCACCAGATGCTTTCAATAACGGGCAT
>Ga0187893_10007486_pt1 | contig 17844 bp, 11 predicted proteins | sample MA1701074metaG_FD_139574 | JGI IMG/M metagenome (GOLD analysis project Ga0187893, IMG submission 139574) | White microbial mat communities from a basaltic lava cave in the Kipuka Kanohina Cave System on the Island of Hawaii, USA - MA170107-4 metaG ... | reverse complement strand
AGGCGCCCGGCCTCCTCGACGCGCGCTTCCTCATGGCGTCGCTCCAGGCGGCGCTCGGCGCGGTCGACGCCGCCCGGGAGGCGCTCGTCGGCGCGGCGCCCCGCACGGAGGAGGTGTTCGAGGCCTGGCGGCGGCTCGTCGAGGCCTACCCCGCCCACCGCGGGGTGCGCCTCGACCTCGTGGACGCGCTCGTGGCCGAGCGCCGGCTCGACGAGTCCCTCGAGGAGTGCGCGAGGGTCGTGCGCGAGGCCGGCGGGCCCGGCGGGGACGTCGTCGAGCGCTTCGAGCGGGTCCTCTCCCTCTCGCCGGAGTACGCCCCCGCCCTGTACGCGCTCGCCGACGCCCACCACGCGGCGGGCGCCTGGGAGCCGGAGATCGAGGCCTACCGGCGCGTGATCCGGCTCGCGCCCCGCGAGGCGGAGACGGTGCTCCAGAGGCTCGACGCGATCCTCGACCGAGACCCTCGCTGCCTCGACGCCTCCCTCGAGGTGATCCGCCTGGTCCCGAAGCACGGGAGGCAGGAGCGGGCCGCCCCGGAGGCCCGGCGCGGGCTGGCGGCGGCCGCCGCGCCGGCGGACGCGGGGCGGGTGGCCGACGCTCTGAGGCCGCTCGAGAAGCGCCTCGGGGCCGACCCGGACTACCGCGAGGCCCTCGCGACCGCGCTCGCGCGCGCGGGCCGGGCGGGCCCGGCGGTCAAGGCGTGGAACGCGCTCCTCGAGGACGCCCCCGACCGGGCGCCCGCGGCCGCGAAGGAGCTGGTCCCGCTGGCGGGGGTCCAGGGGGAGGACGGGGTCGAGGCCCTGCGCGCGCTCGCCGTGGCGCGGCTCCTCGCGGGGCGCGCCGCCGAGGCCTGCGAGACCGTGGACAGGTTCCTCGAGCGCCGGCCGAAGGCCGCGGAGGACGCCCGCTCCCTCTTCCGACGGGCGCTGGCGGCGCACCCGGCCAGCCGCGAGGCCGCGGACGGCGTCGCCCGCACCTCGGTCCTCGTCGGGGAGCCCGCCGCCGCCGTGGAGGCCCGCCTCCACCTCCTCCGCCACCACCCCGCCGAGCGGCGGGCCGTCGGCCGCGACCTCGAGGCGCTGCGCGGGACCTTCCCGGAGGACGGCGGCGTGCCGCTCGCGCTCGCCGAGTTCGTCCACCTGCCGCTCGATCTCCACGACGACGCCGCGGCCGCCCTCGAGGCGGCCCTGGACCTCGACCCGACCCTGCACCGCAAGGCCCTGGAGCTGGCGGAGGTGGTCCTCGCGCGGGACGCGAAGTCCGTCCGGGGCACCCGGGCGCGCGCGCGGGCCCTCGCCGCCGCGGGGCGCGCCGACGAGGCGGTCGCCGGGTTCCGCGCCCTGGCCGACCTCGACGCGCGCTGCCTCGGCGACGCCCTCGCGGGCCTCGACTCCGTCCTCCGCGACGCCCCGGCCCACGAGGAGGCCCGCTTCCGGCGGGCCGAGGTCCTCGTGCCGATGGGGAGGGCGAAGGAGGCCGCGAAGGCGCTCGACGGGCTGCTCGGGGCCGTGGCGCCCGGCGATCCGATGGAGTTCCGCGCCCTCCTCCTCCTCGCGACCGCGCGGGAGGCCCTCGAGGACTTCGACGGGGCGCGGGACTCGCTCCGGCTCGCCGGGGAGCGCCACCCGGCGGAGGCGTCGGTCCCGGTCCGGATGCGCGCGAACCGCGCCGCGCGGCTCGCGGCGGAGGCGGCCCGCCACCGCGCCGCCCGCGTCGAGGGGAAGCCCTCCGACGCCGACCTCGACCTCGCCGAGGCCCTGCTCGAGGCGGGGGACGCGGCGTCGGCTCCGACGGCGGCGGGTCCGGAGCCCGACGGCGGGGCGGCGCTCGCGCGATGGCGCATGCTCCGCGGCCGTGCCTTCCTCCGGCTCGGCGCCCCCGCGGACGCGGTCGAGGAGCTCGAGAGGGCGCTCGAGGTCCGCGGCGCGGAGGAGGGGAAGAGCGCGGCGACGCGGGACGCGCTCTTCTACGGCGGGATGGCGCACCTGCGCATGGGCGAGATGCTGAAGGCGATCCGGCGGCTCGAGCAGGCGGCGCGCGCCGACCCGGCGCACCGGCGCGTGCGCGAGGTGCTGGACCGCGTCTACTCCGAGGAGCGGGGGCGCCTGGAGCGCCCGACCGCGCTGACCGAGGACCTCGAGACGCTGAAGGGGCACGCCGGTGCCTGACCCCAACTACTTCGCCGACGACCCGAACTCGCCGCTCCTCGAGCGGTTCCAGCGGCTGCTGGCCGCCCTCGACGGGCTCCGCGAGGAGCAGAGGAGCGCGGCCGAGGAGACGCAGCGGCTGGTCGCGGAGTCCTCGAAGCACGGGGGCGAGGCGGCCCGCGCCTCCGTGGACGCCCTCCGGGCGGAGGTCCGGGCGGACCTCGCGCGGCTCGCCGGGCAGGTGGACGAGGTGCGGCGGACGGCCGGCACGCTGGAGGGCGGCGTCGGGGAATCGAAGGCGGCGCTCGTGGAACTCGTCGCCTACGACCGGGAGCGCCGCGTCCGCGAGGAGGCCCAGCGCGAGAAGGCGGAGCGGGAGCAGCGCGCCGCCCGCGCGAGGGAGCTCAACCGCGCGGGCCGCGCGCACCACCGCGCGGGGCGGCGGGAGCAGGCGGTCGCCGTGCTCTCCGAGGCCCGCTCCCTCGATCCCGACGACGCCGAGATCCTGTCCAACCTCGGGGCGGCGCTCCTCGCCGACGGGAGGACCGGCCCCGCGGAGGAGCCGCTCCGCCGCGCGGTGCGCTCGAACGACGCCCTCGCCCCCGCCCGGGCGAACCTCGCGTTCCTGCTGCTGCGCACCGGCGCCGTCGACGAGGCGCTGAAGCACCTCGAGGAGGCGGTGCGGCTCGACCCGAACCTCGCCCCGGCCTGGAACTCCCTCGGCAACGCGCGCTGGCTGCGCGGCGAGCATGCCGCCGCGATCGAGGCGTGGCACCGGGCGTGGAAGGCCGACCCGCTCTGCCTCGCGGCGGGCCGCAACCTCCGGAGGCAGCAGGAGATTCCGTAGGATGGGGGGCGTGGCGTCGCGGTCCCTGCCGGCGATCCTGCTCGGTGCGGCCGCCGCGGGTTGCGGCGGTCCCGACCCGTCCCCGCCGGCCGCCGAGGGCGTGGACCTCCCGGCGCGTCCGGCGTTCCCGGCGCGCGATCGGGAGGACCCGGCCCTGGCGCGGGCCCGGGAGGAGATGGTGGAGAAGAGCCTGCGCGAGATCGGAGTCACGGACGCCCGCGTCCTCGACGCGATGCGGGCCGTCCCGCGGCACCGCTTCGTCCCCGACTCCCTCCGGCACCGCGCCTACGACGACACGCCGCTCCCCATCGGCGAGGGCCAGACGATCTCCGCCCCGGACATCGTCGGCTTCATGTCCCAGGCGCTCGGGGTCGGGCCCGGGGACAGGGTCCTCGACGTCGGGACCGGGTCGGGGTACCAGGCCGCCGTCCTCGCGGCGATGGGCTGCCGCGTCTTCTCGATCGAGATCCTCCCGGGGCTCGCCGCCTCCGCCGACGCGCGCCTGAGGGACCTCGGCTACGCGGTCACCGTGCGCGCCGGGGACGGGTACCTGGGCTGGCCCGAGGAGGCGCCGTTCGACGCGATCCTCGTCGCCGCGGCGCCCGACCACGTGCCGCGCCCGCTGGTCGAGCAGCTGAAGCCGGGGGCGCGGCTCGTCCTTCCCGTGGGCCCCGACGGGGGCGTGCAGTCCCTGGTCGTCGTCACGAAGCGCGAGGACGGAACCGCCGACGAGGAGGAGGTGCTCCCCGTGCGGTTCGTGCCGATGACGCGGGAGAGGCCGAAGTAGCGGCGGTCGACATCACGTGCCGGCGTCGCGCGGAAGGCGGAACTCCATCGACACCGTCCTCGACGACACCTTCAGCACCAGCGGCATCCGGCGCTTGTAGGACGACCCGACGACGCGCCGCTCGACGGCCCGGACGAGGCCCTCCGGGAGGCCCCCCGCGATCAGGTCCACCGGCCGCCGGCCGAGGTCGATCCACTGGTAGAGGACGCGGTCGGCGTCGGCGTAGGTGAACCCGAGCTCCCCCTCGGCGGTCTGCCCGGCCCAGAGGTCCGGCGAGGGCGGCTTGTCCACGACGGCCGCCGGGACGCCGAGGTGGCGGGCGAGGGCGCGGACCTCGGTCTTGTAGAGGTCGCCGAGGGGGAGGATCGCCGCCGCCATGTCCCCCCAGAGCGTCGTGTAGCCGAGGAGGATCTCCGTCTTGTCGCTCGTGCCGACGACGAGGGCCCGCTCGGCCGCGGAGAGGTCGTAGAGCGCGATCATCCGGGCGCGGGCGGCGAGGTTGCCGCGGCGGACGCGGTCCGCGCCGCTCCCGGGGAGCGCCGCCTCGAGCGAGGTCAGGACCGGGCCGAGGTCGAGGACGCGCAGCCGGACGCCCGCCGCGCGGGCGACCTCCTCGGCGTGGGCCCGCGCCTCGGGGGGCGATCCCTCCACGGGGAGCGCCGCCGCGACGACCCGCTCCGGCCCCAGCGCGCGCGCCGCGAGGAGGAGCGCCGCCGCGCTGTCGAGCCCGCCCGAGAGACCGATCACCCCGCGCTCGAAGCCGGTCCGGCGGACCTCGTCCCGCAGGGCGCGCGTCAGGACCTCCTCCGCGGCGCGGGGGTCAGTCCGCGGGGCGTCGGCCGCGCTCGCGGAGAGCATCGCGCACCTCCCGGGCCACCAGGTCCCTCCGCTCGTCCCGCTCGAGGGGGAGCGCCGTCCGCGCCCGCCGCAGGAGGTCGGGGTCGAGGTCGGCGACGACGAGCGCCTCCTCGCCGTCGGGCCCCGACGCCACGAGCCGCCCCGTGGGGTCCCGGACCTCGGAGCCCCCGGCGAAGGTGACGCCCTCCTCCGTCCCGACCCGGTTCGCGTGCACGACGAAGACGCCGAGGCAGCGCGCGTAGGTCTCGTCGAGGAGCCGCAGGACCCGGAGCGAGCCGAAGCCGTCGTCCCCGGGGCGCCCCTCGGAGAGGTCCCGCCCGGGGCTCGCGCTGAGCCCGACGAGGAGGTCCATCCCGCGCCAGGAGAGCGCCACCGCCGAGGAGAGGTGCCAGAGGTCCCGGCAGACGAGGAGGCCGAGGGAGAGGCCGAGGGCCTTCGAGCGGTGCACCCGGAAGCGGTCGCCCGGGGAGAAGTAGCGGGCCTCCTCGAACATGCCGTGGTTGGGGAGGTAGGCCTTGCGGTGGACGAAGGCCACCCGGCCCCGCTCGAGGAGGACGCCGGCGTTGGCGGGGGGGCCCGTGCGCGCCTCGACCACCGCGCCGACGGCGACCGCCATCTCCCCGGCGCTCCGGGCGAGGGCGAGGAGGGGCCCGCCCTTCGCGGGGAGCGCGAGCGACGGGGCCAGGTCCCGGACCGCGTAGCCCGTCAGGGACAGCTCCGGGAAGACGAGGAGCGCCGCGCCCGCCTCCCGGGCGCGCCCGATCCACTCCCGGTGGAGGGCGAGGTTGGCCTCGAGGTCCCCGAGCCGGGGGTGCATCTGGGCGATGGCGACGCGCAGGGGACGCTCCCCGGGGGCCGCGGCGGCCCCCGCTCCGCGGAGGTTGACGGCTCCCTCCCCCCATCCTAGGATCGACCACCCCGCCCGCACACCTATCCACGGAGAAGCCCATGGACCGCACCCTCGCGTCCGCTCCCCTCGTCGCGGCCGCCCTGCTCGCCGCCGCGGCCCCCGCCCGCGCCGACCTCGTCGGGCTCCGCGACGGGAAGATCCTCGAGGGCAAGGCCACGAGGAGCGGGAACAAGGTCACGCTCAAGATGTTCAAGGGCAAGACCCAGACCCTCGCCGCCTCCGAGGTCAAGTACATCGAGGAGGGGGAGTGCTCCTGGGACACGGCGTCGAAGATGGCCCGCGAGATCCCCGGGGACGCCTCCGACACGGTCTTCGTCGACGGGCACCTCGCCATCGCGCGGTTCCTCAAGGACCGGCGCGAGTACTGCCCGGAGCTGGAGGACCTCGAGCGGAGGGAGTACGACCTCGTCCTCAAGAAGGCCCCGGACAACGAGGAGGCCCGGAACGGCCTCGGCCACAGGCGGTGGGGCCAGTGGTGGTTCGCGTCGGAGAAGGACCTCGAGAAGTTCCGCAAGGGCGCGCCCCCGGCCCAGATGGAGCCCCTCGGCTACGTGAAGTACAGGAGGACGGGGCTCTGGGAGACCAAGGACGACGCCGCGGCGATGGACGAGGGGAAGGTCCGCTTCAAGGGGCGGTGGATGACCCCCGACGAGAAGAAGGAGGCCGAGGGGTACGTCAGGGACGAGAAGGGGAACTGGGTCCTGAAGCGGGACGTCCAGAACCGCGAGCGCACGGAGATGGTCGAGAAGACCCTCGGCGAGAAGCCCGGCATCGTCACGAGCAGCGCCAACTTCCGGTTCATCTCCTGGCTGAGCGCCGGCGACACCGCGAAGCTGAAGGACACCGCCGAGAAGGCCTACGCCTGGGTCCGCGGCGCCTACGGCTACCCGATGGGCACGGCGGAGGAGCCCGGCGAGGTCCTCTTCGACGACGCCATCGACGTCTACCTCCTCGTGGACGGCGACCGGAAGGACCGGTGGCTGGAGGCCTTCGGACCGGGCTTCGGGTACGAGCCGTCCTCCATCGAGTGGTACAAGAAGGGGCGCGGCTGGCACCGCATGGCGCCCACCCCGCACTTCATCTCCTCCGGCGACAAGACCGAGAAGAACCGCCAGCGCGACGTGGAGCAGGACTTCGAGACCGCGGCGGAGCACGTCGCTTCGATGGTCGGCCGCGCCGTCCTCGATCGCGTCCGGCCGGGCGGCCACCCCGCGTGGCTCGCGGAGGCCTCCGGCCTCCTCACGGAGGTCCGGTTCAACGAGACCGCGAACTGCTGCTACGTGAGCGAGTCGAAGTACCGCGAGGAGCAGGCGAACAAGGAGGGGTCGAAGCAGAAGTACTACGAGTTCATGAAGAAGCAGAACGCCGCGGGCCTCGACCGCCCGATGCGCCAGATCTTCACGCTCGAGCTGAACTACCTCGACTGGCCGGACACGGTGAAGGCCTGGTCCTTCCTGGAGTACCTGCTCTTCCGGTACCCGAACCAGGTGAAGGAGCTGATCCGGCACCCGATGCCGCAGGTGGAGGAGATCTCCCCGGACCAGGTGGCGGCGGCGATCCAGGCGATGAAGCCGAAGGACCCGGCCGCGGTGCCGCCGGACAAGCAGAAGGACGAGGGGCCGCCGCCCACGGAGCCGATCCGGGTCGGGCCGGGCGGGCAGCCCGTCACCGAGGGGAGCAAGGAGCAGCGGGCGGTGCGCGGCGCGAACGCCGAGGCGTGGCTGCAGTCGGTCCTCAAGAAGGACATCGTCGCCCTCGAGGCCGAGTGGAAGGAGTGGCTCAAGACGAAGTGACGGCGGGCGCTACTTGCCGGTTTCCCGCTCCAGCTGCTCGACCGTCTTCTTCACGGTCCCGTCCGGGTCGGGGCCCCCGAGCGAGAGGTAGCGCCGGTAGGCGTTCAGCGCGTCCACGGGCTTGAACAGCACCTCGTTGTAGAGGTCGCCCAGGTAGAGGTGCGGCCAGGACAGCTTCGGGTCCGCCTCGGCGGCGGCCAGGTAGGCCTTCTCCACGTCCTCGTCGGCCGTGTCGGCGTCCACCTCGAGGAGCTGGGCCTTCAGCAGCAGCGACCGCGCGTTCTTCGGGTCGAGCGTGAGGCTCTGCTCGATCCAGCGCGTCGCGTCCTCCACCTTGCCGATCTTCCAGGCGAGCTGGGCCCGGAGCCGCGGGACCTCGGAGTCCTTCGGCGCGAGAGTCTCCAGACGCGCGAGGAGCCGCTCGGCGTCCTTGGTCTTCCCGAGGAGCACCCAGATGTCGGCGGCGGACCAGAGCGCGCGCACGTGGTCGGGGCGCGCCTTGAGGACCGCCTCGTACTCCAGCACCGCGTCGTTCGGCTTGCCGAGGCGGTTGAGGGTCCAACCGAGGTGCATGCGGGCCTCGACGTCCCCGGGGGCGTTCTTCAGCAGGGTGCGGAGCTCCCGCTCCGCCTCCTTCCACTGCCCCGTGCGGCCGAGGATGAACGCGAGGCTCCGGCGGAACTCCGCCCGGCGCGGGCGGAGCGAGACGGCCTTCTCGTAGTGGGGCTGGGCGGCCGCCGGCTCGCCCCCGTCCTCGTAGGTGCGCCCGAGGGCGTCGTGGACCGCGGGGTCCCCCGGGATGTCCTGGACCGCGTCCACGGCCGCCTCCCGGGCCTCCGGGACCTTGCCCGCGGCGAGCAGCACGCGGACCAGCAGGACGCGGAGCGCCGGGTCGCCGGGGGAGGCCTCGACGGCGGCGCGCGCGGGGGCGGCCGCCTCGGCCGCCTTCCCGTTCGCCGCGAGGAAGCCGGCGCGCTCGGAGAGGAGGGCGGCGTCCCCCGGGCGGAGGGCGAGGGCCCGGGCGAAGTCCGCGTCCCCGGCGGCGACGCCGCCCGCGGGGTCGAGGCGCGCGAGGGCCTCGGCGTGGACGCGGAGGACGGCGGCCGCCGGCGGCTTCGCGTCCATCAGCCCCTGGACGGCGTCCCGCGCCCCCGCCGCGTTGCGGCCGGCGAGCAGGGCCCGGCCGAGCGCGGCCTGCGTCGCCGCCGCCCCGGGGCACCGCTCGACGCCGGCCCTCGCGGCGGCGAGCGCCCTCGCCGTGTCCCCGGCGTCGAGGTGGAAGGCCGCGAGCCGGGCGTGGGCCTCCGGGAACTCGGGGTGGTCCCGGACGACGCGCTCGAGTTCGACGAGGGCCTTCTCGAGGTCCCCCTCGTCCAGGAACGAGACCGCCTTGGCGAGTCGGGGGTCGGCCGCCCCGGCGGGGCGGCCCGCGGCCGGCGGGTCGCCGGGGGGGAGCGCGGCGGCGCAGCGGCCGGCCGGCGCGAGGACGAGGAGGGCCGCGGCGAGCGCGGCGAGTCCGGGGGCGCGGGCCCGGCGAATCGGGCGGCGGACCGCGCGGTTCAAGGGGGGGACCGGCGCGACGCTAGAGGTCGCCGCGATCGCGGTCGGCGTCGCGGTCGCGGTAGTCCATCTGGCGGAGCCGCTCGCGCGTGGCCTCCGTGTCGCGCTTCTTCTTGTCTTCGGCCTTCTTGCCCTGGGTGCGGGCGGCTCCGGCCCCGCGGGTGCCGCCGCGGCTGCCGCCGCCGCCGCGGCTGCCGCCGCCGCCGCCACCGCCGCCCCGCGCGAACGCGGCGTCGGCCCCCAGGAGCCCGGCCACGACGGCGAGGGACGCGAGAAGGACGACGCGACGCTTCATGTTCGTTTCCTCCACCCCCGAGGGGAGCGGCGCCCGGTCGCGGGGGATGCGGGATTGTAACCCGGGACCCGCCCGGCAGGTAGCGCGGTGCTTGCGCGGTACTTACTCCTCTTCGCCGGCAGGGCGGGGGGGGGCGGGGGCCGCCTCGACGGGCGATCCGTTCCCCGGGCGCTCCTCGTCCTCCCGGACGACCCGGCTCACGTCCACCAGGGAGTCCCCCTCGTCGAGGGTCACCAGGCGCACCCCCTGGGTGGCCCGGCCGATGGGGCGGATGGAGGAGCAGCGGGTGCGGACGATCATCCCGCCGCGGGTGATGAAGAGCACGTCGTCGTCGTCGGCGACGGCCATGACCGACACGACGCGCCCGTTCTTCTCCGTGACCCGGGTGTTGATGACGCCCATCCCGCCCCGGCCCTTGACCGGGTAGTCGGCCGCGGGGGTGCGCTTCCCCATCCCCTTCTCGCAGGCGGTCAGGATCGTCGTCCCCTCCTCGAGCGCGAGGAGGGAGACGACCGCGTCCTCGGCGCCGCGGAGCCGGATCCCGCGGACCCCCATCGTGTCGCGGCCCATGGGCCGGACGCGGTCCCCGTGGCAGCGGAGCGCGTACCCGTCGGCCGTGGCGAGCAGGAGGTCCTGCCCGGGCCGGGTGAGCACCACGTCCACGAGGGAGTCCCCCTCGTCGAGGCGGATCCCGATGATCCCGTTGCTCCGGGGGCGGGAGTACGCCTCGAGCGGGGTCTTCTTCACGAGCCCCTTCCGCGTCGCCATCACCAGCATCCGCTCCCCGTCGAAGTCCTTCACGGGGATGACGGACGCGACCTTCTCCCCCTGGAGGGGGAGGAGGTTGACCAGGGCCCGCCCCTTGCTCGTCCTCGCCCCCTGGGGGACGTGGAAGACCTTGAGCCAGAGCACGCGCCCCTTGTCCGTGAAGAGGAGGAGGTAGTCGTGGGTCGAGGCGACGTGGAGCGCGACGAGGTGGTCCGCGTCCTTGGTCTCGGCGCCGGTCACCCCCTTGGCGCCGCGGCCCCGGGTCCGGTAGGCCGCCACGGGGGTGCGCTTCACGTATCCCTCGCGGGAGAGGGTGACGATGACCTGCTCGTCGGCGACGAGGTCCTCGATGTCGAGGACCTGGGCCTCGCCGGTGATCTCGGTGCGGCGCTCCTCGCCGTACTTGGTCTTCAACTCCTCCATGTCCTCGACGATCATCTGGAGCACGAGGCGCTCGTCGGCCAGGATCGCGCGGTACTCGGCGATCTTCTCCGTCACCTCGGCGTACTCCCGGTCGAGCTTCTCCCGCTCGAGCCCCGTCAGCCGCTGGAGGCGCATCTCCAGGATGGCGTCGGCCTGGACGGCCGACAGCCCGAGCCGCGCCCGCAGGCCCGCCCGCGCGGCGGCGCCGTCCTTGCTCGCGCGGATGAGGGCGATGACCTCGTCGATGCGGTCCAGCGCGATGCGGAGCCCCTCGAGGACGTGCGCGTGGCGCTCGGCCTCGCGGAGGAGGAAGCGGGTCCGCCGGCGGATGACCTCGACGCGGTGGTCGCGGAAGCGGAGGAGGAGGTCCTTGAGCGGGAGCGTCTCCGGCCGGCCGTCCACGAGCGCGACCGCGTTGACGCCGAAGGTCTCCTGGAGAGGCGTGCGCTTGAAGAGGTTGTTGAGGACGACCTCCGGGTCGGCGTCCCGCTTGACCTCGACGACGAGCCGGATCCCGTCCATGTCGCTCTCGTCGCGCAGCCCGCTCTCCTTCGGGATCCCGTCGAGCCGGCCGGAGTTGACGCCGTCGGCGATCGACTCGATGAGGCGCGTGAGGTTCACGTTGTAGGGGATCTCGGTGAAGACGATCTGCGTGCGCCCGCCCCGGACCTCCTCCATGGTGTGCCGCGCGCGGACGACGAGGGAGCCCCGTCCCGTCGAGTAGGCCTCGAAGATCCCCTGCCGGCCGCAGATGAGACCGCCCGTGGGGAAGTCCGGCCCGGGCACGACCTCCATCAGCTCGCGCACCCCGAGGTCGGGGTTCTCGATCACCGCGATGACGGCGTCGCAGACCTCGCGGAGGTTGTGGGGCGGGAGGTTGCTCGCCATCCCGACGGCGATCCCGCTGCCGCCGTTCACGAGCAGGTTCGGGAAGCGCGAGGGGAGCACGGTCGGCTCGTCCCGCGTGTCGTCGTAGTTGCGGACCCGGTCCACGGTGTCGCGGTCGAGGTCCTCCAGCATCTCCATCGCGACGCCCGTGAGCCGGGCCTCCGTGTAGCGCATGGCCGCGGGCGGGGAGCCGTCGACGGCGCCGAAGTTCCCCTGCCCGTCCACCAGCGGGCCGCGCATCACGAAGCCCTGGGCCAGGCGGACGAGGGTCGGGTAGACCACGCCCTCGCCGTGGGGGTGGTAGTTGCCGGAGGTGTCGCCGCAGATCTTGGCGCACTTGCGGAACTTCGCCCGCGGCCCGAGCCCGAGGTCGTCCATCGCCACGAGGATGCGCCGCTGGGAGGGCTTCAGGCCGTCGCGGACGTCGGGGAGCGCGCGCGCCACGATGACGCTCATGGCGTACTTGAGGTAGGAGTCGCGCAGCTCCTCCTCGATGAGGAGGTCGGTGACCTGGCCCTGCGGCGCGGGCGGCGGATCGGGCGAGGGGGAGTCCGGCTTCATGGGGGTTCCAGGGCCTCTCCGAACCGTCGTAAGTTCGCGCCTCTAAAGAGTTTGAGTTTGACGCGAGGGGGTCCGGATCGGGAAGGAAATTCGGTGCGCCGCGGGGGCCCGACGGCCCACCGACACGCCGGTGTCTGACACCGGCGTGTCGGTCAGGGGCCCGCGGCGTCGCGGCGGGCCGCGGCGGCCGCGGCGGGGCGGCCGGCCCGGTCGAGGACCTCGGCGGCGACGAGGAGCGCGGGCCGGGCCGCGCCCCTCGCGGCCCCGTCGTCCCCGAGGAGCGCCACGGCGTCCTCCGCCGCGGCGATCGCCTCCCCGTGCCGGCCCAGCGCCGACCGCAGGAGCGCCTCGCAGGAGCGGAACCGCGACCGGCGCGACCGGGGGAGGTCGCCGCGGGACGCCTCCTCCGCGATCCGGAGGAGGGAGAGGTCGGCGACCGCCGCGCCGGGGGGGACGGGGGCCGGGTCGGGGCCGAGGGTCGACCCCCGCGCCGCGCCGCCGCGGAGCCCCTCCTCCAGCCACTCCCGCGCCGCCGCCGGCTCGCCCCGGAGCAGGGCCGCCTCGGCGCGGCGGAAGGCCGCCCCCGGCTCCGGCCCTTCGAACTGCCGCGGCAGGTCCGCCGCGGCGGCCGCGAGGAAGAGGGCGAACACCGCGGCGAGGACGCCGAGGAGGAGCCGGAGCCGCCGGCGGTAGCGCTCGCGGACCTCGGGTTCCGCGGCGAACCGGCGGAGGAACTCCACCCGGTCGGCGATGGAGAAGTGGCGCCAGCCCGTGATCTCCCGCATGCCGCCCATGGACGCGCCGAGCCCCTCGAGGCTCGCGACGAAGGGGTGCGCGCCGGGGTCGGCGCCGGACTCCGCCACGGCGCGGAGCAGCGGGTGGCGCGCCGGCTCGCGGAGGACCGCCGCCGGCTCCTCCCCCTCGGGCAGCCCCGTGGTCAGCAGCCCGTGCACGTCGGCCTGCTGCTCCAGCCGGCGGGAGACGAACCCGAGGAGGAGCCCGAAGTAGACCACGATCCCCGCGAGGACGAGGCCCGTCGCGGCGACGGGGTCGGACCTCACCGCGAACGCCACCTCGGGAGGGAGCAGCCTCTCCGACGCCGCGACCGCGAGCATCCAGACGACGGTGAACACGAAGAACAGCGGGATGTGGTGGTGGATCGCGTGGCCCGCCTCGTGGGCGAAGACCGCCTCGACCTCGTCGTCGTCCAGGCGCTCGAGGAGCGCGTCGGTGAACACGACGCAGCGCAGGCGCCGCCCGACCCCCATCACCGCCGCGTTCGGCAGCGAGCCGCCCGTCGGCCAGACGAACAGGTCCCGGTAGCCGAGCCCGACCCGGCGGGCGTAGGCCTCGAGCCGCTCCCGGAGCGGGCCCGGCGGCATCGGCCGCGCGCCGAGGATCCCCATGGCCATCACCGGGAACACCGACAGGACGCCCGCCAGGATCCCGAGGACCAGGATCCCCTGGACGAAGTCCCAGCGCGCGGCGAGGTCGGCGACCTGGCGGAAGGGGGGGACGCCGGCGGCGTCGAGGGTCGCGGCCCCGACGAGCACGGCGGTCGCGAGCAGGATCGGCGCCCCGACGAGCCCTCCCATGCGGGCCGATCGCCCGAGGGACTCGCGGAGGCGGCCGGACTCGAGTCCGAGGAGGCGCTCCGCGGGCCAGGTCGCCGACCGGGAGAGGACCAGCAGCAGCGGCCAGGGTAGGAACGCGAGCGCGACGGCGACCGCGCCGCCCGGCCCCGGGAGCCGGGCCGCCGCGGCGGACCAGCCGAGCGGCCAGAGCGCCGCCGCGTGGGCGGGGAGCGCGAGGTGGCGGTGGAGGGCGACCGCGCGCCGGAACCTCCCGAGGCCGCGGCCGTCCCCGCCCTCCCGCGCGATCCTCGCGGCGAGGGACCCCGAGAGCGCCCGCCCCGCCGCCCAGTAGCCGCCGAGGAGGAGCGCGAGGCCGGGCAGGGAGGCGCCGTCCCCGGAGGGGCGGTCGAGGGAGAGCACGGCGAGGAGCAGCGCCGCCACGAACGGGAGGAAGTTCCCCACGGGGGAAGTCCGATCCTGCCCCGACGCGCCGCGGATCCGCGATAGGATCGGCCCGATGCGCGCCCTCTCCGTGCCCGCGATCCTGCTGGCCGCCCTCCTCGCCGCGGCGGCCCCCCCGATCGGCGAGGTGGAGCCGAACGGCTTCACGACGCCGGCGCCGCAGGCCGTGGGCGTCCTCGGCGCGGCCGGCATCCAGGTGCAGGGGACGCTCGACCCGACCAGCCCCTCGGGCGGCGACCCCGGCGACCGCGACGGCTTCTCCTTCACGATGGAGGCCGCGGGGCCCTTCACGGCCGTGGTGGACGACGGCGGCGCCGGGGAGACCTTCGTGCTCGCCCTCGTCGGCGACGGGCCCGGGGGCCCGGTCCTCCTCGCCTCCTCCCAGGGCCCGGCGCCGCTGACGCTCTCGCGGCCGGGCCTGGAGACCGGCGTGGACTACAGGGTCGGCGTCGCGGCGTTCTCCGACGGCGCCCCGCTCGCCTACGACCTCTCGCTCACCGCGGAGTCCACCCTGCCGCCCTGGACCGCGGCCCCCTGCCCCGGCTACGCCCCCGAGGCGGAGCCGAACGACGGCGGGCCGACCGCCACGGACCTCGGGGACTTCACGGGCATCCTCTGCGCCGAGGGGATCCAGAGCGCGGTCTCGCCGCCGGGCTCGGGGGACCCCGCGGACCCCGACTTCTTCCTCTTCCGCAACGTCCTCCCGACGCCGGTGCGGTTCGTGTTCGACGCCGACCCGGGCACGCTGAAGGTGACGATCCACTTCCTCGGGTTCGTCGGGCCGTTCCCTTGGATCGAGGACACCTTCGGCGGCCACCGGGAGATCCTGACCCCGGCGCTCGAGCCGGGCGGCTCCTACTTCGTCGACGTGCGGGCGGAACAGGGGACCGCGCCCATCGCCTACCGGTTCCACATGGAGCCGTCGGCGCCGCCGCCGCTCCCGCCGCCGGAGCCGCTGGAGCTGAGCCGCGCGCGGCTGCGGCTCGCGCCGGGGCCCTCCTTCCGGCTGAAGGGGACCTTCCAGCCCGGGATCGGCGTCGACCTCGGGGCGGGCGCCCCGTTCACCTGGCGCGTGCGGGGGCTCGAGGGGTCGGTCGTCTCCGGCGAGATGCGCCTGACCAGGCGCGGAAAGCTCCGCTACCGGGCGCCCCGGGGGACGCCGGGGCTCAAGGCGCTCGACTTCGACCCGCTCCGCGGGCGGTTCTCGCTCCGGGGAAAGGGCCTGGACCTCCAGGGGGAGTACGAGCCGCTCGACCCGGAGGTGCTGGTCCACCTCGACCTCGACGGAACGCGCCTCGAGGCGATCGAGGCCGGCCTGTTCTCCCGCGACGGCCGCGTGCTGCGGGTGAGGAGATAGCGCGTCCGCCCCGACGACGGCGTCCGCGCGCGGTACCGGGGCGATCGGCCGGATCGTCCGCGCGTCCGGGACGCACCGGGGGCGGACGCGCCTCCGCCTACTTCGCCGCGTCGCGGACGAGGGGGTCGTCGTCGGCGCGGAGGCGGCGGTAGTCGTCGGGGAACGAGCGGGCGCCGCCGAGGCGGTTCAGGACCTGCACGGCGTAGACCCTCCGCGCGACGGAGGTCCCGGGCCCGCCGGCGAGCGCCGCCGCGCGCGCGGCGCCCGACGCGGCGTCAGCCTTGACCTCGGCCAGCGCCTCGAGGGCGTCGCGGAAGGCGGCGTCGTCCCCGGTCTGGAGGAGGAGGCGCGCGCCGGCCTCCGTCACGGTCGGCGGGAGAGCCGCGAGCTCCCGCGCGACGGCGTGGGCCGCCGCGAGGGCCGGGTCGGTATCGGCGGCGGGGCCGCCGAAGACCACCGGCGCGCGGCCGGGGCGGGAGCGGCGGCCGTAGTAGACCAGCTCGACGATGCGGCGCGGCCCTCCGGCCTGATCCGCGGGAGTCGGCGCGAAGACGGTCGTGCCCTGGAGGAGGGCGGCCCGCGCGCCGGTGCCGAGGATCCCGCGGTAGACCTCGAGGGACTCGTCCGTGGGGGCGACGAGGACGGTGCGGGTGGCGATCCCCTTCCCGCCGGCCTGCTCGAAGCGGACGCCGACGGCGAGGAGGTCGTGGTCGCCGCCCGTGACGGCGGGGCGGGAGGCGGCCACGAGGACCGCGAAGAGGGCGGCGAGGGAGAAGCGGGCGATCATGACCGGCGGGATCGTACCGTCGTGCCCGGCAGGGTCGAGAAGCGATCCGCACGGCGAGGTCAGGTCTGCGGTGCCCGGACGCGTCCGCGGGGGCCGGCCGCGGGTCCGCGCGGGTCCCTCTTCGACACGGGCCCCGTCCCGACCTGACCTCGGCCGACCTGACCTCGGCACCCACCGTGCGAAATCGCACGGTGGCGATAGAATGGCGCACAGGGGGTGTCGCGGGCCCGCCTCCCCTCGGCCCGGGCCCGGCCTCCCCCCGGGAGGACCCTTGCCCCGCCTGATCGTCAACGAGAACGGAAACCGGAGGGTCTTCGACGTCGGCGAGGGCCCGGTCACCGTCGGGCGCTCGACCAAGAACCTCCTCTCCGTCATGGACCTCAAGGCCTCCCGGCACCACTGCCGGATCGAGGCCGCCGAGGGCGCCTGGCGCATCGTGGACGAGGGGAGCCAGAACGGGACGCTCGTCAACGGCTCCCTCATCTCCCAGCGGCCGCTCCGCCACGGGGACCTCATCGAGATCGGGCAGACGCAGATCGTCTTCGAGGAGAAGGACGGCGCCCCGACGCCCGCGGCCCCGGTCCAGACCCCCGACGAGGCGGCCCGCACGATGGAACTGCCCCGCCCGGCGCGGACGAAGCGGCCGGAGGGCGTCGAGGAGGTCGTCCGCGACCGCGCGAACCTCCTCCGGCTCCAGCGCGTCGCCCGCGCGATCAACAGCGAGCTCGAACTCGAGCACCTCCTCGAGATCATCGTCGACCACGCCATCGAGCTGACCGACGCCGAGCGCGGGTTCCTGATCCTGTTCGCCGAGGACGGGGACGAGATGGTGTTCCAGTGCTCGCGCAACTTCGCCAAGGAGCCGGTGGACAGCCCCGAGTACACGATCTCCCGCTCCATCGCGCGGAAGGTGCTCGAGTCCGCCGAGCCGGTGGTCGCGGTCAACGCCGTCGAGGACGAGCGCTTCAAGGACATCCAGTCGATCAGCGTCCTCGGCCTCCGCAGCGTGCTCTGCCTGCCGTTCCGCATGCGGGACCGCGTGCGCGGCGTGCTCTACATCGACAACCGCCTCCAGAAGGGGGTCTTCTCCCGGGACGACGTGCGCATGCTCGAGGCGCTGGCCGACCACGCTGCGGCGGCGATCGAGCGGGCGCGCCTCTTCCGGAGCCTCCAGGACAAGGGGGGCGAGCTCGAGGAGTCCAACCGCCGCATCGAGAGCCTGAACCGGCGCCTCCAGTCGGTCGTGCACACGCAGGAGGCCGAGCTGGAGGAGACGCGCGAGGCGCTCCGCGCCCGCGAGCGCGAGCTCCAGACCAAGTTCAACTACCGCGCCATCATCGGCACCTCGCCCGCGATGCTCGACGTGCTCCGGCTCCTCGACCGCGTGATCGAGAGCGAGATGCCGGTCCTCATCCTCGGCGAGTCGGGGACCGGCAAGGAGCTGATCGCCCGCGCCATCCACTACAACGGGCCGCGCCGGCGCGAGCGGTTCGTCACCGAGAACTGCGGCGCCCTGACCGACACGCTGCTCGAGAGCGAACTGTTCGGCTACGTGCGGGGCGCGTTCACCGGAGCGGACCGGAACAAGAAGGGGCTCTTCGAGCAGGCCCACCGCGGGACGCTCTTCCTCGACGAGGTGGGGGAGACGAGCCCCGACATGCAGAAGAAGCTCCTCCGCGCCCTCCAGGAGGGCGAGATCCGCCCCGTCGGCGGCAAGGAGGTCGTCGCGGTGGACGTGCGCATCATTGCCACCACCAACCGCTCGCTGGCCCGGCTGGTAGCCGAAGGGCGCTTCCGCGCCGACCTGTATTACCGGCTGAACGTGGT
>Ga0187893_10007484_pt1 | contig 17848 bp, 16 predicted proteins | sample MA1701074metaG_FD_139574 | JGI IMG/M metagenome (GOLD analysis project Ga0187893, IMG submission 139574) | White microbial mat communities from a basaltic lava cave in the Kipuka Kanohina Cave System on the Island of Hawaii, USA - MA170107-4 metaG ... | reverse complement strand
GCAACGAAAGAACTCGTCAGCCAGGATTTCGAGGCGCAGGCGCGGCAGGCGTTCTCGAATCTGGCGCAAGTCGCAAAGGCAAGCGGCGGGACACTCGGCAATGCGGTCAAGTTCACTCTCTTCCTGACCGACCTTGCGCGCTTTGCAAAGGTCAACGAGATCATGGGCGAGCTGGTGCCGCAGCCCTATCCGGCGCGTTCGACCATCGGTGTGGCGAGTCTGCCGCGTGGCGCGCAGTTCGAAGTCGAGGCGATCCTCGTCTTGTAGGTCGGGGTTCTTGCCTCAGGCGTCCAGCGCGATAAAGAACAGGCTTGCGAAGCTCGGTCTGCGGCGCGACTGGGACTTCGTTCTGCACCTGCCGCTGCGCTACGTCGACGAGACGCGCGTCGTTGCAATCAGTGAGCTGCAGCCCGGCATGGAAACGCAGGTGCTGGGCGAGGTCGCCGCGCGCGAAGTGATCTATCGCGGCCGCCGGCAACTGGTCGCGCGGCTTGCCGATGACAGCGGCGAGATCCTGCTGCGCTTTCTGCATTTTTATCCGTCGCAAGTCGATCAACTGGCAGAAGGAAAACGTCTGCGCGCCTTCGGCGCCGTGCGCGGTGGACCGCTTGGCCTGGAGATGGTGCATCCGCAGTTGCGTGCCGCAAATGCCGACTCCACGCTGCCGGCGCAACTAACGCCGGTGTATCCGAGTACCGAAGGCATTGCGCAAGCCTGGCTGCGCAAGCGCATTGAGCGCGCATTGCGCGACGTCGACGTCACCGATACGCTGCCGGAACCGCTGCGACAGCGCTGGCAACTGCCGCCGCTTGCCGACGCGCTGAACTATCTGCACGCGCCACCGGCGGGCGCGGACGTGGAGCTGCTCTCCACCCGGCGCGATCCGCTGTGGCAACGCGTGCTTTTCGACGAGCTGCTCGCGCAACAGTTGTCGCTGCGGCTCGCGCGCATGCAGCGCGCGAGCCGCAGCGCGCGCGCGCTTGTCCCAGTAGGAGATCTCGTCCAACGCCTGCTTACCGCGTTGCCCTTTCGTTTGACCGCAGCCCAGCAGCGCGTGTGGCGCGAGGTCGAGCGGGATCTCGCCGCCGGTGTGCCGATGCATCGGCTCGTGCAGGGCGATGTCGGCAGCGGCAAGACGGTCATCGCAGCGCTCGCCGCGGCGAGCGCGGTCGATGCGGGTTTTCAGGCAGCGTTGATGGCGCCGACCGAGATCCTCGCCGAACAGCATTTCCGGCGCGTCGAGGTGTGGTTGGTCCCGCTCGGCGTGACGATCGCCTGGCTCGCCGGCAAACTCAAAGCCGGTGAAAAGCGCGCCGCGCAAGCAGCGGTTGCTGGCGGTACGGCGCAACTCGTGATCGGCACGCATGCGCTGATCCAGGACACCGTGCGTTTCGAACGGCTTGGACTCGCGATCGTCGATGAACAGCATCGCTTCGGCGTCGGCCAGCGATTGCGTCTGCGATTGCCCGACGCGACGAACGATTTCTCACCTCATCTGTTGATGTTGAGCGCGACACCAATACCGCGGACCCTGGCGATGAGCTACTTCGCCGACCTCGATGTTTCGGTGATCGACGAGCTTCCGCCGGGACGCCGGCCGGTGACGACCAAGCTGGTATCGACCACTCGACGCGATGAGGTGCTCAAGCGTGTACGCGATGAAGTCCGGCAAGGACGGCAGGCATACTGGGTTTGTCCGCTCGTCGATGGAAGCGATCAGCTTGACGCTAAAGTCGAGCTGACCGCGGCCACCCGCATGTATGAGCAGACGCGCGCGGCGCTGCCGGAGCTACGGCTCGGTCTTGTCCACGGACAATTGCCGCCGGCCGAAAAGACCGCGGCAATGCGACGGTTCGCGCACGGCGCGCTCGACGTGCTGGTAGCAACGACGGTGATCGAGGTCGGCGTCGATGTACCGAATGCGTCGCTGATGGTTGTTGAGCACGCGCAGCGTTTCGGCCTCGCGCAGTTGCATCAGCTGCGCGGCCGCATCGGGCGCGGCACCGTGCAGAGTTTCTGCGTGCTCCTGTTTGACGAACCGCTGTCGGACGCCGCGCGCGAACGACTGAAAGTGATCTACGAAGTTGCCGACGGATTCGAAGTGGCGCGGCGCGACCTGCTGGCGCGCGGCCCGGGAGAATTTCTCGGAAGCCGGCAATCCGGGCTGCCTCTGCTGCGCTTTGCCGATCTCGAGCGCGATGTCCTGCTCGTCGAACAGGCGCGCGCCGCCGCTTCTGAGATGCTGGCCGCGTATCCCGATGCCGCGCGAGAGCACCTGGCGCGCTGGCTGGGCGGGCACGAGCGATTTCTCAACGCATGAGATGCTCCGTCTGTGACGCTCACCGAACTGAAATACATCGTCGCGGTTGGCCGCGAAAAGCACTTTGGCCACGCTGCCGATGCCTGTTTCGTCAGCCAGCCGACGCTATCGGTCGCGATCAAGAAGCTCGAAGACGAGCTCGGCGTGCTGCTGTTCGAACGGCGCAGCAACGAGGTGACCCTGACTTCTGCCGGCGAACGAATCGTCGCGCAGGCGAGCCGGGTGCTGGCGGAAGCGGCACGCGTGAAGGAGCTCGCAAACCAGGGCAAGGATCCGCTCGACGGCGCGCTGCGCGTGGGCGTGATCTACACGATCGGCCCGTATCTGCTACCCGCGCTGGTACCGCAGCTTCTGAAAGAGACGCCGCAGATGCCGCTGCTGCTGAGCGAGAACTACACGGCGCGATTGGTCGAACTGCTGAAGACGGGCGAAATCGACATTGCCATCGCGGCGCTGCCACTGCCGGACGCGGGGCTGATGATCCAGCCGGTTTACGACGAGCCGTTCGTCGTTGCGGTACCCCGCGGCCATCCGTGGGCCGCGCGCGGCGCGGGCAAGGCGCGCGTCGGCGTGGCGAGCGAGGAACTGAAGAAGGAAACGATGCTGCTGCTTGGCGCGGGGCATTGCTTTCGCGATCAAGTGCTCGAAGTGTGTCCGGAGCGGATGCGCTTCTCAGCGTCGGCTGAAGGCATGCAGAAGACTTTCGAGGGATCGTCGCTGGAGACAATCCGCCACATGGTGGCCTCGGGAATCGGCGTCACCGTGTTGCCTGCGAGTTCGGTTCCGGAAAAAACGCCGCGCAATTCGCTGATCGAATATCTGCCCTTTCGTGCGCCGGTACCCGATCGTCGTGTCGTGCTCGCGTGGCGCCGCAGCTTTACGCGCCAGGGGGCGGTCGAAGCGCTGCGACGCTCGATCCTCAAGTGTCCGCTGCACGGCGTGAGCAAGGTCGAAGCGAAGGCGTCAGCCCGGTAGCGTCGAATAGTCCATTGCACCTTGCCGTCGGCGGGCGCAATCTTGGCGCGCCGAATCCTTGGAGGCGCCATCATGAGCGACGGACAACACGCGGCCGTTCCGGCGCCCGCACTCGAGGAAACACCCGCGCCGATCTCCGTAATTTTGCCGGCCAGCCCGCCGGTTCCGGCGCCCAAACCGTCGGTCTCGATCGAGCCCTACGCGGCGGTGATCCACTTTCACGGCATCGGCCAGCAGCGTCACTACGAAAGCGTGGCGCAGCTCGTCGAGGGACTGCATCAGTTTGCCTGGACTGCGTTTGCGCGCGGCGAACCCTTTTTCACGCGCAACGAGTTTCGCGGGCTGTGGAATCTGAAAATTCGACGCGAACCGCTGCGCACCGAGGGCGGCAGCAAGCGCGGGCCGGAGCGTGTGGTTTATGTGCAGGCAGAAGCGCCGCCCGCGTCGAAAGAGAAAGGCAAGTGTCGGGTGCGCTTCTACGAGGCGTACTGGGCGCCGGAAACCGCGCGGGGGACAACGGCTCGCGCGGTGGCGCTGTGGCTCGTCAAGCAGACCTGGCGGCCGTTGCAGATGCTGTTTTCGCGCTGGAGTTCGTTCGATCGCATCCGCAGCGCCGATCTGGCGGCCATGTACCAGCGGTTGCGCAACAGCGGCGCTTCGAACGAGCGGGTCGAGGCGGTCAAACAACTGGCCGAACGCTATCGCACGTTCGTCGATCGCCGCGGTACATCGCGAGGCGGATTCAATGACTTTCTAGCGTGGCTGCCGCAGGAGGCGCTGAAAGCGCTCGCGCGCGACTGGCGCAACGCGTTCCGCCTGAAGCAATGCGCGCACCTGGCGCTAATCGTCCTATTGCTGGCCGCATCGGCCGCGGCGTTCGGTCTGGTGCTGCTGGCGTTGCTGTGGGCCTTGCAGCGCGCGGCCGAATGGCCGCAACTGACCGTATGGTTGCCGGCGTTCGCTGCAAAGCTCAAGCCCACCTGGGAAAACGTCATCGCGCTGGTGCCGGTGGTGCTGGGCGCGCTCGGCGTCAAGCGGTTCTTGCGCGATCACGTGGGCGACGTTCAGCAGTTCGTCAGCTACCAGGAGACCGAGGCGCTGTACGAGCGACGTCGGCGGGTCATCGCAAGCGCGGTGCGCCAACTCGAACACGTGCTGTGCGACGACGCGTGCAAACGCGTGTTGATCGTGTCCCACAGTCTGGGCACCGCAGTCGCCTTCGACGCGTTGCGCGACGTCGCCGAGCGCAACATCGCGCACGCGCAGGACGATCCGTTCAAAGGCCCGACGCCGCTGAAGAAGATCGAACACTTTGTCACGCTCGGCAGTCCGATCGACAAGATCAACTACTTCTTCATCGCTACGCAATCGAAGTACCGGATCTACGAGGTGCTGGTGAACAGCCTGCGGGGCGACATGGGTTCGGCGCCGTTCTCCAAGGTGGGACGCCAGCCGCATGTGCACTGGATCAACTACTGGGACCGCGGCGATCCGATCAGCGGGCCGCTCGATTCGGTGATCGGCAGGAGCCTCGGGCGCAATCACGTCGACAACGTTCGCCTGTGCAACCTCGTCGTGCCGAACCCGTTGCAAAGCCATACCGACTATTACGGTAATCAGCGCCTCATCGAGGATCTTTTCTGGATGGTGTTTTATCAGCGCTACAGCTTTGCCGATCCGCCGCGCGATGAGAAGAATCGGCCGCGCTACCAATGGCTCGGGCCTGGCGACGGATCGGCGCTGCAATCGGCGCTGGTGTTCCTGCAGATGGCCATACCGGCTGCGCTAGTGCTGGCGCTGCTTGAGACGCTCTTTGACTGGGGCAGCATCGGTCGCTGGACCCTGCTGATATCGGTGCTGGCGCTCTTCGGTGGGTCATGGCTGGAAGTGAAGCTGCGCGCCCGGCGACGGGACCGCAAACCGGTGGCGGACATGGCTGCATTGGCAGGCGATGCCTGAGCAGCTATCGGCGCGTTTGCCATAAATGATTGGCGAGCGGGAACGCCGCTCGCTAGCATTGATGCATCGAATTCAATGCGGGGAACAACCAATGGCACAAGACGGGAACAAGCGCGTCTCGGCGGGCGCGCCGCAGATCGACATCGGCATTTCCGACAGAGATCGCGAACAGATTTCACACGGGCTGGCTCGGGTGTTGGCCGACACGTATTTGCTGTACTTGAAGACGCACAACTTTCACTGGAACGTCGAAGGGCCGATGTTCAACACGCTGCACCTGATGTTCATGGAGCAGTACACCGAGTTGTGGAATGCGCTGGATGTGCTGGCCGAACGCATCCGCTCTCTCGGTTACCCCGCGCCCGGCACGTACAAGGAGTTCGCGCGGCTCACGTCGGTAGAGGAAACCGACGGCGTTCCCGAGGCGATGGAAATGGTGCGGCTGCTCGTCAAAGGCCACGAGACTGTGGCCCGCACCGCGCGCGCGGCGTTCTCGTCCGCGGACAAGGGCGCGGACGAATCAACCGCTGACTTGCTGACGCAGCGGCTGCAGGTTCATGAGAAGACCGCGTGGATGCTCAGAAGCCTGCTCAAGTAGCTAGGACAATCTGCAAGGGACGCGACAAGGAGCGATGCGATGAAAAAAACCCTGAGGCCCGCCTGGTCGAAGGAGCAAGGCGAGGCAGGTTTGCGTTCATTCGAGTCATGGAACCGGTTCTTCGCGGCGCGCGGCAAGAGCGAAGAGGGCGGGGCGTCCACGCCACTGACAGGCGCCGATGCGGCGCGTCTTGCCGCGGCTCGCGCGCGGCACGAAGCGCCGCTGCTTGGATATCCGAATGTCGTCGGTGTGGCTGAGGGGATTCGCACCCGGCGCGGCAAGCCGACCGGTGAGTCCTGCCTGACCGTCTACGTGACGCACAAAGTGCCCGCACGCGAGCTTGCCGTCGCGGATCGTCTGCCGCGATCGATCGGCGGCGTTCCTATCGACGTCGTCGCGGTCGGCCCTATCGAGGCGCAGGCGGTGTAGAGCAGGTGCGAGGTATGTCGCCTCGCACCTCGTCTCGAATTCGCCGCGCTGCCACGGCGGAATCTTCCGTTGCGCGCTCGCGCGCACGCAACTAGTTTGGCCCCGCGCCCAGAGCGGTGGACGGTCCATCGTCCGCCGTTCGACTGGGGCGTCGTACCGGGTCACCACCGTCCGGCGCGAAACTCGTTTCGGGAGTGAATCGATGGCCAAGCAGATCGGAAAATGGAGTGCCGGTGAAATGACAGCGGGTCAAAAGGCGGCTGAAACCTGGCAGAAGTACTTCGAGACCCAGCGCAAGGATGCGATTGAAGGCGCTGACGAGATCTACGGCACCGCCAAGATTGTCGAAGCACAGCAGGGCAACGAGATTGAGCTGCTTGCACTGGAAAACGTGGTTGGCGTCGCACCCAGCCTAAAGGTCACTGACGGCAAACCGACCGACCAGTGGTCGTTGACAGTGCTGGTGGAAAAAAAGGTTCCGAAAAGCAAGCTGGCGAGGGACGCGCTGGTGCCGGCACAGGTCGACGGAGTGCCGACCGATGTGGTCGAAGTCGGCAAGCTTGAGGCGCTCGCATTCAATACACGCGTGCAACCCGCGGTGCCGGGCTTCAGCATCGGGCATCACAACATTACGGCCGGCACATTCGGCTGCGTCGTGCGCGATCTGCGCCATTGTCCGTGTCCGCCACGCGATTCATGCAACGAGCGGCACGCCGAGGCCGAGCGCGGCGACACACTGATCCTCAGCAATAACCACGTGATGGCCGATTCCAACGCGGCGCGGCCGGGCGATCTTATTCTCCAGCCAGGTCCCTTTGACGGTGGCGTCTATCCGTCCGATGCGATTGCGCGGCTCGAGCGCTTTGAGCCGATTACCTTCGGCTTTCCCGGCGGCTTCAACCTGGTTGATGCCGCGGTAGCGCGACCGCTGTACAGCCGCAGCGCGACGGCCGCCATCATCGGCGCGGTGATGCCGCGCGGAATCGGCCAGGCACTGACCGGAATGCTGGTCATCAAGGCCGGCCGCACAACGCAAGTCACGATCGGACGAGTGCTCGCGGTCAACGCCACGGTCGCGGTCAACTATGGGATCGGGATTGCGGTTTTCCGGCACCAGATCATTACCACCGCGATGTCCGCACCGGGCGACTCGGGAAGCCTGCTGATGGACAGCGATCTGAACGCGGTCGGACTGCTCTATGCCGGTTCGGCGTTCGTCACGATTCACAATCACATCGCGGATGTGGAAACCTCGCTTGGCGTGCGGCCGCTTACGGCGCCGCGCTTTTCATAGTCCGCCTTGCACCGGCGACCACGCGGGGTGACCCGCGTGGTGTGCCTCAGGCGAGCCGCTGGGAGGTCGTTGGGTCGAACCAGTGCACGGCCGCCGGCTCGAAGCCGACGGCGGCGGTTAAACCGGGCGCGCAACCGGAGTCCGGATCGGCGCGAACAATCAGGTCATGTTCGCCGACTCGCCCGTGGATCAGATGATCCGCGCCGAGGGACTCGACCATTTCCACATGCATCGAAAACGCGCCGCCGCCCAGTTGCAAGTGCTCAGGGCGCACGCCGAACGTGACCTCGCGTCCACCCATCGTGGCGGCCGGCGCCGGCAGCTTGATCGCGTTCGGCCCGCCCAACTCGAACGAACGGCCGTCGGCGGACACGCGGCCTTTCATCAGGTTCATTGGCGGCGCGCCGATGAATCCGGCGACAAACGTCGTCGCCGGATGCCCGTAAATGTCTTTCGGCGAGCCGATCTGCTCCGCGCGCCCGGCGTTCATCACGATGATGCGATGGCCGAGCGTCATTGCTTCCACCTGGTCGTGCGTGACGTACAGCGAGGTCACGCCGAGGCGGCGATGCAGCTTCTGCAGTTGGAGCCGCATCTGCACCCGCAGTTTTGCATCGAGGTTCGACAGCGGTTCGTCGAACAGAAACACCTTGGGATGACGCACGATCGCGCGTCCCATCGCAACGCGCTGGCGCTGTCCGCCCGATAGCTGCTTGGGGCGGCGGTCCAGCAGCGCTTCGATCTCAAGAATGCGCGCCGCTTCGCGCACGCGCTGGTCGATCTCCGCGCGCGGCAGGTCGCGGATCTTGAGCCCATAGGCCATGTTGTCGAACACGCTCATGTGCGGATACAGCGCGTAGTTCTGGAACACCATCGCGATATCGCGATCTTTCGGCTCCAGTCCATTGACGATGCGGCCGTCGATCACGATTTCGCCGCCGGTGATTTCCTCGAGCCCGGCAACCATGCGCAACAGCGTGCTCTTGCCGCAACCCGACGGCCCGACGATGACGACAAACTCGCTCTTGTCGATCGCCATGTCGATGCCGTGCACGACGACGTTTCCGCCGTAGCTTTTTTGCACGCCGCGCAGTTCGAGCGTTGCCATCGTCACTTTTCCGTTTCTATCAAACCTTTCACAAACCACCGCTGCATCAGGATCACCACCAGCGCCGGCGGAATCATCGCCAGCATGGCGGTGGCCATGATGAGGTTCCATTCATTGGCGGCATCGCCGCCGCCGATCATGCGCTTGATGCCGATGACGATCGGGTACATGTCCTCGCTGGTCGTCACGATCAGCGGCCACAGATACTGGTTCCAGCCGTAAATGAACTGGATGACGAACATCGCGGCGATGTTCGTGGTTGAAAGCGGCAGCAGGATCGTGAAGAAAAACCGCATCGGCCCGGCGCCGTCGATACGCGCCGCTTCAGCCAATTCGTCCGGTACGGTGAGGAAGAACTGGCGGAAGAGGAACGTTGCGGTTGCCGAGGCGATCAGCGGCAGGATCAGCCCGCCGAAATTGTTCAGCAGCCCGAGATTCGAGATGACCGCGTAGGTCGGCGCGATGCGCACTTCGACCGGCAGCATCAACGTGACGAAGATCATCCAGAAGAAGAAATTGCGCAGCGGAAAGCGGAAGTAGACGATCGCGAACGCCGAGATCAGCGAGATCGCAATCTTGCCGATCGCGATGCCGAGCGCGGTTACGAGGCTCACGTACATCATGCGGCCCACCGGAGCGCGCGATGCAAAGCTGCCGCCTTCGAAAAGCGCCGTTCGATAGTTGTCGGTCAGGTGCCCGCCCGGAGCGAGCGACATCGGCGCCTGTTCGATCTGCTGCGCGGTCTGCGTCGACGCGACAAACGTCACGTAGACCGGAAACATCACGATCAGCACACCCAGCGCGAGCACCAGGTGCGCGGCGAAGTCGAAGCCTCGTCGGCGCTCGATCATTTCAGTAACTCACCTTTTTCTCGACAAACCGGAACTGCAACACGGTCAGCGTGATGACGATCGTCATCAGGATCACCGACTGCGCGGCAGACGAGCCGAGATCGAGCGCCTTGAAGCCGTCGTGATAGACCTTGTAGACAAGAATCGACGTTGCCTGCCCCGGCCCGCCCTGCGTCACCGCGTCGACGATCGCAAAGGTTTCAAAGAACGCGAACACGAGGTTTACCACCAGCAGGAAAAACGTGGTCGGCGACAGCAGCGGAAAGATGATCGTCGCGAAGCGCCGCACCGGGCCGGCGCCGTCAATCGCGGCCGCTTCGATCAGCGACTTCGGTATCGCCTGCAATCCGGCGAGGAAGAAGATGAAGTTGTAGCTGATCTGCTTCCACACCGCGGCCATCACGATCAGCGCGAGCGACTGATTTGCGTCAAGTACATGGTTCCAGTTCACGCCCACCGTCGACAGCGCATGCGCGACCACGCCCAGCGTCGGGCTGAACAGGAACAGCCACAACACACCGGCGATCGCCGGCGCCACCGCGTAGGGCCAGATCAGCAATGTCTTGTACGCCAGCGCGCCTTTGATCACGTGGTCCGCAAACACCGCCAGCACGAGTGAGACGGCCAGGCCAGAGACAGCGACCAGGATCGAAAAGATCGCGGTGATCTGGAACGACGCGATGTAACCCTCGTCGTTGAACAGTGCACTAAAGTTTTCCAGCCCGACAAACTGGACGCTGGTGCCGAAGGCATCCTGCAACAGCACGCTTTGATACAGCGCCTGCCCCGCCGGCCAGAAAAAGAAGATGATGGTGATCGCCAGTTGCGGCGCCACCAGCGCGTACGGCAGCCAGGGGCTGCGAAAGACGGCGCGCTTTTCCACGTGGACGGTCCCCCGACACCAATCCTCTCCCGCGCAAGCGGGAGAGGAAACCTCACTTACTTGTTCGCTTTTTCGAACCGCTCCAGCTGCTCGTTGCCGCGTTTGACTGCATCGTCGAGCGCCTGCTTGGGTTCTTTCTTGCCGGCCCAGACGTTTTCCATTTCCTCGTCGAGGATCGTGCGAATCTGCACAAAGTTGCCCAGACGAATGCCGCGCGACTTGTCGGTCGTCTTCACGATCATCTGCTGCACGGACACGTCCGTGCCGGGATTTTTGTCATAGAAGCCGGACTTCTTCGTCAGTTCGTAAGCGGCGGTCGTGATCGGCAGATAACCTGTGTCCTGATGGCTCTTGGCCTGCACGTCCGGTCGCGACAGATAGTCGAAGAACCCGGCCACGGCTTTGTACTCATCGGCCTTCTTGCCGGACATCACCCACAGGCTGGCACCGCCGATGATCGTGTTCTGCGGCGCGCCGGCGGTTTCGGTGTAGTAGGGCAGGGTGGAGATGCCGTTTTCGAACTTGGCATTGCGCTTGATGTTGCCGTACATCGCCGACGACCCGGTCACCATTGCGCATTCGCCTGTCCAGAAGGTCGCGTCGGTCAGGTTGCCGCGCCCTTTGTACACGAACAGACCCTGCTTCGCCATGTTGGCCAGATTCTCGATGTGGCGCAGATGCAAAGGACTGTTGAACGCGAGCCGCGTCGAGGTTCCGCCGAAACCATTGCGTTGCGTGGCGAATTCGGCGTTGTGCCAGGTGGAAAAGCTTTCGAGCTGGGTCCAGCTGATCCAGCTGGTCGAGAACGGACATTTCTCGCCGGACGCCTTCAGCTTCGCCGCGGCGGTGACCAGCTCGGGCCAGGTCTTTGGCGGTTTGTTGGGATCGAGCCCCGCGCGTTTGAACGCGTCCTTGTTGTAGTGCAAGACCGTGGTCGAGCTGTTCAGCGGCAACGACATCATCTGCCCGTTGGGTGCCGTGTAGTAGCCCGATACCGCCTGGATGTAGACCTTTGGATCGAACTTGTAGCCGGCTTTGGTCATCAGCTCGGTCACCGGAATGACGGCGCCTCTGGCCGCCATCATCGTGGCCGTGCCGACTTCGAATACCTGCAGGATGTGCGGCGCGTTGCCCGAGCGAAACGCGGCGATTGCCGCCGTCATCGATACATCGTATGGGCCCTTGTAAACCGGCACGACCTTGAAGTCTTTCTGGGTCGCGTTGAAGCCATTGGCAAGCCCATTGATCCAGTCGCCCAGTGCCCCCGTCATTGAATGCCACCACTGGATTTCGGTCTGCGCGCGTGCGGGTAGCGCGGTTATCGCGATCGCGGCTGCGACGGCAAACAAGACTCTGCGTTTCATTCTGTGTCTCCTTCCGGGTGAATCTTCGAGTATGTGTAGTTCTTTTGACGCGATGGTTACGATACCGGGACGGGACAAGGCCGCGCAAACTGGCATCGCAACATGAAAGATTGGCCGCAGCGATTGTGCGCCTACGCGCGCTTGATCCGCCTGGATAAGCCGGTCGGCGTCCTGCTTTTGCTGTGGCCGGCGCTCGCCGCGCTGTGGATCGCCGGCGACGGCGCACCGTCGTTGCCGATGGCGGGCATATTTGTGGTCGGCACATTCCTGATGCGGTCGGCCGGTTGCGCGCTGAACGATGTGGCTGATCGCGACGTCGACCGGTATGTGAAGCGGACTGCCGATCGCGAAGTCGCGGCGGGCCGCGTCGGTCCGCGCGAAGGCGTCGTTGTTGCGCTCGTACTCGCGGCAGCGGCGGCCCTGTTGTTGATCCCCCTCAATGCGACGACATTTTTCTACGCGTTGATCGGCCTTGCGGTCGCGATCGCGTATCCGGCGTTCAAGCGGTTCTTCCCTCTGCCGCAGGCGTGGCTGGGCATCGCGTTTTCGTTCGGAATTCCGATGGCGTTCGCTGCCACACAGCAAGCCGTGCCACCCGCCGGCTGGTGGCTGTTTGTCGGCAATATGTTCTGGGTGATGGCGTACGACACCGAATATGCGATGGTCGACCGCGACGACGACGTCCGTCTCGGCGTGCGTTCATCGGCCATTTTGTTTGGTCGCGCCGATGTGGCGATCGTGATGCTGTGTTACGCGATTCATCTTGGCGTGCTTGCGGCGGTTGGCGCGGCGGCGGCTCTGCGCTGGCCGTTTTTTGTCGGACTCGTCGTAGCGAGCGCGATTGCGCTCTATCACTACGACCTCATCCGCGCGCGCGGGCGTGATGGATGTTTCCGCGCGTTCCGCCACAACGCGTGGTTGGGCGGCGTCGTGTTTGCGGGTGTGGTCGCCGACTACGCGTTGCGCTGATGCCGCGCCCGGTCACGCATAGGTCAGCGCGCCAGACCGCCACCACCTGCGGTTCGGCACGGAAGAATCATGAGCAACGACCACACCGGCCTCGTCTCCAAGGTCTGGAACTACGCGGGGGCGTTGCGAGACCCCGGCCCGCAAGTTTGACCGGCTGCGCCAGGTCGGTCGCCGCAGCGCGTCAGCGTCAAATCGGGCCCGACGGTATTCGCGACATCAGCCACTTGTCGTATTCCGCCGGCGGCCGGGACACTGCATCCTTCAGCCTGTATCGATTTCCCATTCGTCGACAATTCGAAGCAGGAGTCATTCCGATGAGGTCCACGCGCGTGCAGGTCGCAACCTACGCAATCCTTGTTCTCACCGTCGGCGCCGGCACCGGCTGTTCCGTGATGGAAGGCGCGGGCCGCTGGACGCGCGAGTCCGGCGAGTCGATGGAGGCGTACTCGAAGAACAACGAAGGTTTCCTCGCGTCGGTCGCCGGATTCGGCGGCCGCGTCAACAAGGCAGTCGGCGGGAAAGTCGAGTCGATGGCCAGCAGTGAAGCGGACAAGACGACGACGGATACCGCAACGACCAGCGTCGCGGCGCAATCGACGCCGGCGACTGCACCCGCGCCGGCGCGTGTCGCGCTGAACGCGACTGCGACAGCAGCGGACAACGCTCAATCGCCCGCCGCGCCAACCGCTGCAGGCAATGCGCTGACCGCGCGCGCGCAGCTTCGCCTGCAGGAGCTGGGCTACAACGTCGGCAAGGCCGACGGCATCGTCGGCGCGAAGACTCGAGCTGCACTGCAAGAGTATCAACGGCAGAAAGGCCTGACCGTCACAGGCGCGCTCGACCGCGCCACGTTGATCGCGCTGGGACTTGCGTCGTCCACGGCATCGCGTAGCGGCGCGGGCGCCTGAGCACCTGACGGGCGTGCTCGCTCGGGCCTTGCCTATCCATTTGATGCGTCTCGGCCTTTGTTGCGCGGCGCCCAGCATCCGGGCCTCCTCGCAACGTTTTGCATCAGGCTGTTAGTGCACGACCCGGCTGTGTCATTCCGGGAAGCGCAGTGACGAGGAGTCTCCGCCTGCACGAGACTCCCTGTCGCCTTCGCCGTGCTCAGGCTCGGCTTCTCGGGATGACATCGGCCCGTTTCGCGCGTGCGCGTCAAGGCTCGGATGCGGCATCGCCGGCACCGGCAGCACCGGCATCGCGCGAGCCGCCTCGAGCGCGGCCTGCAGTGGCGGCACGCTCGCGGCCGGCTCGGCACCGAGCGCACGCACCACGCACACGCCGCCGGCACCGCAGCGCGCGGCGGCCGTGACCTCGGCCGCTGACAGGATGCCGCCGATCGCGACCACCGGCGCACCCGCCGTCGCACACCACCACGCCAGATTGTCCAGACCCTGCGGCCGCCACCGCATGCGCTTGGTCTCCGTAGGCCATACGGGTCCGCACGCGATGTAGTCAGGGACGAGCGTGGCGGCACGACATAGCTCCCACAGACTGTGCGAGCTGATGCCCAGCGCGATACCGCTGGTCGCAAGTCGATGCCGCTGCTCTCGCGATAGGGCCAGAAAATCTTCCTGGCCGAGGTGCAGCCCCGCAGCACCGAGTTCGAGCGCCGCTCGCCAATGATCGTTGATGAAAAGGCGCGCGCCGCGGTCGCGACAGGCACGCATCGCTCGCGAAATTTCCGCGCGCAGCGACGCGTCGTCGGCCCGCTTGATGCGCAACTGAACCGTTCGGATGCCGGCAGCCAGCACCGCGTCGACGCGCGCCGCGCTGTCGACGATGGCGTACAGACCGGGAGCGTCGCGGGCGCGCGGCGCCGGCCACGTGGCCGGCAATGCAGCGTCCCACGACAAGTGCGGCAGTGATCCGGCGTTGCGCGCGAAGCCGGCAAGCGCACGCACCGGTCCGCTGCCGCTGCCTGCCGGATAGGCCGCGCGGATTGCAGCCGCGGTTGCCATCTTGGCGAGCACAAGCGCGTCGGCTTCAACAAATCCGAGCGCCAGTGCCGCAGCGGTCGCCGTCGCGAAAGTGCAGCCGGAGCCGTGCGTGTGGGTCGTCTCGATGCGCGAAGCCGAGAGCCAGCCCGATGCGTGTGGCGTGGCGATCCAGTCGTTGGCCAGCGCGTCGGTCGCGTCGCCGCCGGTGATGCAGACGGCGCTTGCCCCTGAATTGCGTAGCTGTTCTGCGATCTCAGGCAAAGACGCTGGATTCCCGCCTGCGCGGGAATGACAAAGCGCTGCGGCCGGATTCCGGCTTTCGCCGGAATGACAGGCGGCAAGCAGCGTGACCTCGCTGCGATTGGGCGTGATCACCGTCGCGCGCGGCAGCAACTCGTCGCGATATGCCGCGATGATTTCCGCATCCGCGAACTCCGCCCCAGTCGAAGCACACAGCACCGGATCGACCACCAACGCTACCGGGGTGCGCTCGCGCAGTCGATCAACCGCGCGCACAACCGCTCGAATCGCTTCGACGCTCGCCAGCAATCCGGTCTTAACAACGCTTGGTGCGACGTCGTCGCTCAGTGCGTCGAACTGCGCTTCAATCAATTCAGCACCGACGGGCTGCACTCGCTGCACAGCGACCGAGTTCTGCGCGGTGATCGCCGCGACGACGGGACACAGATGAACGCCGAACGCGTCAGCTGCGCGCGTATCCGCGCTCAATCCCGCGCCGCCGCCGCTATCCGTGCCGGCGACGCTCCAGATGACAGGACGCCTCACAACGTGAACGGCCGCGCCGCCACCGGAGTCGAGGCGACCGCCATATCCTGCGGCGCAATCAATCCCGCCTCGTAGCCAAGCCGCGCGCCTTCGATCGCGAGCCGGAACGCGCGCGCCATTTTCGGCGGATCGGCTGCCTGTGCCACCGCCGAGTTCAGCAACACCGCGTCGTAGCCGAGTTCCATCGCCTGCGCTGCGTGCGCGGGCGTGCCGATACCGGCATCGATGACGAGCGGCACCTCGGGCAGGCGCGCACGCAAGGTGCGCAAGGCAAACGGATTGACGAGTCCCTGGCCCGAGCCGATCGGCGCGCCCCACGGCATCAGCACGCGACAACCGGCGTCGAGCAAACGGCGGCAGGTCACGAGATCGTCGGTGCAATAGGGAAATACTTCGAAGCCATCGCGCACCAGCAGCGCGGCCGCCTCGACCAGTTCCACCGGGTCGGGCTGCAACGTGTGTTCGTCGCCGATCACTTCGAGCTTCAACCAGTGCGTGCCGAGCAGTTCGCGCGCCATTTTCGCCAAGGTCACCGCCTCGCGCGCGCTGCGGCAGCCGGCGGTATTCGGCAGCAGGCGCACGCCGCACGCGCGAATCACATCGATGAACCCATTGTCCAAAGCGCCGGCCGCAAGCTGGCGCCGCAAGCCCACCGTCACGATGTTGCAACCGGCGGCAACGATTGCCTGACGCAATACTTCCGGTGACGGATATCCCGCGGTGCCGAGCAGAAAGCGGCTGGAAAGCGGCGTATCGGCGAGCTGGAAAGCCTGTGGCTTCGCGCGCAGGTCGTCCATATCAGCCACCGACGACCGCGTGGAAGCACATCACCTGATCGCCCGCCCGCAGCACGCGCTCGCGGCGTACGCCGCGCGGTACGAACTCGCCGTTGATCGCCGTGGCGAGCTTGTCCTGCTGTTGACCGAGCGCCTCGAGCAACGCGGCCAGCGTTGTCCCCGCTGCAACCGAGTGCGCCGCGCCGTTGAGGCTGAGTTCGATCACGCGTTCTCCGTCGCCCGCTGCTCACTCACGCCGAGTTCAGCGCAGGCATCTTCGACGAGCGCCGGTGCGATCAGCCAGCCGTGGCGGAAAAGTCCGTTGATGCGAGTCAAACCCGGCTCGCTCTGACACAGCGGCAGGTTGTCGGGCAGCGCGGGGCGCAAGTTGGTTTCGCTGCGAACGACGCGCGCTTCCGCGAGTTCCGGAATCACGCTCCAGGCGGCCGACAGCAGCTCAACGGTCGACCGCACGCTGACCGGCGATCGATCCTCACTCTCGATTTCGGACGCACCAACCACGAGCTCGCCGCCCGCCCGCGGCACAAGATAAACACGGTGGCGTGCATGCAAGAGTCGCAACGGACGATTGAGCGGGACTCCCGGCGCGTGCAGCGACAGTATTTCACCGCGCACGCCGCGCACCGGCAGGGCCGGACGCGCGCCCGCGCCGCGCACGTCGAACACATGATCGAAACGAAACGAATCGATGCGGGCAGCGGCCACGTGTTGCGCTCGATGATTCCAGCGCCACTCGACACCAAGCGCGGTCGCCGCGGCGGCGAGCGCCAGCATCGCCTGCACGGTATGAATGTGCGCTTCGCCCGGCAACAGCCACGTCAACAAGCCGTGCGCGAGCGCGGGTTCCATCGCGCGCACGGCCGCGGCGTCGAGCGGCTCGGGCGTGCAGTCCGGCGCCTTTGCTGCAAGCACCTGCAAAACGCGCTGCGCGATGGCGCGATCGCCCGGGTGCGCGAGCAACAGGCTGCCGTTGGCGGAAAAATGGACCGGAGCGCCGGACTGCGCGAGTTCATCGGTCCACGCGCGCCATAACGTTATCGAGCGCCAGCCAAGCGCAGCGACACGGGCGTCGGCACATTCGAGTTCCGCAATCGGGCTCAGCAGGCCCGCCGCGGTCCATCCGGCGGCACCCCGTTCCTGTGGTCCCTCCGCGGGGTCGAACACGGCGACGCGGTGCCCCGCACTCGCAAGCCGCCATGCAAGCAGGCGGCCGAGCAAGCCCGCGCCGGCGATGCCGATCCCGAGTGGCTGCATGCCGTCACTCCGGCGAAAGCCGGAGTCCAGCGACTCCGCGGCGAGACACTGGATTCCGGCTTTCGCCGGAATGACAGCAGCGTTCGAGCAGGAGTTTCACTCTGCCTGCGACTGAATCGGAATGTAGATTTCGCCGCCGGCCGCTTTGAACTCCCGCGACTTCTGTTCCATGCCGCGTTCGGCGTACTCGCGCACTTCCTGCGTGATCTTCATCGAGCAGAACTTCGGGCCGCACATCGAACAGAAGTGCGCGACCTTCGATGAATCCTTCGGCAGCGTCTCGTCGTGAAAATCGCGCGCGGTTTCCGGGTCGAGCGAGAG
>Ga0187893_10007483_pt1 | contig 17850 bp, 13 predicted proteins | sample MA1701074metaG_FD_139574 | JGI IMG/M metagenome (GOLD analysis project Ga0187893, IMG submission 139574) | White microbial mat communities from a basaltic lava cave in the Kipuka Kanohina Cave System on the Island of Hawaii, USA - MA170107-4 metaG ... | reverse complement strand
CTCTATCAGCGCGTCGTCACCGACCTCGACGCGCTCCTCGAGGCCGTCGGCTTGAGGACCGCCGCGTGACGCACGCGCACAACGAGTACATAATTCGCGCAAGGAGCCGGATAACGGTCTAACCCTTGGCCTGCTGCGGAACGTAGCCAGGCGGGAGGGCGGCGCCCTCCCCGAAAAAGAAGTCTTCCATGTGCTGAGCGATGAGATCCTGCGCTTCCTTCTGCCACGGCATCAGGCGGTATTCGTTCAGGATCATCTTCTGGCGCTCTTCCCAGAGCTTCCATGCCTGGGCCGACACGTTGTCGTAGATCCGCTGGCCCAGCTCGCCTGGCCAGGGCAGCGCATCGAGCCCCGGCAGCTCCTTCTGAAACTTCACGCAGCGCACCATCCGGCCGCTCTGGTTGATCGTGGTGTCTGCTGGCCGGGAAGGTGCGCATTCGTCCATACCGTGATGGTAACCCGCGGCCACTGTTCTCCGCGTATGCATTTGTCGCGAGTTGATTCAGATCCCAACCTCGACTGTCGCGTTCCGCGTCAGGGCGCACGGGGCCAACATCTCGGCGGCCGTTGCTCCAGGTAGTTGACTCTGGGTCAGTTACGCCTATGCCTTGCCTGTAGCTGGGCTCGGCATACCTCTTGAAGTCAGTTGGCCGGTGCCGAGTTGACCCCCGGCGGGGCGCGTTCGGACAAGGAGGATGCCGTGGAGGGAGTGCGGAAAGAACGTCGTGGATTCGCGTCGATGTCAGCCGAGAAGCAGCGCGAGATTGCCAGCAAAGGGGGCCGTGCCGCGCACGAAAAGGGGACGGCGCACGAGTGGACGCCCGATGAAGCGCGCGCAGCCGGCCGCAAAGGCGGTCAGATCAGCCGTGGCGGTCGTGGACGCCTGACGTCTCCCGACGCCCCTCTGAACCCCAGCTCAGTGGGAGTGGGATTACAAGAGTAATCCCGTGCGCGCGCCGATACTCTGCTGCGCGCTGGCGTCGCTGACGCTGGCGGATGTGGCCGCATCGCAGACGCCAGCGCCAGCAGCGCCGACGACCTCGACTCAGACCAGCATCACTCAGGACGAGATCGTTCTTCAGGGTGATACCACCCCGCGACCCGCGCTGCCGACGTTCTACGGCGACACGGGATTCTGGTTCGTCCCGACCGCCGAGACGATGCCTGCCCGGCGCTGGTCGTTCAGCGTGTTCCGGGCGAACTTCGATCGCCGGCAGGGATTGACCGACATCAATCAGATCGGTCTCACCGGCGCGTTTGCCGTGACCGATCGCCTCGAGCTGTTCGGATCGTGGCGGACGGTGCGGATCGACCGCGACGTACGGCCGGTATTCGTGCCAACCGAGGCGGCGTTCGGCGGCGTCTCGCAGGAGTACCCCTACATCCGGCGCGGATGGTCCAAAACGCTCGGGGGCCCATTCATCGCCGGCGGCAAGTTCAACCTGATTTCACAGTCGCGCGGCGACGCGATCAGCGTGGCGCCGCGCGTCATGGTGAAATTTCCGAGCGGCTCGACCTGGTCGAGCACGAACGACTGGGACGGCCACGTCGATCTCGTGCTGAGCCGCGAGTTCGCGAGTCAGGTCGAGCTGTCCGGTACCGCAGGCGCGGTGTTGCGTGGCGATCCCGACGAGTTCCGCATCTCTGACGGCGTCACGTGGGGGCTTGGCGCCGCCTTCCCAACCCGGACGGCGATCCGGGCGCTCGTCGAGTGGCAGGGCGAGTTCGTGATCAAGGACAATACACTGGTCCTCGCGCCGCCGTACGTTGCGGAGGACGGGAGCGTCGCGCCGCTGCTCAGCCCGATCTCCGATCCCACCAACATCAAGATGGGCGGCGTGTGGCAGGCTCGCAACGGCCTCTTCGTGCATGCGGGGGTCAACTACAGCTTCGGCACGGAGGGCCGCCGCGTAGCCGGCACCGATTTCAGTCACAATTCGTTCGGCTTGGACGTCCGCCTCGGCTGGCATCCGGGCGTGACGCCGCCGCGCGACCGCGTCCGCGTGATCAAGGAAACGACGACGGTCACGCAGCAGGTCGCGGCCGCACCACCACCGCCGGCGCCGAAGCCGGCGCCGCCGCCGAATCGCGGGCCGACGGTGATGGTCAACTGCAATCCATGCACGGTCGAACCGGGCCGGACCTCGAACCTGACGGCCGCGGGCACTGATCCGGACGGCGATCCGCTGACGTATCAGTGGATGGCGCCGCAGGGGACGTTCAACAACCCGACCGCGCCGAATACGGTCTGGACGGCGCCGAATCAGGAAGGGAGCGTTCCGGTCACCGTCACGGCGCAGGACCCCCGCGGCGGCGGCGCCACCGGCAGCACGACACTCCAAGTGGTGCGGCGAACGACGATCGCGTTCGAGGACGTCCACTTCGACTTCGACCGCTTCAACCTGCGGCCCGACGCGCTGAAAATCCTCGACGATGCGGTGGCCAAGCTGCAGGCGAATCCGGATCTGAACGTCACCATCGAAGGGCACTGCGACAGTATCGGCACGGTGGAATACAACCTGGCGCTCGGCGAGCGACGCGCCAGCTCGGTGCGCGACTACCTCGTCAATCGCGGGATCGGCGCCGGCCGGCTGCGGACGGTGAGCTACGGCGAGGAACGGCCGGCCGCCGACAACGCGACGGCTGCCGGGCGCGCCATGAATCGTCGCGCGCACTTGATGGTGATTATCCAGTAGTTGAGCTTCGAGCGACTCTGGCATGCGGTGTGTTACTCGACGCACCGCATGCCGGCCGTACGCCGACTTCTGCCTCTTTTCGCCCTCGCGGCTACCCTTGCCGGTCCTGCCTGCCGCGAGGACAGCGAGATCCGGATTGCCAGCCTCAACTTTATCGGCGTGGAGCAGGTGGATGAAGATGCCCTAAAACGAGCGCTCCAGACCCGTGACGGGTCTTGGCTCCCGTGGGGCCGGCAGCGCTATTTCGACCGACGCGCGTTCGATGCGGATCTAAAGCGCATCGAGGCGTTCTACCGCGACCGCGGCTTCCCGGACGCCCGCGTCACATCGTTCGACGTCGATCTCAACCAGGCACAGGACGCCGTTTCCGTCACGGTCCACATCACCGAGGGCGAGCCGGTTCGCATCGCCGCGATCGAACTCGTCGGCTTCGAGGTGCTTCCGGAGAAGGATCGCGAACGGGTGCGCGAGGCGACGCAGCTTCGTGTCGATCTGCCGCTGGATCGCCAGGTGGTGCTCGCCGCGCGCGAGCGGGCAACGAACGAGCTGCGCGACAACGGCTACCCATACGCGATCGTCCGGGCGATCGAAGACGACGCCGGCCCTGGCCGCCGGCGCATCGTCTTCGAGGCGGCGCCCGGTACGCTCGCGCGCATCGGGGCTATCGAGGTCCAGGGCGAGGAGAGCGTCGGCGAAGCCGTCATCCGCCGGCAGCTGACGTTCGCGTCGGGCGACCGCTATTCGCGCCGTGAGCTGCGCGAGAGCCAGCGCAAGCTGTATGGGCTCGAACTCTTCGAGTTCGTCAACATCGAGTCGCTCGACGATCGGACGCCGCAGGCGCCTGAAGTTCCCGTCCGCGTCACGGTCGCGGAGGGCGACCACCGGCGCGTCACCTTCGGCGCCGGCTACGGCACGGAGGAACAGGCGCGCGCACGGCTCCGCTGGGACCATGTGAATTTCCTCGGCGGCGCGCGCCATGCGGGCATCGAGGGCAAGTGGTCGTCGCTCGATCGCGGACTGCGCGCGGAATACCGCCAGCCGGCGATCTGGCATCCGCACTTCACGCTCAACTTCGACGGCCAGGCGTGGCAGGCGGCCGAGCCGGTCTACTCGCTCAACTCGGTCGGCGGCCGCGTGACGCTGCGGCATCAGGCGAATACGCAGACGTTCTGGAGCGTCTCGATCAGCAACGAGTATCAGCGCAGCAGCGTCACGCCCGCGGCGCTCGAGGATTTCACGATTCGCGACGAGCTGATTGCGCTCGGGCTCGACCCGCGCAACGGCCAGTCGAGCGGCACGCTGTCGGCTGTCGGCTTCGACATCGGGCGCAACACCACGACGAACGTCCTCGACGCGCGAGCCGGTTACGTGCTGGCCGCGCACGTGGAGCAGGCCGGCCGGTGGCTCCCGGGATCGTTCGACTACTGGGCCGTCACCACCGAGGGTCGGCACTATCTCGCGCTCGGTCGCCGGCTGGTGCTCGCCAACCGGCTGCGGCTCGGCACGATCGACGCGCTCGGCGATCTCGAGCGCAACGTACCGTTCTACAAGCGCTACTTCCTCGGCGGGTCGTCGAGCCTTCGCGGCTGGGGGCGCTTCGAGGTCGGGCCCACGAGCGGGTTCGGCTTGCCGATCGGCGGGCACACGATGCTCGAGGGCTCGTCCGAAGCCCGGCTGCCGCTCTGGGGCCGTGTCGGTGCGGTGGGGTTCATCGATTACGGCAACGTCTGGTTGCGCGCGTGGGACTTCGAGGTGAATGACCTTCGGTATGCCGTGGGGCCGGGGGTCCGATACGTGACGCCCATCGGGCCCATTCGCGCCGACTTTGGCTATCAGCTCAATCCGATTCCCAATTTGCGTGTTGAGGGCGAGCCCGAGCGTCGCCACTGGCGCATTCACTTCAGCGTCGGCCAGGCCTTCTGATGACGGTCGTGATTCTCATCCGCCGCCTTCTGCAGGTCGTCGCGGTGGTTGTCACGTTGATTATTGGTGTGACCGCGATTGCGGCGATCGTCGCGCAGACCACCTGGTTCAAGGAGCGGCTGCGCGCGTTCATCGTGCGGCAGGCGGCAGACTACGTGAACGGCGAGCTGTCGATCGGGCGCCTCGATGGCAATCTCCTGTCCGGCCTCGAGCTCGAGGACATCCGCATCACGATGGACGACCAGACGGTCGTCGAGATCAAGGACATCGGGCTCGATTACAACATCCTCACCTTCCTGCGCGGCGACGTCGTCCTCGATGACATCCGCGTGAACCAGCCTGTCTTCCGCGTGCAGAAGGCGCAGGATGGCTGGAACATCCTCCACCTGATCAGAGTGCGGACGCCTGATTCCCGGCGGCAGGCGCGTCCGATCGCGATCGGCGAGATCGGCATCAGCGACGCCACGATCATTGTTGAAGTGTCGGCGGAAGAGCGCGCCGTTGGCACCGCCGGGGTCATGGTGCCCGCGCGCATTGGGCGCCTCGATGCCTCGGTCAGCGTGACGAGCGACGCGAATGCGCTGACGATAGATCTGGCGCACGTGTCGCTTCGCGCCGACGAGCCGTATCTTGGCATCAACGCGCTCTCGGGCGTCATCAGGCGGACCGACGAGGCGATCACGCTCGAACGAGTGGCCCTGCGAACCGAGGAGAGCTCGCTCAGCGTCGATGGCGTGATTACGACGCCGGACGAGGGACCAGACACGGTGAACCTGCACGTCTCGTCCGACAAGTTCGTCGTCGACGAGCTGGCGAGTGTCGTGCCCGCGCTTCGCGGCTATGCAATGCAGCCGGCGTTCGAGATCGACGCGCTGGGTCCTCTCGATGCGCTGTCGGTGGATCTCAACGTGCGCGACGCGACCCTCGGACAGGTGACCGGCGCACTGACGTTCGACCTCGAGGGGCCCGAGCGCAGGATGAGCGGCACGACCTCGCTCGTGCGCGTCAATGTGGCGCCGCTCATCCGTGCGTCTGTGCGCAACGCCGTCAGCCTCACAAGCAACGTGACCGGGGAGGCGCGCTTCGACCTCGCGCTACCCGCCGGGGGGCGGCCGCTCCGAGGGACGTATGCGCTCGATGCCGGGCATGCGATCTTCGCGGGCTACGAGGCGCGTAACGTCGTCGCACGTGGGCGGATCGACGGACGTGTGCTCCGCGTCGACGGCGCCGCCAACGCCTATGGCGGCCGCGCGACCGCAGTCGGCACGATCACGCTCGGGCGGCCCTTGACGCTTGCCCTGACCGGACGCGCGGCGGCGATCGATCTGCGGAACCTGCCTCCCGTGTTCCGGGCGCCGGGCGTCCCGAGCGAACTCCATTTCGCCTATACGGTCGAAGGGCGCGGGCCGGTCATCTCCGCTGATCTGAAGTTTGAGGCATCGACACTGACAGGCGCCTCGATTGCGCCCGGCACCACGGCGCAGATCCAGGTTGGCGGCGGCCTCGCCCCGGCGTACGCCGCGCAGGGTCAAGTTGCGAATCTCGACGTCCAGCAGATTGGCCAGGAGTTCGCCATCGGCGCCCTGACGGCCGATCGGTTCCGCAGCCGCGTGAATGCGACGTTCGATGTCACCGGCAGCGGCGGCGGGCAATATCCGTTCACACTCGATGCGACCGGCACGATCGTCGACTCCGAGCTGTTCGGGGCGATGTTCCCGCGTCTCGCGACGACCGCCCACTTCGGCGGCGGTCATGCCCAGGTGAGCGCGGCGGGCGAGTTTGCGCGGCTGAACCCAGCGGTCATCACTGGCGACGAGCGAATCGCCGGGACGCTGACTGGTGCCATGGACGTCGAAACGACGCTGCACGATTACGCGGCAGGCGTCTCGATCGATTCTGTCGAAGCGACCGGGCGCGTGAACCTCACCGATTCAACGCTCGGCGGCCTGGACATCGGTTTCGCGGCGGTCGACGGCAGCTACCGCAATCGGGAAGGGCAGCTCACGACGCTCGAGGTCATCGGTCCCGATCTCACCGCGCGGGCGGAGGGCACCATCGCGTTTACCGACACCGGCGCTTCCAACCTGAAAGCCCATCTCGAGACGCCGGCGCTGGAAGTGATCGGGACGATTCTCGACCGGCCGCTGCGCGGTGCGGCGATTGTCGACGCGACCGTGACCGGGAATGCGCGCGAGCTGACGGCCGAGGGGTCGCTGCAAGGGAGCAACATCGGCTACGGCGGGAACACGGCGCTCACGCTGCACAGCACGGTTGCCGTGTCGGTGCCAGAGCTCACCCTCGAGCAGGCGACGGTCCGCGCGAAAGGCACCGCCACGTTCGTCGAGATTGCCGGCCAGATGGTCAACGAGCTCACCGCCGACACGACATATTCGCAGGGCAAGCTCGACGTCAACGGGGTCGCGCGGCATGGCATGCGCGAGCTGGCAGCCAGCGGCAACGCCATCCTGTATCCCGATCACCAGGAGGTGCATCTCGCGGACCTCGCGCTCCGCGCCGAGAAGGTCGAGTGGCGCTCGGCGCCCGGCTCGGAGGCCGCCATCCACTACGGGAAGGGTCGTCTGGCCGTCGAGGATCTGCGGCTCGTCAGCGGCGATCAGCGGATCGACGCAGACGGCGCGCTCGGGTCGCCCGGGGACGTGCTGCTCGTCCGCGCCGAGAACGTCGACATGTCGCAGCTCGATACGCTGCTCCTCGGCGAGCAGCGCTTTGCCGGACGCCTCGACGCGAAGGGGATGGTCACCGGTGCGCTGACTGCACCGCGCGCGGAAGGCGAGTTCGCGCTCCGGCAGGGCGCGTTCCAGCAGTTCAAGTTCGAGTCATTGGCAGGGAAGGTCGAGTACGTCGGACGCGGCGTGGCCGTCGACGTGCGGCTCGATCAGGCGCCCCAAGTGTCGCTCACGGCCAGAGGGTACGCACCGCTCTCGCTGTTCCGGCGCAACCCTCCCGGGACCGAGGGGCACGAGACGCCCACGCCGGGCGAGGCGATCGATCTGCAAGTCGAGAGCAGCCGGATCGACCTCGGCATCGTGCAGGGATTCACGAGTTATGTGCGCGATGTCACGGGCGCGCTCCAGGCCAACGTCCACGTGACCGGCACCGGCCGTGATCCTCACTTCGAGGGGTTCGTCGACATCCAAGGCGGGGCGTTTGCGGTTCCCGAGCTCGGCACCGCGTATACGGGTTTCGACACCCGCATCGAGCTCGCATCCGACGCGGTGACGATTGGCCAGATGCGGATCGTCGACGAGCACAAGCAGGTCATGACGGTCGGAGGGAGGCTGGCAGTCCACGAGCTGGAGGTCGGCGCGCTGGACGTCGAGGTCCGGTCGCAGAACTTCGAGGTCATGGGCAACGATCTGGCTGATCTGAAGCTCGACACCGACGTGCGCCTGACCGGCGAGCTGCGCGCACCGCGCGTCGAGGGGTTCGTGGAGGTCGAGTCGGGGACCGTCGATGTCGCCCGCCTCCTCGAGCAGGCGACGACCGATGCCTACGCGACCGAAGCCGTCACGCTCGATGAAACGGCTTCCGCCCCCGACGCACCGGCCCCCCCCGAGCCGGCACCCACGCTGCCGCAGCCGCGCCTTCTCGACACCATCGATCTCACGCTTGGCATCGCCGTGCCCGGCAACCTCGTATTGCGCGGTACCGACCTGCGGCCGGCCAACGCGCCGGTCGACATCGGCGATATGAACGTGACCGTCGGCGGCGTCATGCAGATTCGCAAGGCTCCCGGCGAGCGGTTCCGTCTCGTCGGCGAGGTGAACACCATCCGCGGCAGCTACACGTTCCAGGGACGCCGCTTCGAGATCCTGCGCGACGGGCGTATCCGGTTCGCCGGAACGGACGAGATCGATCCGCTGATCGACCTCCGCGCCCGGCGGATCATCTCAGGCGTCGAGACCTTCGTACGCGTCCAGGGGTCGATGCGCATGCCGGAGCTGACGTTCAGCAGCCGACCGCCGCTCGACCAGGCGGACATCCTGTCGCTCATCGTGTTCAACGTCCCAGTCAATCAGCTTGGCGAAGGGCAGCAGGTCTCGCTCGCCGAGTACGCCGGCGCGCTCGCGGGCGGCTATCTCGTCTCCGGCCTGACGCGCTCGATCGCGGAGGCACTCGCGCTCGACGAGTTCGAGATTCAGACGCAGGGCGAGACGGGTGCGGGGGCGACGCTGAGCATCGGCGAGCAGGTCGGGGAGCGGCTGTTCTTCCGGATCCGGCAGGGGTTCGGCGCCGAGGAGGCGACCGAGTTCATCCTCGAGTATCAGATTGCGGATTTCCTCCGGCTGCAGGGTGCCGTGGCCGAGACGACCGGTGGTACCCAGCGCGTCACCTTCCGCCGGATCGAGCGCGGCGGTCTCGATCTGATCTTCTTTTTCAGTTACTGAGTTGCTCTACCTGGACGCGGGCGTCGTTGAAGCACGCACCGCCCCCGAGATCGGTCAGCGTGTCGGGACAAAGCGCGTTGGCGGTGTAGCCGTTGGCGGTGTGCTTCCGCCAGAGGCCTTTCGGCAGCGACACCGTTCCCTGACGGATCCACGCGCCCACCGCCATTGGACAGCGCACTTCGCCAAGCGCGTTGAACACGCGCACGCGGTCGCCCTCTGACAGCCCTCGCGCTTCTGCATCGTCGGGATGCATCAGGAGGCGCACCTCGGGGCGCGGAAGCTCGGCGAGCGTCGAGCTGATGGCTCGTTCGCTGGCTGGCGTGATGAGCGCCAGCGGGAAGTCGGTGGTCGCTGGGTCGGGCTGGTAGCCGTAGAGGCCCGCGGGCGCCTCGGCGTCGAGCGTCTCGGAAAACAGGTCGACCTTGCGATCCGGCGTCATCGGCCAGACGTCGGAGAACTGGATCGGCCGTCCGCTATACGGCGGAGTCGCCGCCCCATGCTGTTGCAGGTCCGCGCCGATCGCCTCGGGAAGCCGCGCCAGCACGTCCAGCAGCTCTTCGAGCTCGCCGGTCGGGTCGCCGTCGCGCCAGAGGCCGACGCGCTGAAGGAGATCGCCGAACACCTCCGCATTCGACCGCGCCTCGCCAACCGGCTCCACGACCGGCTTGCCGAGCCGGAGACTGAATGGGCCGTACGCGCGCGCGATCTCGTACGCCTCGAGGAACGTCGTCGCCGGCAACAGCACGTCGGCGTAGCGCGCGGTATCGGTCATCACCTGCTCGAAGACGACGGTGAAGAGGTCCTCACGCTCGAGACCCTGCAGCACCTTGTGTTGATGCGGGGTGGTCGCCGCGGCATTGCTGTTGTAGACGAAAAGCACCTTCACCGGCGGATCGCTCGACTCGAGGACGCGTCCCAGGTGGTTCATGTTGATGATGCGCGTGGCGGGTTCGGGACTGCCAATCCAGCTCCGCGTGATGCCCCACGAGGCGGAGTTGCTCATCGTGTAGCCGCCGCCGCGGACGCCAAACTTTCCGGCGACCGCCGGGAGCGCGAGAATCGCCATCGAGGCGCTGCCGCCGTTGCGGTTGCGTTCCTGTCCCCAGCCGCACCGGATGAGTGCCGGGCTCGCATCCGCGTACGCCTCGGCCATCGCCCGGAGGGCGCCAGCGTCGATCCCCGCTTCGGCAGCCGCGCGCTCGAACGACCACGGCTGCGCGCGTTCGCGCAGCCGCTCGGCGCCGCGCGTGTGCGCGGCGAGGAACGCCGTATCCGCGCCTCCCTCGTCGAAGAGGTACCGGTGGATGGCGAGTGCAATGGGCAGATCCGTGCCTGGCCGCACCGGCAGATGAATATCCGCTCGTCGCGCCAGCGGCGTCGTCCGCGGATCGACGACGACGAGACGCGCGCCGCGACGCCGTGCCTCCTGGATGTACGGCACGAGATGGATGCCTGATGCCGACGGGTTGACACCCCAAAGGACGATCAGTCTCGCCTCCGGAAAATCCTCGTAGCTGACGGACGGCATCTTGCCGTAGAGCGTCAGGTTGGCGACGCCGGTGGGTGCCGCACACACGGTGCGGGCGAGCCGCGATGTTCCCAGCCGGCGGAAGAGCGTGGCGTCGCTCGTGTCCTGCGTGAGCAGGCCGTTCGATCCGCCGTACGAGTAGGGAAGAATCGCTTCGCCGCCCCAGCGCTCGCGCGCCTCGAGCATCCGCTGCGCAGTCAGCTCCAGCGCCTCGTCCCATGACACCCTGGCGAAGGCGCCTGCGCCCTTGGGTCCTCTGCGGACGGCAGGGAAGAGCAGCCGATCGGCACCGTAGAGCCGCTCCGGAAACCGCCGGACCTTCGCGCAAATGTAGCCGCCTGTCACCGGGTTGGCCTCGGAGCCGTCGATCGAGGTGATGCGCCCGTCCTGGACGGTGACGTCGAGACTGCACGAGTCGGGACAGTCGAGCGGGCAGACGGTGGTGACCGTGTGCTCGGCGGCAAACGTGGTTGCGGTTTTCATACCCCTGCGCCAGTCTACTGCAGGTGGAACAGCATGTTGTCATCATCGGAGGCGGCTTTGGCGGATTGAACGCCGCCAAGGCGCTGCGAGGCGCGCCAGTGCGCGTCACGCTGCTCGACCGGTACAACTACCACCTCTTCCAGCCACTCCTGTACCAGGTGGCCACCGCCACGCTCTCGCCCGGCGACGTCGCCTCACCGATCCGCTGGATTCTTCGACGGGCGTCCAATGTTCGCGTGCTGCTGGGCGAGGTCATCTCGATCGAGGTCGATGCCCGCCGCGTGCGGCTCGAGGATGGAACGCCCACCGAGTACGACTACCTCATTGTGGCGACCGGCGCGGCTCAGACGTATTTCGGGCACGACGAGTGGGCGCCGCATGCGCCCGGGCTGAAGACACTAGAGGATGCGCTCGAGATGCGCCGCCGGATCCTGCTCGCGTTCGAGCGCGCCGAGCGCGAGACCGACGGCGCGCGCCGGGTCGATCTGTTGACGTTCGTGTTGGTGGGCGGCGGACCGACCGGTGTCGAACTCGCGGGCACGCTCGCCGAGATCGCGCGTCAGACGCTTCGGCAGGAGTTCCGCTCGATCGATCCCCGCAGCGCGCGCATCGTCCTCGTCGAGGCGGGCTCGACGATCCTGCCGTCGTTTCCCGATCCGCTGCGCGACGCCGCTCGCGCGGCGCTCGAGCGGCTCGGGATCGACGTGCGCGAAGCGACTGCGGTGACCAACATTGACCAGCACGGCGTGATCCTGCAGCGCGATGGTGTCGAGGAGCGGCTGCCGGCCGCCACGGTGCTCTGGACCGCTGGCGTGTCGGCCTCGCCGCTTGTGAGAACGCTTGGCGTCCCGCTCGATCGCGCGGGCCGCGTGCGTGTCGGGCCTGATCTATCCGTTCCCGGCCATCGGGACGTCTTCGTCATCGGCGATGCCGCAGCGGCGTTCGGTCGCGACGGCCGTCCGCTGCCAGGTGTGGCGCCGGTGGCGATTCAGCAGGCGCGGCACGTCGCCCGCAGCATTCGTGCGCGTCTGCGCGGGCAGCCGACGACGCCGTTCGTCTACCGCGACAGAGGGAACCTGGCGATCGTTGGCCGGGGCGCGGCCATCGCGGATCTCGGCTGGCTGCGGTTCTCGGGCGTCCTGGCATGGTTCTTCTGGCTGTTCCTGCACATCTTCGAGCTCATCGGATTCCGCAACCGGTTCGTGGTACTGGTCCAGTGGGCCGTGGCGTATCTCACGTTCCAGCGGAGCGTTCGGCTGATCACCCGGGTCAACCGCCCGTGACCCTGCGCGCTTTGGCACCGTCGCAAGTTTGATCGGTTCGATCACGTTTCTGGATGGTGCATCTCTGAACACCAGTCATTTTTCCGCCAGTTACGGCCACTCTCGTCCCCGCCCGACGGGCATTCCGTTTGCGCAGCCGATCCGGACCGTCTCACGAAGGAGGACAGACATGCCCTCGAAGCAGTCGGCGCGCATTCCAGCGCCGTGGCGAAAAGCAGTGCTCGGGTTCGCGGTGGTGTGCGTCGCGGTTGCAATCATGCTGGTGACCAATCGCCAGCCGTCGCCGGCGGAGGGCCAGCCGCGCGTCGAGACGGCGATTACCTCCGTTCAGGCGGCAGCGCCCGTGGAGGTGCAGCCGGCGCCCAAGCCGCGCGCGCCGCGGACGACCGCGAAACCGACGGCAGCGGTGGCCGGCAGCAAGGAATCGACGGCGCAGCCGATGACGAAGGCAGCCGCGGACTCGCCGGTGCCGTCGCCGAAAACCGAAGCAGCGCCGACGGCCACGGCCAAGGCAGCGGCGCAGGCTGAACCCGCGACGATCATCGGTTGCCTCGAGTTCGATGACGACACGTTCCGTCTGAAGGACACAGAAGGCGAGAACGCACCGAAGGCGAGGAGCTGGAGATCGGGGTTCCTCAGGCGGAGCAACGCACGGATCGAGGTCGTCGATGCGTCGAACCGGCTGGGACTGTCGACACATGTCGGCCACCGCGTCAGTCTCACGGGCACGCTGGTCGAACGTGAAATGCAGGCGCGCTCGGTGAAGAAGGTGGCTGACACCTGCGACAATTAGCACACACCAAGAGGGTCCGGCTCACGCCGGACCCTTCACCGAGAGACGCCTGCGTCTGTCACGGCGCGCCGCGCTCCGTCATTCCTGCGGAGGGCGGAGGTAGCGTTCGAACGTGGCAAGGGCCTGCAAGCCACGTACTGCCAGGGCGTCGAGTCGGTCGAACTCTTCCTGGCTCCAGTAGCCTACCGTGAGGCCCTTCTTGAGCAACGTCTGAGTTTCCAGGGTCGACGCACGGGACATACCCAGGAACTGCGCGCATTCATCCGGGTTGAATCGGCCGAAGCCTTCCGCGACGTTCCGCTCCGCGGAATCTGCGGCGCCGCGGATCTGGTTCGCGAATCGACAGTCGCGATGCGCGGCGCCCCGAGTTGTCGCCTTCCAGACTCCGAGATTCAGGTCAAGCATCCGTTGCCAGACGGTCAGGTCTTCGAATCGGGCTCCTGCCATGACCGCACGGCGGGGGCATGTGCAGTGCCGACCGTGATTGCGAGGGAATTGGCGAGGCCGGCCGGAGAGGGTTGCAGAATGTGCCACCCGAGCGGGCGGAAACGTAGGCAATTCTGAACATTTGGGAACGGCCCGAACGCCACGAACGATCCGAATGATCCGAACGACTAGGAAGGATCCGGACGACCCGAAGGACCCGAACGGCCCGAACGACCCGAACGGACAGGGTAATGAGTGGCGACGTAGTTATCCACGAGCGCCCGAAAGCCCTCGGCGAGCTCGTCGTAGGTGCCGCGCAGCGTGGTGAAGTGCTCGCCGTCGATGAAGACGGGGCAGTTGGGCGCCTCGCCGGTGCCGGGCAAGCTGATGCCGATGTTGACCGCGCGCGACTCGCCGGGACCGTTCACGACGCACCCCATGACGGCGAGCGTGAGGGTCTCGACGCCCTCATAGCGCTGTTTCCACTCGGGCATGCGCGCGCGGAGGTAATCCTGCGTGCGCTCGGCAAGCTCCTGGAACGTCGTGCTCGTCGTCCGGCCGCAGCCCGGGCAGGCTGTCACGCTCGGTGAGAACGATCGCAGGCCGAGCGCCTGCAGCAGCTCGCAGGCGGCGTATACCTCCTCGCGCCGATCGCCGCTCGGTCGCGGGGTCAGCGACACCCGAATCGTGTCGCCGATTCCTTCATTGAGCAGCACACCCATTGCCGACGCCGACCAGACCACGCCTTTGACGCCCATGCCGGCCTCGGTGAGCCCAAGGTGCAGCGGCTGATCCGTCTTGCACGCGAGGTCGCGGTAGATCGCGATGAGGTCGCGCGGGCGCGATACCTTGCACGAGATGATGATCTGATCCTTGCGGAGGCCCGTCTCGAGCGCGAGCTCGGTCGACTCGAGCGCTGAGATGACCATGCAGTCGTTCAGAATCTCCTCGGAACGCCGGCCAAGACTGCGGGCCGTGTTCTCCTCCATTTTGGCCATGACCAGCTCCTGATTGAGCGAGCCGCCATTGACCCCGATCCGCACCGGTTTGTTCTGATCGATCGCCACCTTGCAGATCGTCGCGAACCGTTCGTCGCGCCGCAGGCCGGTGCCGACGTTGCCCGGGTTGATCCGGTACTTGTCGAGCGCGGCCGCGCACGCCGGATCGCGCGTGAGCAGCAGGTGGCCGTTGTAGTGGAAGTCGCCGATGAGCGGTGCCGTGCAACCGGCGTCGATCATCCGCTGCTTGATCTCGGGCACCGCCGCCGCCGCTTCAGGCACGTTGACGGTGACACGGACGAGCTCCGATCCGGCCTCCGCCAGCTCGATGCACTGCCGCGCGGTCGCCGCTGCGTCGGCCGTGTCGGTTATCGTCATCGACTGCACGGCAATCGGCGCGCCGCCGCCGATCTGCAGAGGCCCGACGCGGACGCCCACCGTCCGATGGAGCTTGACGCTGGTCATTCCTTCCATGATACACACCAGGCGAATGAACATCGTGAGCGTCTCGTGGGGCGACCATCTGACCTTCGGCGAAGGGGATGGCCGGCTCGATACGCCCGAGAGGTTGGCGCGGCGGATGCGTGCGTGGCGCGACGAGATCGGCGCAGGCGCGATCCATTGGCGGCTGCTTCGCGCGCGCATTCCCGGCCGGTTTTCTGCGGCGCGCGGCTACCGTCACCCGTCGCTGACCGCAGCGCGGGCGATCGCCTGGGACGACTTTTCGTCGGTGCCCGACCTGGCGCACGATGCCGGCCTCGAGGCGTGGCTCTACGTCTCGCTCTTCGACGAGGGATGGCCGCTGCCGTCGCCTCGCGTACGGGCCGTCAGCTATCACAACGCGATGCACTGGCAGCACGTCGCCTGGCAGAGCGAGCTGACGCGCGCGCATCACGAGTGGCTCGTCGTCGACCGATCGGGACGGCACCGGCAATGGGGCGTGGTGTCGTGCGCGTATCCGCAGGCGCGGCGCGCGTTCATCGAACGGTGGCTCGGCCTGCTCGCGCCGACGCGCTTCGATGGTCTCTTCGTCTGCCTGCGGTCGCAGTCGCGGCCGGCGGACCATGCCGATCAGTTTGGCTACAATGCGCCGCTCCGGAGGGCGTTCCGCGATCGGTACGGCATCGACCCGGTGAAGGACGATTACGATCCTCAGGCGTGGCGCGATACGTGCGGGGAGTACCTGACTACGCTCCTCGTCGAGCTACGGGACGCGCTGGCCGCGCGCGGCCGCCGGGTTGGCATCGGCGTGGCGCGTGGCGACGTACTCGGACCGCCGCTCGGCAACGCCACGCTGCATTGGCGCGAGTGGGTGCGGCACGGACTCGTCGATCAGCTCGTCATCGATCAGAACTCGTCGCAATGCCCGTCGATGTGGCATCGGCTCTGGCCGATGCACAGCGGCGCCGGATACCTGCAGAACTACGTCGATGGCACCGGTCTGCCGCCGCTCGCCGAGCACCTGCGCCACGGCTACGCTCCTGTCGTTGACGGGACCTCCACGCGTTTGTACGTCGCCCGCCAGTGGCACGAGCGCAGCGCGCGCACGGAGCGCGAGCTGCGCGCCTTCCCGGACGTGACAGGCCTGGTGTTCAGCTCATTTCGCCATGACAACCCCGCCTCGGTCGCGCGGGGCAATTGGATGGCGGGACGTGTCACCACGAAACACACCACGACCACGAAAACAAGAAGAACTCGTCATCTTCGTGACCTTCGTGGTTAGCTACCGCGCGAGACGAGCGGTGAGAATCGCTTTGAGATCGGCCTCCGAGCGGGTGCCCGTCAGGTCGAGATCGGACTCGCTCAAGGCGTGGATGAGCGCGCGAATCACATTGGCGCGGCTGATCGCCACGCCGCTCGCGGCACGGATATCGGCGCCAAGGCGATCGAGGAAGACGATCTGCCGGTCGAACAGCACCACCGTCACCTTGGTCCAATGCTCGGAATGGGTGGGCCGCCGTCCGCGCCGCTTCTTGGGTGTGTCGCCGCTCTCGACACTCGGTAGGAAGATGTCCTCGCCGCTCTTGCCGATGCGTGCAGGCTTTCGCCGCGTTGTCATGCCGATCCGCTCAGTTCGTCCGGGGAGGCCCTGTTCAGCCGTTTTTCAATTTTTTCGTAATTACATGTCGAACACGCTGCCCCGCAATCCTACGGCAGCACCATCCCGGTCGCAACGGCATCTTCAGCCCCGACGGCGAATGCGGGCGAGCAGCTCGCGCGGAAACCGGTCGTAGCCGGTGGCGGCGCGGCTCCGCGCGTGGGCCACCAGCGGAACGCCGTGCGAGGGCGCTTCGACGGCCCGCGGATCTTCAGGAATTTCAGTGCGGAAAACCCCCCGCCGGTTGTGTACGCGTATGATGTCGACGATTTCGCTCGTCGCGGGGCGCCGATAATCGACCATCGTCAACAGCATGCCGACAATGTGCGCGCGCGCCTTGCGCGTTCGGCGGCGGTCCCGGTACCAGCGGAGAAAGTGTGCAAGCGATTCGAGCGAGAGGTAATCGGTGCGGATCGGCACGAGCAGATGGTCCGCAGCTTCCGGGACGCTCGCGGAGAGCAGTGAGTAGCCGGCGGGACAGTCCAGCACGATCAGCTCGAATCCGCGACACGAATGGGCGCAGCGCCTGGTCGGCCGTCGTGAGCAGCGGCGATCCGGGTGATGCCCCCGCGTCGCGGTTCAGGTGGCCGCCTGCGCGCGGACGATGAACCGGTCGGGAGCCGATCCGATGTACGTGAATGGATAGCAGGTGACGAGGGTGAGCGTCGTCGTGCGCGTCGAGTTGAGCACCCAGGTATCGGTCGGCGACACCACGCGCGTGTCCTCCACGCGAAAGCGATACGTGGCGGTGGCCGTCACGATTCGAATTTCGTCGTCGGCGTGGATGTCCTTGAGACGGCGGAAGAACGTATCGCGATGGCCGGCCAGCCCGATATTGCCCTTGTCACCCGGCACCGCCGTGCCCGGGATGTGTCCCACGGCCAACTGAAGCGTTCGAGCGTCGCTCCCGGCGCGAATCACCGCCGACACGCCGAGGCGCGGGATTTCGATCCGCCCAAGGGTAGAGCCGGGTATCGGCTGCGGTCGCGCATGCGTCGTCGCCGCCGGCGGCGCAGTCGACAGGATCGTGTCGAGCGCGCGGTTCTCCATCGCCTGATACAGATACGTTTCTACCGAAACGTAGACGGAGTAGCCGACGAGGGCGAGCCCGACGACGAGCAGCAAACGCTCGAACCATCGCAGCAGCTCAGTGAGCATGGGCCTCATAGCCTTCGCGGCTGCGGGCGGTCAGCCTGGCACGGCCGGCGGCCCG
>Ga0187893_10007482_pt1 | contig 17851 bp, 12 predicted proteins | sample MA1701074metaG_FD_139574 | JGI IMG/M metagenome (GOLD analysis project Ga0187893, IMG submission 139574) | White microbial mat communities from a basaltic lava cave in the Kipuka Kanohina Cave System on the Island of Hawaii, USA - MA170107-4 metaG ... | reverse complement strand
GAAACGCCTTTCTTGTCGTGGTGCGAGCGTTCGGACAAACACTCATACGCACGGCGGAAACGGCGTTTCGGGCTATTCCGCTGGATCTCGATTAAAAAATCGCGCTTGTCCGAAGGCTAGTGCCCCGCGCCCTTGCGGATTTCCTCCATCGTGAGCCCGTAGTACGAGTCCTCCTCGACTTCGCGAATCCATAGAGCCCTGAATGGATCACGCTCAAGGTAGTGGCGCATCCCCCTGCACCAGGCTCGCCAGACCTTCGGATGAATGTACCCTTCAGTGAAGAACAGATACTCCTCCGCGCACAGATTGAAGTAGTCGATTGCCGCAGCACGGTCGCCGTCAAAGCGTGAGCGGTCTAGAATGACCTGCAACCGCTCGTTCAACCTGTCGTACCGCTCATTGAAGCGGGTGAACAGGTCTCGGAACAGCTCCGTCTCGGCAAGCTTCTGCTGCTGAGCGAAGTAGCAGGCGCCGAGGAGAGCCGGCAGTGCGGCTCCGACAACCGCCAGCCGGTCGGTCGTTGCCATGCGCCAAGAGAAGATCACCACCGCAGCTGCGCAGCCAAGAGCCAGCCACCAATAGTGGCGAAAGAGGAGGTGTCGGATCATGCTTCCCGCTGGTGGAGCGCAATCCGGCGCCGCCCGTCACCGCGTCGCTTGCTCACACGCAGTATTCGCGTCCACCGAGCAAGCGTACCAAGTGCTAGGGCGAGCACGACCAGAGCCAGTGACGGGGGCTCGGGCACGGGCGTGGATCTGCGGGTGCTGATGCGCCACTCATAGGAGTAACTGTCGCCAAGGGTGTTGATATTGGCCGCTGCGCGGTAACCGCCGTCACCGTGCAGGAGGGCTTCTGCGAGAACATAGACGCCGTTCCCACCGTATCCGACTAGGGCTACCTGATCGTCGCCAGGATAGGGATAGGCCACGCGCGCCTCCCCAGGCGAACCCGTCGGATTCGGAAGGTTGGCCTCGGTGATCTCAATGACCCACTCGACAATCTCCAGTCCGTCGGGCAGCAAGGCGAACCACGCATCGTAGTACGAGCCGCTCTGCGCGTCAGCGGTCATGCGGCCGCGGATGCGATTGAGACCTTCCCCAAAGGCCCCTAGCTCGGTCGGCGTGTTGATGTGGCCGAGGGACCCGTCGATGGCCTCGTCAAAGTCAATGGGTTCGGCCCACGTAAGTGAACTCGTGAGAAGCATCACCACAGGCACCACGACTGTCCTCACGCGCTCCCTCCACTAGCGCTGCCGGTCCCTCAGCGCACGCGCAATGCTAGCGCTGGTGGTGCCGCCGCCACAACCCCAATCAGGCGGCCCCCTGCGGTGGCAACCCATGGGGCGCATGTCTGGTGGCGCCATTCCTTGGTCGGCACGATGCGTTCGCCACCGCTAACCCACGGATTTCCAGTCCGGCGGTTACGCGCGCAGGCACCGTCACGCGAGATCGCCCCGCCCCCAGGGCCGCGCCTTTCGGCGCGACTCCCCGCGCTCCGTGCAATTAGCCCCGGAAATGCGCATCACGATGCGCATCAGGCCGTTTTTGGGTGCCCCCATGGCCGAAAGCCCCGTTGACGTAACCCCGCCCCCCTGCTAAGGTTGCGTGCGCGCGGGGCCGTAGCTCAATCGGTAAGAGCAGCGGACTCATAATCCGTGGCAATCCCTGATGGCTCTAGGGGTTTCGGGCGCGTTTCGTCCAATACGTCCATACCGTCCATATGGTCCAAGAAATGCGCAGCAGATGCGCATCAGCGGACCCCCCCCCTCGGTAGGGCCGGACTGACGCCCCAATAGAGGTAGGGAAACCCGCCCGCAGCGGCGTGCTCAGCGGCAGTTCACGATCACCGCCGTCGCCAGCCGGTTCACCGAGTCGGAGTCCCCGAACACCGCCCCGAGCGCCTGCTCCACCGCCTGCCGCGAGTCGAGGCTCAGCGCGTCCGCCGCCTTGCGCGCCTCCTCCGGCCCGAGATCGCGCCCCAGCGAGGCGAGCACCCCAGCGCCCACCGAGTCGTAGTAGGCGGCTACCGCGTCGAGGATCGCCCGGTGGTGGCTCGACACGAGCTGGTTCGCCCTGCCCCCAGGCAGGGTGGAGTCGATCCCCTGCAGGACCCTGAGGTACGCGGTGGCGATCCCGCGGTCGAGGCCGCCCCGGCGGCCCGTCGCCAGCCCGGCATTGGCGCTCCGGGCGGCTGCGTCGAGGAGGTCCGCCTGCGAGTAGGTGGCGCCCATGGCGACGATCAGCGTGACGACCAGGATCGCAAGATTCAGTAGAACCAGGAACCGGCCCATCGGAGACCCCCTTGGCCCGCGGAGGTGCTCCCGCAGGCAGCCGGGAGGCTATCCGGCGGCGGCTGTCGGGCGCAAGCGCCGAGTCCGGGTGCGCGGCCGCGCCGATTAGTCTCACAACTTGTCCCACTTTCGTCGCATTTGAGGTGCCTTTAGTGTCATTCCCCGCGCGGCGCGTCCGGAGTTGTTTCTCAATTTTGAGAAACCGGCCTGCAAGGCCGCCTTTCGGGCGTCGGAATCTTCTCCCAGGCCATTGACACGGCGGCGCCCGCGCGCGACAGAGGATCGTGCGGTCGAAGCAACACCGCATTGGGGGCAATATGCCGAGATTGGTGCCCAGGTCCGGCGAGGGGCGCGCGGCCGCTGCCGTCGTCGCCGTGTTCGTGGTGCTCGTCCTGCTGGGGGTGATCCACCGCCTGGCCGTCGCCGCGCCGTACACCAACCCCTTCTGGAGCAACGCCTCCTCCTCCGCGGAGAGCGCCGTGCCCCACGTCGCGGACCTCGCGATGGTGCAGGAGGGCAACAAGTGCCGCAGCGACTCCTGCGGGGAGTTCCGCGTCGACGTGCGCACGGGCGAGCTGTTCTGGGACCACTTCATGTTCGACACCCGCGGCGTCGAGGGCGACCACGTCTTCGCCCTGCGGTGGCGCTCGATGATCTCGGGATCGACCCAGGTCGGGCGGCAGATGCTCCCGAGCTGGGAGACGACGGTCAAGTACGTCGTCCTCGTGCCGCTCAACCCGACGGGCAACGGCGGCCACCGCGTGGACGTGCGGCGGCCGTCGGGGCGGATCGACGCGTTCACCTGGAACGGGACCGCCTACGTCGCGCCCTCGGGCGTATTCGACACGCTGACGACGAACGGCTCGGGCAACTACGTGCTCACGACGAAGCAGGGCTTCTCGAAGACCTTCGACGCGAACGGGATGCCCGCGGCGGACGACACGCCGAACGGCAACACCGACACGTGGACCTACAACTCCTCCTACCAGTGGACCGGCCTCACCGACGACCGGGGGAAGACCTACTCGATCTCGAGCAACGGCTCGGGCTACATCACGTCGATCACCGACCCCGCGAGCCGCACCTGGACCCTCGGCTACAGCCTCGCGGACAACCTGACGACGATCACGACGCCGGCGACGGCCGACCAGACCTCCGGCATCACGACGACGCTCGGCTACGACGGCCAGAACCGCCTGACCTCGGTGACGGACGGGCGCGGCAACACGGTCTGGGCGATCGCCTACGTGAGCACGTCGAACCAGGTGGCGTCGATCACGATCGACGGCGACACGGTCAGCTACAGCTACTCCTCGGGCCTCACGACCCGCACCGACCGGAACGGCAACGTCCACCGCTACTACCACTCGGGCCAGCAGATCACGTCGGCCGACATGCTGGTCGCCTCGGCGTCGAAGTACCTGACGACCTACACCTACTCGGGCGTGAACGTCTCCAACGTCGTGCTCCCGCGCGGGAACCGGATCGACTTCACCTTCGACTCGATGAACAACCTGACGGAGCGGCGGCACCGGATCTCGAACACCGGCACGAACCTCTCGACCGACATCGTCCACGGGTGGGGCTACAACTCGTCGAACTGGATGACGGGCTACACCGACCCGCTCGGGAACGCCTACACGCTCTCGCGCGACTCCGCGGGCAACCTGACCGGCGTCACGAACCCGACGGTGACGAACCCGTCCAGCCAGTCGAGCTCGGTCTCGATGACCTACAACGGAAGCGGCCAGATCACGCAGTACACCGACGAGGAGGGGACGAGCACGGCCTACACCTACTTCACGAGCGGGACGAGCGCATTCCTGCTGGAGAAGGTCGAGGTGAACCCGACGGGGCTCGACCTGGAGACGGTCTACTCCTACGATTCCAAGGGGGACGTGGCGACCGTGACGGACCCGCGCGGCAACGTCTGGACGCAGACGACGGACACGATCCGCCGCCTGAAGGAGACGCAGGCCCCGAGCCCGCTCTCGCACAAGGTGAAGATCGAGTACGACGGCAACGGCAACATGACGAAGCGGGAGACGGAGAACCGCGACAAGGACGGGAACCAGGTGACCGCGAACCCGTGGTTCACGGAGACGTTCACGTACAGCAACACCGACGACCTGCTCACGCACGTCGAGGAGATCGACGCCTCGACGACGCGAACGACCACGCGCGAGTACGACAGCAACCAGAACCTGGTCCGCGTGATCAAGCCGGAGGGCAACAAGGAGAAGTGGGAGCACGACGAGCGCGACCTCGTGATCGCGCACATCCGGGGCGAGACGGCGAGCCGCGAGTCGGAGGAGGCCTTCGTTTACGACCTGAACGGCAACCGGATCACGCACACCGACGGGCGCGGGAAGGACACCGGCTTCACGTTCGACATGTTCGACCGGAGGACGCGGGAGACCAACGCGCTCGGGCATTACACCGAGTACGAGCTCGACAAGAACGGCAACGTCACGAAGATCCAGCGGAAGGACAGCTCGAATAACGAGCTCCAGCGGTCCACGCGCTTCTTCGACGAGCGCAACCGCCTCTGGAAGACCTCCGACCTCTTCAAGGACCCCTCGGCGACGCACAGCGACGCGGTGACGACGTTCGCGCGGCTGAAGACGGGCCAGGTCGCGTCGGTGACGAACCCGCGGGGCAAGACGTCGTCGCGGGACTACGACGCGGCGCACCGGCTGGTCGAGAGCACCGACCCCATGGGGAACGAGGTCGGCTACACGCTCGACGCGAACGGGAACGCGACGGCGTGGTACGTGAAGGAGATCGACGCGATCACGAGCGTGATCCACGGCTACGAGGCGACCTGGGACGCGGCCAACCGGAAGACGTCGCAGGTCGAGATCGACCGCACGAACTCCTCGAACCGCTACACGACCTGGTTCTACCACGACAGCCGCTCGAACATGGTCTTCATGAAGAACGCCGAGGGGAACCCGACGCGGTGGACGATCGACGGCGTCGGGCGGATGATCAAGATCGAGCGGGCCCTCACGCTCGGCTCGACGATCGACGACTTCACGACGGCGCAGGTGACGGAGTACGGCTTCGACAAGAACGACCGGATGACAAGCCACAAGGACGACGGGACCAACGTCTCGTCGTGGGCCTTCGACGCCCTCGATCGCCCGGTCTCGCTCACGTACCCCGACTCGAGTGCCGCGCTCTACGAATACGACCTCGCGCACAACGTGGTCGAGACGACGGACCCGGCGGGGAACGTGATCGAGGACACCTTCGACGACCTGAACCGCAACACGGGGCGCAGCGTCTCCCTCGTGAGCGGCTTCCTCGGGACGACCGCGGAGTCGCGGACCTTCGACGCGCTCGACCGCATCACCGAGAACGCCGATAACGACTACAAGGTGGAGAACACCTACGCGGTGATCGGGCTCAGGAGCTTCGTCTACGCCGAGACGCAGAGCTACGTGGGCGGCACCGCGAACGCGAAGACGGTGACGAAGACCTACGACGCGAACGGCAACCGGGTGACGGAGGCCTACCCCTCCGGCAGCGGCATGTCGCTCTCGATGAACTACAACGACATAGACGGGCTGACGTCGATCTACGACGGCACGAACACCGTCGCGAGCTACACGTGGATCGGCCGCCGCAGGAAAGGGACGACATTCCAGAGCGGCGCGACACGCACGAACCTCTACACCGGCTTCCGCGAGGAGATCGAGTCGGTGCGGCACGAGACGAGCGGGTCGTCGACGATTCTGCGGCTCGACTACGGCTACGACAAGAACCACGACCGGCTCTTCGAGCGTTTCGGGTCGTCGGGGTCCGCCGGGGACGCCTTTGCCTACGACAAGCTCCGCCGGCTCGTGAACGCGTGGATGGGGTCCTCCACGCCCTCCTCGCCGGTCGGCAACCCCTACGTGAAGAAGATCGACTACAACTACGACGACGACGGCAACCGGACTTCCGTGGTGGGCACCCCCTACGGCGGATCGCCCGGGACGACGAGTTACTCGACCAACAGCCTCTACCAGTACACCTCGGTCGGGGGAACCTCCCACAGCCACGACGGGAACGGGAACCTCGCCGACAACGGGGTGCTGAAGTTCAAGTACAATTACAAGAACCTGATCGGGGAGGTCCGCCTGAAGTCCGACAACAGCCTCGTGGCGAGCTACAAGTACGACGCCGAGGGCCGCCGCGTCGAGAAGGCGGTGTCGGGCGGCATCACCGAGCGCTACCTCCGGAGCCGCGCGCGGGAGGAGGAGGGCAGCCACCGCCTTGCGAACAACCCCGGCAAGGGCGGCACCTACGACATGAGCCACGTCGTCGCAGTGTTCGACGGCTCCAACAACTGGAAGCAGAACTTCGTCTGGGACGACGGCATCGACGGCATCGAGATGCTGGAGCAGAAGGACGTCCTCGACTACGACACCGACGGGAACACGACCGAGGTGACCCGCAGCTTCTACCACCGCAACGCCCTCGGCTCGGTCATGGAGATCACCGACGCGAACCAGGCGGCCGTCGTCTCCTACCGCTACGACCCCTACGGCAAGGTGACGATCACGCGCGGCGGATCGCCTCAGTCGACCGACCCGCTCGGGCAGCACTGGACCTTTACGGGGCGCTTCCTCGACGAGGAGTCGGGGCTCTACTACTACCGGGCGAGGTACTACGATCCGGGGACGGGGAGGTTCCTAGAGAGGGATCCACTGGGGCATGCGGGTGCGCCCTGCCTCTACGAGCTCTGCTCGTCCTCGCCTCTAGCACGGTTGGACCCCTCGGGACTGGATGATGACCTCAAGCGGGCCATAGAGCGGTACCTGGCCGATCCCGGATCAGTTTCTCCCAAGACAGAGCCTCCACCCCCCGACCCGGTGCCTACCGCTGGTCCCCCACCGTTCAGCGGCTGGGGCGAACAGTTTGAGGGACTGGGACTCGATCTGGATGACATGCGTAGGCGCGCCGAGCTTTGGGACCCATTCCGGCGTAGGAAGTGGGGCGACGACGAGCCGAGCGGTTCCGGGGGAGTTCCTGACCCTCCCCGCGGGATCGAGCCACTCCCTGTGCCGATCCCCATGCCGAGGCCCGGCGGTTGGCCGTTCTTGCCTGAGACTGACTATGGCGTTCCCGGCGAGGACTTTGGCGGCGGCATGAGCGGTTTCCGGAGGAGGTTGCTCCAGGCAATCACCGGCTGGGATGGCGGGATCACCATCAACGGCCGCCGCATTCGCCTGGGGGGCGATGTCTCGACCAAGGGGGTGTTCGTCGAAGTCAGCATTGACTTCTAGGAGATGTACTGCGTGGGAGCCCCGACGAATTCCATCGGGCTCGGAGCATTGACCGCCACGAGAAGTTCGCGAGGACGGGCGCGCGCCCGCGTCGACGAAGCAGACGCGGGTGCAGCCTTCCGCAGTGAGACCGCGTCGCGCTGGACACGAGGCGTGTTCGCCTCTAACCGCGCCGCTGGTACGCACAGTCGTCCGTCGAGCGGACCAGGTCGCGCCGCAAGCTCGGCCACTACAGTGTGGGCAACACGGCGGCTCCCCTGGTCCGGCGTCGTGGTCGCGACTATCGTTAGCGCGTGTCTCAATTCCGCGCTTGCACAGGACGGCACGGCTGGTTCTGCTGGAGTAGAGTTCTTGGTGTCGAGGACTCCAACGATCACGCTCCCCGATGCGCTCGGAGGCGGGTCTGTCATCAGCGGGGAGATCTGGCCGGAACTCGGTCTGTGGTGGCGTCTGTCGGCCAAGGGAAACAGCTGGGGAGAGTGCGTGCTCGGGAGCTTGGCGGACGGTTGTCCTCTGGTCATTGCAGGGCAAGAAGGAATCCTCGTATACGACCCCGTGGGGATGCGTGCGCTCTGGAGCAGAGCGGGAGACGTCTCCATTTTCCTCGGGGTGGATGGAGGCCGCGTGGTGTTCCGCTACGCTCTGGACCCTATACCTGGGAGCGGAGTCAAGATCCAAGCGCGCTTGGATCCAAATGCCGTGGTCCGCAGGTGTCACGAAATCTTGGAGCGCACCGCCACTGAGGACCGCCTGGTCTTCCGGACGCGGGGCGCCAGTGGGAAGTTCTGTGCCGTCGCGTTCACTCGCCAGGAACCGGCCCTTTGGAGGAGCCTGTTCATAGAGGATGACTCCCGGCCCGGTGACCGAATCGACACTCGGATCGAGGGTCTTGGCAATCCTCGGATGAGTCCCATGTCCGCCGAGGAAGACCTGCCAGGCAGTCTGCTGCGGATCTGGGACGAACGCCATACTGTTGACGTGTTAGGCAAGGCCGGCCCGGACCTCGATAAGGTACTGCGGCATGCACTGGCCGCGCTCTATGCGCTCGGCGACTCCTCGTTGCGGCCCAGCGCGGAGGCGGCCATGGGGATCGAGGTCGATTGGCCACGCGTTCAGCTTGAACATGCCCGAGTCAGGGATCAACTGATGCGATTCGCCGCGCGCGGCCCGAGCAGGGCGGAGTACGTAGCGGCGCAGGAGGCCTATGAAGCGGGCGAACTCGCGAGGTCCGCGTCCCTCATCGCCGCAAACGCCGACATGGGGGAGGTTCGCGCTCGGTACCTGCTCGCGGCAGTTCTCGGGGACCAGAGATACGCGGGCCATGATCGCGCAGCTGCCGACAGGTGGCTCAACCTGGCGGCGGAGGCGGACTACGTCCCCGCCCAGAGCGCGCTGGGGGGGCGCCTCATCGGCGGTCGTTCGCGCAAGCAGGACGCCGATCGGTCCTTCGATCTGTCCAGACGCGCCGCGGAGAGGGGTGACAAGAGCGCCGCCTATTGGCTCGGCATCCACTATTCGGAAGGATTGGGAACGGAGAGGAACGACAAGGTTGCCCTCGACTGGCTGCTGCGCGCGGCCCATGCCGGAGTGCTTGCGGCAATGGGCGCGGTTGGATACGCATATGAGCATGGGCTAGGGATCGGCGCGGACCCTGCGCAGGCCGCGCACTGGTACACCTTGGCGTCGGACCAGGGGCACGCGGAGTCGCGCGCTCGCCTTGCGATGCTGCTGGAACTTGGGTGGGGGCTGCCTCGCGATGTGGCGAAGGCGTGCGAACTCTACTGCAGCGCAGCGAAGGCCGGGTACCTGCCGGCAGCCGGAAGGGCAGCGAAGCTCTACTACTTTGGGGACGGCATCGAGCGCGACCACCAGAAAGCGAAGGAGATGTGCGACGCGGGAGAGGCGTCCGGAGTCCCGCTTTGCCTACAGATACTGGGCTACCTGTATGTGGATGGAGATGTGTTCCCGCGGAATGTCCTTCGCGCCTATGCATACCTCAGGCTGGCAGGTCGAGCTGGGATTGTCCAAGCGGCTGAAGATGCAGAGGCCATCCTGGAAGAGATGACTCAGGAGCAGCGCGCCTCCGCCAAGCAGGTGCTTGCTGAACTTGAGAAGTTGCTTGCTGGCGGAACTCGTGGATGAACACCGTGTCCTTCCGGCAACGGTGCATGACCTGAACCCTCGGCCCGGATAGCGTCAGGCACCCGGGGCGGCGGTCTCCGCCCCGACGAGGAGGACCCCATGCCGCGCGCCCGCTCGTCCGTCCCCGGCGACCTGCTGCACGCCGCCCGCAAGGTCCGCGCCTGACGACGCGACCCTCCGCGTCGTCTGGTCTCCGCGCGGTTCTGGCACCGGGCCGCTGAGATCCCGCGGCTCTACTCGCTCCCCTCCGGCAGCCGTCCGCGAGGCCCGGTGAACTTCGGAATCGGTCCGGAAAGGACTGGATTGCATCGCGGGGTGGAGCCCTCATGCGCGCATGGCAACGACAACCGCGACCACGAAGCGCGAACGCGCTGAGCCGTGCCTCCCCGCGTTCACGGTCCACGCCCGGCGCTTCCTGAACCCCGACGCCTACCCCCTCGAACTCGCCGACGCCGCTTGCAACGCCCCGCCGCGGACCGCCCGCCTCCCCGCCGCGACGTTCGGGGACGCGGTCGCCAAGGCGCGCGCGGTGGCGCGCACCCGCGCCTTCGGCTTCACGGACCTGATCGAGATCGAGGACGCGGCGGGGCGCGTGGTGGCGCACGTGTCGCCCAACCTGCGGGTGTGGGAGGGTGGCGCGAAGTGCTGGCAGCCGGGGACGCGCGAGATCGTCGCGCAGCCGGTGGGAACGGCAAGATCAAAAGGGACCTCGCGGCAGCCGGAAAAGGGACCACCTCAACCCCCACGAAAACGGGTCCCCGCAGGGGGGTATCGGCGGCTTCTTCCAACCCGCTTCGACCACCCCCACCGCGAGGACCCCAAGAGGTGATCAGACTGTCCCAATGGGCCGAAATTCGCCACATGTCCCTTGTCGACGGCATCCCCCGGGGCGAGATCGCCCGGCGCCTCGACCTCGACATCAAGACCGTGCGCTGCGCGCTCCGCGCGGACGGACGTGCCGTCCACGCACCACAATTCCCAGTCAATCTTGCCCGCGTCCGCGAGGCGGACCTGCAAGACCTCCACAACGTGCTCCAAGACTCTGGCCTCGCGCCACTGGCAGAACTTGGAGTACACGGTTTGCCAAGGGCCATACCAGTCCGGAAGATCGCGCCACGGAGCCCCGGTCCGAAGGAGCCAGATCATCGCCTCCAGCATCTCCCGCGGCTCGCGCGGAGGCCGTCCCGTCCGCTTGGCCTTCGGAATCAGCGGCTCCAGCATCTGCCACTGTTCGTCCGTCAGACGATGTCGATTCACGCTCTGAGTCACGCCGGTCTCCTCGGCGCGAGTGCGGGGTCCGCCCCATAGGATCGGCCAGAAACGGGGATTTCAGACAGGCCCTAGTGCCGGACTGGGCATATACCACGCTCGCGGTGGTGGCCCTGGCCCTCCCGTGGGCCACCGCCTTCGCCGCAGCGTTCGCGGGCAGCATCAGCGTCAAGTGGCGCGGAGTGGAGGTTGCCACGAAGAGGGGCGAGCGATGCGGCGACCGAAGCGCGGAAGGCGACGGATGCCCTGATCGATCCCATAGTCCGCAAGAACACGAGTCGCAGCATATGGGGCTGCGATTTGAACCCGGGAGAGCTGATGCACCTGCGAGACGAGTTGGCCGCCGGGCTTCGAGAGCGTGGCTGCCCGACCGAGGGGGTGAACCGGCGGGTCGTGTGGTCGCTGACGTGGGAGGCGTTGGAGGACGAATCCAGCGACGTGCTACAAGAGGCGTCAAAGAAGTCCGCGGGCTCAGTGAAGGAGTTTCAACCAAGGCGCAACGAAAGGCTACGGTCTCCGGAGGTGATCGAAGGCGACGTGACACGAGCCGCAATGAACGACGCGGATGTGAACCGCCGGTTGGCGGACTACCGCGCGCGCTACGAGACGGAGAAGGCCGACTTGCCTCCTACGGCGCGGTAACTGAGTGGCCCGGTTCTGTCAGCGTCAAGTCCCCGACGATCGACCCGTTCCGGCGCCCGGAATACGTCGTATGCTCTTTCTGCCGTGACCGAACGCCAAGCCCTGCGCATCCTCAAGCACCTCGGCCGGCACTCTCCCCAGGGCGGCTGCTGGATCTGGAGAGGGCCACTGAGTCGCACCGGCCAGCCGGTGCTCTCCATCGACGGTACCGGCACGCTCGTCCACCGGTTCGCCTATCTGGCCTGCTGGGACCGCGGCCACGCCCTCCGTGGGGAACTCCATCCCCATGTCCCCCTGGTCCAAGCCTGCGGCGATCGACGCTGCGTGAACCCGGCCCATCTCGTCCCGGTCCGCAAGAGCTTCGGCGAGATCCAGGAGCCCCGCGGCCTCTTCAACCGATCCAAGCCCTCCTGCCCGCAGGGCCATCCCTACTCGGGAGGCAATCTCGCCGTCCGGCGGAACCGACGCCGACGTTGTCTCGCTTGCCACCGGGAGAGCTCGAGACGCCGGAGGGCCCGCCGTCTCGCGGAGTCCCTGGATGCCGGTCCTGAAGAGCAGGGTGCCGACTGGGCCGTGTAGCCTTCGAGCAGCGTGCTGCCGCTCTTCGAGGGCGCATCGATCGGTTGCCCATCGTCTTCGAATCCAGGACTACCAGGAGGCCCCCAGGGCCTTGCCCCGTCTCGGGCAGTGAGATTTCCGGCAGCGGAACAATCTCGGCGCCACGGCCTTCCGGAGCCCCCGGGACCATCGAGAAGCCTTCCCCTGGGATCTTCCCGAAAGCCACACTTCCCAGTGATAACCCCGAATGCAATACTGTAAGAAGTCACGCAGGGCCATGAGAACCGACGCCACGTTGGGTCGAGCTGCGCAAGCCGGTGTCGAGTCGTCGATCAGCAAAGGGCTCTGTGATGGAGCTGAAAGCGGGGGCGAGGCGGAGGTCCAAACGCGATCGCGAGGCTAGGCGGGGCCGCGTTTTCTGTTACCGAAACGCCGTTTTCGGGGTTTACGTGGGGACCCTATAGCGCCTGCACCGACTCCCTAATCGCCAAGTCGAGTGGCGACAAGGACTTACGGTTGTCGCGGTGCAAATTGGATAGAGGGCAATCAGGGGATTCCAGACGGGAGGGAAGGGGAGAGAGGGGGAGGGAGAGACCAGGTACCGGGGCGAGGTCGAGACGCGGTAAGTTTTTCCCGGAGGCCAAAGCCTCACGACCCCAGGCAACGCTGCACCCCATGCCCGTCGACAGGCTGATGCACATCGAGCCCGGTCGCGACCTCCCGTTCACACTGCCAGCAGGTCCGTGCAGACTGTGTAGGGAGTGCAGACTATGCAGGCTGTGAGGGGCGTACGGGGCTCTTGTCGTGATCCGCGCGAGCGCGATGCAGAGCGTTCACGACGCTCGGCCAGCCAGACTTCGCGACCCTCGACGATGGCTACCTGTTGCCATTCCCAGCTAGCGACAATCGGCTGGCAAGGGCTCAGATTCTGGTATCCCCTATGGGATCCCTCACGCCCTTGTATAGGCTCGCGTGAGCGTTCGTGGCATTGCGAAGACCGAGCCTGGCAGGCGGAAACGTCGATGGAGAGCGGGTAAAAATCGGGCTTAGCAAGCCGGTGCTATCGACCACTCAGCCACCCCTCCGCGGGGGAGCGGTAGTGTAGCAGGGGGGAGAAGTGCGTTTGGGACGCCGGTCCAAGGGGATGAGCGGGTGCCGAGCCCTGTCCTGAGGCCGTGGGCGACCGCACCGACCGCCGCTGCGAGGAGCACGCCGGCGAGCCGGCAGGTCGGGCTGGCGAGGTGAGCGGCGGCGTCCGGCGTGGCCGCGCGTTCCGGGGCGCGCGACCTCGACAGGGACCCGCGATCAGGCCGTTCCCTCCTACCCCTGCGACCGAGGGCTGCGGCGAACGTGGACGGGCTGCCGCGTGCGCCTCCGAAGGTGGGAGTCGACCTCCTGCTTCCGTTGGAACCTCCCCCCAGGGCCCCGGGCGGTCGGCCTCGCGCCGCTCCACCGCCGCCTAGAAAGTCGGTCGGCGCGACCCGGAGCGGGAGAGGCTGCGCCTGCGGCAGCACTGCCGCAGCCGATGCCCGAAACTCCTACGGCGATCGCGCTTCCCAGCCACCCTGGCATGCCCCAAGTGGATGTCAGAGCATCCCGAACTTGTCGAGGCGGTAGCGGAGCTGGTCGCGCGAGATGCTGAGCAGCGCGGCCGCTTTCCTCTGGTTTCCGCCGGTGCGCGCGAGCGCCTGCCGGACGAGATCCTCCTCGACCGACTGGAGATCGACGCCGTCCGCCGGCAGGCGGAACGCGCCGGCGCGGCGTCCGAGCCCGGGGCGGTATCCGAGCTCGATCAGCAGGTCGGCCGTTTGGAGGCGGTTGCCGCGCGAGAAGAGCATTGCGCGCTCGACCACGTTGCGCAGCTCGCGGACGTTGCCGGGCCACGCGTGGGTCTTCAAGTGGCCTTCGGCGCCCTGGTCGAACCCCTTCACGCTGCGGGCGAACTCGCGGTTGAACTCCTGGAGGAACCCCTCCGCGAGAGGGACGATGTCGTCGGGCCGCTCGCGGAGCGGAGGAAGGATGATCGGCACCACGCCCAGGCGGTAGAGCAGATCCTCGCGGAAGTGCCCCTCCTCGACGGCGAGCTCGATGTCGCGGTGCGTCGCGGCGATGATGCGCACGTCCACGTCGATGCGGCGCGTGCCGCCGATACTGCTGAAGGATCGGTCCTCGACGACGCCGAGCAGCTTCGCCTGCAGGCTCGGGGGCATGTCGCCGATCTCGTCGAGGAAGACCGTGCCGCGGTGGGCCGCCTCGAAGACGCCCCGTCGCCGCTCCTTCGCGTCGGTGAAGGCGCCACGCTCGTGGCCGAAGAGCTCCGCCTCCAGCAGCGCCTCCGGGATCGCCGAGCAGGTGACCTTCAGGAACGGGTGCGCCCCGCGCTGCGACGCGTAGTGGATCGCGCCGGCGAGCAGTCCCTTGCCGGTGCCGCTCTCGCCGAGCAGCAGCACCGAGCTCGCGCGCGACGCGGCGACCGTGCGCGCCTCCTCGACGACGCGCCTCATGGAGGCGCTCCGCGCGACGATCCGCTCGAAGGAGTAGCGTTCCATGTTGCGGATACGGTCGTACTCGGCGCGCTGCTGCAAGCGCATCGTCTCGATCGCCTGCCGGCTCGCCAGCGAGAGCTCGATGCCGACGAAGGGCTTCTGCACGTAGTTGAACGCGCCGAGCTGCATCGCGCGCACCGCCCCGCTCACCGAGCCGTGGCCCGTCATCACGATCACCGCCGTGCCCGGCCACGCCGCCCGGAGCCGCGGCAGCATGTCGATGCCGTTTCCGTCCGGGAGCTGGAGATCGAGCAGCACGAGGGAGGGGGGCGGGCCGGCGAGCCGCTGCCGCAGCGAGCGGAGATCCTCGGCGGTCTCGGTGCGGAAGCAGTCCTCCCGGAACTGCTCCTCGAGCACGCGCAGCACGAGCGGCTCGTCATCGACGATGAGGACCAGATCGCTCGTCTCGGAGACTTCAGTGTCGGCGACCATGTCGCGTTCCCTCGGACTCCTTCGCCCCGAGCATAGCGCCGCGGCGGCCGCCGCGCAACCGCGCGGCCATCTCGCCATGCAAGAATGGGCGCGTGTTCACGCTGCTCGCCATCAGCGCCCATCCCGACGACGAGTCGTTCCTCTTCGGCGGGGCGCTCGCGATGCACGCACGCGCCGGCGGCCGGGCGGCCCTGCTCTGCCTGACCGACGGCCAGGCGGGAAGGACCGGCGGGCTCGTCGATCCGGCGGGTCTCGGCGCGGTCCGTCGCGCAGAACTGGTCCGCGCCGCCGCGGTGCTCGAGATCCCGCAACTCTTCACGCCGGGGCTGCCGGACGGGGGCCTCGATGCGATGGGGGACGATGCCGGCGCCCGGATCGTCCGCGACCACGCGGACCGCTTCGGCGCCGACGTGCTGCTCACCTTCGGACCCGAGGGGGCGAGCGGGCACGGCGACCACAAGGCGTGCTGGCGTTGGACGCTCGCCGCCGCCGGAGCACGCCCGGTCTTCGCCGCGACCTTTCCCGCCGGACACGCGGACCTCGTGCGCGGGGGCCCGCCGCTGCCGGTCACCACGGAGATCGACGTCTCGCCGCTCGGCGACGCGAAGCGGCGCGCCTTCCTGATGCACCGCACGCAGGTCGACCACCTCGCGCTCTTCGATCGCATCCTCGCCGCGTTCGACGGACGCGAGTACTACCATCGAGCGCGGCCCTCCTGGCCGGGCGGCGCGCCGGGCACGTCGTTCGAGGTCTAAAGCCCCGCCGCCGCCCCCTGGTGCCGATGCAGGATGCGCTGGAAGACCTGCGTCAGCGCATTCGCCGCCTCCGCGAGGTAGAGCCGCACCATGCCGATCGTCGTCGATTCGTCGAAGACCACCGCGAGGATCGTGCGGTTGCCGACCAGCGTCACCTGGATGTTGGCGCGCTTGCCCTGGTGGAAGAGGTTCAGGAAGGTGTCCTCGCCGAGGATCAGCGCCATCTGCTTCGTCGCGGCGAAGGCGCCGGCGACGAGCCCGCAGATCGAGTCGACGTCGATCCGGTCGTCCATGCCCTCCCGCGTGATCAGGTGGCCGTCCTTGTCCACGAGGAAGGCGGACGACGCCTTGGCCCGCTGCAGGAACCCCCGCAGCGTCGCGTTGATCTCCGACATCTCCTCGCGATAGAACCGGAGGCGGTCCTTTCTCAGTTCCTCGTCGGTCTTCTGTTGCATCGGGCCGGGCATCGTTGGACTCCTAGAGCAGTTGGATGACGAGATATCCGATGGCGATCAGCGCGATCACGGTGAAGATCGTGCCGGCCACGAGATTCGCGGCCGGAATGGCTTGCGCGCCGGGCCCGCCGCGCGCATGCTTGCGGCGGTCCACGGCGGGCTGCGTTCCGGAGCGGCGGCGCGGCATCTCCTCCTCGCCGCCATGGTCCGCGCGGTGCTGCTCCCAGCTCGGGGCGATCTCGCCGACGCGGCGGGGATGGGCGCCCGGGCGGGGCCGGCCGACGCCGACGCGCCGCCCCGCCGCGTCCGGTTGCGTGCCCGCCACCGGCACGGGCTCGCCGCGACGGCTCCACGCCGGGGCGCCCGAGTCGAGCCGGGGCGCCCGCCGCGACGCCGGAGGAGGCGGCGGCGCCGCATCGAGATCCTGCGCCGCCGCCCGGATGAAGGCGGGCGGTTCGTAAGGATCCTGGTTGTTCGCGGGCTCCGGCTGCGGCAGCGCGGCGACCTCTTCGAACTCTTCGGCGGGCTCCTCCGCCGCGACGAACTCCTGTTCGAGGGGCGCAGGCGGGGGGGGCTCGGGGGCCCGGCGCCACGCCGGCGTGAAGGGGGCGGGCTCGGGCGCCCGCGGCCGCGCCGCCGGCGCGCGCGCCGCGGCCGGCGGCGACGCCGGCACCGAAGCCGCGGCCGGAGCGGCGGCGGCGGCCTGCGCCATCGGCGCGGCGACGACCTTCGCGATGTCCTCGAGCACGCGCTGCGTCATCGCCTTCAGCGTCGAGAATACGCCGCCGCCGGAGGAGGCCATCGCGGCGAACGAGGCCGCGCCCGCCGGGTTCAGCTCGCGTTCGAGTTCCGCCTGGGGCAGCGCGTCGGCCTCGTCGCTCTTGTTCCACTGGAAGACGATCGGGATGTCGCACAGGTCGCGCCCGAGATGCGCGACGTTCTCGCGCAGGTTCTCGAGCGCCTCGATGTTGTCGGGGAGGCGCGAACGCGAGCTGTCGGCGACGAAGACGATGCCGTCCACGCCCTCGAGCACGAGAAGCCGCAGCGCGTTCTGGTTCAGGATGTAGGGGATCGCGTAGAGGTGGACCTTCGTCCCGATCCCGGCCACCTGCCCGAGGTTCAGCGGCAGGAAGTCGAAGAAGAGCGTGCGGTTGGTGTCGGTCGCGATCGTCGTGAAGGCGCCGCGGACATGCTCCGGCGCCCGGTCGTGGATCGACCGCAGGTTGGTCGTCTTGCCCGACTGGGCCGGGCCGTAGTAGACCACCTTGCACTGGACTTCGCGCTTCGCGAAGTTGATCTGGACCATCGCGCGCTTCCGCCTGTCTGCCTCCGCCAACGGGGCGGAGTGCTTTCCCCCCTATCGGACAGGTCGCGCGCCCCGGTTGAGCCCCCGCAATCCCGCTCCCGGCCCCCCCCGAAACCCCGGGCCGCCGCCCCCCCCCCCCCCCCCCCCCTCCCCCCCCCCCCCCGCGCCCCCCCCCCCGCG
>Ga0187893_10007481_pt1 | contig 17852 bp, 12 predicted proteins | sample MA1701074metaG_FD_139574 | JGI IMG/M metagenome (GOLD analysis project Ga0187893, IMG submission 139574) | White microbial mat communities from a basaltic lava cave in the Kipuka Kanohina Cave System on the Island of Hawaii, USA - MA170107-4 metaG ... | reverse complement strand
TTTTGGGAAGACGTGCCTGCGGATCATTGGTTTCGTGTTCGACGACACACGATGGGATCGCGGTGCGAGCATGGTTGGCAGCTCCGGACCAAGCGTCTCGCTCGCGCGGTGGGACGTCCGTGGTCGTGCGGCGACGCGTCGTGCGTGAGCGCAACCTCGTGCATATCGTTGCCCAGGCCTATGGGGCGCGTCTCGAGCCCGGAACGTTTCCAGTGGCGTGTATCTTCGTCGACCCACCCCATGGTGACTTGGACGTCAACGTACATCCGCAGAAAACCGAGGTGAGGTTCCGTGAGCCACAACGGGTCTATGCTGCCGTGCGGGCTGTGTTGAACGAAGTTGTCGTGAGCGCGCGATCGTGGCCCGCTACGAATGGCACCGATGGCGCGCGGCAACACGCGTGCGAACGAACAGTGACGGGCGACATCGACGTCCCCGACACGGAGTCGCCCGTACGGCAACCAAACGTCTACAAGCTCTCGACTCGCGCACTCGACGACGACTATGGTCGCTATAAACGAGATACCGTCGACTATGTCGACGAACTGCGCAGACGTACAGAACCCGCCGGCGCGTATCCCAGCGAGGCCGCGGATGGACCGGTGGGTGCGCCACAACCGAGCCTCCTCACTTGTCTTCGCGGTCCTGTGGCTGTATTCGAGCTCGAGGGCGATTTGCTCGCGGTCGATTTGAGGCAGCTTCGTGCGTATCTGGTCGGCGAGCGGATCGCTCGCGAACTAAACGGTGGATGTGTGACGGCACAGGTTCTTCTCACTCCCGTTGTCGTGTCGCGCAGGCCGGAAGAGGTCGCCATGTGCGTCGACGATCGCGAGGAGCTTTCCAAGCTCGGCATCGAGCTCGAAGGGTTCGGTTCAGAAGCGCTACTGGTACGAGCGGTGCCCGCCCAACTCCAGTATTGCGTTGACCAGGCCGATGTCGGAGATCTGATCGAGAAGGTGCTTGGATGGCTGCGTCTGCGCAGCCGAAGCAAGGAAGCAGCAGTGCAGGCCATCGCAAGCACGAACGGGGTTGACCCGTCCACACGGTTCGCTCGCAGATGGGTAACCGATCTGCTATCGGCACGTGGTTCGCTCGAAGGTGTTCCTGGCGTGAGACGCTGGAAGCCTGGTCAGTTGCTCGAGGAGGCCTGACACATGCAGGAACTACCACGGGCTTTGGCCATCGTTGGGCCCACGGCTTCGGGCAAGAGCGAGCTCGGCCTCGAGGCCGCACGACGGTTCGATCTTCATGTCGTATGTTGCGATTCCGTGCAAGTGTATCGCGGGTTGGACATCGGCAGCAACAAACCCGACGCGCATGCACGCGCGCGTGTACCCCATCACCTTCTCGATGTCGTGGATCCCAACCAGGTTTTTACCGCGGGAGACTATGCACTAAAGGCACGATCGGTTGTTCGATCCGAACGTGTGGTATTCGTGGGCGGTACGGGGATGTATCTCGAGCAGACGTTGATGTCATTCAGCGGTTCGCAACACGCGGCCGCTGGAGCAACCATCGATGACGTGGCGCGTTTGCAGTTCGATGGTGCATGGCGCAAACGGGAAGCCACCGAGCCCGGGGCGGCACACCGCGCTCTTGCCGCAATCGACCCCCAGGTCGCGGGCGCCATCCATCCTCACAACGTGGTCCGCTGCCTGCGAGCGCTGTGGTTGTGTCATGCCTACGGCGAACCAGTCTCCCGGGTACGCGGCGACGACCCCCCGCAAAAGACGCTCGATGTTCTCGCGGTCGTATTGGATCCTGAGCAGCGCGTCCTGGATCACACAATCGCGCGCCGTGTGGACGAGATGCTCGAGCGGGGGTTTGTCAACGAGGTGGAGAACCTGCGCCGAGCGGGTTATGATGCCCGGCACAAAGCGATGCGGAGCTTGGGATACCGCCAGCTCCTCGAGCACGTCGAAGGACGGTCTACGCTCGAGGCAGCGAGGGCATCCATCGTGGTAGCGACACGGCAATATGCGCGTCGTCAACGTACGTTTTTTCGCCATCGCTTGGCGAGCGCACGCTCTTTCAGGGTTGCGCGCATCGAGGAATGTCCGTGGTCGACCATGGACGCGTTTTTGCGAGGAGCGCCGACGTGAACACCAAAGTACTGGAGTTCGAGCGGCCTATCGTCGAGCTCGAAGGCAAGATCCGCGAGCTCAAGCTCCTGTCTGGAGCCAGCGCCGAGATGGCAGCGGAGATCGCCCGGCTCGAGGAAAAGGCCCGCGAGCTCCAGCGTGAACGCTTCGCGGCGCTCACGCCATGGGAACAGCTTCAACTCGCGAAGCATCCCGATCGTCCCTACACGCTCGACTACGTTGGCGAGCTCATCGTCGATTTCGTCGAGCTCAAGGGCGATCGTGCGTTCGCCGACGATCCGGCCGTGGTGGGCGGGATCGGCCGTTTCGAGGGTGATTCAGTTCTCGTTGTGGGTCACCAAAAGGGAAGAAACACCAAGGAAAATTTGTATCGCAACTTTGGAATGGCGCGCCCGGAGGGCTATCGCAAAGCGCAGCGCCTCATGCAGCTGGCTGAGCGGTTCGACCTGGCGATCCTTTGCTTCATCGATACCGCAGGTGCATATCCGGGTATCGGAGCCGAGGAACGCGGGCAATCGGAAGCGATCGCAGTGAGCCTCGAGCTCATGTCGACGTTGCGGGTTCCAAGCATTTCGATCGTGATCGGTGAAGGTGGCTCGGGAGGTGCGTTGGCGCTCGGACTCACGGATCGCATTCTCATGCTGGACCACTCCGTGTACTCGGTCATTTCACCAAGAGGTTGTGCGTCGATTTTGTGGAAGGATTCCGAAGCAGAACAAACCGCCGCTACTCAACTGCGCATGACGGCTCACGACCTGCTGGCTTTACGCGTGTGTGACGAGGTCATTCCGGAGGCAGTGGGGGGCGCTCATCGGGGCCTGACCGTGACTGCGGCCGCGATTCAGGAAGCCGTGCGACGGCACCTCAATGATCTCAGGCGCCTATCTCCAGAAACCCGCATCGAGCGACGTTACCGAAAATACCGGCAGATAGGCCATCTCGAACATGAAGGCTGAAGCGTGATGCACGACGTGCTCGAGCACTTGTTGTTGCTCGCTGTCGTGTTGCAGACCGTCGTCCTGGTGAGGCTGCTGAGACGTTCCAACCGTCGTCAACGTGGATACGCATGCCTGCAGACAGGAGGTCTAGGCCTGGTACTGTTTGCGGGCGCTCGCCACGATGATTTTCTGGCTGTGTTGGGTATCTCGATGTGTCTGTTGACAATCGTGCTGCCGTTTTTGTGTGAGATCGCCGCGAGATACGCGTTTTCTGCCGGCCGTCTCACCTGGGCGGTGCGTTTCACTGGCTTGCAGGTTGTGCTCATGCCCGGGTCGGGTCTGGCCGTTACGCACCGTGTGCTGACTGCGCTGACCGTGTTGGAGCGAGATGGCGCCGAGGCTGCGCTGGTGTACCTGCGGCATTTGGCCCACACGACTGAAGATCCTGCTGAGCTGGTGCTCATTCACGAACACGTCGTCTCCACGCTGTTCTACGAGCATCGCTGGGACGAAGCCATCGCGTATTACGAAGACAAGCTCCGTTTGGGGCATGCCGCAACGCGACCGATGTTGGCCTTGGGGTTGCTTCGCGCCTATGGTGAGGCATGCCGACTCGAGCCAGCAGCCGGCTTGCTGCGTGCGCTCGAGACCGGACCGTTCGCCAACGATCCTCGCGCGTTCGAGTTGCTCGGACAGGCAAGGGTCACGTTTCTAGCCTATGCCGGTATGGCAGAGGCGGTCGAAGAAGCACTCGCTGGCGAACGACGCTCCCGGCTCGGGGTCTCTCATGCATCCGCGGCGTTGCTACGCGGCATCGCTTGGGCACGGGCTGGACAGCCAACCCGGGCGCACGACGAGTTGCAGCGTGTTGCAGGTTTGGCGCGTCGCAGCGAGCTGCGCTTCGTCGAAGCCAGCGAGCGTGCACTTGCGCATGTGGACGGAACGAAGTTGGAGCTCACGCCAGAGCTCGAGCGATACGGACAGCTGGTCGCGGTGGCGTTGAGACGCAGGATTGCGCTTGCATTCGGCGAACGACGGATCACGCCCGTCGCCACCGTCACATTGCTCGCGACCATGGCGGTGGCGTATTTCCTGTATTCACTCGACCAGCGCGGGGGAATCGGCATGCTTGCCATTGGGGGACTCACGAGACAATTGTGGGACGCTGGTGGCTGGTCAAGGCTATTCACGGCGCCGCTAATACAGACGGATCTCATGAATCTGTTGTTGTGCGGGTACGCAATCTGGTTGGGAGGCCTGGCCGTCGAGCGCGTTCTCGGCACATCGGCGTGTTTTTTGTTGGGTCTCGGGCCTGCGATCGGAGGATTGGCGTGTGCCGTCGTATTCGAGGACGATCCCGCCGCGGTGTTGGCTGGATCCAACATGGTAGCGGTCGGGTTGCTCGTGGCGGGAACCATGGTGATCGCGGTGCGAACGTCGATCGCCATGCCCGGGCGAGTACGCAGAACCCTATTGGTCAGCTTCACCGTTTTGCTTGGCCTTCATGTCTTGCTGGCAGCCGGGGCCGGTGGTCCAGCGGTGCGGTTGCTCGCCCTGGCTCCCACGGTTTCGTTGGCCGTGACGTTTGCGCTTTTGTGGCCGCGTCGTCGACGTTTGTGGCTGTCGCGTATTTCGATGCTCATCGCTGCTGGCCTACTCATGGTGGTCGCGGTTTCGTTCGTGCACGTTGGTCAGGAAGACGTCGAGGCGTTCCTGCTGCAACGTGTCGACCGTGTCAGGATTTCGGACGGTATCGATCTGCACGTGCCAGTCAGCTTTCGAGAGGTGAACGAGCCGTTTGGCAGTGATCTGGCCGTCCCCGTCGTCTCGGGCTTGATCGATACCTTGTCGCTTCGCGCTGGACGAGTCGTGCAGCTCGTCACCGTGCCGAATACCGGTAGCGACGATGCAGCTCTGTTTTCGTCGGAATCGGCGCTTGGCCATGCTGCGGTGGTTCAACAGGACGATCGTCTGCCAGAGGTCTTCTCGCGAACGCTCGCAACTGCCGGACCATTTCGTGCCACCGTGCTGCGACAAAACGGCATCGCGATCGCTCGCGTGGTGGAGCGAAAGCTCGAGCTCCACGACGGAAACACAACGAGTGTGGTCTTGGTAATGGCTCCTCCGGAAGCCATCGAAGATGCGCCAACGTTGTTCGCAACGTTGCTTGCGCGGGCTCGACCGCACACCGAGTGATCTCTCGTCGTGCCGTGCATCGCGACACGACGGTTCGAGACCAACCTCACGTGTCGAGCGGGCGTCGCAAGCGTGTCAGCTTCTCGGCAAGCTCGCGACGCTCGCGACCTCCGAGACCCGCAGCTTCGGCCGCTTCGTGTTCGGCCTCGCCTGCCAGCATGCGTCGCAGTGCCTCGGATTCCCGGCGGCTCAACGATATCGCATGGAGGCGATAGTCTTCGAATGCCTCCCACGCCAGTGGAACCCACACGCTCGTGAATTTCGCCATCGCCTCGGCAAATACGCGGATCTCGTATTGGGCATGGGGATCGAGGCGCAGCGACAAGAACTGCAGAAGATTGTGCAAATCAATCTTCCAGATCCATTGCGTATAGAGTGATACCGGGAGACACGTGCGTGCCAATTCCCTGGCGATTCCGAGTTCGTCCGCGAACCGTTGATAAAGCTCGTAGGTATGCTGCTGATCCTCGAGCATCAGACTACGTACTTCCGCGCGAATATTGTCCGACAACACTACATCGCTTCGTCCCTGCTTATTGTCCGTTGATTGTAAAGTGATCTGCTCGAGCGTCGGGAGATAAAATTCTTCGGGAGCATAACTGTAGCGTAGCGACATTTCGTTCACGTTGGCCGTACGATGCCTAATCCACTGTCTCGCGACGAAAATCGGCATCTTGCAGCGAAATTTGACCTCGCACATTTCGAACGGCGTCGTGTGGCGGTGGCGCATGAGATAGCGAAGCAAGCCGCGGTCGTCATGCAGGCGCTTGGTGCTCGGTCCATAGCTGACGCGAGCTGCCTGCACGATGTCGACGTCTGTACCCATGTAATCGATAGGCTGTACGAACCCTCGATCCAGGCACGCGAGCTCGTGGCCGAGTAGCTCCTCGGCCCCGGCGGCGATCGATCGTTTGGTCGCTTCGCGATCACTCATTCGCCAGAAGCCTACACTAGAGGGCATCTGCAGTGTGCAGCGGGTCAGCCGGGCACTTGTGTCGCACTGTCCCACAACGGGGTCCAAGGTGTGGGCGTAGCAGGCGGACCCGGCTGGCATGCTTGGCTATACTATTCGACCGGGCACATGTCGCGGCGACAGGACCATACGAACCTCACCACGGTATTGCTGGTGTTGCTCGTGTCGGTCTTGATCCATCTGGTACTGTGGCCGATCGGAGACAGGGTAGTGCGGATGAGCTGGGATGTGCGGCCGATCCCATTGGCGGGTGGGGTCATGCAGGTGGCAATCGTGCCAGCCGATCGCGACGAAGACGAGCCCACGGACGACGACGAACAGCAGGAACCCGAGCCACTCGAACCAGATGGAAAATTGGTCAACTTGGATCGCTTGCTCGAGGAGCGTGCTCCCGATCAGACGGACTATGTCTCGGAGTTCGACAATCGCGTCGAAAAGGAGACGCGAGCTCCGAACGTCAGGCCACGACCAGGCGAGGGTCAAAGTGTTCCTGGTGACGCACCCGACGCCAACGAGGGTCGTCACGATCGAAACTCACAAGATCCCAACCCAGCGCACGCACTGGCCATGTTCGGTGATCGCCAGGGTGATGGGGAACAGGGTGAAGGCGACCAAAGCGAGCCATTGCCGACCGGCGAGGGTGCACATTCGCTACAACACAATCCAGGGCAGACGGGCGGATCCGCTGCGAAGAACGGCCTGCGTGGCTCACCGGATGCGATGCGGCGCACATTTGGAGCTCACGGTACGCTGGACGACTTGCCTGACGTCACTGACGGTGACGAAAACCTGCTCAACTCCAGGCGCTGGCGCTATGCATCGTTTTTCAACCGAATTCGCGATGCCGTAGCACAGCACTGGCATCCCGAGGTGGTCCATGCCGCGCGCGATCCCGATGGCCGAATCTACGGTCTGTCGACAAGAATCACCCGCCTGAGGATCCGCCTCAACCCCGACGGTTCTGTGGCCCGCATCGATGTTGACCGAGCTTGCGGAGTTGGCTACCTCGACGAGGAAGCGATTCGCGCAGTGCGTACGGCACAGCCGTTCAGCAATCCGCCGCGTCAGCTCGTCGACTCGGAGACCGGTTTCATCGATTTCGGCTTCGGTTTCATTTTTGAGCTGCATGGAAGCCCACGGATCTTCCGCTACCAACGTTGACACGTTTCGTGTATGACGGACGCCATGGTTGCACGACCAACGCGGCTCGAGGACCATCACATCGCGGCTCGTCTGGCTGACCTCGACGGTTGGTCGCTCATCGAACGAAAGCTGACGAAGCAGTTTCGTTTCGAAGACTTCGTGGGTGCGTTCGGGTTCATGAGTCAGGTTGCACTGGTCGCCGAGCGCATGAATCATCATCCGGACTGGCGCAACGTTTATGCGCGTGTGGATGTCGAGCTCACTACGCACGATGCCGGTGGTGTGACGGAGCTGGACTTCCAGCTTGCAGCCCGCATGGATGAACTAGCCCGCTAGAACTGGCGTTCAGGCCGGCGGCGCCTATGCCGGTTGCTTTTCCGGCGGTAAGCTCTCGATCAGGGATTTGAACACGGGATGGTTCGGAATGATTCCGAGTGCAGCTTGGCACACCTGGCGAGCTTCATCGAACATGTTCGCATCGCGCATACATGTCGCGAGTTGAACGACCGGATCCACGTCGCGTGGCTGCAATGCGACGACTGCACGCAAGTGCTCGACTGCATCGCGTGCACGGCCTTGTTTTCGCAAAATGGCCGCGATCAAGCCACGGATCTCCACGTCATTGGGGCGAAGCCTCACCGCATCCATGAGGTGACTCAGCGCTGCGCCATCACCCTCCGTCGATCGAACGGCGAGCGCGAGCATGAGATGGGGCTGCCAAAACCGTGGTTCTTTGGCAATGATCTCGCGCAGGAATAACGCCGCGCTGTTGTGCTTGTCCGCCTCGTTGGAACGCACCTGCTCGATGGCCTCGTCGTAGCGTTCGTCGAATCCTTCCATGTCGAGCGCGAGTATGGCCCTGCGAGCGAACGCGTCGTCGTCTAGCGAGCGTCGTGGTAATGCGAGCATCGACTCGAGATAATTGCGAGCCTTGCTGGGATCGTCTCCATCGAGATACATGGTGGCGACGGACCTGAGCACGAGGGGGTTTTCGGGGTGTTGTGAGGCTGCGCGCAGGAGCAACAGCGTGGCTTCCTCGTGGCCTTCCTCTTCATGGAGATCCAGCAGCATGTCGAGCGTGCTCTTCCCGAGGCGCGGAAGCTCGACGGCTTGACGCAGCAGCGACAACCCCTCCTCTCGATCCTCTCGGCCGGCCTCAGTGCCAGTTGCTCCACGATCCCACAACACATTGGCAAGATCGCCATATGCAGTGGGTATTTTGCCTTCTTCGATGGCACGTCGCAGGAACGGTTCGGCCTGGTCGAACTGCTCGGCATCCAGCATGAGTGCGCCGAGGCGTGCAAGTACCGAAGGATGCTCGTTACCGTGTTCCACGGCAAATTGCGCCACTTTTAGGGCATTCGAAGTGTCGCTCATGTCGCGCAGCGTATCGATGAAATTCGTCGTGATGTTCGCGTCTGCAGGATCGATGTTGAACGCCTGATTGAATGATGCAACTGCCGAGCCGGTATCGCCGAGCCGACGAAACAATACGCCGAGATGATGATATGCCGCTTTATCGGTTTTGCGTCGTTGAGCGGCGATGCCCAGCGCTTGCACACACAACGGGATGGCAGTTTGGTCGACCGGATTCGCCACGAGAATGTCGGTCATGAGATGAAGCGCTTGCATTGCGATGTCCAAGCTCGGGTCGCGAGTGATCGCGTCCATCAGCGGTGAAAGCAACTGATCGGGTGTGGTCGGAACACATCGTCCTTGCAATGCGCTCAGATTTCCCAAGCCCACGAGGAACGAGAGCACTGCCTGGGCTTCTTTCGTGCCGAATACCGTTTGCCAATCACCCGTTCGTGGTTCCAGCGCGAGCGTGGAAGCGAGATCGTTCAATGTGCCGAGAATGGCATTGGGGAGCTCTGCGGCGGAACCGTTCGTGGTCCATGCTTTTTGTTCCTCGAGCTTGCCGTCGGCCAAGCGCATGAGCTTGGCCGTCACGAAAATGCCGCTTTCCTCGACCCGTAGCTCCGTGACGAGGCCATGTTTGGCGTTCGGAAAGCGCGTAATTCCTTCGATGGCACGCTCTTGCGTCCACGGCTCGCGAAACACCATCAACGCCGGGATTTTTTTTCCACCCTGATTCGCAAGCGCGGTGAATACCGGCGCAGCGGCTTTGACTCCCAGGCTCGCCAGCTCTTGCGCCCACCAACGTTGGATGCCCATCGCAAGTGGGGCGCCTTTACCTTCTTGTGTACAAGCGACCGGCAAGCACACGAACTCGATCGCGTTGGCAGCTTCTTGCATGGCAGTTTGACCCGCCGTGGCTGCGATTTCGTCGGCATGTTCGTCGCCCTCGTCATCGTCGTCCATGAACAGCCCCGAGGCGTCCGTATCGTGCTCGAAATCGTCGTCCGACGTCATTGGACGCGAAGCCTGCCGTATGGAGCCTTCGCGTGCAACCCCGTGGTCGCGTCTATGAAAAGCTGCGCTCCTGGCCTCCTGCGATGGCTCGGGCGCCGCGCTACGACCAGGTCCCTCGTCACGGGTCGGTTTCGTCGCGGGAAGAGCTTCGATATGGATCGAACCTCTCGCGGCTTGTACGCCTACGGTTCATATCGTCGAGCTCTTGCGCTGTAAACATCGATGGTGATCCCCCTGGGGCATGGCGACGCAAGAACGCTTCGATGAGACGACGCGCACGCACAGCCGTATCCGCGCGTGCAGCATCGATGATGCCAAGCGCTTGCATTGGGATGTCACCGGGATCGAGTGCGAAGGTTTCGTCACAATCGTCCCAAAGCTGGAAAAGCAATTCCTTGCGCGCAACACGAGTCCTCCGTTGATCGCTCCAGATGTCCAGTAGCTCGGCTTCCAGCGCAACGAAGCGATGTTTCAGGAGCTCGACATTCCATGATACTGCCAATGCCACGCGCAGCTCGGACGTGCGTTCGAGCAGCTCGCGCTTGTCGGTCGCCGCGGTCTCTTTCTTTTGTGCTGCCAAAATCCACTCTGCTGGGCCTCTCATCTGCATGCCCAAGAGCGGATTGATCCCAGGTAAACCACCGGGCGGCAAAGCGCAGCATGTGCCCTTGCCGGGATTTTGGCGTGAGGGTCGTCTCAAACGCTCTGCAAACTCTACCGTACCATTTGGCCGAAACGTCGCCGAGAAGCGTTTGGAAGGATCGACATAGAGATAACCACCGTCGCGTTGACGACGAAGACCCAGGTCGCCCAGACCGCCAGTGTCGGACGTCGCTGCTTGCCGAGCCGCTTTGGGAGGAGGCGCTGTTCTCCCAGCCTGGGGAAGCGGGGCGGTGAGCTGTTCTTCGGAGCCACCCGTCGACGGTGCCGCATGGACGGGCGAGCTCGTGAGCAGAGTGCAAGCGACCGACAAAACGACCACATGATGCTCGGAGGTCGGCCCAGCTCGGCCCATGAACCGAGCATAACACGACTGCTGGTGCTTCTAGACTGGCAGCTCGGCCATGGCCCTAGGCGCTCGGCTCGCGAGGCACGGCAACTGCATCGTGCAATGCGGATGGTTCTGGAGCACTCGTTCTGGAGCACTCGTGATGATGGCGGCTTCGCATACGGATTCGATCGACGAGGCAGACGCACGACAGTGCCCAATCCTTTTGCAGCGCTACGTGTTGTCCAAATTCCTGGGCGCAGGATGTTATGCCGTCGTTTATTCGGCCAGAGATCTGATCACGGGTGCCGACGTGGCGATCAAGCTGTTGCGACCGCAATGGTCGCATGCGAAAAGCGCCATGTTGCGTGTGCGCATGGAGGCGAATGCCTACCGCATGCTGGCAGGTGAGCAGATTCCCAGCTTGCGCCAAGAGCACCGCTTGCCCGATGGCCGGCCATTTCTCGTGCTCGATCTCGTGCATGGAATCACGTTGGACCGTTTGCTCCGCACGTCGGAGCTTCCGATATCTGCCGTGCTGGACTTGGGATATCAACTGCTCGCGGTGCTCGCCCGCGTGCATCGCATGGGATTCGTCCATGGAGATGTGATGCCGAAAAACGTGATGCTGGAGCCGCATCCACACCTCGGAGCAATGGTGAAATTGATCGACTTGGCGAGCTGCAAACACATTCAACGTGGTCGACATGTGTTTCACATCGACGTCGAGCGTTCACATGAGATGGACTGGTCGTACGCGTCTCCCGAGCAGGTTGAACGCCGCGAAACCGACATTCGCTCGGATCTGTATGCGGTAGCAGCAGTGCTGCATCGCGCGCTTGCTGGCATTCCTTATCCTTCGAGTTTGGAACGTGTATTGAATCGTGCGCTCTCACCCAACCCGAATGGAAGATATGCGAGCGCGGAACAGCTGGGGAGCGCGCTATTCGAGGTGATGCTCGAGACCCGAACCGCCAAGGGGCGAGCGGCTTGGCAACAGACACGATGGTCGTGTGTGGCCGACGACCAGCCTGTGGATGACACACGTGGCCAAGCCGTTTCGACTGCGACAATCGCGTGTATGCTAGCGATACTGGCGCTGTTGGTGGCCTGGCTGAGTGGTCCAGCTCGTACGATGTCGGGCTCGGCAAGCACACCGCCCGAGCCTGAGCTCACACACCTCCCGTCGCACATTTCCGCCCCGTCGATCTCAGCCGACATGGGTGACAGCGCTACCAAGTCAACGGTCCGAGCACGCGAAAAACCGCGCAGGAGCGAGAGAAACCATCGGCGCAAACGCAAACGCGGCAACGCCAAACGAGTGCTGCGCTAGCGTTAGCGTGAGTTCATCAGTTCATCATGGTGCCCAACGGTGATCCGCTGTGGCGCGTATGTCGGAATCACTGAACACGGTGGTGAATCAACATCGAAACCAGCGGGACATGCGTGCCCAATGCTTGCGCTCGCTACGCTGGTGTTGGCGCCAGCAAGTGTGGTTGGGCTTTGGCCGGACCTAACGACGGATCTCGACACCTGTATAACCACGAGCTCGTCCAGCGTTCACGCTGCACGAGAACCGTGCTTCGTCGTGCTCAGTTGGACAAAGCGATCCGGGATGCACCGAGATCGGCCACGTTGCTGGCGTTCGCGCTGCTTGCCGCGGGACCCGTGAGCTCGCCAGTGCATGACGATGAAGCCTCCAAAAGGGAACCGGCGGACATTTTGGTGGTCGTTCCAGAGCGGACGGAGGGTGGCGCTCGGATCGCCGCTGACGAGCTTGTCAGTTATCTCGAGCGCACGAGCGGAGTGTCACCACGCATCGTGCCCCGGGCAACGGGGACCATGGGTGACATGGAGCGCCTGGCGGCACGCGAGCATGCTGGCCTCGTCATTGTCATCGACGGTCAAGAGCTGGTGCCGGATCGCGTGGCTCCGCCGTCGCTAGACGACGCCGGTGAAGACGGTTTCCGCATTGTCGTGGAGGAGCGTGGCAACTGGCAGGATCGTCTGGGCACCGATCGGGAGGGCGCGACGTTCGTCGTGCTTGCAGCCAGATCGACGCTTGGAAAGCAATACGCGGCGTACGAGCTGTTGCGACGGGTGGGAGTGCGTTTTTATCACCCTGAGGACGAGTGGATACCTTCCATACCGCTCGGATCTCTGCGCGACCGCGCGAGCACACCGACGATCCTGGCGAAAACGGACGAGCATGGACGCGAATACGATGTATATCGCCCCGATTTTCTGCATCGCTCGTACAGTTTTCATCCAACACATCCACTCGAACATCTCGAAAGTTTCTCCGACGCCAATCACCCGATCGATGAGGCGCGTCGGGTGAACCGTTGGATCGTCAAGAATCGCGGCGATGTGTTCCGCGGGGCCGGACGTGGGGTGGCGGGAGCAGCGACGCGTGCTTTGCGTGCAGCCGAGCTCGAGCATGATCGGACGTGGCTGGGCCTGCACAGGACGCGCTCGCTGACGCTCCACAACCAGCAGCAGGGAGCCACCGCACAAGTGGACCCCTTGTCGGATGAACCAGCGCGCGTCCAAATCGAGCGACACGTCGACGAAGCGCTTGCCAAGGCCGACGATGCGGTTGCGTTCGGCATTCATTTCGGTCCGACGGAGTTCACCGTGACGCCTGACGTTGAAACGGTGCAATGGATGGAATGGGCGGCCCAACGCGTTTTGGCAGTGCGACCGGACCTCAGGGTACTGGTCAACAGTCACGCAACTGGCAACCAGCCAACCGAACGCTTCGATGACCTCGGTTGTCCCAACGGAACCAATACAAACGGACGCGGCGACTACTACGACTTGCCGTTTCACCTGGATCCCCGCATCGGGGTCACGATCCATACCGTGATGTTCTATCCACTCGAAGGTTCAGCGTCGGTCTACGGGCAACGTAGTTTTGCGCACAAGCTATGCCTCATGCGCCGAGCGTCATCCGAGGGCCGTCCACTGTGGTACTTTCCCGAAGGAGCCTGGTGGCTTGGCTTCGACAATGCCGTGCCGGTGTATCTACCGTTGTACATGTGGTCCCGTGCGCGCGATATGGAGTTGATCGAGCCTCTGCTCGCTAGCCGTGGGCACGGCACGCTCGAAGGACACCGCATGTTCAACAGCGGGCAAGAGTGGGGATATTGGCAGCAGGACTATGCCGTGGGCTTGTGGCATTTCAACGTCGACGTGCGGCTCGACGAGGTGCTTGGCGAGCTGCTCGATCCATTGTGCACGCCGGATACCTGGCCGAACGATTGCCCAGCCAAGCTTCGTGCTCGCGCCCTACTTCATGACGTTATCGAACGACAGGTCGACGATTTCCTGCACGCAGAAGATTGGTCCGGTCGCAAGGGAGGCTTTTATGCTTACTTTGCAGGTGAAGATCCTGCCGATGACCTGGCTCGAGGAACGTCTTTGGCCTACCGGCCCATGCGAGTTTCGTTCGATCGTGTCCTTCGTTTTACGGACGCGGAGCTGCACGCGTTTCGAAACACCGATCTCGCGCGGCTCGAGCGAGCCGCGGCTGCGTACGCGGAGTGGGCAGCCCAATTGCGAGAGATCGAGCCTAGCGTTCCAAACGCTGGTCGCCATTGGTTGGCCGAGATTCTCGACGGCATCGAGATCAACGGTTTGCGAGCGGCACACACGCACGCACTCTATCAGGCCGTACTCGCGTCGAGAAATGTTGACGCCCATGTCCATGATAGCCCACGAGGGCTGGCCGCACGTAGGAACGCGTCGTTACACTTGAGCATTGCCGAGCACGTGCTGGCCAATGCTCGCACGGTCATCGCGAGGCGGGAACGTGACTATCGCTATCCCGCCGCGCAAACCCACGGCGGTGGACTCGATTCAATGACGGCTCGAGCAAATGGCACACCGTACAAATACCGCCTGTACACGAAAACCAATCTGGCGAGCTATTGGACCAACCGTGAGATGCAGGTGCGAGACATCGTGCGCCCGCCGGCCAGCATGAACAGTGTGGATGTGGAGGATGCTCGGGCGCGCGGTCGAACCAGCCCGCAGGGCTTCTCGTTGACGAGTCCGGCTTCGGCACTCGCCTCCAGTGTGCTCGGCTCGGTGCTGCCCGAGCTCGAATGGGCGTTGTTCGATCGATCGAAGCAGCTCCAGTTGTCTACTCGAATTGCGCGTGAGCACATACAGCGGCTACCGGTAGTAATGATGGCCGATGGTCGCTTCCGGGCGGAGGCGGTCGTACTCGAGCTTCCACTGGTCCAACTGGCTGATGTGCAGCTCAGGGTCCGAGCTGCCCGAATGCACGGCCGCATCGTCCACAGCGGATTCTTTCCGCAGATTTCGTTCGAAGGCGAGCTCGTGCTCGAAGACGTGGTTGGTGCAATGGCACAGCTGGCTGGCTTCGACCGCAAAGGAGCGCATGCGACCTTGGCCAGCGTGTTCGGCTACGATTTACGTCATCCGCCCGAGGCCGTGCCGATCGCGGGTGTATTCACGATCGAGCAGCCGTGATGCTGCGAGGTCAAGTGCTCTCGGCGAGGAACTTTTGGTACTCCGCGGCGCTCATCGATCCACCCAGCTCGTCCGGATTGTTCATGCGAATCTTGACCATCCAGCCACTGCCGTAAGGATCGCCATTGACCAGCTCGGGCGAATGTTCGAGCGCGGTGTTGTGCTCGATGATTTCTCCGCTCACCGGCGCGAACAGCTCGGACACGGCCTTGACGGAATCGATGTCGCCGAACGGAGCATTTTGTTGTACGTATGTTCCCGTGGCAGGCAATGTCACGAGTGTGATGTCACCGAGTTGCTCGACCGCATGGGCAGTGATGCCGACGACCACGACGTCGCCATCCTGCTGGGCCCATTCGTGCTGCTTTGTGTAACGCAAGTTGCTGGGAAGATTCGCGCTCATTTGGCTTCCTGAGGTTCGAGTTGTGCGTTCCCGGGCTATTTGGGTCGTTTGTAGAACGGACCTGCGACAACTTCGGCGGTCATGGTCTTGCCGCGTTGTGAAAGTACGATGTGTTGTCCAGGTGAGGACATTGCGATGGGTACGTAGGCCAGGCCGATCGACGCCTTCACGGTTGGCCCCATACTGCCGCTCGTGACTGCTCCTACGACGTTTCCCGTACTGTCTTGTACATGCGCTCCATGCCGTGCAATGCCTCGATCGAGCACGCGAAACCCCACGAGCTTGCGACGGAGGCCTAACTCGTGCTGCTGTACGAGCGCCTCGCGACCAACGAATTCACTACTCTTGTCGAGCTTCACTACCCAACCTAGCCCGGCCTCGAGCGGATTGGTGGTGTCGTCGATATCGTTCCCGTACAGACAAAGCTTTGCTTCGAGTCGGAGCGTATCCCGTGCGCCGAGCCCGACCGGTTGTGCGCCCGCTTCGATGAAGCTGTCCCAGACCGGTCGTGCACGAGCGGAGGACACGAATAGCTCGAATCCGTCCTCGCCGGTGTATCCGGTGCGGGCAGCCACGACCGGCACACCTGCGACCTCACCAGTTCCGAACGCGAATCCCAACACGCTGGCAAGCGAGTTGCCGGCAAGACGTGCCACGAGCGTCACCGCAGCTGGGCCCTGCACCGCGATCAGAGCGAGCTCATCGGAGCGATCGACGATATCGCATGCACCGGCAGCGATTTCGCGAAAAAACTGGTAGTCCTTGGCAGTATTGGTGGCATTCACGACGATACGGTAGTGGTCTGCTGCGAGACGATACACGATGAAGTCGTCGACGATGCCACCTGACGGATAACACGCCACGGTGTATTGCGCGCGACCGTCGATGAGTTTGGACGCGTCATTGGTGACGATCTGCTGAACGACTTCGAGTGACCGCGAACCCAAAAAGTCGATCTCGCCCATGTGGGAGACATCGAACAAGCCATTCGCGCTGCGGACGGCGTGATGCTCTGCCAGGATTCCTTGGGGGTATTGCAGCGGCATCTCCCAGCCGCCGAAATCCACCAACTTTGCGCCCAGCCCGACGTGCGCTGCATGTAGAGGCGTTTTTCGCAGTTCGGTCATGGGTGCTGCGCCACTATCGACAAGTCCGTGGACGTGTGCAAGCAAGCTCGGTTAAAACGTGCAGCGATGCAACGCTCGCACATCTCCGGTCGTCTTTCGACGTTCGCGGTGAGCGCGCTGATTCTTGGAGGCTGTGCCGGTCGCCAAGAGTCTTCCAAGTCCACACCCGATGGATATCAGGGCATGAGAACTCACGCTCAGATCGATCGCTACGTCAAAAAATCGATTCGACGATCGAGCGAGGGCTTCATCTTGATTCCCTCCAAGAAGGCCGAGCGGCAATTCGACATCGTACGGTTGAACGAGATCGCACAAAACATGCGCGCCCCGGCTGCAGCATGTTTCCTGAACAGAGCGATCGAAACGATGAAGGCCACCACCAAAGACGGCGAGCTTGCATACGAGGGCGTTCCGGAGGGACAAACGAAGATTCGTACACGTATCGGTCCGGATGGCCATGTGCTCAGAACGGAGGTGCTGGACACGGGTTTTACCGATCAAGCCATGGAGCCATGCCTTCAAAAGATCATCGAAGCACAGCGCTGGCCCGAAGTGCGAACTGGCAATACACACTTCATCGATATCGTGTATTGGGTGAGCTTGGGGATGCAGCAGAGCATGTCCGCTGAACAATTGGGGAGGCATATTCGTAAGGAACAGACGGCTGCCGGTCTACGTGCTCGCGGGTGTCTGCAAGGGCGTGTGCCCCCGGGTAGCTATGACGTGCAAGGATTGACGCTGCTCGACCGTGAAGGCAATGCCGTGCTCGCGCGCGTCGACGCCTCGACGCTGCCCAAAGACGTATCGGCATGTGTGGTGCAGGCTCTGAAACAAATTCGCTTGCCGCGTGAACAAGATTCGTTCATTCGACCTGCGGTGCCCAAAATCGGCTTCGAGGTCACCGCTGACGGCACGATTCGCGTGGACGACGAAGGATGGCTGGCATTGATCGAGGCAGAGGCGAATGCCGAACGAGATGCGCGAACCGAGGAGCTGTTGGGGAACGCCAACGAGGTCGAACACGGCGCAACTACACGTGACGTGACGACGGACGCACCCAAGATGTCGGATGGAGCAGCGTTCGATGAAGCGTCGGTTCAACCCAGCTC
>Ga0187893_10007480_pt1 | contig 17857 bp, 14 predicted proteins | sample MA1701074metaG_FD_139574 | JGI IMG/M metagenome (GOLD analysis project Ga0187893, IMG submission 139574) | White microbial mat communities from a basaltic lava cave in the Kipuka Kanohina Cave System on the Island of Hawaii, USA - MA170107-4 metaG ... | reverse complement strand
GTGTCAACCGTCTGAAACTTGACGGCGCTGACTCGAGGCGCGGCGGGCGCCGCGGGCTGATCGGGTGCCGCCGGCGCCGCGGGTGTGGCGGGTGCCGCCGGTGGCGGGGGGGCTGCCGGTGTCGACGGAGCCACCGGTGTCCTGGGCGCGGTCGGTGTCGCGGGTGCCACTGGTGTCGCGGGTGCGGACGGAGCCGGCGCGCCCCAGGAGATCGCGCCGGTGGCTCCGATTGCCAGGACGACTACTACCAGAAAGACCCATATGGACGACGCTCTGAGTGACACAGTCGTCCCCCCTTCATCCAAGAGTTCCTGTATATCGCCTTAGCCTTCTCGTGTTCCTCCTTCAACCATGCCCGTCTACTTGGAATTTGAGACCGCCGCTGTCGCAGGCACGCTCCGCGCAGGCCAGCGTGCCAGGGCCACGCCTGTGATGATTACCGCCGCGCCGAGTATGTGCTGCAGGCCAAACGGTTCCTTCAGCACGGTGACTGCCAGCCACACACCGAAAGGGGGGATCAAGTACGCGTACGCGGCCACGCGCGTAGGGCCAATGCGGCGAATGCCCTCGTACCAGAACAGGTAGCCCAGCGTCCCGGCTCCCAGCGCGGCGTAGAGCAGCTGGCCCCAGGCAGCCGGGGAGAGATCCCACGATTGCCGTAGTAGGTCGGGTAGCCCGACGACCACCAGGAGAAGCGTCCCGCACATGACCGAGACGGTCATGACCGAAAGGGTGCTGTACCGCCGATAGAGGGGCAGCACCATCACGGGCGTCACGGCGTAGGACCAGGCACCGACGAGCGTGAGCAGATCGCCCTTCAGGTGTCCGGTCGACACGTCGCCGCCCGCCCCGATAAGGATGACTACCCCCGCGGCCGCCAGCAGTATGCCGATAGCCTGGCGCCAGCCGATCGACTCGGCGCGGGTCGCCCAGACGAGCAGAGCGGTGATCACCGGGGCTGTATTGATGATCAGGATGGAGTTACTCGCGGTTGTGTAACGGAGTCCGATCCCAAAGAAGATCTGGTAGAGGCCCACGTGAAACACGCCCAAAGCGGCGACGCGCGCCAGGTCGCGCCGCGCAATCGCGAGCGGCTGTCGGAGCACCGCCAGAATGAGCAGCATCCCCAGCGAAGCGATGACGAACCTGACGGAGGCAAACGCGAGCGGGGTGATCTCATCGTACGCGGACTTGATGACCGTAAACGAGGCACCCCACAGCATCACGGTGGTGAGAACGAACACGTCTCCCCACCCGAAGGTGCGGCGGGGCGCCGGCGACTGCATCGTCATCAGGGTGAGCGTCCGCCCCGCTCAAGGGCCGGCGGCAGAGGGTGCCGGTGCGCGCCCAGGCAGCCGCTGGGGATCGCCCGTCGCCGGGCGCTCGCGGATCGCCAGGACCATCGCGGCCGCGAGGAACGCCAGAGCCGCCGCCGAGTGGAACGCAATGGTGTAGTTGCCGAACCGGTCGTAGAGGAACCCACCCGCGATGGCACCGATGGCCGCGCCGGCCTGGTGCGACAGGAAGATCCACCCTGACAGCTCGCCCACGGAGTAGCGGCCGTACATCGAGGCCGTCAGCGCCGTTGTGGCCGGAACCGTCGAGATGTAGTTCAGCCCATAAATCGCCGCGAAGGCGAAGAGCCCCGGGACGGTGTCGACAAAAGGCAGAAAGACCAGCGACAGCCCGCGAAGGAGGTAGTACCCGGCAAGGGGGATTCGCGCGCCCATGCGGTCGCAGATCCACCCCGAAGCAATCGTCCCCACGATGTTGAGCGCGCCCATGATGCCCAAGGCCTGCGCGGCATAGTAGGCGTTGAACCCGCGCTCGGAGGCATACGGGATGAGGTGCGTGAGCACCAGGCCCGAGGTGGTATACCCGCACACCCAGAAACTTCCGGCGAGCAACCAGAACGGCATGGTCCTGGCGGCGTCCACCACCGAGGTGCGTTGCGCCGCGCGATGCGCGGCGGTGATGGGCGCTGCGTCGGGCAGCGCACCATACGGGGCGAGCCCACGATCCTGCGGGTCATTGCGGACGAGCAGCAGCGTGACAGGCAAAATGAGCAGCAGGAATCCGACGCCGAGCACGAGGAAGCTGGCCCGCCACCCCCACGACAGCGTCAAGGTCATGAGCAGCGGCACGATGAGCAGTTGTCCGGCCGCCATACCGCTGCCTGCGATGCCCAGCACGAGCCCGCGTCGAGTGTCGAACCAGCGCGCGACCAGCGCCGCCGCGACCGACATGGCCGCGGCGCCTGCGCCGACGGCCGTGATGATACCGGCGGTCAGATACATCTGCCACAGGCTCACCACCGCCGCGGTCGCGATGGTTCCCGCGCCGAGCAGTACCGCGGCGGCCGTCAGGACTCCACGCGGACCCCAACGGTCGGCAAGACGGCCGACAATGGGCCCCATCGCGCCGTAGAGGAACAGCGACAGCGACGCCACCACGGAGAGCGAGACCCTGCTCCAGCCAAACTCCGCTTCCAGTGGTTTGATGAAGACGCCAAACGACGACCGTACTCCCGAGGACGCCAGCAAGACGAGCGTGGCCGCGCCCAGCACGACCCAGCCGTAGTGGTATCTCGCGGTGTTCTGCGCGCTCATCGTGGCCTCACCGCGATCACGGCCGACTCGTCATCTTCCGACGCGGCGGGCATTCCACGTCCCGCGCACGGATGGCCCAATCGTGTAGGTGCCTTCACTCTCATTCCCGGTGATCCGCCCCTCGAACGTAATGATCACGATGCGCTCGCGGAGCACACCCCACCGGACGCGTTGGCCATCCACGACCCCTTCGATCCGGGCCTGGGGCATCCACTCCAGACTCAAGGAGATCGGTCCGCTGAGCGACTTCCCGCGTTGCCGGATCTCGACGCGAAAACTTCCGGTCGATTGCGTCTCTGCGGCGATCCATGTGCCTTCCCAGATGCCGGCGACATCCACCGTCCGCCGTCCGCACGCGGTAACGACCAGGGCGATGAGCAGGACGGCAAACAGCCACGTGTCCTGTTGAGCGAACCTCACGAAGTGGTTATTCCCGCGGGGTCTCGGCCCAGCCTGCGACCCCGCGGGAGCGCACTGAAGCGCAATGAAGACGTTCTTGACCTCGGTGTAGAGATCGAGGGCGTGCATCCCGAGCTCGCGGCCAAAGCCGCTCATCTTCATGCCGCCAAACGGCGCTTCTTGATGGACGCTGTGGTTGGTATTGATACTCAACACGCCGGTGCGAATCGCTTTCGCCATGCGTAGGGCCCGCCCTACATCGCGCGTCCAGACCGACCCCGACAGACCATATGGAGAATCATTGGCCTGCCGCACAGCATCCGCTTCGTCGTCGAATGGGATCAGGCACGCCACGGGGCCGAAGATCTCATCTTGAGCGACCCGCATCTCGTTCCGCACTCCGGTCATGACCGTCGGCAGCACGAAGGCACCCAGGGAAAGGCGTGCATCGTCGGGCGAGGCGCCGCCATAGGCGACACCCGCGCCCTCCTCACGCCCCATAGCAACGCAGCCGAGAACGTGGTCGCGCTGCGCTGCCGAGACGAGCGGGCCCATCTCCGTCGCCGGGTCCATCGGGTCCCCGACTTTTAGCTGCCGGACCGCATCGGTGAACAACCTGGCAACTCGATCGTACACGCTCCGTTCGATGAAGATCCGGCTGCGGGCGCAGCAGTCTTGGCCGGCATTGCCATAGACGGCCGCGATCGCGCTCTGGGCCGCGCGCTCGAGGTCCGCGTCCGCGAAGATGATGTTGGGCGACTTGCCGCCCAGCTCCAAAGACACCCGTGTCATGCTGTCGGCGGCCAGCTTCATGATCTGCGCGCCTGTGGAGGTCTCTCCGGTGAGCGCGACCTTCCCGACCAACGGATGCGTGACGATGGCCGCCCCGACTGACGCGCCGGGACCAGTGACGACGTTGAGCACACCGGGTGGCACCCCCGCCTCCAATGCCAGCGACGCCAGCCGGAGGGCGGTCAACGGTGTGTAAGAGGCCGGTTTGAGAATCACGCTGTTTCCCGTCGTGAGCGCCGGCGCAACTTTCCACGAGGCGATCATCAAGGGGAAGTTCCAGGGGACGATGAGGCCGACCACGCCGATCGCCTCGCGCAGCGTGAAATCCAACCCCCGGTCGGCGACCGGAATCGTCTCACCGAAATACTTGTTCGCGGCGCCCGCGTAATACTCGAAGCATCCCGCCGCGCCTTCCATCTCGCCGCGTGCATCGGTGATGGTCTTGCCACCCTGCCGGACCTCGAGTGTGGCCAACTCTTCGGCGTGATCGCGGATCAGTTGGGCCAGTCGCAGCAGCACGCGGCCGCGGTCGGTCGCGCTCATGCCGGACCAGACGCCCGCCTCGAAGCTGGTTCTTGCGGCACGCGCGGCCCGGCCCACGTCGTCGGGCCCGCCGCGCGGCACATCGGCGATCACCTCACCGGTGGAGGGGTTGATGACCTCAAAGGTCTCCCCGCTGGCTGCGGGAATGGCCTCTCCGCCGATGCTCATGAACACGCCCGCGCGTTGACTCGTCGTCTGGGGATTCATCGATCTGAAACCTCCAATTAACCGCGTTGATCGATGTTACGTTCTCGCGCTGGTTGTCCTGCCCGCCACGGCCTTCTCGCCGACCCCGGCGGCCGCGCGCCGCCGAAGAGCCACGATCCCAGCGATCGGACCCAGCGCCAGGAGCCAGAACGCCGTACCCCATTGGGCCGGTGGAGCGGCGCCCGCGCCTTTTGCGAGATCCAGAATCACCCCGAACGCGGCCGGGGCCGCAGCCGTCGCCGCCCACCCGAACAGCATCTGCGCGGCAAATGCTCCCCCCAGCGAACGTGTCGGGACGACCTCCATCAACGTCGCCGAGTACGATGGAGAGTCGGCCAGACTGACGATCCCGTAGAGCAGCGCCACCGACGCCGCGACGGCGACCGGAGCACTATACAGCCAGCCGAATACAAGCGCACAGCACAGGCTGGCAGTCAACATCGCGGTAGCAGCGCGCGTGCGTCCCGCGCGATCGGAAAGCCGCCCGCCGGTGACGGCACCTATTGCGCCGCCCACGCCGATGGCGACCGCGGCCAGCAGCCCGCCCCTGGCCAGCGCGTCCGCCCGTGCAGCCCCATGCGCCCCCAGCGAGGCCACCATGAAGGGCGCGAGCCACCCCCACAATCCGAATAACTCCCAGTTGTGACCGGTGTAGGCCACAATGACGCGGCGCGCGGGGGGGTTTCGCAGCACGTCGCGGACGTACGAGGCCAGACGCGACGGACTAACCACGGGCGGGAGACTGATGTTCGGAACCTTCAGCACTATAATTAAGGCTCCGAGCAACTCGAGGATGCCGATCCCCGCGATCGTGGCGCGCCATCCGAAAAGCGGCGCCAGGACACCGATGTAGAACAGGGGGGCGGCGTGCGCGACGACGATCGTGGCCATATAGATGCCTGTGGCGGTCCCCCGCCGGGCCGCGGGGGTCGTGTCGGCGATCACCTTGAGCGCAGGCAGGTACAGCCCGCCGATCAGGATACCGACGAGCACACGAAGCAGAAATCCGGAAGCAAAATCACGTGCCCCCACGGCGAACAACAGGTCGCCAAAGCCGACCAGCGCCGCAGAGACAGCCATGATGGGTTTGCTGCGCACGCGATCGAGAAGGATGCCAACGATGACGTAGGCTACCAGCGAACCGAGCTGAAAACCGCCGAGGATAAGTCCGGCCTGACCGGCGCTCAGCCGCCACTCAGGCGTGAGAATGGGGATGAGCACTGAGAACATGAGGGCTGTCTGGTGCCCAAGGAAGTGAGCGACACACAGGGCCGCAAACCCCGACGGCCAAACCGAGGGCGGCGAGCCGTTGTTACGCACTCGAGCTCGCCCTGGGGGGATGCAGGGCCGCTGCTTTGATCGCTTCGAACTGCGCCTCGAGCGCTACCCCAACCGCCTCCGCGACGGCTTCCGGCGACCCTTCTCGCGACAGCACGGGGCCTGTCTGCCAGCCTTCGAGATAAGCATCGGTACCGGTCAGGCCCTGGCGCATGGCTGCGGCGTCAATGAGTTCCTGGAACCGCTCGCCGAGTGGCCGCCGTACCCGCTGGCCACCTTCAAACGCCTCGACCTGCGCAGGGATGTCCTTCCAGTACAGGATTCGATATTGGGCCATCAGTCGCTTACGCGGGACTCGCGCCGCGCCCGGCGGCGCGCATTTGCTCGACGAACTTCGTGGCGATCGTGACGCCATCTTGCGCCGTTTCCCCATACCCGTCGGCCTGAATTTTGCGGCAAAAGGCCTCGGTCACGGGCCCGCCGCCGATCAGTATCGTGTGGTGCTCGCGGATCCCCCTGGCGTCAAAGAACTCGACCACTTCGCGCATGGACGGCATGGTCGTCGTCATCAGCGCGGAAAGACCGACGATCTCGGCGCGGGTCTCTTGCACCTTCTCGATGAACTTGCCTGGGTGAACGTTCACCCCGAGGTTGTGGACCTCGAACCCCGCCACCTTGAGGAGCGTCCCAAACAGATCCTTGCCGATTGAATGGACATCGCCCTTCACAGTGCCGATCACGGCGACTCCGCGCCTCTGCCGGCCTTCGCCCGCGGCGAGGATTGCCGGCTCTAAAAGTTTCATGGCTTCGAGGAAGACTTTCGCAGCCATCATCAACTCGGGAAGAAAGATCTCCATCGTCTGGAACTTTTCGCCGATGACGGCCACGCCGCGCGAGAGCCCGTCGTCGATCAACCGCAGCGGCGGGATGCCCCGGTCTAGCCCTTGCCGAACGAGGCTGGTGCCGCCCTCGACGTCATAGGCCAGGACGGCCTGCTTGAGTCCCTCTAGGATCTCTGCGTCGTCCATCTGCGATGCGGGCGTCTTTTTGGCTCCGCGCGCGGTGCCGCGCGCCTCACCGGAGCGGCAGGCCGAGCCCCCGCACGTCCTCCTTCGCTTTGGCGTAAACGGCGTGGTGCTCCGGCGTGGGTTGGAGCGTGCCCAGATCGCAGCAGTCCTGAAAACGATATCCCTCCGGCGGATTGGTCAGGTGCGGCTCGTATCGCGCGAGCAGGGCTCTGACGATCTCGTTTGCATCGCGCCGGGATAGACCGGCAGACGCGTGCGCAACCTCGCAGGCAAACCGCATCTCCACCGGGCTGTAGTTGTCCAACAGAATCCCCTTCGCCGGATGCACCGTCTCGATGTTCGCTCCCGAGACCACGTCCGTAATGATTCTGGCGGCGGTTTCATCGTAGAGCTGCGGCGTCGCCGTGCCGGCGGCCGCGTATCCCAGATCGAAATACGGGAAGGACATGTTCCGGCTGACCGCCTGACACCCCAATGCGACGCTTGTCAGCAGTTCGCGCGCGGTTGAGTTCGACTGGGTGATGTGAAGGGAGTACAGCAGGTGATAGGTCGCGCCGACCAGCAGCGGCCCGGCCATGATGTAGGCCGCGTTGAGGACCGCCGAGCCGATGACGCCGCCCGCGAATCCGCCGTAGATGGCGCCCGCGGCGAATCCCACGTTGCCGCCGAAGGCGAGGATCGCAGCGGTTTTGTTCATCACGTTGTAGTCGAGCTTCATCTCCGAGAGCGAGACAATCAGCCAGCCGTCCGAGGGGCGCAGGCCATACTCGGCGTTGGTGACGGCCAGCACCCCCATCGGCGAGGCCGAGGAGGACAGCAGGTTGATGATGGGCAGCCCGGGCCTGCCGGCACGGCGCATCGAGTCGCGGCCCAGCCTCACCGACTGGATCGCCGCAAAGATCTCCGACGGCGCGCCGGCCTGCACCGGCATCCCGCGGATCTCCGTGAGCGCGGGGATGCTCATGGAGTCCGCCTGGGGGATGCGCGCATAGCCCTCCACGACGGCTGAGGCGATCTCATCCGATGAGACGGGAATGCCGCCTCCAACATGGCACCACGGAAGCTGCGGATCCTCGGGCCGCCGCGGCCGCATGTAGCGCGCTTCCTTGCCTTCGCCCAGCGGGCACTGCTTTGGCGCGAACAGGATCGCCTCGTCGAGTTCCTCGCGCGTGAACGTGATCACTCGGTTGGTGTCGGGGCAGTACGCGCCCGTCTCCACCAGAAAGTCTTTTGCCGCCAGGAAGATGCGGTCCGCGAGGTCATCATCCCACGGGATGACAATGTCCTTGGGCGGCGCCACGAGTTTATGCTTTGCGATCGCCTTTCGAATGTTAGGAACGAAGCGGGCCATATCGTAGTCGTCGGGCGCCACAATTGGGCCGGTGGCCGCGCGCCGGCAGATCTCGAGGAAGCTCACCACGGCAGGCGCTCGCCCTAGTGGTGCCGCGCGCCGCGGGCGAGCCCTGCGATGCGCCGGATGTGCTCAGGCGTGCTGCCGCAGCAGGCCCCGACGATGTTGCTGCCAGCGTCGATGATTGCGGGATAGCCGGCGGCCATCTCTTCGGGGCTCAGGTCGTACACGGTTACGTCATCGACAATCTTGGGCATGCCGGCGTTGGGATAGGCCGCCAGAAGCCCCGGACCCGCACCGCGCATCTCCTGAATAATGACGGCTGCCCGCGCCGGTCCGCCTTCACCGCAGTTGCAGCCGGCGATGTCCGCCCCGGCATCGAAGAGCAACCGGGCGACCTCGGCGGGTCTTAACCCCCACAGCGTGCGATCCATCTGTTTCTGCTTGTTGTACAGAAAGAACATCGTTGCCATCACCGGGAGGCCGGTGGCCTCCTTCACGGCTCGGATAGCCGTCGTGGCTTCGTCGGGACCCATCATGGTCTCCACGGCGAAGAAGTCCACGCCGCCTTCGGCCAACGCCACGGCTTGCTCGGTAAAGTTGGCGCGCATCTCATCGAGCGAGACATCCCCCATCGCGGCGAGCGTGTCGGGTAAATGGCCGGTGGGGCCAATGGACCCCGCGACGTACTGGCCCGGCCCGCACGCCGCGCGGGCCAGACGCGCGCCCAGGTAGTTCAGCTCGCGCACGCGATCTTGAAGGTCGTAGGGCACGAGCTTGAGGCGCGTGCCGCCGAACGTATTCGTCTCGATAATCTGTGCGCCCGCGTCCAGATAGGCTCGGTGAATGCCCCTCACGACCTCGGCGTGGGTGTCATTCCAAAGCTCCGGGCACGCGCCGTTGACCAACCCCGCGTCGAACAGCATCGTCCCCATGGCCCCGTCTAAGACGAGGACTTCCGAACGCAGCCGCCCGAGCAGTTCCTTGCCCCTAGGCTCCATGCGACACGCTCCTCACGTTGAATGGAGGCTCACCGACCCCGGCCCGCGTGCCAGATCATCGAAACGCCAGAGCTTCAAGAAAGACCTCCTGAAACCCCGGATGCGTCGCCAGGGATACGTGGCGGATGTGCCCGGCGAGATCGTCGGCCTTTCGGCGCTCCGTCTCGGAGACCAGGGCCATCTGCGCGCCGAGCCCGGCGGCATTGCCCACGTAACTCACACGGTCGGCAGGGAGTGGCGGGATCAAGCCAATGCGGATCGCGCTGCGCACGTTGAGGTAGTTCCCAAACCCGCCGGCGAGCATGAGCTCCGCGAGGCGGTCGTCTGACGTGGCGGTCAGCCGCTGGAGCATCGCGATGCCGCTTCGGATCGCGCCTTTGGCGAGCTGGACATGGCGGATGTCCGCCTGCGTGAGGACGATATCCTGCCCTGAGGCCGACTCGACCGCCCATGCCAGCACAAAGGCCGGCAGGTTGTTGTCGAGCGTGATCACTCTCCGGCGCAGGTCATCCGGCACCGACGTCGGGGGCGTGGGAGAGAGCCGCCCCGAGGGGTCGAGGAGACCGGCATCGAGCATCCCGGCGATGCCATCAAGAACGCCCGAGCCACAGATACCCAAGGGCCGTTCCTCGCCGATGACGTGATAGTGGACAGTCTGGTCAATGCGGATCTGGTCGATTGCGCCGCGGGCTCCCCGCATCCCGCACTGCAACTGGGCACCTTCCAGCGCCGGACCAGCGGGGGCCGAACACGCGATCAGACCCTCACCCGATTGCAAGACCATCTCGCCGTTGGTACCAATGTCCACCGCGATCCGGCGCTCCCGGCTCTCGTAGAGCCGCGTCGAGAGCACCATCGCCACGGCATCGGCGCCCACGAAGCCCGCGACCAGGGGCAGGAGAAAGACCGGCGTAGACGGGTTCAGGCGAAGCCCTACGTCGCTCGCGGAGACCTTGAGACTCCGGCGGACGGTCGGCGCATAAGGGGCCTGGCCGACATAGGTGGGGTCGATGCCGAGAAACAGATGATGCATCGCGGTGTTCCCTACCACGACAACTTTGTAGATCTGTTCACGCGGGAGTCCCGCGCGGCCGCAGGCCTCCTCGGTCAGTCCGTTGAGCAGCTGGATGACGCGCGTATGAAGCTGCCGGACATTGGCCGGTTTCTCTTGCGCGAAGGCAATGCGTGACATGAGATCGCCGCCGAATACCGCCTGGGTGTTGAGACCCGAGACGGTCGCGGCCACGGTTCCGCCGCGCAGGTCGACAAGGTATGCGACGACCGTGGTGGTGCCGATATCGAAGGCGACGCCGTAGGCGTGCCCGCGGGTATCGCCCGGCTCGACGGCCAACAGGCCGCCGTCGAAGAGCGCGACCGTCAACCCGCGCGATCCTGCGTGCATCAGCGACGGAAGGCGTCGCAGCGCGTCAAGCGTCACGTCGGTAACCTGGAGGACGCCTTCGCGCAGCACCGCTTCCAGATCCGAATCGGGCCGTTCCTCATCGGCGGGTGGGGCGGCGTTGACGAACACCTTCTGGATCCCGGAATCGAGCGTAAATCCGGCGGATGGCCGCAACTCCTGAGTGTCCGCCAGGATCTGAAACCCGGACTCCTCGAGGATCGGCGCTAACAGGATCGAGAGGTCGTCCCGCGCTTCGGTCTGGCAGGCCAGCCGGTACCTTTCTTTGACCTCCTCGTCGCCGAGCTGCACGCGGTCGGCCAGCGTGGCCGGCGGCGCGGTACCGCTTGTGATGCGCACCCTACAACTGCGGCAGCGCCCGCGCGCACCACAGGTGGCGACGATCTCGACGCCGCCCTGCTGGGCCGCCTGTAGCAGGGTCGTGCCGGGTGGCACGGGCACGGCACGATGACCCGGCCCAAAGGTGATGGTGACGTGCTCGGTCGTGGAAGGAGCCGCCTGCCTTGCCGCAGAGGCGGGCGCGTCGCTCACGGAAGGCGCGCGGTGCTCATGCCGGCTGAGGGGCTCGTCTGGGGACGAATCCGTACAGCCCGGAGACTGATTTTCGCGGAAGCATGACCTGGGCGTCTGTAAGGTTGACGGCGATGGCAGTGCCGTTAAACGCGGAGAAGAGGACTTGCTGCTGCTCCAGTCCCCAGTCGGCGAAGCCTGGGGCAAGACGCCCGGTCAGGCGGAACCCTTGGGCCTTCGCGTCTTCAGCCAGTCGCGCTCGCGACTGCTTCACCAGGGCGTCCACGGCCGCCCAACCCGCGGTATCAAGCAGGAGGCCTTCGACGAAGTTCTCCTCTCCGACCAGCTCATGAGCCCGGCGCTCCAGGTGCGGGCCAATGGTCAACACCACGATGGCCGCTTCCGCTGCCTCCGCAAGCGCGCGCGCGAGGACACGGCTCTGAAACTGCATGCGGTCGCCGAGCACGACGGCGCCTTCCGGAGCGACGCGCGACACGGCCCCTCGCCACGTCCAGCCCTGGGGTTCCACGAGCGTCTCCGCCATCGCGGCCATTCGCCGAGCGACCTCCCTGACGGTGGGGGGTACGGCTTCGAGCCGCCGGTACTTCTGCAGCCGGAGAATGAGATCCGGCTCAATGTGCACGGGCCCAAAGTCGAACCGCTCCACCATGGCCACGCTTCACGCCCCGGCCGACACTTGCGGCTTGACACGACCTCGCCCGGGGCCTTCAATTGGTATAGACCATTATGTCATTAGTCGACCACCTGCGCAACGCGCGCCGCGCGCCAGGTCGCGCAGCGAATTCCGGAGTCGCGGCCCGGCGGCTCGTCGCCGGCGTGCCCCTCTATCTGCAAATTGCGGAGAGCCTGACCAGCCAGATCGAGTCCGGGGAACTCAAGCCCGGTCAGCGTCTGCCCCCAGAGCGCGCCCTGAGCGAGACCCTGGGCGTCACGCGCATGACCCTGCGTCAGGCGTTGAGTCGGTTGGAGACCGCGGGGCACGTGAGCCGTCGCCAGGGTTCCGGCACGTTCGTGTCGGGGCCAAAGATTGCGCGAGAGGCCGGGCGGTTGGTGCCGTTCACGCGGGCGATGACGCGGCGCGGCTACAAACCGGGCGCGAAGGTTGTGGTCCTCGAAAAGCAACCCGCGGGCATCATCATCGCACGGCACCTCCGCATACCCGTGTCATCGGCGGTGTACCTGGTCCGCCGCGTGCGGCTCATCAACCGCGAGCCCGTCATGCTCGAGACCTTCTGGATGCCGGTGAAGCGGTTTCCGCGCTTCGACCGGTACGACATTACCCGCCACTCCGTCTACGAGATCATGGAGAAGGAATACGGGGTGAGGGTCAGCCGGGCGCGCCAGAGCCTCGCGCCAACGATCGCGTCAGAGTATGAAGCCGAACTCCTCCACATCGCGACCGGTGCACCGCTCATGCTCGAAGAACGCTTATCGTTCGACGCGCGCGGCCGTCCGATCGAGTACGGCAAGGATCTCTACCGCGGCGACCGGTTCCGCTTTGTCACGGACCGCGCACCCGTCGAGTGGTAGAGCGGAGCGCTAACGATGCGAGCTGAGGCGCAGGCGGTCATCATAGGCGGCGGCGTCTACGGATGCAGCATCGCCTACCACCTCACCCGCCTAGGCTGGCGGGACATCGTCCTGCTGGAAAAAGGTCAGCTCACCGGTGGTGCCACGTTCCATGCCGCCGGGCTGGTCGGACAACTTCGCGAATCCGTCAGCCTGACCCGGATGATCATGTACAGCGTGTCGCTCTACCAGCGGCTACTCGAGGAAACCGAACAAGACCCCGGATGGCGCGGGACCGGCAGCCTGCGGCTCGCGTCCACGTCCGACCGGTGGGTGGAGCTCAAGCGTCACGCCGCCACCGCGAAGACGTTTGGCCTTCCGATGGAGCTGTTGGGTCCGCGCGAGACCGTGGACCTCTTTCCGGTGCTCAGCGACCGCGGCCTGATCGGCGCCGCGTATCTTCCGACCGACGGAAGCGCCGATCCCAACGGCGTCACCTACGCGCTCGCGCGTGGCGCACGCACTAGAGGTGCGGAGATTCGCACCGAGACCGAGGTCACCGACATTGTCGTGCGGGACGGCCGGGTCGCCGCGGTGGAGACCACTCACGGGGCCATCCGTACGCCCGTGGTCGTGAATGCCGGCGGGATCTGGGCGCGGCAGATCGGAGCGATGGCCGGAGTAACCGTGCCGATCTTTCCGATCGAGCACCAGTACTTGGTCACGGCACCGATCGAGGGCATGCATCCGAGGATGCCCGCCGTGCGCGATCCGGACCTCCTCATTTATTTCCGGGAGGAGATCCGCGGGCTCTGCGTGGGCGGGTACGAACGTCACCCGATCCCCTGGGCGCTGGAGGGTATCCCGCAGGATTTCAATCATCGGCTGCTGATGTCCAACTGGGAACAGTTCGAGCCGCTCGCGCGGGCCACGGCGGAGCGCGTCCCGGCGTTCGATGGGGCAGAGGTGCACAGGATCATCAACGGTCCCGACGGGTTCACCGCCGACGGTGCGCCGATTCTCGGCGAGGCGCCAGGGGTGCGCGGGTTCTTCGTCGCCTGCGCCGGCTCAGGCATCGCCATGGGTGGTGGGGTCGGCAAGGTCATGGCGGAGTGGATCGTCGAGGGGCAGCCGAGCCTGGACCTCTGGCGAATGGACATCCGGCGGTTCCAGTCACACTACACCGACGTGACCTTTGCGCGCGGCCGCGCTCTCGAGGTCTATTCAAAGAACTACGTCCTGAAGTATCCCTTTGAGGAGTGGGAGTTCGGGCGCAATGTGAAGCTGAGTCCTCCGTACCCGCGGCTGCAGGCACTGGGGGCGGTTTTCGGTGAGAAGGGCGGCTGGGAACGCCCGAACTGGTTTGCCGCCAACGAGCCGGCGGCCGCCGCCGCGGGGCACAACCCGGGCGGTCTCCGTCCGGTCGCCAGCGCCCTGAACAAACCCGCGGGATCTCGGCCCGCCTACGAACCCGCGGGATGGGCCGGGCACAACTGGTCCCCGGCTATTGCGGAAGAACATCGGGCGACGCGTGAGGCCGCGGGACTCTTCGACTTCACGTCGTTCAGCAAATTTGTCATCGACGGCCCAGGCGCGCTGCGCGCACTGCAGTGGCTGACCGATAACCAGATGGACAGGCCGGTTGGCACCGTGACCTACACCCAGATGCTGAACGCGCGCGGGGGCATCGAGGCCGACCTGACGATCACGCGGTTGGAGCTGGACCGCTTCTGGATCGTCACCGGCAGCGCCTTCGGCGTCCACGACCTCGACTGGATCCGCCGGCATCTCCCAGAAGACGGATCGGTGAGCGTGCGTGACGTCAGCGGTGAATGGTCATGCGTCGGCCTCTGGGGGCCTCGTGCGCGCGACATCCTGAATACCGTCTGCCGCGACGACCTCTCAAACGGGGCGTTCCCGTATATGCATGCCTGTCGGATCACGGTTGGCGGCGTGCATGTGAATGCGCAGCGCGTGACTTACGTGGGCGAGCTCGGCTGGGAGCTGTACGTGCCATTGGCCCAGGGCGCCAAGGTCTGGGATGTGCTGTGGGACGCGGGCCAGCCCTTCGGCGTCAGGGCGGTGGGATACCGCGCCGTCGACTCGCTTCGGCTGGAGAAGGGCTATCGCTACTGGAGCGCGGACATCACGCCCGAGTACACGCCCTACGAGTCGGGGCAGGCATTCTGCGTGAAGCTCGACAAAGGCGACTTTCAAGGACGTGAGGCGCTGCTGCGCCAAAAATCCGCAGGCCTTCGGCAGAGGCTCTGCTGTCTGGTATTCGCCGATCGCGAAAAGATCACACTCGGCAATGAGCCGGTACGCGCGGGCGATCGCGTAGTCAGCCGGGTCACCAGCGGTGGCTATGGTTATACCGTCGGCGAGAGCATCGCCTACGCGTACCTGCCGATTGACCTGACCGCACCGGGCACCGAGGTGACCGTCGACGTGGACGGCGAGCCCGCGGCTGCAACCGTCCAGCGCGAGCCGCGCTACGATGCCGGCAACAACCGCATCAGAGCTTGAAGGAGCGCAGCCGGAGGCCAACGATCATCACCGAACTGCTGGAAGCCGTCATTGACCAAGCCGCGTACCCGCTCACCTGACCAAGCTCGAAGGAGATGCTGCCTTTCTCTATGCCGTCCTGGACGGCGAGGAGGCGGCCGTCGCGAAGGACATCCTGCGTCAGGTGACTCGCTTCTTCGAGGCCTTCGAGGATAGGGAGGTGGCGTTGATCGCGTGTGACGCCTGCGTGTGCGATGCCTGCAGCCAGATCGGGCAGCTCAAACTCAAAGCCTTCCTTCATGTCGGCCAGGCGGCCTTCAAGAAGATTCGGCAGTTCGAGGAACTGGCCGGGGAGGATGTCATTCTGGTCCACCGGTTGCTCAAGAACTCCATCCCGGTCAAGGAATACCTCTTGGTGACCGAGCCATTTTACGCGCTGAGCGGAGGACTTCCCGACCGCGCATCCGAGATGCGTACCGAAACCGCCGAGGGCATCGGCGATGTCGCGGTCAGGGTCTACTATCCGCCTCCGGCGGAGCCTTTGCCGGCGCGGCCTGCTCCTGGCCCGCCCCTTCCCGGCACAGACTATGGCACGCTCTCAGGGCGGTTCAACCGCTATGCGGTCCGCCGCATCCTGCGCCGGCAGCCGCCTCGCGCGTTCTCACACCTTCCAAACCCAACACTCACGCCGTTCCAGCTTTGGAGCTACTTTGTGATGGGGATCGGGGGAAACATGGTGGCGACTTTCCGGCACCGGCTAACAGGGAAGAGTTAGGGAAAGGAATTTCTGCACGAAACCTTATCTCAATCGGGAGGCGACCGCGTGAAGGCAGAGGCTCCGGCCGTCATCATCGGCGGCGGCATCGTCGGGTGCAGCGTGGCGTATCACCTGGCCGACATGGGATGGAAAGATGTCGTCGTGGTAGAGAAGGGCGACCTGACCGGCGGTTCCACGTGGCACGCCGCCGGGCTCGTCGGGCAGCTGCGGGGCTCGCAGAGCCTGACCCGCGTGATGATGGCCAGCGCCGCACTCTACGCGCGCCTCGCCGAAGAAACCGGTCAGGAAACCGAGTGGCGCCAAGTCGGAAGCCTGCGCCTGGCCTCGATGCCGTTGCGCATGGAAGAGAACCTGCGTCAGGCCGCGCTGGCCCGGACGTTCGGACTCCCGGTGGACGTGCTCACCCCGCGCGAGGCGATCGACCTCTTTCCCTTGATGAGCGATCGGGATCTCGTCGGCGCCGTGTACATGCCCACCGACGGTCGCGTTGACGCCAGCGGCGTGACATTCGCACTCGCGCGAGGCGCGCGCGCGCGCGGTGTGACGTTCCACACCGGAACGCTCGTAACGGGAATTACGGTGGAAGGCGGCCGTGTGATGGCGGTACTCACCGACCGCGGTGTGATCCGCGCACCCGTGGTGGTTAACGCCGCGGGGATGTGGGCGGATCGGGTCGCCCGGATGGTCGGGGTCACGCTACCGTTGGTGACCATGCAGCACCAGTACCTCACGACCGAGCCGGTGGAAGGCGTGCGCAGGGATTTTCCAATCCTGCGCGATCCGGATCTCCGCGTGTACGTCCGAGAGGAAGTGCAGGGGTTGCTGGTGGGCGGCTTCGAGGCCTTCCCGGAAACATGGGCCGTCGACGGCGTGCCGCTGGATTTTCAGCACCGCCTGCTGCCGGCGAACTGGCCTATCTTCGAACCCATCGTGCGCGCCGCGGCGGTGCGGGTCCCGGCGTTTGAGCATGCCAAGGTCAAGCAGACGATCAATGGGCCGGAGGCGTTCACGCCTGACGGCGAGTTCATGATCGGCGAGGTTCCGGGGGTGCGCGGATTCTTCGTTGCCGCCGGATTCTGCGCCTATGGTATCGCGGCCGGTGGCGGCGTGGGCCGGGTGCTGGCGGAGTGGATCGTGGACGGTCAACCGAGCCTCGACCTATGGCGCATGGACGTGCGCCGGTTTGGGCCCCAATACGTCCACGCGGAGCATACACGGGCCAGGACGACCGAGGCGTACGCTAGACGGTACGGCGCGGTCAGCCTTCCGTTTGAGGAATGGGACACGGCCCGCCGGTTTCGCCTGAGCCCGCTTCATGCTCGCCTCGAGGCGCTGGGCGCCGTGCTCGGCGAGAAGGGTGGTTGGGAGCGGCCCAACTGGTTCGCACGCAACGAAGGCCCGAGAGACGCCTCGTCCAATGGGTGGGTTCCCATTGGCTGGGCGCGCCACAACTGGTCTTCCGCCATCGCGGTTGAGCACAAGGCGACACGAGAGGCGGTTGGCCTGTTCGACTTCACGTCCTTTAGCAAGATCGAGGTCGAGGGACGCGGCGCGCTGCGGCTCGTGCAGTGGCTTACCGACAATGAGATGGAGAGACCCGTGGGCAGCGTGACCTACACGCAGCTGCTGAACGCCCGCGGCGGCATCGAGGCGGACGTCACCGTGACGCGCCTGGCGCCCGAGCGGTTCTTCATTATAACGGGCAGTGCCTTCGGGACACACGATCTGGATTGGATCTGGCGGCACGCCCCGGCGGACGGCTCGGTGACGGTGCGCCCCGTCACCACTGACCTGGCGTGTATCGGGCTGTGGGGACCAAAGGCCCGTGACGTGCTCGCTCAGGCCACGAGCGATGACGTGTCGAACGAGGGTTTCCCGTACATGACGTGCCGCGAGATCGAGGTCG
>Ga0187893_10007478_pt1 | contig 17859 bp, 6 predicted proteins | sample MA1701074metaG_FD_139574 | JGI IMG/M metagenome (GOLD analysis project Ga0187893, IMG submission 139574) | White microbial mat communities from a basaltic lava cave in the Kipuka Kanohina Cave System on the Island of Hawaii, USA - MA170107-4 metaG ... | reverse complement strand
GTTGTAAAAAAGGGTTGAAAGATTTTGTCAATGATACTTGCTGAAATACCATGTCCATTATCTTTTACACTTATCAAAACTTTATTGTCAATTTTCTTTGTACTCACCCAAACAGTAGGTGTCCTGGCAAAAGCAGGTTCCAAAAGCCCTCCATTGGAGGGTTGGAAGGCTGCATAAAAAGCATTATTGATCAAATTCAAAATCACTCGTCCAATATCCTGCGGGACTACATTTATTTTGGGAAGTGACGCATCGAAATCAGTTTCAATCCCGATAGTTATCGGGATTGCATTGAATGTTTTGTCTTTTGCACGAAGGCCATGGTAGGCTAATCTTAAATATTCATCACACAAAGCATTGATATCAGTAAGTTCTTTTTGTCCGCTGCTGGTACGGCTATGCTGCAGCATGCCTTTTACAATTCCGTCGGCTCTTTTACCATGATGATTTATTTTGTCAAGATTTTGCTTTACATCTTCTGCAATAGCTATAGCGTCTTCAATATTTCCCTTTGTCAGTTCTTCTTTCATTTCTTCCAGTAACTCGTTACTTACATCAGAAAAGTTATTAACGAAGTTTAACGGGTTTTGTATTTCATGTGCAATACCAGCGGTGAGTTCACCAAGACTAGCCATTTTCTCTGAATGAATTAATTGCTGTTGGGTTGTTTTAAGTTCCTGATAAGCTTTTTCAATTTCTTTGGCCTGTTCCAGTTCTTTCTTTTGTGCTTTTTCCCTTTCTGCACGAATGACCCGTTGTTTCTGGTAGCGATGGATTGCTAAAATAGCAGCAATTACCAGCAAGCCATAAATGCAATAAGCCCACCAGCTAAGCCACCAGGGCGGGCTGATAATAATGGTAATGGAAGCCCCTTTCTCATTCCACACAGCGTCATTATTAGTGGCTTTTACTTTAAAAACATATTTGCCCGGGCTGATATTGGTGTATGCAACATACCTCCTCGTTCCACTATACACCCAGTCTTTGTCAACTCCTTCCAGTTTATAGGCATATTGATTTTTGACCGGGTTATAATAGCTTAGTGATGAAAATTCAAGTGAAAAATAATTTTCATTGTGCTTCAATATGATTTCTTCTGATTCATTAGCCCCTTTTATCAGTTTATCAAATAATTTAAACTGGGTAATGACAACTGGTGCTAAAACGCTGTTTGTTTTTAATTGCGAAGGGTCAAAAAAATTAAATCCGCCAGGGCCGCCAAAATATAAAATACCATTCCTGCCTTTAAAGCGGGCCGGCCGGCTTCTGTGCCCAGCTCCAAACACATTATTTTGTAAACCATCTGTATGCTCATAGTTAGTAAAAGTTTTTTTGACAGGATCAAATTGTGAAAGGCCGTTACCTGTTCCTAACCAAAGCATATTTTTATTGTCTTCAAGAATTGAATAAACAGAGTTGTCAGGCAATCCATCTTTAATGGTATAGGTCGTAAATTTTTCCGTTGAATAATCAAAACGGCATAATCCTCCTGCAGAAGTTCCAAGCCAGATATTTCCTTTTGAGTCTTCAAAAAAACAATTGACAACATTGGAGCTAATGCTTGCAGTGTCTCGTGGGTTATGTTTGTAATGTGTGATGAGTCCCGTTCTTTTGTCAAGTCTGTCAGTTGCAATACTTCCAAAACCTGTCCAGATATTATCTTTTGAGTCGGCAAAGATTGCTATTGCTGTGTAGTCGCTTATGACCGCGGTGTCGCCCGGCGTGTGGTAGTAATGTTCAAATTTCCCGGTGTTTTGATCAAAACGTTTGATGCCATTACCAGTGCCCAACCAGATATATCCTTCTTTATCCTGTGTGATTGAAAAAATCACTTGGGCATCAAAATCTTTAAAGTTTGCTGCATTGCTGTTATAGTGAGTAAACTCACCGGTTTGTTTGTTCAGCCGGGATAGTGTGCTGCCATTACATACCCAAAGATGGCCACGCCCGTCTTCCAATAATCCGTAAACAAAGTCACTTCGCAGCGTTTTGTTATTACCGCTAATACTTCTGAAATGTGTAAACTGGTTTGTTTTGTTATCCCATCTGTTTAATCCGCCTCCATAAGTACCAATCCAGACATGACCTGATGAATCCTCTAATATTGAGATAACGTTATTATTGCTTAAAGAATTTTTATCAGCAACATTATTAGCGATAAGCCCGAATGGTTTTTGATTAAGATTTGCCTTACTTAATTTACCAAGCCGGGTGCCTGCCCATAAAATACCTGCTCTGTCAACAGTTACTGAAGTAATATAGTTGGAGCGTATGCTGTAAGGATTGCCTGGCGAATAAGAATAACGGGTAAAAGAATGGCGGTCTCTGTTCAATTTATTCAGTCCATTATCTGAAGCAATCCATAAATTACCATCTTTGTCTTCAGTAATATTACCTCCAAACCATGTCATGATATTATTACTGCTGATGGAATTAATATCTCCGGGATCATTTTTGTATCGTTTAAATAGATGGGTCTTTTTGTCAAAACTGTTAAGGCCGTTAGCAGTTGCTATCCATAATAAACCTGACTGATCTTCAAAAACAGAAGTGACAGAATCGTTACTCAGGCTGGTTTCATCAGCAGGATTGTACCTGTAATTTTTCAGGTTAACCTTATCCTGTTTGCCGTCTTTTGCAGGCGAAAGAATTATTTCATGTAAACCGTTTAGGTTTCCCATCCATAAAGCACCAGATCCGTCTTTATAAATTGTGCCGATTGTGCCATGAAGGGTTTGCTTGTCGCCAGGCTGTTTGGGAAAAAAGTTTTCTGGCAGGAATTTTCCTGTTTGTCTATCGAAACGACATAGACCTCCGGATGTGCTTCCTACCCAAATCATCCCTGTATTGTCTTCGTTTATTGCACAAATGTTCGGATCAGAAAACGCCGCCTTTGAATCAGGCTTATAACGGGTAAATTTTTCTGTATGCCTGTCAAATTTGCAAAGACCTTCATAAGTACCTACCCATATAAAATCCTGGCTGTCCTCCCAGATTGTATAAATCAAATTTTGCGAGAGTGAATTAGGATCAGTCGGATCAAAACGATATTTGGTAAACGTATAGCCATCATATTTGTTTAAGCCATCCATGGTGCCAATCCAAATATATCCTTTGCTGTCCTGCAATATGGCTGTTGTTTCTGCATTTGAAAGCCCTTCTTCTGTACCAATATGCTCAAATCGCAAGTTTTGCTGTGCATTTGATAATGCAGGCAGCAGAAAGAGTAAAATTATTTTTACATAAACTTTCATTCTGTTAGGTAATTGGTAATTGTACTATAAATTCACTTCCTTCATTTTCCTTTGTGTCGATTTTTATCTCACCACCATGTGCTTTTACAATATCATAACTCAACGATAAACCTAACCCGGTTCCTTGTCCCGCTGGTTTGGTGGTAAAGAAGGGTTGGAATATTTTATCCAGTATTTTTTGCGGAACGCCATTACCATTATCCCTGACTCTGATCTCAACTTCCCCATTTAATTTTCTTGTGCTTACTGAAACGATAGGCTCATAATTATCACCGGTCTGATTTTTCTTTTCCATTACCGCATAAAATCCGTTGTTTATTAAGTTGAGAATAACCCGGCCTATGTCCTGCGGTATGATATTTATTTTTCCAACACTATTATCAAAATCAGTTTCAAACTTTGCATTGAAAGATTTATCCTTTGCTCTCAAACCATGATAAGCTAATCTTAAATATTCATCACACAAAGCATTGATGTCAGTGGGTTCTTTTTTACCGCTGCTGGTGCGTGAATGCTGCAGCATTCCTTTTACAATACCATCCGCTCTTTTACCATGATGGTTTATCTTTTCTAAGTTTTGTTTTACATCTTCAGCAATAGCTATAGCATCTTCAATATTTCCTTTTGCCAGTTCTTCTTTCATTTCATTCAACAGTTCATTGCTTACGTCCGAGAAGTTGTTGACGAAGTTCAACGGGTTTTGAATTTCATGGGCAATTCCTGCTGTGAGTTCTCCAAGTGAAGCCATTTTTTCTGATTGGATAAGTTGTGCCTGGGTTGCTTTTAATTCGGAATAGGCTTTTTCGATTGTTGCTTTGGACTTTTGCTTATGACGGTTACTTCGCACAAGGATAATGGCTAATATCAATAGAAATCCAAGAAAGGCTGACAAAACGTATATCCTGATTTTATTTTGGTAAGCTATTTTTTCAGTTTGGGCTTGTTGTTGGCTAAGTTGTTCATTAAACCTCAAGCTAAGAGACTGTGTGATATTTTGCAGGTTAAACATGCTATCTTTTGCAGCCATCGCAAGTTTGTGATAATGGAGTGCCAGTGAAGCATCCTTTTTTTCATATAACCTGGATAATATCAATCCTGTTTCGTAAACCCATTTTTTAAATGAGGCATTCTGAGCAATCATAAATCCCTTTTCAGCATAGTAAATGCCGGAATCAATTTTGTTTTCCTTTTCATGCAATCTTGCTAAACCAATATAAGCATAAGCCAGGTCTTTGAAATTGTTGTCTGTAAATAGTAGTGGTATACTTTTCCTGTAATGTTCCGATGCCAACAGATCATTACCAAGTGCAGCATAAGTGTGGCCTGTTATAACCTGGGTGTAACCGCCGTCCACATCCCCTCTCAAAAGATAAAAAAGGGCCGAATCAGGTTTATTCATTGCCTGGTAAATTGAACCCATTATTGTATTCCATACCCTGGCTCCCCAAATTTTTTGAACAGCCATGCCTTTTAAACAATATTTTATTGCTTCCTGGAAATTTCCTTCATCCCTGTATCCTGATGTAAGCCATGCAAGCGACCAAACCAACGAAAGTGTGTCTTTTGTACTTTCAGCAGATTTAAAACATTGCAAAAAGATTTCGTTTGCTCTTGTATAATCTCCAATTATCCACCACACTGATCCAATAGATGCCTGACACAATATTTCGCCTTGAGGATAATTGATCTCCCTTGCTATTGTCTTCCCTTGTTGTGCCAATAACATTGCTGAATCCGGTTTTGAAAACAGTATGTTGTAGCTTAACTCTTTTAAAGCGATAACCCTCTCTGGTCCGGTTATACCAGGCTGTAATAATACTTGCCTGAAACTATCTGCAACACGGGGAGAAATCAGCTGTGAGAAACTATCCACAACCGAAGGCTGAGAAATTACAGACTTACCAATTATGAGGCAAAACAATATAGTTGCGTAGCATCGCATATTTCGTTAAATCAATTGTAATTGTATTATAAACTCAGCTCCTGTGCCTTCATTTGTCTCCGCTTTTATTTCACCACCATGCGCCTTAATAATATCATAAGCCAGAGATAAACCCAGCCCTGTTCCCTGGCCCGTAGGTTTAGTAGTAAAGAACGGCTGAAATATTTTGTCTATAATTTCCTTTGGAATTCCAGGGCCGTTGTCCCGGACTGAAATCAATACCTTATCGTTTTCTTTTTTGGTACTCACCCAAACAGTCGGTACGGCCCCCCTGCCTCGCAAAGAGTGATTCTGGGAGGCCGCATAAAAAGCATTGTTGATCAAATTCAAAATCACTCGTCCAATATCCTGCGGCATCACATTTATTTTTCCAATACTGTGATCAAAGTTTGTTTCAAACTTTGCATTAAAAGTTTTGTCTTTTGCTCTTAGTCCATGATAAGCCAATCTCAAATATTCATCTGCCAACACATTCAGGTCAGTTGGTTCTTTTTGTCCGCTGCTTGTTCTTGAATGTTGCAGCATTCCTTTTACAATGGCATCGGCTCTTTTTCCATGATGGTTTATCTTTTGCTGATTTTCTATAACATCATCTGCAATTCCCCTGACCTCATCCAGATTACCTTTATCAATTTCTTCTTTCAGTTCCATCAGCAATTCAGAATTCACTTCCGAAAAATTGTTGACGAAGTTTAGCGGGTTTTGTATTTCGTGAGCAATACCTACAGTGAGTTCTCCAAGTGAAGCCATTTTTTCTGATTGGATCAATTGTTGTTGCGTTGCCTTCAACTCATCATAGGCCTTTTCAATTTTTAATTTTGCTTTATGTTTTTGCCGGTTATTTCTATAAAAAATGATAGCAAGCAATAACAATACTGAAATACCTCCAAGGAAAAAATATGTTCTGACTTTATTCTGATAAACTACTTTTTCTTTCTCTACATTTTGCAAACGAAGCTGTTCACTGAAAACCAGGTTTTGAAACTCTGTTAATTTTTTACCCGATATTTTGTTTAAGCTGTCTTTAGCGATCAGCGTAAGCCCCTGGTATTTGAAAGTGCTGTCAGGTTGATCATTCAGCTTATAACTTAAATACATATTTTCATATCCTATCCCAATATTGGTTTCTATACCCGAAACCGATCCCAATGATTCTATTGTTTGCAAATTTTTTATGGAATAATACAATGCGGAATCTTTATTGGCGTGAGCCTGGTGATATTTTGTGAGACGTAAATAAATTCTGCTTAAACTACTTCGGTTATTTTGTTCTGTTGCGGCCTGCATTCCGGCATAATAATATTGCAAGGACATTGATCGATCACCCAGTGCCTGGTAAATATCACCCATAAGAAGATCTATATTACCAATGTATTTTTTGTAACTGGATTGAAATGCAGTTTGCTCAGCCAACTTTTCATAAATAAGTGCAGTATCGGGTTTATTGGCTGTAAGGTAACTTTGACCAAGATTCATATCAGCAAGCATGTAGCGTGGAGGATATCCTATCTCTCTGCCAATTTTTCCGGCCGCTTTAAAATGAATGATCTGCTGTTCCAGGTTTTCAGTTCTAAGCATCAGGATTGCAAATATGTGATGAGCATAAGATAATACTAAAAGCCTGCTATTGCCGGTAAACCCCAGAGATGTCAGATCCCAGTCTGTTTTTTCGTTTTGCTTATCTTCTGCTATTACAAAAGCTTTTAGTAAACATTGCAGTGCATCTGCAAATCTGCCTAACCCGGTCAATTGATATCCTTTTTGAATTAAACCAAGAGCTTCGGCAAGTTTGTGATGGTTGTCTTGTGCTATTAATACCTGTTGTTCTGCATAGTAAAGAGCGGAATCACGATTTAATTCTTCATAATAGTTATAAACATCTCTTGCCGCTTTAAATCGCAAAGGCCCATCTGATGAATTTCTAAAAATATTTTTTAAACTATCAGGTAATTTTTGTTGTGCATTCACAAAAAATGGAAACAGAATAAACAGTAATTGTTTCAGGCAGTATTTCATTATGATGACTGATTTGACAATTGAATAATAAACTCACTCCCTTCACCCTCTTTTGTCTCGACTTTCAATTCACCGCCATGTCCTTTTGTTATTATATCATAAGCCAAACTCAATCCTAATCCTGTTCCTTGTCCTGTCGGCTTTGTAGTAAAGAAAGGTTGAAATATTTTATCTAATATCTTTTGTGGAATACCATTACCATTGTCCTGTACTTTTATTTCGACACGGCCATTTTCTTTTCGGGTAGTAACTGTAACGGTTGGTTCGAAGCCATTATCAGCATGTCTTTTCTTTTCGGTTACAGTATAGAATGCATTGTTGATGAGATTAAGTATAACACGACCAATATCCTGAGGTATGATATTTATTTTACCAATACTATTATCAAACTCAGTTTCAAATTTTGCATTGAACGATTTGTCTTTTGCACGAAGACCATGATAAGCCAATCTTAAGTATTCATCAGCTAAAACATTTATATCCGTCATTTCTTTTTGTCCGCTGCTTGTACGGCTGTGGTGTAACATGCCTTTTACAATTCCGTCGGCTCTTTTACCATGATGATTTATTTTGTCAAGATTTTGTTTTACATCTTCTGCAATAGCTATAGCATCTTCAATATTGCCCTTTGCCATTTCGTCTTTCATTTCATCAAGCAGTTCATTGCTTACTTCAGAAAAGTTATTTACAAAGTTTAAGGGGTTTTGTATTTCATGAGCAATGCCTGCAGTGAGTTCTCCGAGAGAAGCCATCTTTTCAGATTGCACCAGTTGCTGCTGTGCCTGTTTCAGATCTGTTAGTGTTCTTTCTATTTGCTGCTTGGCTGCTTCCAGTTTATTAAAATCTTCATATCGTGCATAAGCAGTAGAGAAAGTATCTGCAACATGCTGTATCAATTCTATTTGCTCTTCATTCAATTGCTCAGTATTACCAACATACAGCATGCCCTGCAGGAAAGGAAGGACATGCAGATAAATTCCGCCACGGGGTACGGTCTGCAGATAATGCTCAGTTGAGGCAATAGCTCCCTGCTTCACTAATATATTGGCCAATTCGGTAAAAGCTGATTCATCCCAATGATCAATGTATTTTCTTTTATTAAGCCAATGGCTTAATATCTGTGAAATATTAGCCGGTGTATCATACGGCAAATGAAAAGCGCCAATGGCTTTGCCATCGGGTGTTGAAAGAAATGTATGGATGAGACGCTGACCGTCATCCATGATGAATACGCCACAGCGTACAAATGGAATTCCCAATACAGTAAGTTCATTCCATATCAGTGGCGTAATCCTGTTTAGATCGTTGATAGTACGCATAGATGCAATGTCAGCACGGATACGGTCAAGAGCAGCTTGTTTCACCGCTTCCTTTGCACTAGCTTCGGCTTGTTGTAAATCCAGGTAGCGACGGAAGGTTAAAGAAAAGACATTCGTAAACCTGCGGAGGATTTTTCGTTTCTCCTCATCGTGAGGCAAAAGTGAAAACGTAAATACAGCTCCCTGCTCAAAAAAACTTGCATAGAAATGATGGTCCGGGGGGAAGTCTTCTTCTTTAAGATAAGGAGCAGAATAGGTATCCATATTGATGAGTGCCCTATAATAGTTTTTCAGGTCCTCGCCTTTCAATTCATAGCTGAAATCTTCTTTCTTTTCATTCCATGCCTTGTACATGCCCTGCCAAGCCGAATGACGGGATAATTGGATACTACCCACTCCTTTCATTTCTTTTCCTTCGGCAGTAGTTGTGGCTGCCCATACATCTGCCGTATCATCATGATGTATAATAGTAATACAGCAGCGCATGGTTTCAACCCCTAATAAAGAAATTTCATGGAATACAGCAGCGGTCGCTACACCTACATCATTACTGGTCTGCATGGCCATTGCATTATAACGCACCCTTTCAAGACCCGCTTCTATCTTTGCTTCTCTTGCACTGGCTTCTGCTTTTTGCAGATCAAGAAATCGTTTATAGGTAAGATCAAACACATTGGCAAATCGTTTCATCACTTTTTTTGCTTCATCAGGAAAATCAGTTTCCCGAAATGCAAATAGTCCCCCTGCATGATAAACAGCAACATAACAATACTGCTTTCTGTGTCCTGTCTCCGAAGAAATAAATTGAGATTCCGGCAATTGAAAACCGACAGTCCTTACGGCTTTATAATAATTGGTCAAATCTTCGCCTTCAAGCAAATAATAAAAATCTTCCTGTCGCTCCCATGCATCAAATGCTCCTTGCAGCAAGGGATGTATATCGAATGATTCATCACCTGAAACCTGCACAGCAGAACCATGGTCAGTTGTTGAAGTGATCCAGGCATTGCCCGTCCTTTTTTCCTTATCCAGTACGCTAAGACCACAACGCAACACGCCGGGATCAAGTTTTTCCAATTCTTCAAAAACAACAGCGACAGCTCCATTCAGATCATCAGCTTTATGCATGGCCATTGCCTTGGCACGAACTCTTTCCAATGCTGCTTCTATCTGCGCTTCTCTTGCCTGTGCTTCGGCTTGTTTTAAATCGTTGAAACGTGTATAGGTGAGATCGAAAACTCTTGCGAACCGGAGCAGTATATCAAAATGTTCTTCCGATAATGATTCAAGAGTAGCCAGTGTCAGGTTACCAAAATTGTTGAAGGACGCCTGGAGATATACTTTGTCCGGTGCTTTCATACCGGCTATTACAAAATCCGGCAAGTGTGAAAGCTCTGTTTCCACAAACAAAAAATCATCCCATTCTTTTTTAACGGCTCCTTCCAAAATATACTGCCATCTTAAATCTTTTTCCTTCCATGCTTTGATATAAGCCAGGTAGGGTGGAAGTTCATGATATTGTACAACTAAACCAATCGGATCTGATGGCGCTTCTGAATTGGCCATCCACCATGTTGAATCATTTGTTTTGGGATCATAGATCATGATGAGGCAGCGGGTAAGTACCAGATCAAGCTTTGTGAGTTCGGCAAATACAGTACCTATCAATTCTTTCAACTCATCCGATTTTTGCATAGCCATGGCTCTTGCTCTCACCCTTTCCAATCCCAATTCAATTTGGGATTCTCTTGCCTGTGTTTCGGCTTTTTGCAGGTCGAGGAAACGTATATATGCCTGTTCGAAAACTCTGCCGAAACGTTTTATGATATTTTTTTCATGATCTGAATATGTTTTTTGAGAATAACTGACAAGCAATGTCGCAGCGTTATCTAATACTGTACCTGTAAATCCCCATCCTTCAAAATTGAAAATTGTTTGTTTAAGATCATCGGAGAAATATTTCCAATCAGTATGTTCAAATAAATATTCATACATGGAATTTTTTTCTTCCAGCGTCCAGGTTTCGTCTATGAATTCTTTTTCGTTGTCTCTTGCATCATATAATGCTTTATGAATAGGATCATTAAAATAAGGAACATAAGTAGATGTAACCGAGAATAAATCCGGATTGGCTGCCCACACGGTGTGACCTTTCGCATCTTTATTAAAAGTCAAAATACAGGCGGAATCCATGGTGACTTCCAGTTCCCGTAATTTTTCAAACACAAGAATAATTACATCTTTAAGCTCATTGCTCTGGTGCATTGCCAATGAGCGGGAGCGAACTTTTTCCAATGCAGCTTCTATTTGCGCTTCTCTTGCCTGGGCTTCTGCTTTTTGAAGATCGAGGAAACGGGTATAAGTCTGCTCAAATACTTTTGCGAAGCGTTTGATGATCTCACCATTCTCTTTTGAGACAGGCTCAAAAAAAGAAACACCTACCGTTCCATACTTATGACAACCTTCATAGAGATAATAAGAAGGAAATTCATTTAGAATACTATCAGGGATCAAAGTAGCATCACCTGTTAATTCCCGCAAAGCTTTATTATACTCAACAGCTTCATCTCCTATGAAAGAATAGCTTAAATATTCAGCTCCATCTTTCCATTGTTGGTGCAATGCAATGATGAGATCATTTTTGTCCAATGGCAATATAACCTTAACGGGATATGCATTCGCTTCAAACAGGGATGTGATCCATACTTCTGAACATTTTAATTCTGGATTGAAAATATTTATCCATGTCCTGATTATAGATATACCTAACTTATTAAGTTGTTCGAAGACCACCGATGCCACTTCAGATAATTCTTTTGATTGATGCATCGCCATGGAGCGACTGCGTATCCTTTCCAATGCAGCTTCTATCTGTGCTTCCCTTGTTTGTGCTTCGGCTTTTTGGAGATCAAGAAAACGGGTATAGGATTGTTCAAAAACTTTTCCAAATCGTCTGATGATGCTATTTTCCTCATCAGAAAATGGTCTGAGATCATAAATGCCGGTTGTAAACCAAATGTTTTTCGTTAGAATGGCAGTACGGGCAAAGCCCTTACTGTTGTATACATATTGCTTTCTTTCCCCTGATACATTTCTTGCAATAGTATTTTCAAAAAAATGATGAAAGAATTTTCTCGCCTCGTCCTGATCATATATATCAGTAAAAAAATCAGTTCCCCTTGCAAAGTGTTCATTAATATGCCTGAAGATTCTATGATCGAGATAAGGGACATGGATAAGCGATGGGTAAGATTGTTGGGGAGTCGAGATCCATATTTCCCAACTTCCATCACCGTTGACTGTACAAAAAGATGCGTTATCAAATTCTAAACCCAGGCCAAGTAATTGGGTAGTTACCGTTTCAATCACATCAAGAAGTTCTTTACTCTGATGCATGCCCATCGTTCTTGCTCTCACTCTTTCCAACGCAGCTTCGATCTTTGCTTCCTTTGCCTGTGCTTCTGCTTTTTGCAGATCGACGAAACGAGTGTACGCCTGTCCGAATGCGTTGGCAAACCTCCTTATGATTGCAGCTTGCTCATCCGTAAAAGGCTTTGTATCATATTTGCAAATAGAAATCCAGGTATCCTTTAACCAAACAGCAGACCAGGTAAATCCCGGCTTGTTATAAAGATAGGTCTTCGATTCGTCGGTGTAATTTTTGTAAGTCGTATTGGAAAATATATGATCAAGAAAACTGTCTTTCTCTTTTTTGTTGAAAACGGCAACATTTAAATCAATTCCTTTTTTAAAATTATCCAGGCTGATCCTGGTTTTTTGAAAGTAAGGATGGTCGATCCAGGGTATAATTACATGTTCAGTTCTTCTTTCTGTTTCACTTACAGGTGCGGTTATCCACAGATCCCAATCTTCGTCGCTAAGTCCATTGCTGAAGTTGACTATCTCAAGATCAAATCCAAGATGGATCAATTGCTCAGCCACCAGGTCGGTGACATTGAGCAAATCGTTATGGTGCTGCATGGCCATTGTTTTTGCCCTTACTCTTTCCAATGCCAGCTCGATCTGCGCTTCTCTTGTTTGCGCCTCTGCGTGTGCCAAATCCAGGTAACGGGTATAGGCTTGCTCAAACACTTTTGCAAAGCGTTTCAGAATGTCCGTTGTTGAGTCGGGCAGTGGTTCTGCACCTACCATATCAACCGAACCATATTTCATGTAAGCATGACCAAGATAGAGCCTGTCCATACCAAACAAGGCATCTTTGTATTCCTTAGGTGAATTTTTAAAATCTGTTTGAGTAAACAAATGATGAAGGAACTGATGATAGTCATCCCCTTCAAGAATAAAGAGACGATAAGGAAAACCGCTTAAAATATCTTCATACTGCTGATTCAGAAAAGGATGATCAAACCATGCCAGAGTATAGCTCTTCGGCAGTTTCGCTTCTCCAACACCTGTTCCCCAATTTGTCCATTCCCGTCTTTCCCGGTCAAGCAGATTGATGTTGCACTCATACAAATCAAGACCAAGTTTTTTCCACTCCCCGAATACAATATGAATGATGTTCATTAATTCATCACTCTTTCGCATTCCTATGGCTGCGGACCGGATACGTTCAAGAGAAGCTTCAATTTGTGCTTCTCTTGTTTGTGCTTCTGCATTCTTCAGATCAAGAAAACGTTTATACGCCAAATCAAAAGTGGCACCCATTTTTGTTAGAATGGGCTCTACCTCAGCGACCGGCTGTTGCAAAAGATCGAGACTTAGTTTTCCATGCGAGAGTGGTACGACAGGATGCCATACATGCTTTATATCATTCGTTTCCAAAAAACGTTGGGCATTATCTGCGAATTCCGGGTTATACTTCCGGGTCCATGCCAGCGTTCGCTTAATACTTTTTTTGTCCTGCTCTACAACGAAATACTTTTCATCAGCATCCCATATTCTTCGTATCCAGTCATTAGGATCAGTTTCATCCAAACGAAATAGAATGTCCATGCTGAAATGAAACCCGTCCTCTAATTCGACCACTGATGTGATATCCCAAAGCCTGATATCGCCTTTCTCCTGCTGAAGGCAAATTGTTGCTGCGCCAACGCCGGGAATATTTAATCCACCCAATTCATTTCTTAACGTGTTAACTACACTAATGATCTCCTCAGATTTATGCATAGCAAGAGCTTTTGCTCTTACTCTTTCTACAGCGGCTTCAATTTCCAGTTCACGGTTTTTGTTTTCCAGTTCAACGGTTCGTCTTTTTATTGCATCACGGAGTTCAAGGTTTTCTTTTGCAATTTTTTCTAAGCCGATTGTTTCACCTTCCTGTGTCCTGTTATCCGGAAAAGATATATGCTGTTGAATAAACTTCCAGCCGTCTTCTTTTTTCTGAAGCAGGGAAGTACTTCTTGTTCTGGCATAAAAAGCCCATTCGTTATCAATCTTTACATACGCATCTGACTGATCTATGATGAGAATGAATTTATCAAGAGATTCAATTTTTATATTCCTGTTTCTTAATTCAATATTGCCCACCACCTGTTCTTCTGTTGCTTTTAAAAACTTAGCAGCTGATTTTTTATTAAAAAACACTTCGGCTTCTGTAGTGCCTATCTGCCTGAAATTCTCATCGAGAAAAGAATTAAATCTTTTCATCTTGACATTCAGTAAGCTTTCCCAGAAAGCTTCATACACCTGTCTTACTTCTGTTTCCAGTTGTTTTGTGAGTTTCATTGCTTGTTATTATATGTATCGAGCCTACGGCTCTCTGTTTACATTCGTTTTTATTCTGCAATCGGTTGAAACCCGTTGTTAGAATATGAAATCGGGGCTACGCCTCTGGCTTACTAAAAAAACTATTTCCGGTTTTCAACGGATTGAAATCCGCTGTTATAATATATAGTCGAGGCTACGCCTTTGCTATCTTAACATTACACAGACAATTGAATAATAAACTCACTCCCTTCACCTTCTTTCGTTTCTACTTTTATTTCGCCCCCATGTGCCTTTACAATATCATAAACTAATGATAAACCCAATCCTGTTCCTTGTCCTGTTGGTTTAGTGGTAAAAAAAGGTTGAAAGATCTTATCCAATATTTTTTGGGGAATACCCGGCCCATTATCTTTTACAGCAATTAAAACTTTATCGCTATCTCTTTTTGTACTCACCCAAACGGTAGGTTCATGTTTGTAATAAGGGTCTTGGAACCCCCCTTCGGGGGGCAGGGGGGCTGCATAAAAAGCATTATTGATAAGATTTAATAACACTCGTCCTATGTCTTGCGGTACTATGTTTATTTTTTCAATTGATGGATCAAAGTCAGTTTCAAACTTTGCACTGAAATTTTTTTCTTTTGCCCTCATACCATGATAAGCCAGTCGTAAATATTCATCAACCAGTGCATTAATGTCGGTCTGTTCTTTTTTGCCGCTGCTTGTTCTCGAATGCTGAAGCATGCTTTTTACAATGGCATCTGCACGTTTGCCATGATGATTTATTTTTTCATTGTTCTGTTTCAACTCCGCTGCTATCTCAATGCCAACATTTGCATTGCCGTTTAAAAATTCCATTATCATTTCATCAATCAATTCATTGCTTACCTCTGAAAAATTATTAACGAAGTTTAAGGGATTTTGAATTTCATGAGCGATGCCGGCTGTGAGCTCACCAAGAGAAGCCATTTTTTCTGATTGGATGAGTTGTTGTTGCGTTGCCTTTAACTCTTCAAGAGATTTTTGCAATGCATTCTTTGATTCTTCAACCGCTTTTCTTTTCAGGTCCAGTTCCTGGATGGTTTCTTCCAAAAGTATAGCTGTTGTACGTTTTACTTTTTCGGTACGGTCAAGTTTGAATTCGGTGATGCTCCATTGTTTATCAGCATCAGCAAGAGCGTTGAATAAATTATCTTTTTTCGGTTGCGTTAACAGCTTGTGTTGCTCAAGAAGTTCTTGTATCGTTTTCAGGTATGGGTTCATTCTTTTTCTTTTAATGCTACCCAACAGCACGTAGTAGAATGAAATTCTTGTTTGCCATTTATTGCTCTTCCGTATTCACCATAGGTAAAAAATCCTGCCATTGGTGCTTTCCAAATTTCAAATAAGCCTTCGTTTTCAGCATTAGCCATAGGCCCTAATGCGCTTAGCCTTCCTGCACAGGAAAATATCAATAATCCCTCTGCATCCGTTTGTGTTGTTTCTTTTAAATTATTTGCTTCTTTTAAAACTTTCTCCACAATGTCAAAATCGGGCGGCATGGAAAAGCGAAGTTTAGAACCTTGTGGCACATCAAAATCACATCGCAAAGCGTTTTTATCACGGTCAATGGCCATAGGAGTTCGCAATACAGGTTCGCCTGTTTCTCTTTCTACCTGGAATGGATAATGAACTCCAACACCTTCAAATATTTTATAGTTGTCTGTTTCTGTCGTAGGTTCAAGACCTAAGTATTTCATATACATGGCAACGGCTGGTTGATCATCAATTGTATAAATCCATCCATCTTCGCTTTTAGTTACTGTTCTTGTAATGCCAAGAGGTTTCCACCCTGAGACGGCCATACCATATAAACTTATCTTAGCTTCATCGAGCACAAGAGCAGCAATAGCAGTATCACCTGATCTGTCATAGGTAAAAACATAAGTTCCCGTGATTGTAAAATCATCGCCAGCCATACCACCGTAAATATTTACATGCGATCCAATCACTTTTTCAATGCTGCGAACCAGGATTTCACCGTCTAAGTATTCGCCTTTTTGAGATATGCCTGTGCTGCAAAGAACAAAAGCAGGATTTTTGAATTTTTGCAACGCTGATTCTGCTATTCGTGTGGCAGCAGTGATCAAATTACTGTCGGCAATATCTTCAAATAAAATAGTGTAAGCGTCACGACGCAAATTCAACAACAGGATTACAATTGATCCCTCACCCTGGTAACCATCAATAAACTCGCCGGACGATGTGGCTCCTAAAACTTCAATTCCTTTTTGATTCAATATTTCACAAACAGTTTTTCTATTTTGTTTTATTGAAATGAAAACAATAGCTAATGTCGGGGTAAATCCATCTGACATACTTTGCTCCAGAACAACTTTGATTTCTTCCGGTGAAGTCCCCTTTATTGATTTTGCCTGCATAAAAAGTCATTTTAATTTTTGTTGAAGTATCTGATACGGGTTAATTCCTTTGTTCCTTTTTTGTTAGCTGACGATAAAAAATGTTGACATGCTATTTCGCATTATTCATTAGCAGTCCGGCCGCTATTTTTTACCAGCTATACTTTACAAAAAAACAGTTTCACAAGTTTTCAATAAATAAAAAGGTAGCAGATTAAAGCAAGTAAAACACTCTTTTATAAATATACCATAATCCCAAAAAAGAAAGGAGTTTCATTTCGAAACTCCTCACGCATGTGAACGGCAAATTAAGTTGTGCAATTCGCTTATTCATAGTATTACTTACAATCCCAGCACAGTCTTCAACTTTCCATAGCCACCACGGCTTACAGGAACTTTGGCCCCGGTGCGTAGCACGGCTACATGATTATCTTTTTCATAAGGATCAATACGGGTGATATGCTGCACATTTACGATATAAGAACGATGTGAACGAACAAACTGGTTTGCATCCAGTGATTGTTCAAAATGATTCATCGTTTTGTTTTTCAGAAAATATCCTTCGGGTGTATGAATTTTTACATAATCATCGGCAGCTTCTAAATAATACACATCATGCACCGGTATGATCTTGATCTTACTTCCGTTCTTTACAACAATGCGGTTGTTTTGCATTGGTGATTGCGAAGCGGTTTCCAATAGCTCTTCCGTTTTGCTTTCCGATAGTTTCGTTTTTTGTTCCATCCATTTGGCAATGGCTTTATCAAAACGTTCCTGGTTGAACGGTTTTAATAAATAATCAATCGCATGTGCTTCAAAAGCCTTGATAGCATATTCATCAAAAGCTGTAGTGAAAATAACGGCCGGTGGTTGCTCGATCAGTTCCAGCATTTCAAAACCATTGATCTTCGGCATTTGCACATCTAAAAAAATAAGATCGGGCTCGTGTTGCTGTATTGCCTTGAGTCCTTCAAAGCCATCCCCGCATTCTGCTACCAGTTCCAGTTGCGGTTGATTTTGCAGGTATTCTTTTACAATGCTGCGGGCCAGCATTTCGTCGTCTATGATGATTACTTTCATATTTGTGTCTGACATCTTTTAAGATATTTTCAATTTAAGGTTTCTTGCAAAGATGTCTGACACGTAGTCCGCATCTTTGCAAGTTGTCAGACGCCCTTCGAGGCGTCAGACAATGGAGTTTCTTGCAAAGATGTCTGACACGTAGTCCGCATCTTTGCAAGTTGTCAGACGCCCTTCGAG
>Ga0187893_10007477_pt1 | contig 17863 bp, 14 predicted proteins | sample MA1701074metaG_FD_139574 | JGI IMG/M metagenome (GOLD analysis project Ga0187893, IMG submission 139574) | White microbial mat communities from a basaltic lava cave in the Kipuka Kanohina Cave System on the Island of Hawaii, USA - MA170107-4 metaG ... | reverse complement strand
GTCCGCAACACCGAGCTCGACTTCCGCATCGACGACGCCTGGGTGATCCTGGTCGATGACGTGCTCTTCACGGGCCGCACGGTGCGGGCGGCGATTACCGCGCTCATCGACTTCGGCCGCCCGAGGAAGATCGAGCTTCTGGTCGCGGTCGATCGGGGCTGGCGCGAGCTTCCGATCCAGGCGGATTACGTGGGCCTGACGCTCGAAACCACGCGGGGCCAGACCGTCTCTGTCCACCTCGCGGAGGAGGACGGCCGCGACGAGGTGGTCCTTCTGGACACATGAGATTACAGAACAAAGATCTCCTCGACATCGAGAGTCTCTCCGCTGAAGAGATCGCGCTCGTTCTCGATACCGCCGTCTCGTTCAAGGAAATCGGGACCCGCGCCATCAAGAAAGTGCCGACGCTGCGAGGCCGCACGGTCGTGAACCTGTTCTACGAGCCCAGCACCCGGACCCGGGTCTCGTTCGAGATCGCCGCGAAACGCCTCTCCGCCGACGCCATCAACGTGAGCGTCTCGGGAAGCTCGGTCGTGAAGGGCGAGAGCCTTCTCGACACCGTCCGCAACCTCCAGGCGATGGCGCCGGACGTCCTCGTGATGCGCCATCCGGCCTCGGGAGCTCCGTACTTCGTCGCCCGCCGCCTCCAGGCGGCGGTGGTGAACGCGGGCGACGGGATGCACGAGCACCCGACCCAGGCCCTTCTCGACGCCTTCACCATCCGCGAGCGCAAGGGAGCTCTCGCGCGTCTGCGCGTCGCCATCGTGGGAGACCTGCTCCACAGCCGCGTCTTCCGCTCGAACCTGAGGCTCCTGACGAAGATGGGATCGCACGTCACGGTCGCAGGACCACCGACGCTCATCCCTCCCGAAGTCGAAAAGCTGGGAGCGCGCGTCGCGCCCTCCGTCGAGGACGCGCTCGAAGGCGCCGACGTCGTCATGATGCTCCGCGTGCAGAAGGAGCGGATGCAGGGTGGATACTTCCCCTCGGTCCGCGAGTACTTCCGCTTCTTCGCCCTCACGCGCGCCCGCATCGAGCGCGCCCGGGGGGATGTCATCATCCTTCATCCCGGCCCCATGAACCGGGGGCTCGAGATCGAGTCCGCCGTCGCCGACGGACCGTACTCCGTCATCCTGGATCAGGTCACGAACGGCGTCGCGGTGCGGATGGCGGTTCTCTACCTCCTCGCCGGAGCGGGGGCGGAGGCGTCGTGACAGGACGGATCGTCATCCGTGGCGCCCGCGTCGTCGATCCCACGCAGGGACTCGATCGCGTCGCGGACATTCTGATCGAAGGGGGGAAGGTCTCTGCCATCGGCGGGCCCTTCCCCGCGGCGGGTGCTTCAGTGCTCGACGCCAAAGGTCTCGTCGCCGTTCCGGGCTTCGTCGACATGCACGTCCACCTGCGCGAGCCTGGCTTCGAGTACAAGGAGACCATCGCCACCGGGACGGCGGCGGCCGCCGCCGGCGGATTCACCGCGGTGGCCACGATGGCCAACACGAGCCCGGTGAACGACTGCGCGGCCGTGACGGAGTACATCCTCGAGAAGGCCGCGCTCGCTGGAAAGGCACGAGTGCATCCGATCGGAGCGACCACCCGAGGAATGGAGGGACGCGAGCTCGCGGAAATCGGGGAGATGGTGGCGGCGGGCGCCGTCGCGATTTCGGACGACGGGAAGCCCGTTTCCGATCCGAACGTGATGCGAAGGGCCATGGAGTACGCCCGGATGTTCGGAATCGCCGTCATCGAGCACTGCGAGACCCCTGAGCTCCATCCCGGCGGCGTCATGAACGAGGGCTACTGGTCGACGGCCCTCGGGCTTCGCGGAATTCCTCGGGCGTCGGAAGAGATCGCGGTCGATCGCGGAATCCGGCTTGCGGAGCTCACGGGCGTGCGGTTTCACGTCGCCCACCTCTCGACGGCGGGCGCCCTCGCCTCGGTGCGGGCGGCAAAAGCACGCGGGCTTCCCGTCACCTGCGAGGTGACGCCCCATCACCTTCTTCTCACCGACGAACGGGTCGGCCAGTACGACACGCAGGCGAAGATGAAGCCGCCGCTCACGACGGAGGAGGATCGATTGGCTCTCCTCGAAGGCCTGAGAGACGGAGCCGTCGACGCGATCGCCACCGACCACGCGCCTCACCACCAGGACGAGAAGGACGAGGACTTCGACTGCGCACCGTTCGGAATCGTGGGGCTCGAGACCGCAGTCGCACTCTCGCTCGACCGGCTCGTTCGTCCCGGTCTCGTCTCGCTCGCCCGGATGGTGGAGCTTCTCGCAACGGGGCCCTCCCGAATTCTGAAGGTCGAGGGCGGAACGCTCGCGCCGGGCTCGCGCGCGGACGTCACGCTTCTCGACGTCGAGCGGCCGCTTCGCGTCGAGCCCCGATCGTTTCTCTCCAAGGGGAAGAACACGCCGTTCGGAGGGTGGGAGCTCACTGGCCGAGCGGTGAGAACCGTCGTCGGTGGTGTCACGGTATGGGCGCTCGATTGAACCGACGCCTCCACGATCGGCTGGAGAGCTTGAGGACCCGCTACGGTGCGAGCTATCTCTCCTCGGATCCTCTCGAGTTTCCTCACCGATTCCCGGATCCGCTGGACCGCGAAGTGGTCGGCCTCGTCGCGTCCTCTCTCGCCTACGGAAACGTCAAGATCATCCGCAGGAGCATCGAGCGCGTGCTCGACTCCCTGGGAACCCGTCCGGCGGCGACCATCACGCGGATGGGCTCGAAGGAGATGGGGCAGGTGCTTCACGGGTTCCAGCACCGCTGGACGAGGGCGAAAGACGTCGCCTGCCTCCTCGCGCTCGTTGCGCGCATGATCGAGGAGCGCGGAAGCATCGGCGCTTTCTTCGCCGAGAGCTACACGCTCGGCGACATGGCGGGAAGCCTCCAACGATTCTCGGAAGGAGCGCTCGCGCTCGACCACGGCGGCCTCTATCGAACGCGCGGCATTCCGAAGGGCGCCGGCGTGCGCTTCTTCTTCCCCAACCCGCGCACCGGCGCCGCGAAGCGACTCAACATGTACTTGAGGTGGATGGCGCGGCCCGACGACGGCGTCGATCTCGGTCTCTGGCGCTTCGTCAGAACCCGCGACCTCGTGATTCCCCTCGACACGCACATCTTTCGTATCGGCCGGCACCTCGGCTGGACCGAAAGGAAGACGCCGGGATTTCCGGCCGCGGTCGACATCACGCGGAGCCTCGCCCACTTCGACCCGGAAGACCCCGTGAAGTACGATTTCGCTCTCTCAAGGCTAGGAATCCTCGAGGGCTGTCCTCGCCACCCCCGGCCGCGGGATTGCGAGCTCTGCTCTCTCGCCGCCTGACGATGAAAGCCTGCTGTTCCACGGAAGCCCGCAAGTCGCTCGCGCGCGCGCGCGACGTCGCGACCTGCGACGAATGCGGAAGCCTCCTTCTCGCCTACGGCAGCGCCCGCGACTTCGAGAGCGCGATCGAGGAGCTGACGCGGCACGGAGTCGAGTTCGAGGCCGAAGCGAGCTTCGGGCTCTCGGTCATCGCGAAGGCGCGCAAGCGCCCGTGAACGGTCCGCGCTTCCAAAGGTTTCCGCTCTTTCCAGGAGGGCACCTCCAGACGATAGGAGGACACTTCCTGCGCTTCGGCCTTCGTTGGCGACCTTCGACGGAAGACGTGGTCGTCGAGGCCGGCGACGGAGTCCGGATCCTCCTGCGCGCATCGTGGCAGCCGGAGAGGGAGCGTCCCGCCCTCCTCGTCATCCACGGGCTCGAGGGATGCGATCGCTCGCCGAACGTGATCGCGATCGGGCTTCACGCGTACGGCGCGGGCTGGCACGTGGTGCGGATGAACCTCCGCGGCTGCGGTGATTCTCTCCCGCTCTGTCCGCGCCTCTACAACGCGGGGATGACGTCGGACCTCGTGGCGGTGCTGCGCTGGCTCGCGGGCCGGGTCACGCGTTTCGCGGTGGCCTCGTTCTCCCTCGGGGGCAATCTCGCGCTTCTGACCCTCGCCCGCGAGCGGGAGCGGATCCCGGATGAGCTTTTCGCCGTCGCCGCCATCTGTCCGCCTCTCGACATGTCGGCCTGTGCCGATGCTCTCGAGCGCCGCGCGAATTGGATCTACCAGCTCCAGTTCGTGAGCTCGCTCAACGCCTCGTACCGGAAGCGGCAGAAGCTCCTTCCCGACGCCTATGAGCCCGATCGAGAGCGCGGGGTCGCGACGGTGCGGGAGTTCGACGACAGGATCACCGCCTTCTATGGCGGCTACCGCGACGCCGAGGACTACTACCGGCAGGTGAGCCCCGGACCTCGCCTCGAAGCGATCGATCGAAGAGCGCTGATCCTTGCGGCCTCGGACGACCCGTTCATCCCTGAAACCAGCATGAGGAAGTGGCGGCTATCGGATTCCGTCACGATTTCGATCGTCGAAGGCGGAGGCCACGTCGGATTCGTGGGACGTTCGGACGCGCCCGGTCACTTCTGGGCGGCGGATCGGGTCCTGGCCTTCCTCGAGGGGGGATGATGAGGAACGGGCTGGGCTAGTTCTGCTGCGGCTGCGGGCGAACGGCGTAGCCCACGGGTCCGATCACCGGAGCCCGTTTCGCGGCCGGGCCAAGCGCCGCGGTCGGCGACAAGACTCGTTTCGAACACCGCCTCCTGGCAACCTCCACGATCGCCCTGCGCCGTTTTTCGAGAAACTCCGGGTTCTGGGATTTGCTGGACTTCGCCATGTCGGACCCCTTTCGCCGTAGCGTTCCGATAACGTTACGCGAGGGGATGGGAACCTGTCAATGCTTGGAAAGGTCAGAAGAAGATGAATAGGTGTAAGAAGGGAGATATCGGGGATTAGTCCCCCTTCTTACACCAGCACGATCAGCGCACGGAGACGTTGGCGCGTTCCAGGATCGTTCCGCGCGCGCGCTCGAAGGCGACGATCGCCTTGTTGTAGTCGATGAGCGCCCGGAGCTCGTTGGCGGCGGCCTGGGCCAGGTCGCGCTGGGCCTGCACGATGAGGAAGCTCGTCGACATCCCCACTTCGAACTTCTTCTGCTCCGCCTCGAGCCGCTTCTCCGCGAGCTCGCGCGCCACCCGGGTGGCGTCGATTCGCTTGCGGTTGGTGTCGACGGCGCGCGCCGTTCTCCGCACTTCCTGGGAGACGAGGATCTCGTTCGAATCGATGCGGGCGCGCTGCTGGCGGGCGGAGACCTGGGCCTGGGCGTGCTGCGCCTCCGCCGTGGAGTTTCCGAGCGGATAGGAGACGTTGAGCCCGAGGCTCCAATCCCGGTAGTCGCCGCCGAAGAGGGTATCGACCGCGTCGCCGTATCCGCCGGGGATGATCTGGCTCGGCGCTCCCGCGAAATTTTCGCGGAGGATCTGGTCTCCCCCGATGCCGCTCAGAGCGAAGGAGCCGACGACGTCGAGCTGCGGAAGCATCTGGTTCTTGGTGAAGCGAACGGCGTAGTCGCGGGTCTCGAGCTCGACACGCGACGCCTGCAAGAGCGGCTGCCTCGTCAGAGCGACGCGGATGGCCTCTTCGATATCGATCCGGAACTCTTCCATGGTGGGGTTCGTCGAAGGAAGGTAGCGCGTTTGCCAGAAGTCCGGCGACTCCGGATCGTTGATGAGGCGCTTCAGAATGTCCTCGAACGTCAGGATCGCTTCTTCGGCGACGATGACCGCCTCCTCGCGCGCCGCGACTTCGGCCTCGGCTTCGGTGACGTCGATGGGCGCCATCGTGCCCACCTCGACCTGGATGCGGTTGTTCCGCAGGAGGTCCTGCGCGAGCTTCAAGGATTGTCGCGCGACCTCGAGGTCGCGGATGCTGAAGACGAGGTCGAGGTATCCGAACGAGACGTCGCGCACCGTGTCCATCACCTGGGTCTCGAACTGGTGCCGCGAGATGCGTTCGGAGTTCTGGGCCACGAGAATCCTCTGCTTGTTGGGGTCGAGCTTGAAGTTCTGCGCGAGCGGCTGCGTCACCTGGGCGCTCAGGGCGGCGTCGTAGAGAGGGTTGAACCCGGAGAACGCGCTGTTGGTGGTCTGGCGCAGGTTCTGCCAGGAGACGTTGTAGCTCCCCCCGGTCCCGAGCTGCTGGTCCCAGGCGAGGCTGTAATTGGTCCGGGTGCTCGAGAGGACGTTCGCGCCGATGAGCTGGTTCTGCGCCGGGCTGCGCGTGTCGAGGTTTCCGAGGTTCGCGGAGACGAACGGCTTGTAGACGCCTTTCGCGGAAACGACCCCTTCCGCCTGCACCTGGGTATCGAGCCGGGAAACGACCACGTCGAGGTTGTTCTCGAGGGCCATCTCGATAGCTTGCTGGAGCGAGAGCGGCGTCCCGCCGGGCTCGGCCGCCGGTGCGGGCTCCTGGGATGCCGCCTTACGGGCGGCGAGGCCGCCCGTAAGGAAGATGAGCGCGCTGAAAAGAACGAAAGACTGGTTGGATTTCATGGCTTGTCCTGTCCTCATGGGTGCGGGTTCACAAGTTGACATTCCATCGACTGGAACGACGAACGAACCTCGTGAAGAGGATCTACGCGGGGCCCGAGCTCGATGTTCCAGGTCGGAAGCATTCTACCTCGGGGGAGTCGCTAGAATAAGACGCCGTGCCGAAGCTCAAGATGACCCTCGCTTACGATGGGACCGCATACCGGGGGTTCCAGTGGCAGCCGGCGGAAGACACCATCCAGGCCCGCCTCGAGTCCGCGCTCTCGCGGATGGCGAAGGAGCCCGTCCGGGTCACGGGAGCGGGGCGAACCGACAGCGGAGTGCACGCCTGGGCGCAGGTCGCCCACTTCGTCCTCCCCCGCCCGATCCCGCCGCGGGGCATCCGGGAGGGCCTGAATTCCATGCTTCCGGACGACATCCGCGTCCGCGACGTCGAGGAGGTGGACGACGACTTCCACGCCCGCTTCGACGCGCGCTCGAAAGTCTACCGCTACTACCTCGACCGCGCGCCCGTCGCCTCGCCCCTTCGATGCCGCTTCACGCTTCACTACCCGTATCCGCTCGATCGGGAGGCGCTCGACGACGGCGCCCGCCGCCTTCTCGGCGACCTCGACTTCGCCGCCTTCCGCGCCTCGTCGTGCACCGCGAGGACCACCGTGCGGCGCTGCACCGCGTCGAGCTTTCGGGACGAAGGCGAGGAGCTGGTCTACGAAATCGAAGCGAGCGGCTTTCTCCACCACATGGTTCGGAACATCGTCGGGACGCTCCTCGAAGTAGGACGGGGAACCCGAGCGGCTTCCTCTCTCGAGGCCCTTTTCGCCTCGCGCCAGAGGCCGGAAGCCGGTCCCACGGCGCCCGCCAAAGGGCTTCACTTGATCAAGGTGGAGTACTGAGATGCCACGGCCCAGCATTCGGATCCGCGGCGCCCGCCAGAACAACCTGAAGGGCCTCGACCTCGACATCCCCCTCGGGAGCCTCGTCGCCGTCACCGGCCTCTCCGGCTCCGGAAAGTCCTCCTTCGCCTTCGACACGCTCTACGCCGAAGGACAACGTCGCTACGTCGAGAGCTTCTCGGCCTACGCCCGGCAGTTCCTGGATCGAATGGACAAGCCTCTCGTCGAGGAGATCGACGGCATCCCGCCCGCGATCGCCATCGACCAGGCAAACCCGGTCAGGAACTCGCGCTCGACCGTCGGGACCATGACGGAGATCAACGACCACGTGAAGATCCTCTTCGCCAAGAGGGGGGAGCTCTTCTGCCGGGGGTGCGGCCAGAAGGTCGAGAGCGACGAGCCTTCGTCCATCACCGGGAAGCTCGTCGCCGAGCGAATGGGTGAGCGGCAGCGTGCGGTCGTCGGATTCGCTCTCGACCTGGGCCGGAAGCTTTCTCCGTCGGAAGTTGCCTTCGAGCTCGCGAAGTCGGGGTTCGGGCGGCTCGTCTCCCCCTCTGGCGCGATCGTCGAGCTCTCCGCGGACGCGCTCACTCATCACCGGACGCCGATGGTGCTCGTCGATCGCCTGGAGCTGCGGGAAGGCGCCGAGGGCCGTCTCACCGAGTCTCTCGAGCAGGCCCTGCGGCATGGAAAAGGGCGCGCGAGTGTCTTCCTCGAGACCGCTCCTTCCGTTTTCAACGAGCGGAAGTTCAGCGACAAGCGCCATTGCGCCTCGTGCGACATCGACTATCCCGACCCGGTTCCCAACCTCTTTTCGTTCAACAGTCCCCTCGGCGCCTGCCCCGCATGCAAGGGGTTCGGGCGGACCATCGGGATTGACATGGACCTCGTGGTCCCCGATCCGAGGCGCACTCTCGCGGAGGGGGCGGTCAAGCCGTGGACCACGCCGAGCTACCGCGAGGCGCAGGACGATCTCAAAGCGTTCTGCCGGCGCGTCGGGATCGCGTTCGATCGGCCCTGGAAGGACCTGAGCGCGAAAGACCGCGAGCGGATCTTCGCGGGCGACGACCGCTTCTACGGAATCAAAGGCTTCTTCGAATGGCTCGAGGGCCGGACCTACAAGATGCACGTCCGGGTTCTGCTCTCGAAGTACCGGAGCTACCGCGTGTGCGAGGAGTGCCGGGGCGCGCGCTTCTCGAAGGACAGCCTTCTGTACCGTATCGCGGGGAAGACCGTCGCCGAGATCTACGCTCTCGACGTCGGGCGCGCCCTCGAATTCTTCCGCGCTCTCCCCAGGACGAAGGAGGACCCGGCAGCGACCCTGGTCGCGGACGAGATCGAGAACCGGCTCGACTACCTCGAGCGCGTCGGCCTCTCTTACCTCACCCTCGACCGCCAATCGCGGACTCTTTCGGGAGGCGAGGTCCAGCGCGTCGACCTCACGACGGCCCTCGGCTCGTCTCTGGTGAATGCGCTCTACGTCCTCGACGAGCCTTCGATCGGGCTCCACCCCCGCGATACCGCGAGGCTCATGGACGTCCTGAAGAGGCTCCGCGATTCCGACAACACCATCGTCGTCGTCGAGCACGACGCCGAAGTCATCCGCCGCTCGGACATGGTGCTCGACCTCGGCCCGGGCGCGGGCGTGCGGGGAGGCGAGATCGTTTACTTCGGCTCGACACCCGAGCTCGCGCGAAAGGGTTCGTCTCTCACCGGCGAGTACCTTCGGGGAGAGCGCGCCATTCCCCTCCCGCCCCGACGACGCCGGCCCGTGCCCGGCCGCGCTCTCGTGATTCGCGGTGCGCGCGAGAACAACTTGAAGTCGCTGGATGCCGAGATTCCCCTCGGAGTGCTGACGGCGGTGACGGGAGTCTCGGGGTCGGGGAAGAGCACTCTCGTCGAGAACGTCCTCTACCGGGCGTTCCGGCGCTCGAAGGGAGGAGGCGGGGGCCAGGCGGGGGCTTGTGATTCGATCGCGGGCTTCGATCTCCTGACGGACGTCGTCCTCGTCGATCAATCTCCGATCGGGCGGACTCCGCGCGCGAACGCCGTCACGTACCTGAAGGTCTACGACGAGATCCGGCGGCTCTTCGCCACGACCCCGGAAGCGAAAAGGCGCGGGCTCGACGGGGCGAGCTTCAGCTTCAACGTGGATAAGGGCCGCTGCCCGCGGTGCAGGGGGGACGGGTTCGAGAAGATCGAGATGCAGTTTCTCTCCGACGTGTACGTCACCTGCGAAGCGTGCGAAGGCGCGCGGTTCACGAAGGAAGTCCTCGCGGTCCGCTACCGCGGAAAGACGATCCAGGACGTTCTTTCCCTGACCGTGACGGAGGCGCTTTCGTTCTTCTCCGGGCGGACGAGAATCACGGCACCCCTCCAGACGCTCTCCGAGGTGGGCCTTGCCTATCTGCGTCTGGGCCAGCCGCTCTCGACCCTCTCCGGAGGCGAAGCGCAGCGGCTGAAGCTCGCCTCCGAGATGTCACGCTCCGACTACCGAGGGGTCCTGCTCCTCTTCGACGAGCCCACCACCGGGCTCCATTTCGAAGATATCCGCGTTCTCCTCGAGGCCTTTACCCGTCTTCTCGACAAGGGCGCGTCGATTCTCGTGATCGAGCACAACCTCGATGTCATCAAGTGCGCCGACTGGGTCCTCGACCTGGGCCCGGAGGGTGGAGAGGCCGGCGGAGAGCTCGTCGCTTGTGGACCGCCCGAGGAGATCGCGAAAAACCCGCGCTCGCACACCGGGAGGTTCCTCGACCCCCACCTGCACATGGTCCCCCCCCGCATCGAGGCCGCTCCCCTTCCCGAAGCACCCTCGGGAGAGAGGACCATCCGCATCCGCGGCGCCCGGCAGCACAACCTCAAGCGCGTCGACGTGGACATCCCCCGTGATCGCATCGTGGTCTTGACCGGCCTCTCGGGCTCGGGGAAATCGAGCCTCGCCTTCGACATCGTCTTCGCCGAAGGACAGAGGCGGTTTCTCGAGAGCCTCTCGGCGTTCGCGCGCCAGTACATCCAGGTCCTCGACAAGCCCGAGGTCGATCTGGTCTCGGGGATGCCCCCCACGATCGCCATCGAGCAGCGGCTCACGAGCGGGGGACGGAAATCGACGGTCGCGACCGTGACCGAGATCTACCACTACCTTCGCCTCCTCTACGCGAAGCTCGGGGTACCCCACTGCGTCGACTGCCGCATTCCCATCGCCGCCCTGACGGAGGACCAGATCAAGGCCGAGATCGACTCGCGTTTCGCGGGCTCCCGCGTTTCTCTTTTCGCGCCCGTGGTGAGAGCGCGCAAAGGACACCATCGCGAGGTGCTGGAGCGCGCGGGGAAGAGTGGGTTCAAGAAGCTTCGCCTCGACGGGAAGATCGTCCCGACGGCGAAGGCGCGTCCCCTGAGGCGCTACGTGGAGCACGACATCGAAGCGCTCGTCGCCGAAGTCGATCTGAGGCAAGAAGGAATGACTCCGGAGGTGCTGCGGCACGCGCTCGAGCTCGGGAAGGACACGCTCCTTGTGGTCGCGGACAAGAAGACCGCCTACTACAACAAGAGCCGCGCCTGCCCGCGGTGCGAGAGGAGCTACGAGGAGCCGGATCCGCGGCTCTTCTCCTTCAACAGCAAGTACGGCGCCTGCCCGGAGTGCGACGGCATGGGCTCGAAGGAGGGCTTCGACGAGGAGCTTCTCGTTCCCGACGGTGGCCGCAGCCTCACCGAAGGCGCTCTAGCCGTTCTCGCGAAAGCGCCGAAGCGGCTCCCCGGTCTTCCGGGAGCCCGCCTCCGTCGCCTCCTGCCCGATCTCGGGATCGACCCCGAGCGGCCTTGGAGCCGTATCGCAAAGAACAAACGGGCCGCGCTCCTCGAGAATCTCGTCTCCTGGCTCGAGCCCGTTTTCCACGATTCTCAAGGTGAGATCCACGACTACCTCTTCCAGTTCCGCTCGGAGAAGGTCTGCGCGTCGTGCGGCGGCGCACGGCTCCGGGACGTCGCGCGCGCGGTCGAGATCGGCGGGCTCGGGATCCACCAGGTCGCGGATCTCACGCCCCCTGCAGCTCTCGCCTTTCTCGACCGCTTCCGGCAGAAGGAGATCGTAGCGAGCGAGCGCGCGGAGGCGATCTCGGCTCCGATTCTGAAGGAGCTCGAGTCGCGGTTGAAGCTGCTCTCGAAAGTGGGGCTCTCCTACCTCCAGCTCTCCCGGCCGGCGACCACTCTTTCGGGAGGCGAGGCGCAACGCGTCCGCCTCGCCGCCCAGCTCGGGTCGCACTTGCGCGGAGTCTGCTACGTCCTCGACGAGCCCACCATCGGTCTCCACCCCCGAGACCACGCGCTTCTGCTCGCGACCTTGCGCGAGCTCCAGCAAGCGGGGAACTCGGTCCTCGTCGTCGAGCACGATGAGGACACCATCCTGAGCGCGGACCACGTCATCGACCTCGGCCCGGGCGGAGGCCGGGAGGGTGGACGCATGGTGGCCCAGGGAACTCCCGCCGAGATCCTCGAGAACCCGGGCTCCGTAACCGGACGGCATCTGAGCCGGCCGAGGACGCGGCTCTCGACGGCGCGGCCTCTCGAAAGCGCCCGCTTTCTCGAGGTGCGGGGCGCGAGAGAGAACAACCTGAAGGACCTCGGCGTGCGATTTCCTCTCGAGCGGCTCACGGTGGTCACCGGGGTCTCCGGCTCGGGCAAGAGCACTCTCGTGCGCGACGTTCTCTTTCGGGGCGTGTACCGGAAGCTCGGCGGAAGCGCCCTCCCCGGAGCACACGACGCGATCCTCGGCATCGAGCGCGTGAAGCGCGTTCTCGAAGTCGATCAAACGCCGATCGGAAAGACTCCGCGATCCATCCCCGCCTCGTACGTCGGATTCTTCGACGAGATCCGGCGTCTCTTCGCCGCGACCACCGAGTCGCGCATGAGGGGCTACACGCCGGGGCGGTTCTCGTTCAACGTGAAAGGCGGACGATGTGAGGCCTGCGCCGGACAGGGCACGATCAAGATGGAGATGAGCTTCCTTCCGAACGTGTACGTGCAGTGCGAGAGCTGCCGCGGGCGGCGTTACAACGAGGAGACGCTCGCCTCGACGTTCCGGGGGAAGAACATCCACGAGGTTTTGTCGATGACCCTCGCCGAGGCGGAGGAGCTCTTCCGTCCCATCCCGGCGATCCACCGGCCTCTCTCGCTCCTGAACGGAATCGGCCTTTCGTACCTCACCCTGGGCCAGCCCTCGAACACTCTCTCGGGAGGGGAAGCGCAGCGGATCAAGCTCGCGTACGAGCTCTCGAAGCCCTCACGCGAGGGAACGCTCTACATCCTCGACGAGCCGACGACCGGCCTCCACCTCGGCGACATCGACAAGCTGGTTCGAGTGCTTCACGAGCTCGTGGACTCGGGCGCGACGGTCGTCGTCATCGAGCACAACCTCGACGTCGTCTCCGAGGCGGACTGCGTCGTCGATCTCGGTCCGGAGGGCGGCGAGCGGGGGGGGCGCCTCGTCGCATGGGGCGCGCCCGCGGCCGTTATGCGGGAGAAGCAGTCCCATACGGGGAGGTTCCTGCGCGCCTACCTGGGAAGTGCGTCCGCCGCGGCGGAAGGCCTGCCGACATCCGCGGGCAGGGCTCGGGCAGGATAGTGAGTCGCCCTTTTCCCCTCATCACGGGGGTGGCACGGCTTGGGCGGGCGAGGCCTGGACCGTCGTCGCCGTACAAAACAGGCGACTCCAACCGAACGAGTTATTCCTCAGCGACTTCCCTCTCCAGGAAACGGTGTGGTTTCCCACTTCTCCGAACTGAATGAGCTCTCCGTTGAATTCGGAAGGCGAGGCCGCGGTCTGCCGCAGCCTCACGTCTCCCACCCCGGTCTCCGATTCGGGATCGAAAGTGAAGACGACGTTTTCTTCACCCGTGGCGATTGGCATTCCGTCTCTGAAGGTCTCCGGGTCCGAGAAATCCCCATCCGGCGTGTCGTCGAAGTAGATCGTCGACCGACCCAGCACTTCGTAAGAGAGCACGGGACCGATTTTGTGCACGCGAGCGACTCGCGCCTCTATGTAAAGCGTGAAGAGAGCTTTCGATTCGAGCTCCCGGCCGCCCTCCAGATAGAGATCCTCCTCGTTCAAGCCGTGGATGTAGTTCAGGTAGCCAAAAGCAATCGCCTCGCCGGAGCGCCGGTTGATGAGGACTTGGAACGTCTGTCTTCGATTGACCGTTCCGAGGGGGGAGATTGCGACGATGCGCGGTTGATCCGATGCTTCGGGGACGGGCTCGGCTATCGGCATGCCTAAACCGTCTCGTGTCAAAAGGCCCGACGTGACGAAAAGAGCCACCAGGAGACAGCAAAGAATTCGATTCGGTCTCATCGCTCCCCCGTTTTCGATGCCAGACTGCCCGCTCATGGTCGCGTTGACCTCTAGCGACCACGGCGACTCGCGGTGGCCTCTTATACCACATTCTCTCGAGAAGGAACGGCCGGATCCGCTCGTCCGCAAACGCTGCGGTGGTCCGTCTCCACGGACATCCGATCTCGAACTTGACCGTCACGCCGGAAGGGGCGTAGTGTCTCGATCCCCGGCAGTAGCAGGGTGCGGAAAATGAATACGCACCCTGCGCGAGGAGCCATCAGCTGGCCCGCAGCCGCCCGGCGGCGGAGGGCAAAGCCGTGGGGGTGGGGCCCCACGGCGTCGATGATGGAGCGGGCCCGGCGCGCTCGCGCGCCGACGACAGTCCGAGGCCGCGGGGGTGGGGCCCCGCGGCATTGATGCACAAACTAGAGGGAGACGAATCATGAAAAAGCTCCTGTACACCCTCGCGGGCGTTTCGATGCTGGCCCTGCCCGTCCCCCTCCCGGCGGAGGGGCCCCAGGGGATCGTGGCGCACACGATTGGAACCCACACGACCGATTTCACCTGCGCTCGCACGGGCTGTGCGGGAGACCTCGTCACCTGCCCGGTGGGCCACCCCCTCGTCACCGCCAAGATCACCTACCTGTTCATGGAGGAGGTCTGCGATGATCTCGGCCCGACGCCGTGCATGGGGAGACTACGGGGACTCCTGGAGAACTGCCTCGACCCGAAGTGGGGGCTCAACGTGCGCGGCTCCATGCTGTCGTTCACCATGAAAGGCAAGTTTCGCTTCTGTTTCGATGACTCGGCGGAGTCCGATTGCACGGGAGCCCCTCCCGCGGCGGTCGTCGTCGGTGAAGGTGTCAACCGGATGCAAGGAAGAGCTATGTTGGGAACGGGCACGCCGATTCAGGCCAGCGACGAGCTCATCATGACAGACGCCCCCTCCTTCCTCATCGACGGCAGGGAAACACGAATCCGCTCGACGCTCACCATCTACGATGCCGCGTTACAACCGGATTTTCTGACGAATGGTTGCGGGAGAAGAGGCTGCGGCTTCGCGGGGACCGCGGTCATGGGCAGGTAGCTGCGGCGCGCGGCTCGATGCGGGCGAGGATGCTCTCGCCGGCTTTGACGCGCTCGCCCTCCCGGCAGACCACCTGGATCGGAACCGCGGCCGGGATGAAGACATCGGCCTGGGAGCCGAATCGGATCATCCCGTAGCGCGCCCCGCGCTCGACCGTGTCCCCTTCCGCGACCCGGCACACGATGTTGCTAACCCACTCGTCGGCGATCTGAGTCACGGCAACCGTGAGCCGATCCCCTTCGATCACGATGGTGTTCCGCTCGTTCTCGACCAGGTAGCGGCAGTCCTCCGCGTACGGCCGGCGCCCGAGGAGGAGGTTGGTCAGAACGCGCACCATCGATCGGTTGCGATTCGCCGATCGCTGGACGCGCCGACGGATGACACCCCCGATTGGCGCTCGATTCACGTGGACGCTCGCCGGCGTCATGAAGATTCCGACCAGCGTCCCCTCTCCGCCGAGCCCGGGGAGCGCGGTCAGCTCCTCGAGCGGGATCGTGCGCCGCGCCTTGATCGCCACGGGAACCTCGCCCGCCCGGACGGCGTGGGCGTAGACGACGTAGCCGTCGGCAGGGGCGAGGACGTCGTCTCCGGGGGGAGGCACTCTCTCGGGGTCGCGGAAAAAATAGAAGACGCGCCACAGGACGAAGAGCGCGGCGAAGCTGACGAGGGCGACGACGAGCGGGATCACGGTCAGAGCTCCGCAACCATCTCGATGAGGGAGACCAGGCGATCGGTCAGTCTCGTCCCCAAGAGTCGATCCAGAAGCTGAACGGGTTTGAGAACGAACACGACGACCGTGAGCAGGAGGAGCAGCAGGAAAAAGAGCCAGGCGTCGCGCAACACACCGATGCCCACCCCGCTGCCCTGCGCCCACGGGGCGCCCTCCGGGATCGCTTCGCCTCCGGGAGCGGCGCCGGCGGGACGTTCGAGCCGCGTTACGCCGCGAGCTGCGACAGCCACCGGGTGACGTCGGCCGCCGGCAGCCCGATCTCCCGCAACGCGCGGCCGTAGTCTTCAAGAAAACGCGCCTGCACCGAGGCCACGTCCACCTCGAGCAAAGGGAGGTCGTGTTTCGCGCAGGTGGTCGTGCACACCCCGCACGAGACCCCGCATTGGTCCGGCCGCGTCCACTCCGCGAGCACTTTCGCCACCCGCTCGTTGGCGAACGACACCCGCTCCCGCATTCCCTCGGGGTCGTGCGCGTACTCGTTAGAGAGCGCCCGGATCCCGTGCGCCAGATGCGTCCGCTCCTCTCCCGCGATCCCCCGCACCACCTGGGCGGCGAAGGGCGTCGAGCCGGGGATTACCGCCTCGTACATGACGACCGCGAACGTCTCGAGCACGATATCCTGCATCAAGTAGCAGCAGAGGAGATCTCCCGCCTCCGCGCGCTCTCGGAACGCGGTCCGTACTTTCTGCCAGTAGTACCCCTCGATATCCGTCTTCGGCGCCAGTCCCATTTTCTCCGCAACCGCCCGCATGCCCAGAAGGTGCGTCTTCTCCCGGTATGCGTCCTCGAGCAGATCCAGCCGCTCTTCGATCGACGACGCGAGCGGGATCATTCGAGAGTAGTGCTCGATGCCCACAGCCTCCCCCGTTACGCTGTGGCTGATCACCTCCCGGTATGCATTGCCGTATCGAGGATCGGTCGTTTCGATCATGAGGAAGCCCCCCTTTTCTGGTTATGGACGATACGGAGCCATTCCTCACCCGAGAGGAACGTCTGCCGCGTGTGGTAGCTGCTGACCCGGCGCACGTCGGCGGCGATGAGCCGGCCGGACGAGTCGAAGAGAAAAGCGCTTTCGTGGGGCAGGATGCGTCCCCACGCCGTATTCATCCAGTCCTCGACCCGCACCCCGAGCGCACGGAAGAGGGCGCCATCGGGATCGCAGGCGACGGGAATTCTCACGCCCCAACCCCGCCACAAGTCCGCATCGGCGTAGCTCGACACCGCGAGCACGCGAACGTTCGCCGCCTCGAAGCGCGGAAGCGCCGCGTTGAGGTCGGCGAGGTGGAGGCGGGAGTAGGGGCACCAGCTGCCCCGCATTGCCACGAGGAGCAGCATCCCGCCGGAGAACGACCGGATGGAGCGCGACGTGCCGTCCGCGAGACGGACTGGGACGTCCGGAATCGGATCGCCCGGCCTGAGATTCGGCGTGACGTCGCAACGCGCCCGATCGTCCGGCCCTTCCGTCATCGGCATGACCGCGCGATTGATCGCCGCATCGAGCCGGCGCGGCCAATCGCCCCTCCATCCCGCCCGCCGGGCCAGGTAGAACACGGGCGACGCGCCCCACTTGGCGGCGATATACGTGCCACTGCCGACCATATGGAGCGCGACGCGCGGAGGGGAGTAGCGCTCGATCGAGCACTCTGAGCACTCTGCCGACGGTGCGGCGCTTATCTGGCGCTCAACGGACATTTTATCGCCCCCGGCTCGACCCGCTTATCTGAGAAGATGTCGTCGTCGCGAAATCCCCGGGAGTAAACCATTATCCAGGGCATGCGTCAATCTTTTGTTGACCCGAACTCGAGCGGCGCGGGCTCGATGCCGTGCCGCGCCGCGAGCGCGAGGATAAAGGCGGCCCGCTCGGGGGTGATGCCCCCGCGTCCCGAGGAGTAGGACTCCCAGCGCTCTTCGAGAGCGAGTGCCATGCCTTCGGCGAGACAAGCGTGCAGCTCGCCGCGGTTGTAGCAGTCGATGAACTCGGGGAGGTCGCTTTCGAGCGGATGGTGGAGCCGGACCCGCCCTGCCCGAACGTACCGGGGACCTCGCGCGGACGGAGGGCGGGCGTTGGGAGGATGGCCGGCATCCAGCACGAGCGCCCCCGCCCGCACGGAGTCGAGCGGGACCGCACCGTGGGATGCGCTCGAGACGAGGACGACCACGTCGGACTCCGGAGCGGCGTCGTCCCAGTGACGCACCCTCGCCCCCGAAAGCTCGGCGGCGAGGGCCTCGAGCGGTTTGAGGCGCCGTCCGACCAAGAGCAACCCGAGACCGCGCGAATGCAGGATGCGGGAGAGCCCGGAGCCAACGTCGCCGGCGGCGCCGACGACGGTCACGGTGGGTGACGCCCCGTCGAGACATTCCAGAACCTGCTCCGCGATCACCGCTGCGGTGAGGGCGTTGCCGGTGGT
>Ga0187893_10007476_pt1 | contig 17863 bp, 16 predicted proteins | sample MA1701074metaG_FD_139574 | JGI IMG/M metagenome (GOLD analysis project Ga0187893, IMG submission 139574) | White microbial mat communities from a basaltic lava cave in the Kipuka Kanohina Cave System on the Island of Hawaii, USA - MA170107-4 metaG ... | reverse complement strand
TTGCATTTGGTGTCCTCCGGTGCGTGCGTGGCGGTCTACCCCATGCATCGGAGGACTTCTCTTTTTCCGCTAGCCGGGCCCCTCCGGACCCCAAAAAACCGCGAAACTCCAGTTGCAATGCAAACCTCAGCGGCGTTTGGTGGCGCGCCAGGCGGCGAGGTCTTCGGGGGAGCGGAGTTCGATGCTGGTGGCTCCCTTGGGGTCGTGCCATTCGCACTCGCCGGGGTCGTACTCCTTGCAGATCGCCGGGCGGGTCTCGTAGATGTCGCAGCGGTTGTCGGGCAGCAGGTTGCGGCAGCGCGTCTCGAAGCAGATGTGCCAGGTGTTGCCCGCTTTGTAGATGGAGATCCCTTCGTGGCTCAGGTACCAGCGCCAGTCGTCGAAGTCGCGCACGGTGCGCGGCGCGTCGATGGGCAGCGCCACGTAGCGGCAGCAGCGGGCGCCGCAGAGTTTGGTGCACTGCTTCAGCCAGTCGGGTCGGCCGTCGCGGAAGAGGGGGGTCTTGGGGGGAGGGCGTCGTGCCATCGTCGTCCAGCTTACCGGCGCCGGCGACGACGGCGGCGCGCGACGGGAGCGTCGGAGGCTGCCGCGCCCCCCGCCCCCCCCTTGCGCGTCACCATGCCATCCAGCGTCGCGATCAGTTCCGCGAGGTCGGGGCGCTCCTCGGGGTCGCGCGCCGTGCACTCCTCCACCAGCTCCTGCACCGCCGGCTGGAGGAACGGTTGCGCCCGCTTGAGCGAGGGGAACTCCGTCCGCAGATGGGCGCGCGCCACCTCCTGGGGGGTTCCCGGCTCGAAGGGGGGCCGACCCGCCAGCATGTGGAAGAGGAGCGCGCCGACCTGGTAGACCGGGGTTTTCGGCCCGATGGGATCGTCGCCTGCGAGCTGCTCGGGCGCCACGTACTGCGGATCCTGCGCGAGGCGCCCCTTGAGCGCGGCCTGCTCCGCCAACGGGATCGCCATGCGGAAGAGCGCGAGCCGGCAGCCGCCGTCCTCCAGCACCTGGAGGAATCCCGGCGTGACGTTCTTGTGGGCCAAGCCCGCCGCGTCGAGGTGCGCGAGGCCCGAGGCGATGCCCCGCGCGAGGCGGAGCGCACGCTCCTGGCCCAGGGGCTTGCCTGGGGCCAGGAGATCCTGGAGCGTGGGCCCGATGAATCGCTCCGTCACGAGCGCCAGGACCGGAGCCTCGATCGTGTCGAGCACCTTGATCAGGTTGGGGTGGACGAGTTTCGTGAGCCGCTCGATCTCCTGGCGGAATTCCGCCAGGGCGCCGGCGTGCTCCTCGAACTGCGGCCGCAGCACCTTGAGAGTCACCTTGCGCCCCAAGCTCTGCTGCTCGGCGTCGAACCAGAGGCCGATGGAGTCCTCGCCGACCTGGCGCCGGAGGCGGTAGCCCGGGATCTGGACGGTGACGGGCAGATCCCCCGTGGTGCTCAAGTCGAAGGGGTCGGACACGATGCCGATTCTACGCGGCCCGGCGAGGCTTGGCGTTAGAGTGTCGGGCTCGCATGATCCGGGTGCGCGAACTCTCCAAGAGCTATACGGTGCACACCAAGGAGCCGGGGCTCTGGGGCTCGGTGCGTGGGCTCTTTCGGCGCCGCAAGGTGGTGAAGGAGGCGGTGCGCCGGGTCTCCCTCGACGTGGGAGAAGGCGAGATCGTCGGGCTCGTGGGCCCCAACGGCGCCGGGAAGACGACGCTGGTGAAGATGCTGGCCGGGATCATCCACCCCACCTCGGGGGACGCGGAGGTGCTGGGATTCCGCCCCTGGGAGCGCGACAACCGCTTCCGGAGCCGGATCGCGCTCATCATGGGCCAGAAGGCGCAGCTCTGGTGGGACCTCCCGGCGGCGGATTGCTTCCTCCTCCTGCAGGAGATCTACCGGATCCCGCAGTCGGAGTTCGCCACCACTCTCGACTACCTCTCCACCCTTCTGGAGGTGCGCGAGCACCTCACCACCCCGATCCGGCGCCTCTCCCTCGGCGAGCGGATGAAGATGGAGCTCATCGCCGCGCTCCTCCACCGTCCCCGGGTCGTCTTTCTGGACGAGCCGACCATCGGGCTCGACCTGAGCGCCCAGCGCGCCATGCGCGACTTCCTCCTGCAGTACCGGCGCGACTATCACCCCGCCATGATCCTCACCAGCCACTACATGGAGGACATCGAGCGGCTCTGCGAACGCATCGTCATCATCCGGGACGGGGCATTCGTCTACGACGGGCCGCTCGCCAGCGTGGTGGAGCGTTACGCCGACCACAAGGTGATCACGGCCCACCTCCGCAAGGGGGAGCTGCCGCCCCGGCCGGTCCCGGCGCTCGAGGCGCTGGCCAGGATCATGGAATGCACCGAGCTGCTCGTGCGGGTCCAGGTGGCGCGGGGCGGCGTCCCCGCCGCGGCGGCGGCACTGCTCGAGCATTACCCGGTGGCCGACTTGGCCATCGAGGAGCCGGACATCGGCACCATCATCGAGCGGATCTTCCGCGAGCGCCGCGAGGAGGCGCGGTGAGGGCGCGGCTCTTCCTCCAGATCGCCTCGGTGGAGGCGCGCCGGCGCCTGAGTTATCGCGCCGACTTCTGGATCACCTCGGCGGCGGGGTTTCTCGTGGAGTTCGGCGCGCTCTACTTCCTCTGGCACGCGATGTATCGGAACGCGCTGCAGGTAGGCGGGTGGACCCTCGACGCGATGGTCTTCTACCAGGCGGCGGTGCTCCTCCTGGGCAAACTCGTGCGCGGCCCGGAATTCGAGGGGGTCATCTCGCAAGACATCTACGAGGGCGGGCTCAACCGCTATCTCGTCTACCCTCTGGGCTACCTCAGGTTCAAGTACGCCCAGCACCTCGGCTCGCTGCTCCCGGCGGCGCTGCAGTTCGTGCTCTTCGGCGGCTCCTTCCTGCTTTTCCTGGATCTCCCCGAGGGAAGCGGCGTCACCCTGGCAGGCCTCGGCATGGCGCTCGGGGCGGTAGCGGTGGCCAACCTGCTCCACTTCCTCATGAGCTTCCCGCTCCAGGCGGTGGCGTTTTGGGCCGACAACGTCTGGAGCCTCACCGTGGCGATGCGCCTCATCACCGCGCTCTTGGGCGGGATCCTCGTCCCCCTGGCGCTCTTCCCCGGCTGGGCGCGCGACCTGCTCGCCTGGACGCCCTTCCCCCACCTCTTCGCGATCCCCGCCGAGACGCTCCTCGGCCGGATCGGCCCGGCGGAGTGGGCGCGCGGGCTCCTGGTCGGGCTCGGGTGGTGCGCGGCCTTCGCGGCGGCGGGGCGCGCCGTCTGGCGGCGCGGCGATCTCCAGTACTCGGGCGTGGGCATCTGATGGGCCGCTACCTGCGCCTTTACGCATGCTTCGTGCGCTTCTCCTTCAGCCGCGCCATGGAGTTCCGCCTCGACTTCTTTTTCCGCATCGTCATGGACCTGGTCTGGAACGCGGTGCACCTCGGCTTTTTCTGGCTCCTCTTCCGCCACACCACGCTCCTGGGCGGGCTCGACTTCGACCAGGCGATCGTCTTCGCGGCGAGCTTCTTCCTCGTCGACGCCCTCCACATGACGATCTTCTCCAACAACATGTGGTGGTTCCCGACGCTCGTGAATCGCGGGGATCTCGACTACTACCTCATCCGCCCGGTCTCCCCGCTCTTTTTCCTGAGCCTGCGCGACTTCGCCGCCAACTCCTTCGTCAACCTCCTCGCCGCCGTGGGCATCCTGGCCTGGGCGCTCGCGCGCTGCCCCGGGAGCTTCTCCCCCGGCCCCCTCATCCTCTTCTTCCTGCTGCTGGGCGGCGGCCTTCTGCTCCACTTTTGCCTCAACCTCCTTTTCCTCCTGCCGGTGTTCTGGATGCACTCCGCGAGCGGCACCCGCGAACTCTTCTTCGCGCTCTCCCGCTACTCCCAAAAACCGCACGGCATCTTCCGTGGCTGGGTGCTGCGCGTGCTGGTCACCGCGCTCCCCTTCGCGCTCATCGCCTCCTTCCCGGTGAACGCGCTCTTTTTCGGCGCGAGCCTTGGGCGCCTCGCGCACGTCCTGGCCGTCGTGGTCGGCATGTTCGGGCTGCTCCTGCTGGTGTGGAGGCGAGGGTTGGCCGCCTACGCGTCGGCTTCCTCGTGATCGGTGTACCCTGTCCGGTCCTGGAGGCGCGATGGAGACGAGCATGAAGGACAAGGTCGCCCTGGTCACCGGGGGCTCCTCGGGCATCGGCCGCGCGATCGCGGAGGCGTTTTGCGCGGCGGGCGCGCGGGTGGCGATCACCGGCCGGCGCGAGGCGGAACTGAACGCCGCGGCGAGGGCGATGGGCGCGCTGCCCCTGCCGGGGGATGTGCGCGACGCGGGGCATGCGCGCCGGGCGGTGGTCGCCTGCGTGGAGCAGTTCGGCGGGCTCACCACGCTCGTGAACAACGCCGGCGTGATCGCGACCGGGACGACCGCCGACACCGCGCCGGAGGAGTGGGAGCGGGTGATGGGGATCAACCTCGAGGGCACGGTCCTCTTCTCGCGTGCGGCGCTGCCCGCGCTGCGGAAGGCGGGTAGGGGGGCGGGGGCGTCGATCCTGAATCTCTCGTCGGTGGCGGGAGCGCGGCCCTACGCCGCGGTCACCGCCTACTGCGTGAGCAAGGCGGCGGTGGACATGTTCACGCGCTGCCTCGCGCTGGAGGTCGCGCCCGACGCGATCCGCGTCAACGCGATGGCCCCCGGCGTCGTCGTGACCAACCTCCATACCGCGGGCAACGCGGTGGCGGACTACCCGGCGTTCCTGGAGCGGAGCAAGGAGACGCATCCGCTCGGATTCGTGGGGGAGGCGCGCGACATCGCCGCGTTCGCGCTCTATCTCTGCTCCGATGCGGCGCGCTGGGTCACCGGCGGCATCTTCCCCATCGACGGGGGCCGCGCCCTCGCCTCCTCCCGCTAGGATCGCGCCTTGTCCCGCAACCCTTTCCGCTGGATCGCCCATTTCGCCGAGGCGCTCCCGGTCTATCTGGCCGCGGGTGTTTTCTGTCTCCTGCCGCGCCGGCTCGCGCACTACATCGGGCGGCGCCTCGGGTTCTACGCCTATTTCCTCTGGCGCCGCTCCCGGAGGGTGGCGCTGGAAAACGTGAAGCTGGTGCTCGGGCTCGAGGGGCGAGAGGCGGTGCAGGTGGCGCGGGAGTCGATGAAGTCGGCCGGGGCGGCCATCACCGATCTGCTGCGCGCGCCGCGCATGCGGCGCCGGATCGCGCGACGCGACCTCGAGATCCCGGAGGAGACCTGGAAGGCGATCGACGCGATCCGGCGCGGAGGGAAGGGCGCGGTCTTCGCCTGCTCGCACTTCGGCAACTGGGAGTTCGCCAACCTCTCGGGGCCCTACAGCGCGCTGCCGCCCACGACGGTGGTCATCCGGCCGGTCCCCAACCCGTTCCTCGGCCCCGCGCTCTTCTGGTTCCGCAGCCGCACCGGGCAAAAGCTCATCCTGCGCAGCGGGGCCGCCCTGGAGTGCATGCAGAGGGTGCGCGAAGGGGAGTGCTGCGCCATCACGTTCGACCTGCCGGTCCCCCCCGATGCAGGGGCGGCGCCGGTGGATTTCTTCGGGCTCCCCACCTACACCACCCTCGGGGTGGGCTACGTGGCCGCCATGACCCGCGCCCCGGTCTATCTCGTGCACGTGCTGCGCCTTGGCGGGTGCCGGTACCGCCTGGTCTTCCGCGGGCCGCTGGATGCGCCCATCGGCGAGACCCTCAAGGCCACCGCCCTCGCCACGACCCGGCTCGTCTCCAAAGCCCTCGAGCAGGCGATCCGCGAAGCCCCCGGCCAGTGGGCTTGGTGGCTCAAGCGCTGGCGCATCCGCCCGACCGGCGCCACCGGGGCTTTCCCCTCCTACTCCGTCGACGAACGCTACCTCTGGCCCACCGGCCGCCCCCCCACCCGCGACTGATGTGGTCGCCGCCGTCCAGGGGGGCGTCGGCGTCGCGAGCGCAGCGGCCCGGGGTGGCCCCCGGGCCTTTCGCCGCGCGCGGCCCCCCGGGGGAGAGTTGGCGGAGGGGGCGGGATTCGAACCCGCGGTCCCAGTAATTACCGAGACAACAGATTAGCAATCTGCCGCATTCGACCGCTCTGCCACCCCTCCGCGGAATTGGGTGGGATCGAAACGGCCAAGCCTAACCGCCGTCTGTGGGGCGGTCAACGCGAGCCTGGGCCTCCCGCCCCTTGGCGCCGCCGAGCAGCCCCATCTTCTCCAGGCGGTAGCGGATCTGGTCCCGAGACATCCCGAGCAGGGCCGCCGCCCGGCTCTGGTTGCCCCCCGCCCGCTCCAGCGCCTGACGCACGAGATCCTGCTCCACCTGGTCGAGGAGGATCCCCTCGGCCGGCAGGAGGAACGGTCCCGGCGCGGAAGCCGCCGAAGGGCGTTCCTTGAGCGCGCGCGGCCGGTAGCCCGTATCCAGCATCAGGTCGCGCGTCCGCAACCGGCGGGCGTGGGTGAAGAGCATCGCCCGCTCGATCGTGTTGCGCAGTTCGCGCACGTTGCCCGGCCAGGTGTGCTCCATCAGGAACGCCTGGGCGTCCTCGTCGAGCCCCTCGACCGTGCGCCCGAAATCGCGGTTGAACTCGCGCACGAATGCGTCGGCGAGGGCCAGGATATCGGCGGGGCGTTCGCGCAGCGCCGGGATGACCAGCGGCACGACCTTGAGCCGGTAGAGCAGATCCTCGCGGAACCGTCCCTCGTCGGCGGCGGTCTCCAGATCGCGGTGGGTGGCGGCGATGATCCGCACATCCACCTCGATCCGCTGCGTCCCTCCGACGCGATTGAAGCAGCGGTCCTCGATCACGCCCAGCAGTTTCCCCTGAAGCGCGCGCGGCATGTCCCCGATCTCGTCGAGGAACACGGTTCCGCCGTCCGCCGACTCGAACACGCCTCGGCGGCGCGTCTTGGCATCGGTGAACGCGCCCTTCTCGTGCCCGAACATCTCGGCCTCGAGGAGCGTCTCCGGGATGGCCGAGCAGGTCACCTTGAGGAACGGACGCGTCGCGCGCGCGGAGGCGTAATGGATGGAGCTCGCAAGGATCCCCTTGCCCGTGCCCGTCTCGCCGAGCAGCAGGATCGTCGCTGCGCGCGACTTCGCCACGACCTGCGCCTGCGCCACCACGCGCTCCATCGCCGCATCCGCCGCGACGATGCCCTTCATCGAGAAGCGCTCGGCGTTGCGCCTCTGCTCCTCCTCGGCGAGCTGCAGGACGCGGCTGGTGTCGAGGGCTTGGCGCACCATCACCGAGAGCGCCTCGGGATTGAAGGGCTTCTCGACGTAGGAATAGGCGCCCATCCGCATGGCGCGCACGGCCGACTCGACCGACCCGTGGCCCGTCATGACGATGACCGGCGTCCCCGGCCACTGCACACGCAGGTTGGGCAGGATGTCGATCCCGTTTCCGTCGGGAAGGTGCAGGTCGAGGAGCACGAGGGAGGGGGGCGGGGAGGCGAGACGCGCACGCACCATCGCGAGGGAGGAGCAGGACTCGGAACCATAGCCCTCCGCGCGCAATTGCGCCGTCAACGCCCGCTCGATGAGCGGCTCATCGTCGATGATCAGGACCGTTTCCCGCAACGGGCCGCGCTGTCCAGTCTCCATCAGCTTCCCAAGGCCTCCCTGTGAAGGCGTCCCGCGCATAAGCTAGCACATCGGCATGAGAGATCGCAACCGCATTCGGAGCCCCGACGGAGCGCGAACCCCTTGACCACGCTCCTTGCGGTGACCGCGCATCCCGACGACGAGTCCTTCGTGTTCGGCGGGGCCTTGGCGCTGCACGCGCGCAGGGGCGGGCGCAGCGTGCTGCTCTGCCTCACCGACGGGCAGGCTGGACGGACCGGCGGCGTGACCACCTCGGACCGTCTCGGGGAGACCCGCCGGGAGGAGCTTCGCCGGGCGGCTCGCGTGCTCGGCATCCCGGAACTCTTGACGCCGGGGCTCATGGACGGCGCCCTCGACGACTTCGGGGATGAGGCGGGGACCGCCCTCGTGGAGGAGATGGCGAAAGGCGTGGGGGCAGCGACCATCCTCACCTTCGGCCCCGAGGGGGCGAGCGGCCATGCCGACCACCGCGCCTGCTGGCGCTGGTGCCGCTCCGCTGCCGGGGGCCGGCGGCTCTACGCCGCCACCTTTCCCCCCGACCTGGAGATCCCGCGGCGCGCGGGTCCCGGTCTGCCGGTCACCACGGTTCTGGACGTCTCCGCGCTGGGGGACGCCAAGCGGCGCGCCTTCCTGGAGCACCGCACCCAGCGCGACCACCTCGAACTCTTCGACAAGATCCTCTCCGCCTCCGGCGGGGCGGAGTACTACCACCGGGTTTCGCCTCCCTGGGCCCCCGGAGCCCCCCTGGAAACGAGCCTGGGCCCGCCGCCCTAGCCCCTCGGCAGGGTTAGCCTTCGCTCTCGGCCCGCTGCTGCCGCACCAGGATGCGCTGGAAGATCGTCGTGAGAGTGTTCGCCGCCTCGGCCAGGTAGAGCCGCACCATGCCGATCGTCGTCGTGTCGTCGAAGACCACGGAGAGGATCGTGCGGTTCCCGACCAGGGTCACCTGGATGTTTTTCCGCTTGCCCTGGTGGAACAGGTTGAGGAAGGTGTCCTCCCCCATGATGACGGCCATCTGGCGGGTCGCCGCGAAGGCGCCAGCCACGAGCCCGCAGATGGAATCGACGTCGATGCGGTCGTCCACCCCCTCGCGGGTGATGAGATGGCCGTCCTTGTCCACGAGAAAGGCGGCACTCGCCTTGGCGCGGGCAAGGAAGGCGCGGAGCGTGGCGTTGATCTCCGCCATCTCCTCGCGATAGAAGTGCAGGCGGTCCCTGCGAAGTTCCTCGTCGGATTTCTGCATCATGGGGCCGGGCATGGGGCTTTCTCCTAAAGCAAAACGAACACCAGGTAGCCGATCGTGGCAAGTGCGACGAAGGCGAAAGTCGTTCCCGCCATCAAGCTGGCGGGGGGAAGCTGTTGACGGGCGAGTTGCGCGCGCAGACCGTGCCGGCGGCGGTCGGTCACAGGGCGGGCATCGCGTTCCGCGGGAATGCGGGAGGCGCGCCGCGGCCCCTCCGCGATGTGGGCATCCCACTCGCTGCCGCTTCCTTCGGGATCGGATGGCGCGAGAGGGGGGCGGGGGCGCTGCAGCTCCTTGGGCGGCCCCACGAGGACGCGGCGACCGAGGTCTTGGGGCTCTTCCACGAACTCTTCCGGCGGCGGCGGCGGGCGCACCTCGCGGCGCGGTGCCTCCACGGGTCTGGCCGGCGGCGCCTCCACCTTTTCGAAAACCGGGGAATTCTCTTCGGGAGGCGCCTCGGGCGCGAGCGGCGCGCGCGTGTGCCAGCGCGGTCTGCGGACGGGCTGCGCGAGGGTCTCCTCGGCGTTCGCGCTCTCCGAGGCCGGGGCGGGAAGATCCTCCACCGAGTGGAAGTCGTCGAACCTCGAGCCGGCGGGGGAGAGGAGCGGGGCGATCGAAACGACGCCGCCCTCCTCCGCGACTCCTGCGTAGGCCAGGAAGGGCGCCTCCTTCACGACGGCGGGCGGCGCCTGGATCGTGGGTGCCACCGGGGCGTCGGCTGCGGCGTAGCTGGTGGCGGCGTCGGCCGGGGTCTCGTCGCGGGCGATCGCGCGAGCGGCGGGCGCGGCCGCGCGTGTCGCGGCGGCGGCCTCGGCGGGGGGCGCGCGCATGGCGCTGACGACGTTCTCCAGAACCCCCTGGGTGATCGCCTTGAGGGTGGAGAAGACGCCGGTGCCCAAGGAGGCGACCGCCGCGAAGCTCTTCTGACGTCCCGGATTCAGCTCCCGTTCCAGCTCGTCCTCGGGCATCGCGTCGGCCGTGTCGCTCTTGTTCCACTGGAAGACGACGGGCAAGTCGTCCAGCCCGCGACCGAGATGGCCGAGGTTCTCGCGCAGGTTTTCCACGGCGGCGATGTTGTCCGCGAGCCGGCTGCGCGCGCTGTCGGCCACGAAGACCACCGCATCGACGCCTTCGAGGACCAGGAGGCGCAGCGCGTTGTGGCGATCGATCCAGGGCACCGCGTAGAGGTGCACCTTGGTCTTGGTCCCCGCGACATTCCCCAGATCGAGCGGCAGGAAATCGAAGAAGAGCGTCCGCTCCGCGTCGGTGGCGATGGACGTGAGCGTCCCCCGCACGTGGGCGGGGGCGTTCTCGTGGATCATGCGCAGATTCGTGGTCTTCCCCGAGCACGCGGGCCCGTAGTAGACGACCTTGCACTGCACTTCGCGCTTGGCGAAGTTGATCTGGACCATCGCACCTTTCCTGGTTCCGGCCGCCCCCCGATGGGACGGCGCGTGCAGTCCCTATCGACCGGATCGGGCCCCGTGTGTAATCCGAACGCGACGGCGCAAGAGGTTCAAGCGCAAGGGGTTGCGCGCGCGTGTCGAGCCGTCTGGACGATTCCGGGGGGGGGACGGGGAGGATCAGTGGTCCCCGGAGAAGTGGAGGAAGGTGCCCTCGTTCTCCTCCGCGAGCCGCCGCAGGTAGTTCAGATCGACTCCGGTATTGCCCATGGCGATGACGTGCACGCGGAGCCGCGCGAAGCGGTTGCGCTCCCGGAGCCAGCCGAGCAACTCGTCCGCCTTGGTGATCTCCCCGTCGGTGGGGGTCCCGTCCGTGAGGAAAAAAATCGTGTCCGGCGTGTCGCCGAAGTCGGGGCTCCACCCCCCCGCGCCCCCCCGCATCTGGAGGATCTCCTTGAGCGCGTCGTAGTGGTTGGTCTGCCCGCCGATCGCCGCGTTGCGGATGGCGGAGATCGCGCTGTCCTTGGTGGTGGGAGCGGCCGGCACCGGCGCGTCCTTCCAGGAGCGCACCTTGTCGTTGAAAAAGACGATGTTGAAGCGGGTGCGGGGATCGAGCGCCGTGATCGACTGGGCCAACTCCTCGCGGCAGACCTCGATGCGCGAGGTGCCGTTGTAGGTGCGGCCGAGTTTTTCCTGGATGCCTTCGGAGACGCGGAAACCCTGCTCCATGGATTGGGAGATGTCGAGCACGTACCCGACCGCCTTGGCGTAGAGCTTGATGCCGTAGTAGGTGTTGGGCGGCTCTTTTTCCCGCACCACGGTGCGGGTCTCGCCCCCGGCCCCCTCCGGTTCGGGGGTCTCGCGCCCCTCCTTCTCGAGCTGCTCCCGCATCTTTTCGTCGACTTCGCGGAACCGCTTCTCGCGCCCCCACCAGCGGGTCCACTTCTCGGTGTCCCACTCCTCCTTGTCCATCCCGGTGAGCGCCTTGAGCGCCTGGCGGATGTCGTCGTGGATGCGCCCGCCCTCGCGGTCGAGGCGCGCGATGAGGGTGTCGACCGCCGCGCTGTTCCCCAACGCCTTGAAGGCGGCGCAGGTGGCGGTCTTTACCTGCCAGGCGCGGTTCCCGAGGTTGGATTCGAAGAGCGGCACCGTCTGGCCCGCGTCGGGGCCGAACGCCGCGAGCGCGTCCATGGCCGCGATGCGCACCTTCGCTTCGCCGTCCGAGCCGGCGATCTGGCCGATCCGGACGATGGATTCCTTGTCCTGGAGCTGCGCGAGGGAGCGGGCGGCATTGGCCCGCGCGAGCCAGAAGCCGTCGGAGAGCGCGCGTACGAGGAGGTCGCGGGCGGGCTGGTGGCGCGCTTCGCCGAACATCCGCAGGAGCGCGGCGCGCCCCAACTTCCCCGCCTTCTCGTACCCTTCCCCGCGCATCCAGGCCAGCACCTCCTCGTCGGTGGTGCGCGAGAGGACGAGGGAGATCACCTCGCGAACGCGGTCCGAGTCGCGCCCGTCCACCATGGAGACGAGCAGACGCGCGGTCTTGATGTTTTGGCAGCGCTCCAGCCCGCGGATCTTGCCCGCCAGGAGAGAGAGATCCGCCTCGCTGCCGATGTCGGCCAGCTCCCGGGAGGAGGCGGCGTCCGCGTCGACCTCGTTGTTTCTCTCCTTCGTGGTCGCCTGCACGTCGGAGCGCTTGCCCAGCACGCGCTCGCGCCACCGGTCGTCGACATATTCGGGCGCCTGCCCGAACGCCTCCTTGAAGGCGGCGCGCGGCTCCATCGCCTTGCGCAGGAGCTGGACCAGCCGCACGAAGGATTCGCGCTCCTCCCGCAGGAAGACCTCGAAGTAGGACCAGGAGCGCACGTGCAGGTCGTAGGTCATCGTCTTGGCCGTGGCGGCCTGGAGCATCCGTTCCACGGGGTCGTTGGAAGGCCCGCGAGCGGCGATGCCTCGCGCCCGCGCCTCCCAGTTCTTGCCGCTCCCGCTCACCGTGATGCCCTCGTAGGCGCAATAGGTCGAGAAATCCTTCGCGCGGGGATGGAGCTTGCTGAGCCAGTGCGCGGCGCCGCGGAAGAGCCATTGGGGCAGGTGCTTCTCGTTCACTTCGCCTCCCGCGTAGCTCGAGATGCAGAGGTGCCCGATCATGTGGCGGCAGGTGAATTGCAAGTCGTCGTCGTCGCGGCCGGAGATGGCGAAGCCGTTCCCCGCCAGCCCGCCGGCGAGCCCCCCGCGCCCCGACCCGTAGAGCAGGTTGGTGTCCTGGTTCCCGAAATAGACCTTCGAGAACTGCCGCCGCGTGCCGTCGGACTCCACGATCACCATGACCGACCGGCCGCTCGCCACCCCGCCGAAGTGGTCCTCGAAATCCTTGCGCGCCTGCTCGGCGCGCTGGAGGTAGAGGTGCATCAACTCGTGCTTGGTGACGTAGCGCGGCGAGCCGCGCTCGGTGGCGATCTTGACGCCGCGCAGGTCGGTCACGATCACGTAGCGCCCCGACATCGCCATCTCGACGGCTTTCCCGCCGATCGCCTTCTGGTTCTTCACCTCGTCGAGGATCGAGGCCATGCCCGGATCGCGGCACTCCGCCGCGTCGCCGTGGCACTCCGGGCAGTTCTTCCAGTTGGGGAAGGGGCAGCACTTGTCCTCGAGGCAGAGAGAGCAGCTGATCCCCCAGGAGGCGGCATGGCGCCTGAGAAAGCAGGCCATGCGCGGCGACTGCCAGCAGGGGTCGTTCCACTCCTTGGGGGGGTTCTCGTGGGCGGAGCCCAGGCAGGCCGGGCAGGGGTCGGGGTCGGCGGGCGCGGAGGAGGGGCAGCGGAGCTGGTGGTAGCACGCCTTCCCCTGGTTGCAGGTGCACTCCTTCCCCTGCCCCGGGGAGCGGGGCGCCGCGAGGGCGAGCAGGAGCGCGACGCAAGAGATGCGGAGGATCACGGGGTCCTTGAGTATACGCGCCGGGCGGCTCGCGCTTTGCGCGGATCGCGGCGGTGTCTCGTGATAGCCTGGATCCTGCACGGCGACCTGCCGGGTGTGCTTGTGGAGGCGGGAAGTCCATGAGCGGAGTGGCGACCCTGATCCTCGCGGGGGGGCGGGGGGACCGGCTGCGGCCCCTCACGACCCGCCGCGCGAAGCCCGCGATCCCCTTCGCGGGAGGGGCGCTCATCGACTTCACCATGAAGAACTGCGACGCCTCCGGGCTGCGGCGGCCGATCGTCCTGACGCAGTACCTGGCGGAGAGCGTCGCGGCCCATCTCGAGCGGCGCTGGGCCGGGAGTCCGCTGGCGCCCCGGACGCTCTCCTCCGCCGACCTCGGGTGCGAGTTCCGCGGCACCGCCGACGCGGTGCGCGCGGCGCTCCGCGTACTCGGGCGCCCGCGCACGCTCCTCGTCCTCGCCGGCGACCACGTCTACGCGATGGATTACCGCGGCCTCCTCCGCGCGCACCAGTTCTCCGGCGCCGACGCGACGCTCTCCGCCGTCGCCGTGCCGTGCGAGGAGGCGTGCGGGCTCGGGGTCCTGGCGATGGGCGAGCATGGGTGCGTGGAAGCGTTCGCGGAAAAACCCGCGCGCCCTCCCGCGCTGCCCGGCCGCCCGGGCAGCTGTCTCGCCAGCATGGGAATCTACGCCTTCGATACGCGCGCACTCGCGGGTTGGCTCGGCGACCATCCCGAGGCGAGCGACTTCGGATGCGACGTCGTGCCCGGCATGCTCGAGGATGGGCGCCGCGTCTTCGCGCGCAGGTTCACCGGCGCCTGGCGCGACATCGCCGACCTCGACGCCTATCACGCAGCGCACATGGAACACACCCACGGCCGCTCCTTCCTCGGCGCCGGGGTGAGCATCGAACCGGGCGCGAGCGTGTCGGAGTGCGTCCTTTGCGACGACGTGCGGGTGGGGGGCGGGGCGCGGCTGCACCGCGTCGTGGCGGCGGAGGGGACCCTCTTCCCGGCGGACGCCGCGCCGGATGCGAGTTGGGGCGACCGGTCTCCCGGTGGCGTGCTGGCCGTCGGATGGAGCGGCGCGCCCCTCCCCGCCACCCTCCCCGTGCCTCTCTCGTAGAACCATCTGATACCCTTGCCCGCTCGCATGGTCCGGGTTCTTCACGTCGCCATGGAATGCACGCCTTTCTCCAAGGTGGGGGGCATGGCGGACGTGGTGGGTTCGCTCCCCGAGGCCCTGCGCGGGCTGGGCCACGCATGCACGGTCCTCACCCCGCACTACCCCAAGATCCTCAAGCAGCCGGCGGGCAAGGAGCTGGCTGCGTTCCCGGTGAAGGTGGGGGATTCGTTCCATGCGGTGCGGCTTCTGGAGGGCGGGGAGGGGGCGGTGCTGGTGGACCAGCCGACCGCCTTCGACCGCGCCGGGATCTACAACGACCCGCGCACCGGCGAGGGGTATGGCGACAGTCTTTTCCGCTGCCTCGTGCTTCAGCAGGCGGCGCGGGAGGCGTTGCGCACCGGCGTGCTCGCGGCGGACGTCGTGCACTGCCACGACAACCACACCGGGATCCTGCCCGCCTATCTGAAGGACGACGGCGGGCCCAAATCGCTCCTCACCATCCATAATCTCGCCTACCAGGGGCGTTACGGCGGGAAGGAATTCTGGCTCACCGGCCTCGACCCGTCGCGATTTTTCGGCCACGCGGCGTTCGAGTACCACGGGGACCTTTCGCTCCTCAAGGCGGGCATCCTGCACGCCGACCTCGTGACCACGGTGAGCCCGAGCTACGCCGCCGAGATCGTCCAGCCGGAGCACGGCTTCGGGCTCGACGGCGTGCTCCGCTCCATCGGCGGCAAGCTTTCGGGGGTCTTGAACGGCGTCGACACCCAGGCGTGGAACCCGTCGACCGACACGCAGATCCCCAAGACCTATAGCGCGCGCGGGCTCTCCGGCAAGGAGGCGTGCCGCGCGGGGCTGCGGGCGCGGGTGGGACTCGAGGCCGATCCCAAGGCGCCGCTCTGCGGCATCGTGACCCGCGTGACCCACCAGAAAGGCGTCGACCTGGTCGCCGGCGTCCTCCCGTGGCTGATGCGGCGCGGCGCGCAACTGGCGCTCCTCGGGAGCGGCGACGGCGCGATTCTCGATCTCTTCCGCGGCGCGCAGGGGCGCTGGCCGGGCCGCGTCGCCTGCCTGGAGGGATACGACGAGGCGCTCTCGCACCTGGTCTACGCAGGGAGCGACCTCTACCTCATGCCGTCGCGGTTCGAGCCGTGCGGTCAGAGCCAGCTCTACGCCATGATCTACGGCGCCGTGCCGGTGGCGACCAAGACCGGCGGGCTCATCGACACGGTCCAGCCCTTCGACGACGACCATCCCGACGGCACCGGGGTGCTGGCGCACTGGGCCACGAGCGAATCGTTCCAGGGGGCGCTCGATTACGCACTCACGCTCTGGGAGCAGCCGCAGAAGTTCCTCAAGATGCGGCGCAACGGCATGAAGCGCGACTTCTCCTGGGGCCGGTCGGCGCGGGAGTACGCCGCGCTCTACGAAAGGCTCGCCAGCGCGTGACCGTGCTCGCCGCCGACGTCGGGGGCACCTCGATCCGCGCCGCGCGCATCGACGAGGAGGGGCGCATCCTCGACCGGCGGAGCGGCCCGACGCCGCAGGATCCGCGGGAAGGGGTCGCGCTCCTGCGGCGGTTCTGGGAGGAGCTGGGGTGGGGGGCGGGGAGGGCGATGGTCATCGCCGGCGGCATTTCCGCCACGACCGGGGAGATCACGCAGTCGCCCAACCTCAGGCGCTGGGAGGGGCTGCGCCCCGGCCCCGAGTTGGAGTGCCAGGTGCACAATGACGCCAACGGCGCCGCGCTCGGCGAGATCTGGAAGGGTGCCTTGCGCGGGAAACGCTCCGCGCTACTGGTGACGCTCGGGACGGGGGTGGGGGGCGGCCTCGTCCTCGACGGGAAGCTCTGGACGGGGCGAGACGGCTCGGCGGGCGAGATCGGCCACACCGCGGTCTTCCCCGAGGGGCCGGAGTGCGGCTGCGGCGCGCGGGGATGCCTGGAGATCTACGCCAGCGCCACGGCGGTGGCGCGCGCTGCCGGGGCCGCGGACGCGGAGGCCGCGGCGGTCGCCGCCCGGCGGGGCGATGCGCGCTCGGTGGCCGCCTTCGCCCAGGCGGGCCGGGCGCTCGGGATCGCCTTCGCCAACGTCGCCAACCTGCTCAACGTGGAGGCGTTCTGCCTGGGCGGCGGGATGGCGGCTGCCCTCGATCTGCTCCTTCCCTCGATGTGCGCCGAGCTGGACGCGCGCGCCTTCCGCCTCGCCCGGAAAGGGCTCGCCATCGTCCCCGCCGCCCTGGGGAACGACGCCGGACTTCTGGGCGCGGCCTGGGCCGCGCTCCAGGTGTAGTCCCCCGCCCCCCTCTTCCGCTTTTCTTCAGGACATGACGCGCAAACTCCTCATGCTTTGCGCCGCGCTCGTCTGCGCGGCGCTGCCCTCCCTGGCCATCGAGGCCGCGGGTATCCCCAGCAGCGAGATGAACTACAGCGCCGCGACGCAGTCGGCGTCGCAGTGGTGCTGGGCCGCCTGCATCCAGATGGTGCTCAAGCGCCACGGGGTGGAGATGGACCAGTCCACCATCGTGGAACGCACCTACGGGCGCGACCCGTTCGGGCGGCTGCCCGATTGGCCCGCGAGTTTCGAGGTGATCACGCGCAATCTCAACGGCTGGGGGTTCGATCAGCTGGGGCGGCGCTACACGCTCTCGTCGCGGTTCGGCCGCGGCGCGCCGCCCGCCGCGATGCTCGTGGCGGAGATGAAGGCGCGGCGGCCGGTGATCCTCGCGTACCAGTCGGGGCCCACGAGCGGCCACGCGGTGGTCTGCACCGGCGTGACGTTCAGCGAAACCGCGGGCGGGGTGATGATCCATAGCATCGTCGTGCGCGACCCGTCGCCCATGACCGCCGCCGCCGGCACGCGCGGACGCGTCGAGTACGAAGCCGCCGCGATCGCGCGGCTCATCACCGGCTACTGGATGGTGTCGGTGCAGCTGGGCGAGGCGGGGGAGCCGCGCGAGAAGAGCGCCGCCGAGAGGCCGTGCGACTGCCCGCGCTGCCGCGACGCCGCGCGCGCCGACTCGACGCCCGAGCGCGAGCCGCTCGACGGGGAGGAGGGCGAGGCGGAGAGCGACGAGGGCGATTCGCTCCCGGAGGAATTCGCCTCCAGGTTCGCCCCCGACTCCGCCGCCGTCGCCTGGCCCGACCAATGCGCGACCTGCTCCGGCAACGCCTTCGTCCGCTGCCCCGCCGGCCCCAGCACCGCCTGCGGCCAGTCCGGCAGCATCCTCTGCCCCCGCTGCTTCCCGGTCCCGAGGGTCAGCCGTTAGGGCGCCGCGGATGCGTTCGGGTCGAGCCCTCGGGGCGGCGAGGTGCGCCCCGCGGGGGCAGGGGAGCCGGGCCGGGAGTGCAGCACGGCAGTGGCGGGACCGCGCGCGCGAGCCTGGAGGGCTGCTGCCGGAGGGTGCGCTCGGCGTGCGCGGAAACCGGCCGCCCTCGTCGCGGGGCAGGACGGGCCCCCGACGCGCGCCTCGCATGGCGGAGGAGGCAGGATTCGAACCGCACGCGTAGGGCCCGCGTCCGCCCGCTGGTGGTGAGGGAGCCACTCAATGTGGCTCCCGAACGGTGCGCTTAGCGTGCGCT
>Ga0187893_10007475_pt1 | contig 17863 bp, 8 predicted proteins | sample MA1701074metaG_FD_139574 | JGI IMG/M metagenome (GOLD analysis project Ga0187893, IMG submission 139574) | White microbial mat communities from a basaltic lava cave in the Kipuka Kanohina Cave System on the Island of Hawaii, USA - MA170107-4 metaG ... | reverse complement strand
CTGATCTCGCCGAACACTGGCGTCACTGTTATCTGGTATTGCTTGGTCGGATCCCGCGGACTGCTGGTGGTGAACTCATAGACCGTGGGAGTGATCTGCACGATGCTGGCTGCTCCCAGGTCAATGGCTAGATTGTCCGATTGATTGATCTGCCAGTTGAACTGGAAGGTGTAATCACTGCCGCAATCCCCGGCCACCGCGCACAACGGCTCATCGGTGGTCAGCCGGAAAGTATTCAGTCCCGGCCCGACGACGACGGCCGAGATAAATACCGGAGGTGTAATATCCTCATCAATCACCAGCGTCGCCTGGCGGCTGTCCACTATGCCGCTGGGATTAGTCAGCCGCGCGTAATAGACGCCTTCGTCGAGAACGTCCTGCGCGTTGGTCAGGGTATAAGAAGCGGCGGTGGCGCCGGCGATGAGTTCCTCACCCGCGCCCACGTTGCGATACCATTGGATGGAAGGAGCCGGGACGCCGCAATTGGCGCCCTCGACCACGACAAAGGTGGTGTTGCGCCGCTCGGTGATGACGCGATTGGTCGGCTGGATACCATCGGTGCAAGGGGCGATGGCTTGCTGGCCTCTGAGTTCCATGCCGAAGACGACATCGCTGCTGCCCGTGCCCTGGTTATGCACTTCCACGGCGAGCACATTGTCGCCGGTGACCAGCGGATTGGCGTTGCCATTGGTCAGTGAATCGAGCGGAATCTGCATGATCACCCGAACCGGCTCGCCGCCGGCCGTGGCGTTGGGGAAGCCGCCGGGATTGGCCACCGGCGCGGTGGTGTTGAACAAGGGCACGCCCTCCGGCATGTTGAAGCGAGTGATCTCCACGCCGTTCAAGTAAACCACGTTGCCGTCATCGACGTAGTTTGTGCCGGAGAGGACGACACCGACGGTGCCGGCGCTCCAGGTAAAATGAGTGCGGAAATAGACGGTGATGGGTCCGCCGGCGGAAGGGCCAGGAATGGCCGTATTAAAGCCATAAGGATAACCGGTGTCGTTGCCGAACAGGCCCAGACCCTGGGGCCACGCGCTGTCGTCAAAAGCCGTAGCCGACCAAGCTGTCCCTTGATCGCTGCCATCCGCCAGGTAACGCCAGGTTGAATTTGTGGGATGGAGTAATGCGACGGGTTGAGCCGAAGCCACAACCGCCGCCTGCAGGGCCAGCGCTATCACCAACATCTTTATTGCACGCATATGAGTTTCAAGTTGATCACCGGTTGGGAAAACCACACGTCGCGCCGCACACACGGCGCGATGGCATGCCTGACCGATAATTTATTCCTGAGAGTGGAGCTAGGTAATCACACGGGAATTTGAATTGCAACCAAAAATTACGGTAAACGGACATGTCGAAGCTATTGCCCGGCGGAGGAATGGACGGCGCCGAACCCCAAAACCCTCTCCACAACCTTACTCCTGCTCTTACTCTTTTAATCCGAAGCCAGGGTCGGCAGATAAAGAGTGAGAGCAGGAGCAAGAGCACGATTGCGGATCTCAAGACGAGATCCAGTGGTTGAGTGCGCGAACATTTCCCCGAAGGAGGAGAAGAGTCATCGTCACACCGGGTCGCTGCCAGCGAGAGAGTCAGAGGACAAATAATTCAGATGCGATGAAGCGTTTGATTTGAGAAATTGATACGCACACGCCATTAGCGTTGGCGGTGAATATCTTCTAAAACTTTTCAGGTGAAATCTTTTTAACATCGGCTATGCTCGCGTTATCCCAGAGCGCGGGGACGTTTTCTGTTTGACCGGTGAAATCGTTCCATGTAATCACCCCGGTCTTTCCGTGAGCAGACAGCGGCGCCTGTGAGCATTGCTGTCGAGAGAGCGGGCGGATGCCCGTGCGGAATGGACGAATGCTGAACAAGAAATCATTTCTGGTGGTTGACTTTGGGGCCACCAACCTGAAGCTCGCCGAGTTCGAGCTGACCGAAGCGGGGGGCTTGTCTCTTTACCAGTACGGATTCAAGTCTCTCGGCCAGGACGGAACGCAGGAAGCCACGCGCGAGGCGGCGATGCTCAAGGGGCTTCAAGAGGCGCTGACTGAAAAATCTTTTCAATCGCGCAACGTCAACATCTGCGCGCCCGGTTACCACACGTTCTCAAAGTTCGTCAAACTTCCGCCGGTCGATACCTCGAAGGTCACGCAAATCATCCAATACGAGGCGCAACAGAATGTCCCGTTCCCGTTGGAGGAAGTGGTGTGGGATTACCAAATCCTCGGCGCCGCGCCGACGGGCGAACTCGAAGTGTTGCTGGTGGCGATCAAGTCCGACGTGGTGGAGGGTTTGTTCCGCACCGCGGAGAAGGCCGGACTGCGGTTGCAACTGGTGGACGTTTCCCCCGCTGCGCTCTGCAACGCCTTTCGTTATAATTACGGGGACCTGCAAGGTTGCACGATGCTGCTGGACATCGGCGCGAAGACCAGCAACCTGCTGTTCTTTGAGAAGGGGAGTGTTTATTCGCGCGGAATCAACATTGGGGCCAATGCCATCACGCAGGATTTCGCGAAGGAATCCAAACTGGGTTACGAAGAAGCGGAGCGGCTCAAGGTCGAAGAGGGATTTGTCAGTCTGGGCGGCGCGTATGAAGAACCGGAAAGCGCGCATCAGGCGGCCATCTCGAAGATTGCCCGGCAGGTATTGACGCGTCTGCACATCCAGGTCAACCAGACGATTCAGTTTTATCGCGGCCAACAGGGCGGTTCGCCGCCGGATCGGTTGTTCCTCTCGGGCGGCGCCACGAGCATGCCCTACACGGCGCAGTTCTTTTCCGAGAAGCTGAACCTGCCGGTCGAATACTTCAATCCGTTGCGCAATTTGCAGATTGACGAGCAGTTGCCCCGCGAGGAATTGGCGAAGGTCGCCCACTCTTTGGGAGAAGCGGTGGGGCTGGGCTTGCGGAACCTGGCGCATTGCCCGGTCGAACTGAACCTGATGCCCAAAAGTTCACTCAAGCGGCAGGAGTTCAACCAAAAGAAGCCTTACCTGGTGGCGTCAGTGTTCTGCCTCATTTTGATCGTGTTCGCTTTCGGCTTCTTTTACGGCAAAGAGGCGGACGAAAAGAAAAAGGCCTTGGACCAGCTCACACCCACGGTCAATAACCTCAAGCGCGACGATCAGCGATTGCGCACGGGAGTCGCGGAGATGAAACGCATCGAAAAGGAATCCCATCAATTCTTTGCCTGGATGGAAGAGCGTTATCGCTGGGCGGAGGTGCTCACGGTGTTGCGTGAGTCGCTGATGGCGGTGGAGGACAAGAAGGAAAAGGAGTTCAATACAAAGACCGGCGTGTGGATTGAAAAGTTTGATCCTATCGCACCGGCTGGCTTCCTGACCGTTGGAGGTGACGCCGGTCGCGCTGCCTTTGGAGGGGTCGCGGCGGCGTCTGGTGCGCCTGAACCGATCGGAAGGAGAAGCCGCCGAAACGTTGCCGCAGCCGGAGGGGCGGGAGCAGCCGCGACCGGCGACACCAACCAAATCGACACGGTGCTCCTGACCTGCCGAAGCGTGAATCTCAAACACATCCAGGACGCGGCAAACACCATCCTTGCGGAGGGGTTGGCGGAGGAGTTGCGAAGCCGCACCAATTACTTCATCGCCGATGGCACGAAGGTGACCGGCGAGTTTTCGGGCGCTGATTCGACCAACCTGACGTTCAGCTTTCAAGTGACCCTGAAGCTGATCCGCCCCATGAAACTCTGACATGCTCTGGATCAAACGAAATCTTTTCCTGGCGGCGGGCGGACTGGTGGCTTTGCTCCTCCTGGGGGGCGGCATCTTCTATTTCCTCAGGGAGGAAGGGCGGAAAAAGTCCATTGTGGCAGAATGGGAAGCGAACAAGTCGGAATTGGATCGACTGCAAAAGCAGAAGCCCTATCCCAGCCAGGATAACATCAAGCGCGCGAAGGAGGAAAGCGACAAGCTGCGCGCCGCGGCCAGCCAGTTGCACCGGTTCTTTACGCCAGTGCCGGCGACAAATGTGACCGGCGTCGCGTTCCGCGCTTATCGCGATAACACACTGGCCGAGTTGCAACGCATGGCCGAGCAAGCCAAGACCACCCTGCCCGGACGGGACTATGCTTTTTCGTTTGAAACGCAGAAGAGAAAGACCGACTTCAAGGATCGAACCTTCCCGGCTATTCCCGAGCAAATGGCGGAGGTGAGGACACTGTGCCGGGTGTTGTTCGATGCGCACGTTGATCCGTTGGTGAACATCCGACGCGCGAGGGTTTCCCAGGACGACGACGAAAGCGGCGCCGCCAGTGATTATCTGACTTTGGACGTTGAGACCAACGCGGAAACCGCGACCGTGAGCAGTCCTTATGAGCTGACCTTCGGTTGTCTGAGTTCTGATTTGGCGCTGGTGCTCCAGGGATTGGCGGCATCGCCCCATGGATTCATCGTCAAGGCAATTCACGTCGAGCCGATGGTGCAGGCCGCGGCCAATGCGCCCGGAGTCATTCCACCGGGCGGCGCCAACCCGGCACTGCCGCCTGTTAATCCCAACGTGCCGCGTCCGCGCGTGATTCCCGGTCAGCCTGTCGGACGACTGCCCGCGCCCGTTGCCGCGGCCACGCCAGCGGCGGCGAGGCCGGGGGCCGCGGATCGCCCGATGATCCTGCTGCTCAAAGAAAGCCGTCTCAAAGTCACGCTTCTCATCTACGCCACCAAGGTGACCAGGTAACTCATGGACCAGCTCAAAAAGATTGGCCACCTCTGCCGCCAGCACTACGAGAAGTTGATTCTCGTGTTCGTGTTGCTTCTGCTGGCTTACGCGGTAATCAAACTCTTCCAGGCGAGCCAGGAGGAAGGAGAGAAAACGCGAAGCATGACGGAAGGTTTCAAGACCAGAGCGGGCACGCCGGTCGAACCGGCCAAACTCGAGCGTTTTGCGGCCGCCATGAAAACGGCTACCAACCCGCCCACGCTCAACTACGCGGGCAAGCACAACCTGTTCAACCCCGTGAAATGGCAGCAGCCTCGCGGCGGCGGGCCGATCATCAAGGTTCAGTTCGGCACTGAAATCGGGATTCATGCGATGCGCATCGTCGGGGTCAACCCGCTGCATCTTCATATCGCCTTTGATCGGGCCGCCCTCACAGGCGCTGAAGTGACCGGGTACCACATCGTGGTGACGAACGAACTGGCGACCCTGTCGCGGCACCGGCGCATTGTGCAGTATGTCCCGACCGGCGCGACGAATACCCAGGTGTTCGTCATTACAGAAGTCAAAGGGCCGCCCGAAGCGCCTACGGAACTGGTGGCGCAGCTCAAGGATTTTAACGGCGAGAAGGTTTCGTTTGCCCCAGGCAAGCCCTACACGCGAGTGGTCGGCTACGAAGCCGAACTGGTTCACCCGCCGAACGGAAAAAAATATCCGCGTTTGCGGAGGGACTCACCGCTCGACATTGAGGGCGAGCCTTACAAAGTCGTGGACATCGCGGCGAACAAGGTTGTAGTGTCCGACGACTCAAACGGCAAACGCTACACCATCGAGCAAATGGCTGCGCCATGATGGTGTTTTCGCCCGAGAGTTATTTTTATTTTTAGCCCATGAAGAAAGTCACCCTATTCTCTCTATGTCTGGCCCTGACCGTTTGTTTTTCAGGCCCGCTCCAAGCCCAACAATCCGACATCGACCTGGCCACCGGGGAGGGGGCCAAGCGGCAGGCGCTGAAGATCGAACTGGACCGGAAACTGGCCGACGCCCAGACGGCGGAGAAGAAAGGCGCCTTCCTCGAAGCGGCGCAGCTCTACACCGAGTGCGTGGACCTGGCCAGGAAGATCGGCAGCGGCGTGGACGAACCGCAAAAGCAGGCGCTCGCGGGTTTCATCGCCACGCGCCTCCAACTGGCCGAGCAAGCCCAGCGCGCGCTCGATTACCAGGGGGCCGAGGATCAATACGCGCGCATCCTGCGCGAAGATCCCAAGAACGATAAAGTCATTCAACTGCGACAGACCAATAAGGAGTTGCTTGCCGAACAAAGAGGGCGCCAGCCGAGCCAGGCTGCGCTCGACAAAGTGCCGGAGGCATATACGAACCGCATCGACGCCGCCACGTTGGTGCAGGACGGGCGCCTCTTCCTGGAATGGGGCCGGCTGGACGAAGCGGAGGCCAAGCTCAACCAGGCCTTGAAACTCGATCCCGCCAACCGCGCGGCCATTCACTACATGCAATTGGTCTTCGAACAGCGCTACCGCAACGCGAGTGTGCAGGGCGAAAATGCCCGGCGATTACAGGTGTTGAGCGTCGAGCAGGCCTGGGTGCCCCCGATCAAACGCGATCTCCCCGTGCCGAATCCGTGGGCCACGACCAATCTCGTTCACACCGGCCGGGGACGGCAGGTCATTTACCAAAAGCTCGACACCATTCGCATCGACGAACTTTCGCTCGATTCGATCCCGCTCATCGACGTGATCAATCAGATCGACAGAACCGCCAAACTGCGCGACCCCGACAAGAAGGGCTTGAACTTCATCATCAACAACAACGTTGATCCGATCCCGGCGGCGGCCCCGGTCATCGATCCGGCGACCGGCTTGCCGGCGGCGGCAGCGGCGCCGGGGGGGGACGTTGACATCACTCAGACGAGCATCAACCTCAAGCCGCCGTTGAGAGACGTGACACTCCGGCAGGCGCTGGATGCCATCGTCAAGGTGGCGGATCGTCCAATCAAATACTCGATTGAAGAATACGCCGTCGTGTTTTCACTCCGGGCGGCGGAACCGGTCGCGCTTCACACGCGGTGGTTCAGGATTGACCCTAATACCTTCCTTCAAGGCATGCAGGGCGTGACGGCGTTCGACTTTGGCCAGAGTCAGGGCGGCGGTGGTGGTGGCCAGGGCGGTGGCGGGCGAGGGGGCGGCGGCCGCGGCGGTGGTGGCCGCGGGGGCGGCGGCTTGGGCGGCGGCGGCCAGGGCCAGGGTCAGGGCGGTGGGGGTGCGGAGTACGTCGGCGTCAGTCTCGCTGGTCGCCAGGGCGGACTAGGTGGCCAGGGAACCGCGCAGGTTCAGCCGGCGCAGCCGGGGCAGGCAGTGATTCCAGGGCAAGGGGCGGGTGTGACGTATGTCACGCAGGTAACTCCGACCGAACAGGCCAACGCTATCGCCAGGCAATACTTCACGACGGCCGGTGTGGACTTCACGACGCCTGGAAAGCAACTCATCTTCAACGATCGGTTGGGCCAGCTCATGGTGCGGGCCACTCTGCAAGACCTCGACATCATCGAGCAAGCCGTGCAAGTGCTCAACATGTCCCCGCCGCAGGTCACCATCGAAGCCAAGTTTGCGGAAATCACCCAAAGCGACAGCAAAGCGCTGGGCTTTGACTGGTTCCTGGGCAACACGCTCATGCGCAATGGTGGCATCGGATTCCAAGGCGGTTCGGCGCCGTCGTATGGATCACCGAGCGGTTCCGGTTCATCCGCGAATCCGTCCGGAGTGTTTCCTGGGCCGTATTCCACTGATCCGTTGAATCCCGGTGTCTTCATTCCCAGTCCGGGCACGATCCCGGCTTCAGGGACAGACAACGTCATTACTTCCGGTCTGCGCAATAGCGCCCCGGCGCTGGGCACGTTGACCGGCATCCTGACCGATCCGCAGTTCCGGGTGGTGATTCGCGCGTTGGAGCAACGGCAGGGCGTGAACCTGATGAGCGCCCCGGCGGTCACGACGGTGAGCGCGCGCCAGGCGCAAATGAAGGCCGTGCGCGTGCGTTACATTGTGACCGATTTGGATCTCAATCAAACGGCGGCCGGTGGTGGCGGCGCGGTTGTGGGTGGAGCGCAGGCAGGTGGTGGCGGCGTCGGTTCGACGGTTCTGCCGCTGGCCGAACCTTTTGAACTCGGCCCGGTGCTGGACGTGGTGCCGTACGTCTCGGCCGACGGCTACACCATCCAGATGACGATCATTCCCACGATCAAAGAGTTTGAGGGTTACGATCTCGAGAACGCCCGGCTGTTTGCGGCACAAGCGCAGTCCGTCGGTGGCGGTACCGGGGCTGGCGTGGGCAACCCGCTCCAACAAATCACTCCGCTGCCCATCTTCCGTCTCCGCCAGGTGGTGACCAGCGCCATCGTATGGGATGGACAGACGATAGTGCTCGGCGGGCTCTTGCTGGACGAGACAACCAAGACGAAGGACAAGGTGCCATTCCTGGGCGACTTGCCTGGCGTCGGGCGGCTCTTCCGCAGCGAATCCACTCAAGGCAAAAAGACGAGCCTCGTGATTTTCGTGACGCCCAAAATCATCGATCCAGCGGGCAATCGCGTTCATTCAGAGGAAGACCTGCCCTTCGCGCGGACGACCATTCCGAAGCAGCCACAATCCATCACCCAGTAAACCACGACGAATGGTTGTCCGGGTGATGGAGGACGAGGCGGGACTCTTCACTCCGAAAACCCGGCACGCCAAAGCTGACATGCCGCCAGCCAAGACCAGCAAGTTGTTGATCGTCGATGGACACGCCTACGCTTATCGCGCGTTTCATGCGATTCGGCAGCTCTCCTCGCCATCCGGGGTTCCGACGAACGCGATTTACGGGTTCATCAAAATGCTCGACAAAATGCAGGCGCAGTTGAGCCCGTCGCACGCGGCGGTCGTCTGGGACGGCGGCCTGGCTGCCGAGCGCATGGCCGAGCACCCGGAGTACAAGCAGCAACGTCCGCCCATGCCTGACGATCTGGAAAGACAGATCGACGGCATCAGTCATTATCTCGAAGCAGCGGGGATTGCCTCGCTGTGCCGCGAGGGCGTGGAAGCGGACGATTGGATCGCGGCCATTGCCCGACGCGCGGCCCAGGAAATGCCGGTGGTGATTGCCAGTTCGGACAAGGACTTCATGCAACTGGTTTCGGCCCGCATCGGCCTGCTCAACCCCAATGACAAGAGTGAGAAAATCTGGGGCGCGGACGAGGTGCGTGCCAGGAGCGGGGTTGAGCCCGGGCAGATCGTGGACTGGCTTTCGTTGATCGGCGACAGCGTGGACAACATTCCGGGTGTGCCCGGGGTGGGGCCGAAGACGGCGACTGATTTGTTGAGGCAATTCGGATCGGTGGACGCGCTCTATTCGCGTATGGGCGAAGTAAAATCGGAACGTCTGCGCATCGGTCTTACGGCGGCGCAAGAAGCGGTGCGGCGCAATCAGCGGCTCGTTCGTTTGCGGGAGGAGCAGCCGCCCTTGCCGCTGGAGGAAGCAGCCATTCGAGCGCCGCAAACTGATCGGTTGCGCGTCCTGTTCGCCGAATGGGGTTTCAAAACGATGCTGGCCCAGTTGGGCGGAACCCCGTTGTCGCAAGGAGCTTTGCTATGATGCACGGAGTTAAAAAATCATTCTTTGCCTGGTTTATTGCCCACGGATTCCGCGGGCGGGCGTGGCGGAAAGTTTACGGTTTTGCCTCAAGAAAAATACGGGTAAGTCGTGGACAAAGGCATACCCCACTGCTACATGTAACGGGACTTATGTTACCTCCGCTCAGCGCCCGTACAGGGTTGTTGTCTAGTGGGTGCGCGGTCATTTTTTTGACCCTGCTGGCGATGCAAACTCCTGTTTGCCAGGCCGGCGAGCACCCATTGGGCGGCGCTCTTCCAGGCGATCAGGACCACCCCGCCGCCAGCATCACTGCGAGCGGGGGTTATCTCGTTTGGGAGGACAATCGGGTTGAAGGCGGCAAGTCCGGCAGCGGCATCGCGGCGACCGGCCTCGACTCGAACTTCGCCGTGACCGGGAGCGTTTTCCGCGTCAACCATCAACCGGCCGGCAATCAGGAGAAACCCCAGGTACTGCGCTTGAACAACGGCGGCACGTTGTTCGCCTGGGGGCAGCGGCAGGCCAGCAAGCCCGGTGTGTACGTCCGGCTGATGGATGCGAATGGAAAGTTTGCCACTGGGGATCTGTTGGTGAACACACCGAACTGGCTCTCTTCGCTGACGCGCACCACCAACTGGTATGCCTTTTCCAGGAACACCTATAAGCTGCGGAAGTACAAGTTTCGCGAAAAGATTCTGAATGTGCGCGAGCAGGCAGGCGGTGTGGCACTGGGCGCTTTGCCGGACGGCGGCGCGGTGGTCACGTATCACGCGGTCCGCCGGGCCGAGACAAACACCTGGTGTATTGTGACGAACGAGGTCTGGGTTGGAAGCAAATACGTAAGGAAGACTCCCCTCAAACGATTAGTGCTCGCAGACGACTGGATGCACGATGTGTTTTTCCAACGTCTCGATGCGGAAGGCCGGAAGATTGGTCCGGAGGTGATGGTCAATCAATATGCAAGTTACAACCAGCGGAATCCTGCCGTGGCGGTGTTGTCCGATGGCCGGTTTATTGTCGTGTGGGTTTCTGAATATCCCGCCAGTGCGAACTGGCGGCACAACTTCCGCGTCGCGCTGTATGGCCGGCTGTTCAACGCGCAGGGCGAGCCGGTGGGTGACGAATTCTCCATGGCGGCAGGCGATGAACTGATTCAGGCCAATCCGTCTGTGGCCCCCCTGCCTGGCGGAGGGTTTACCGTTTTCTGGAGCCAGCAGGAAGGAACGACTTCACGCCGGTGGGATGTGTATGCGCGGAATTTTGGCGTGGATGCGACGGCCTCTGGGCCGGCATTTCGGGTGAATGATTACACGACCGGCGATCAGTTTGGGCCAAGGGTCGCCGCGCAGGGCGACAACCAGTTTGTTGCCTGGACGAGTGTTGGTCAGGACGGTTCGCGCGAGGGAGTGTATGGCCGGCTTCTCGTGGCGGGAGCATTGGCCGGAGAGGAGTTTCGAGTGAACACCACAACCGTCAGCCGGCAGGTGCATCCGGCGGTGGCGGCGGATGGACAAGGACGGTTCTTGAGCGTATGGGCTGGGTTTACCGGCGAGAGCGGGTTGGATTTGTTCGGCGATATCTATTCCACCGCTGGAAGTGCCGCAGGAGGGACAAGCCGATGAAGCCGTTTTCTAAAAAAACTTCTATGATGGGACTGACCAAACGATTGCTGTGCATCGGACTGTTGCTGGCGCTGGTCAGCAGCGCGGGCGCGTTCTCGCTGTTGGGGCCGTTCAAAGTGGGAGCCAATTTTGCTGGTGATGAATGGCAGGGCGACGGCTACGGTGGGCGGCCCCAAGGTTTGGGTTACAACCTGGTAAGTGACATCGGTGGTCCCATGCTGCCCTTTGAGGCGTACCGGTGGAATGTCCCCATCTTGACCTATGCCTTTGATTTCAGCTTTTTACAGTACTTCGGACCGCAAGGCGTCGCCGCGGTGGAAGAGGCCATCGCCATTCTCAACGCTCTGCCTCCAGCTTCCCAGATGAGCGCGACGTTGAGCGAATTCCCACTCGATATCAAGGGACAGAACGGAACGGCGGCAACGCTTGGGTTATTCGACGTAAAATCGTTCACTCTCTCCACGATGCTCGAACAAATGGGGTTGGCCAACCCGGAGAGGTTTGTCTGGAACCTGCGCACCCGCGATACCGGGACGAATCCCGACTTTACCAATTACACCGTCATTCAGTTGAACTTCGATCCTTTCACCCTCCAGCCGACGCGGTTCATCAATGGAGTGAATTACAACTACATCATATTCGACGACCTGGGTCCGCAAGGCCAGGAATGGGCCAGCGCGGTGGAATGGTACCAGCTCGATCCGTTGTATCAGCCCTATAGTTCGGTAGCCGGTGGATTGGGGGGCGGTGATTTTCGGTTGGGATCGAGCCCCAACCTCGGCGGTATTTTCGGTGGAGAGGGATTCCTGCTGCCAGGACAGTACTACGCTGGCATCACGCGTGACGATGCGGGCGGGTTGAGATTCCTCCTGAGCACAAACAACATTGTGTTCGACACGCTGCCCCCGACGGTGCTGCCGAGGACATCCGGCGTTCGTGGGTCTCCCTGGGCGCCAGTTATCAGTTCCAATATCTTTGGGACGAATATCACCGGCATCTCAAACATCATAGGCACCATTGGAACAAACCTGACTAATTTCGTGCGCACGGCCGCGCGGCCCGGCCTGGACAAGATTATCTTCCAGCGCGTGCCTCTCTTTGGCACGAATTTCAACCCCATCACGCTGCGCTACACCGATCGGTATCTGAACCCCACCAATGGGCGGATCGCGAGGCAGCCCGTCGAGCGGCTTGTGCTGCAACCCGACGTCATCTTTACCGTCCGTGATCTGGGCACGGTGGATGACATACCGGTCCGTTCTCGGCGATCCGACACAAGTAACTGGACCAACAACGCGGCCATCAATTCATTTCTTGGCGCCCTGGGCCTGGGCGGCCCCGGTACTATCAATCCTCCCGTGGTCGTCTTCTACTCGGACATGGTTCCGTACTTCATTAACCTCGCCGTAGCCACGGGTGATGTGGATTCCGCACTGTTTAATTCCGGTCTTTGGGGTTCGTTCGACGGAACGGATCGGCCTCCTGTGGTTTACCCTATCTTCCAGCACCCGGTGGCGCCGGAGTTGTCGCTGGAATACTTGCGGGATTTTGTTCTCAGGCGAAACAACTAGCGTATGGAAAACAGCCCGATCCTTTCATCCATGAAGCGGAAATTCTTCGCGATGGTGGTTCTGCTGCTGACGGCCGCCGGTCTGCCGGCCGCGACGCTCCCGATTTTCATCAACAGCAGTCCGTTCAACTCGCCGCCGCAGCAGACGAACATCGACGCTCGAGCGTGGTGGAATAAAGCTCCTTTCAACGTTTTCACCGCCACCGGGCTGCCGTTTGAATCCATCAACACGCGCAACTTCACCAATGACGCGGCGCCGGCCGGCACGATGATTGTCGATCCGGGCTTGCGTTTCTTCCACAACACTGGCGGTCAACGGTTCTGGATGGACAACTGGGTGAATAAAGGAACCATCTCCACCGATCACAATAGTTTCCTTCTTTTCGGAGGAATCTCACTGTTCTTCAACGACTCCCGCGCCAGCATTCTCCAAGTGGCGGCTACGAACATTATCAGCACCGGCCCATTGTTCTCCGGTGCGCATGGCTTGATCCGTCTGGAAGGCCGGAACATCAACCTCACCCGAAACGCGCTTCGGACTGGTGGCACCACGCTCACCACCGGTGTAATAGGCGGTGGTTTTCTCGGACTGTCGAATTATGTCAACGATGTCGGGATATTTGATCTCTACTGGGGTGAAGGCGATGGCGATGCCTTGGCGGCCAATCGGAGAAGGGCCATGCGGGTCGATGGGCTGGGCTTTAGTCCAAACCTTACTTTGCCTTCGCCCTCTTCCACGTCTCACGAGGTCATCACTCCTTCGTTCCCCAGCGGGTTTCTTTTCACGAACACGACCATAGTGCCGGGTTTCTTCTTCGCGGGCACGAACATCTTTTTCAGCACGAACCTGTCCAGTTATGCTGCCGCAGCCTACACGAACACTCTGACCCCCACGAGCCGCGTGGTGCAGGTCGTCTTCTATCCCACCAATACCGATGCTGGCTTTACCACTGAAGTGCGCTTCTCGGAGGATTTCCTCGCGGGATTCCCTCTTGGCAATCCGGCGGTGGCCGTGGTTGCCTTTCACTCGGCCGATTTTGATATCGCCACGCAGGCGCCGTCCACAGATTCGGTATATCTGGCAGACGCCTTCGCCACGACCACCAACACGTTCCTGGCGCGGAATCAGGCGACCGGCACACGGCGGCCCAGCAATTACGAACTCACGCGATCGACTACCTTTGAGTATGTTACCGGGACAACGGGCAACGTTGTCTTTAACACCAACCTGCTGTTCAGCCCAAGCTTCACTCGGGCCACGGCGACCAATCGTTACGCCGGCTACGCCGCGCGGGTAGATCTGCTCTCCAGCAGTCCCAGCGGGGCCATCCCGTATGATGTGACCAATGCACCGGGCCGGATTGAGATTCTGGGCGAGGAAGTCAACCTCGACCAGACGCGCATTCGTGCCGAGGCCGCCCTCATCATTAAAGCCACCGGCAACCTGACGAGCAACCGGTTTGCGCAGGTCGATGCGCCGCTGATTAACTTCGACGTCCGATCGCGGGAGCCAGAGCTGGTGATCTCCAATCTCGCGCCGCCATCCGTCCGGCGGTTAAACGGCACTGTTCGCGCCTGGTCCGCCGCATGGGAGAACTTTGAAGCGGTGCCGAACGGCGCTGGCTTCGATACCAACACAGTTTTCTTTCACGTCCTGATTGTGGAAAGCCTCTTGAACTCCCAGGTGCCGGTGTTTGTAAACGAATTCGCCGCGCGCGGCACCAACGTCGTGATTAATGACCTGCTCAACATCCGCAAGTCCTTTCTCGTCGAAGGCCGATCATTCCACCTCACAGGTGGCCTGAACCTGCCGGCGGGAGTGAACCTTGCCTCCAACACGCTGCTGAACGTGCGGAATTTTACCAATGACGGCGTCATCACCCTTCTTGGCTCGGAGTTCTTCGGGACCGACCGCCCGCTGACCTATTCGAACTACGTCAATCGAGGCACCAACATTGCCGCCTCGCACGAGATACGCACCCGGAACTTCGAGAATCCCGGTTGCATCATCGCCAGCGGCGGCGTTTTCACCCTGGACGCGTTGGGCGCCACGCTCGTCGGCAATCCCCAAATCGAATCAAGCACCGTCGTCACGAATATCTTCTCGCTCTTCGGCGGCGGCTTTTTCACCAATATCTTCACCAACACGATCGTTCTCCAGGGCGCGCCGAAGATTCAGGGTGTTTCCGACGTGCAGATCTTCGCCCGCGATTTGCTCGTTTCCAATTCGATCATCAGCGCCGGAACGCTCATCCTGAACGTGACGAACCAGTTGACGGATTCCGGCGTGGCCGCGACGAACCAATGGAGCGTCACGGGTGGCTTCAACGTCATGCGCCGGCCCAACACCAGCGATCTTCTGGGAACGTATTTGCGCTCCACTGTTCCGCGCCTGGGCCTGTCCGACCACTATTGGCCCGCCAGCGATCTGGACGCGGTCCCCGACGGCTACACCAACAACCTGGCCCTGGGCAAACTGATTCTCGATGGCGGCTCGAACAGCCTGTTTCGGTTCTTCGGCACCGGCCCGAACAATAACGGACTCTATGTCGATTATATCGAACTGCTCAACGCGACGACGAACTTCAACGATGTCTTTGCCATCGCGCCGAACCTGACCATTTACTTTGCCAATGCGAACGTGCCGGTCAGCAAACTCGATGGCGCGGCAGGCGGGCGCTTCCGCTGGGTCTCGGGCTACACCGGGCCGCTCAGTTCCACGAACATCACCTATCCCTCAGGCAACACTTACACGTTTAACATCGCCCTGGTGACGAGCAAGGATCTGGATTCGGACGGTGACGGCATTGTGAACGCGGACGACCCGACGCCGGTTTACGTGGCCGAAAGCGCGGTGTTGTTCATTTCCCTGGCTGCTGCTCCAGGCCCGTCCGTGGAGTTGAGTTGGAACGCGTTGTCCTACTCGAGCAATTTCCTTGAGTTCAAAGCCTCGGCCAATTCGGCCGACTGGCAGACGTTGACAAATTTCCACATGGGGCCGCTCACCTGGCCGGTGACGATCATGGATCCCCTCACGACCAACAGCGCCAGCCGCGTTTACCGGCTGCGAGTGGATCCGGGGCCGTATTGACAGGTGACCGAAGTGGCGCCGTATGGACAGAGATCGCGCCGGGAGAGGACGCGATCGGGATCTGGCGGATGGAACGCCGCAACATTTGAAACTGATATGACGAATAACTTGCAGCGAGGGCAAAGTGGCTTTGCCCGCGGAGTGCGCGGCCGAGTTTGCGCGGGGGCCGCGTGCGTGTTGACGCTCCTGCTGGCCTCTTCCCAGGCCCAGGCTCAGCCCGCGAATAACGCTTTCACCAACGCCTTTCAAATCTCCGGCGCCAGCGGTTCGACCAACGGCACCATCTCCGGCGCCACGGCAGAAGCGGGCGAACCGCGCTATCATGCGGTTGGACCCCGTTCGGTTTGGTACCGTTGGACGGCCCCCAACGACGCATTGGTCACGTTCGACACCATGCGCCAAAGTGACGAGGCGGTGGTGACGGTTTATACGGGAAGCAGTCTTGCCACCCTGGCGCCTGTGCCGTTCTTCAATACTCCCGTTTCCAGTTGCGCCCGAATCGACGCCAGCGGAGGCACCGATTATTACATCATGGTGTCCGGAGAGACCATCGGATTCAACGGAGAGTTTGTGCTCACCTGGGCGCCGCAACCCGCGGCCGGCGATAGTTCCTGGGCCGGCCAATTCCGCTTCAGTTCGCCGCAATATTCCGCCACGGAATTCGAATCATCTGGCTCCGGTTTCGGGCCGCCACCTGGGAATCTGGCCTTGCTTCAGAGGAGTGCCTTGGGCGCGGTCATCACGGTGAACCGCGTCGGCGGTTCAGCGGGTCGGGTAGCTGTGGACTATCGGACCATGGATGAGGTCTCCGAGGAGTTGGTCGCCATGATCATCACCGAAGTGACCGACATGGTGCCGAGCACCAACATGATGTTTTTTACCAACACGGCGCTCATCACCCGCTATTTCACCAACGCTTACGATCGCTCCTCAACCGCCTTCTTCACGGATTCTTTTCCCTCCAACTTCGTTACGACCACGAATTTCTGCGGCACGGGAACGAGTTGCCTGGTCACTAATTTCGTGGTCAACTGTACGCCGGAGTTCTACTTCCGTTACGGCTGTCCAGACGTGGATTATACCTCCATCCAAACAGGCACTTTGATCTTCGACGAATTTGAGACAACCAAACGGTTTGTGGTGCCGGTGGGAAGCGACGCGTTTTCCTCGTTCCCGCCCGTCCGCAATGGCAACAAACAGGTGCGGATGGAATTGTTTAACCCGCGCCTGGTCCAGGAGGAACTGGACAATCCCACCGGAGTCCTGCCGCCCATGCGCGACTGCCCGAACAGTTCGGCGACATTGAACGTCATTGAAATTTTTCCCATCAACGGTGGCACCAATTTCAGCATTGAACGGCTCAGTTATGCCGTTAACGAGGGGACCGCCAGCGGCAACATCGTCGTGGACATCATCCATCCCTCCGGCACCGGCGGGAGCTTCATCGTCCATGTGGAAGGTTCCGATCAGGAGACGGAGTACGTCCCATTACCGGGTTCGGATTATGCAACCGAAACGACAAACTTGTTTATCCATCCTGTTTACACGGACGGAGCCACAAACTATGTCTCCGCGCAGGATTTTGTAGCCTCCGCCGACGTCACCGTGACCATTCCTCAAAACCAACGGCGGGCGCGAATCACCATTCCTATTCTGGAAGACAGTGAGGTGGAGTTTAACGAAGACATCCACGTTCGGCTCGAACAGATAAACCAGCAGCCCCCGATTGGCCCGGTCGTCAGCGCGCGCGTCACCATTCTGGACAATGATCAACCGGCCGGCGCCCTGGATCGGGATTGGAATCCCGACGATGTGTCGAACACGACGCCGCGCTTCAACCTTGCGCCGGGCGCCGACAGCATCGTACGCGGCGCGGCACTTCAGGCCGATCAACGGACCATTATCGTCGGCGATTTCACGTCCTATAACGCGGAGCCATGCGGTTACATCGCTCGCATCAACACGAACGGCTCGTATGACGCCTCGTTCAGTCCCGGCAGCGGCGCGGACAATTTCATCAACTCCGTGGCAGTCTATCCGGTCCGCGGGACGGCGGATGATCGCAAAATTGTCATCGGCGGCGGATTCACCGCGTTCAACGGGCAGGGGCGGTATGGCGTGGCGCGGCTGAACGCCAACGGGTCACTGGACAATTCCTTCAGCGTCGGCACGGGCGCCACTCGGGCGGGCGGTCTGGAACAGGCGACCGTGTGGTCGGTGGCCGTCCAGAGTGACGGAAAGGTGCTCATCGGCGGCGATTT
>Ga0187893_10007474_pt1 | contig 17867 bp, 13 predicted proteins | sample MA1701074metaG_FD_139574 | JGI IMG/M metagenome (GOLD analysis project Ga0187893, IMG submission 139574) | White microbial mat communities from a basaltic lava cave in the Kipuka Kanohina Cave System on the Island of Hawaii, USA - MA170107-4 metaG ... | reverse complement strand
GCTGGGACGGAGCGTCGGAAATCATCACAAACGGCGAGAACGGATTTGTCCTCGACGAGCCCGCAGACATCGAGACGCTGGCCGACTGCGTGCAATTTGTGCTCGACTCGGTCCTGCGAAATCGAATCGCCGTCGCTGCAGCGACAATCTCCGACCAGGTCTCGATGGAGAAACACGCCGACAGGATGATCACCCTGTACCAAGAAGTCTGGGCCGCAAAGCAGGCAATAGTCGCATGACCTTTGCGCTGACTGCCATCTTCACATCCGTCGCCAGCTTCCTTTTGGGAAGCATCCCGTTTGGACTGCTCCTCGGCTGGACCAAAGGCGTGGACGTGCGCAAAGTCGGAAGCGGAAACGTCGGCGCCATGAACGTTGGCCGCACCCTGGGATGGTGGGCGTTCGTCGTTGTATTCCTGCTCGACCTGTTGAAGGGATTCCTTCCAATCCTCTTAACCGGCCATTACCTGATCCGTGGTGACGCCGCCGGGCAGGTTTCTCCAACCACCGCCGACCTCGTTTGGCTGGGAATCGGGTTATGCGCGATCCTGGGCCATAACTATTCACCCTTTGTCGGTTTTAAGGGCGGAAAAGGCGTGTCCACCTCCTTGGGAGTCACGCTGGGCATTTACCCGGATTTCACCATTCCCGCACTGTCAAGTTTCATTTGCTGGGTCGCCGGAATCGGATTAACGCGAATGAGTTCCGTCGGTTCAATGGCCGGGGGAATTCTATTCCCGGTTTTCTACCTCTATTTTAGCTCCGATAACCCAAGACCCCTCAAAGACCGCTGGCCGTTCGCCGTTTTCACCCTATTGGTTGCGGGGATGGTCGTCGTCCGCCACCGCGCGAACATCAGGCGGATTTTGCTTGGCACGGAAACCCGGATTGGCGCCCGCCGCGCCAAGGGGGAGGTATCAGACTCGAAGAATGCCACGGATTCCCCTCGATTATCGACTCCGAATCAATCCCTATCCGGAGAATAATGTCCCGTAACGCACTTGTATGCCGATGTTCCTTTTGGGTATGCTGGTGGTGTTCGACCGGATTCGCGCCCATGCCGTTTGAGGTAAACGTTGACCCTCGGCGCGACTATAATCAAATGTGTGGTTTGATGTACCGGTGAACCGGGAGCCGCCCAAGATGCCGACCACGGAACCGACGACCCAGGTGCGAATCCTCGTCTGCGGACACGGAGGATGGGAAGAGGAGCTGCACCGCTGGTGTTCGGAACCTAACGTACGCGTTGAACACGTAAACACGTGGTATGAGGCCCTCGAAGCGTTGCGACGAGGGCTTTTTAGTTCCAGCTACGATCTTGTTGTCGCCCCCGCGTGGGAGTTTACGGCGGCCGGTTCGTTGGATGCCTTTGCCGCAAACGCCGTGCTCGACCACATGAGCCAGGCGGTCAGCCTCTCAACGGCGGCTGGTGATCCCTTCTGGGAAAATCCCGGGATGAAAGCGCTTCCCGAAGAAGTTCGGCAGAGAGTTCGCCAGTTATCCCGTGATGCAATCGCGGAATTGTCTGCGTCCCAAAGTTCGACATCACCAGCCGCGAGCGGAAAACGCCGCGTCCCCTTGACCCTTTCCTCGGGTGACAGATACGAAGTTTCATTTACCCCCATACGCGATCCGAATCAGCGACTCACCCATGTCGCCGCGGTCGTCTGGGAGGCCGGCTCTCCCGGGCGGCTGCAAGAGAAGATCGACGCCATCGACCAAGCCGGGCGTGAACTCCTTCACCTCGATTCTGAACAATTCTCCCGTCTCGAAGCTCAGGAACGAATCGCACTTCTCGAACAGAAGACCATCCGTTGCATCCGAGACGTGCTGCATTTTGACAATTTCGAAATCTACGTGCTGGATCGATCGACCAACCGGCTCGATCCGGTCATGTATTGGGGCGTGCCGCAAGTCGGTGAGCGGGTCGAGCAATACGCAGTGGCCGATGGCAACGGAATCGGCGGTTTCGTCGCGGCGAGGAAGCGGAGCTACATCTGCCCCGACACTTCGCAGGACGCCCGCTACCTGCCGGGAATCGAAAACGCGAAATCATCCTTGACCGTCCCTTTGTTTCACCAGGACCGCGTCGTCGGCGTCGCCAATTTTGAAAGCACCCGCCTCGCGGCCTTTAGCGAGGACGACCGCCAGTTCGCGGAAATCTTCGGCCGCTACGTCGCCCTCGCGTTGCACTTGCTGGAGCTACTCGTGTGCGAGCGCCGCACCGCAGCCGGACAGATTGGAAAAACCGTCCTCGGCGAGATCACCGCCCCACTGAACGACATCCTCACGGACCTGGAAACGCTGGTCGAGGACTACATCGGTCACGACGACCTTCGCAAACGCCTGCGGGGCGTGTCAGAAAACGTGCTGAAAATCCGCGAAACGATCAAGGACGTGACTGCGGGAAAACCAGGGGTGGTCGGCGCCCGTGCCGCGGCCTCGCGACGCCGCGATCCGGCCCTCGACGGAAAGCGCGTGCTCCTTGCCGATGACGAAGACGTCATTCGCGACACCGTCCGAGACGTGCTCACCGGATTCGGCTGCACGGTCTGCACGGCTTCCGACGGCGCGTGCGCCCTCGATCTTTTGGAGAAACAGTCTTTCGATCTCGTGCTCAGCGACATCCGCATGCCTCTCAAGAACGGTTACGAGGTCTTCGCTGCCGCGAAAAAGGCCAACCCCGCCACCCCCGTCATCCTGACCACGGGCTTTGGATACGATCCAAACCACTCCATCGTCCGCGCCCGCCGCGAGGGTCTCGCGGCCGTGCTCTTCAAACCCTTCAAGGTCGATCAACTTCTCGCCGAAATCCATGCCGCCCTCAAGGCCGCGCCGCATTGACCGTGCCGTGACCGGCTTTTCCCTTCACCCCATCGAGCGAAACGGAAGCGTGCCCGGACATGCGGAACCCTTCGCCGAACCCGCCTCAGGCGTCATTCGCCAGACGGTAGACTTGTACAGCCGCGCGGCCTTTGAGCCTCCCTGGATTGGATATCTCGCATTTCTCGACCGAATGGTCGTGGGCACCTGCGCGTTCACCTCGCCGCCGAGAAACGGCATCGTGGAAATCGCTTACTTCACCTTTCCCGGTTTCGAAAATCGCGGCCTCGCCACCGCCATGGCCGCCGAACTCGTGGCCATCGCCTGCCGCCGCGATCCCGCCGTCGTCATCACCGCTCACACCCTGCCCGCGCGAAACGCCTCCCACCGCGTACTCGAGAAAACCGGCTTTCACCTCGCCGACACCCTCGACCACCCGGAGGACGGGCTCGTCAACCGATGGCGACTCGCCACACCGGCTGATCCGGGGCGCGAACTGAGGCAGTAAACTGATAGAAAACTCCGCGACCAGCGGATCCCGTAGCACAGGTGACAAGTTGACCACGCCTTTGTGGCCTGAGCATTGAAGTCTGACGAATACCCGCGAACCAAGTCGTCGGAGGATCACACTTTTGAGCCTTGACCATTCAAACTGCTGCGGAGTGGAACCGCCGCACCGCATCCAAAAAGCTATACATGTTAGGGCTGCGAAAGGGCGATCCCAAAAAGTCTGAAAGATGACGAAATGTCAAAACTACCCACACGCTGATTACCGCCACGACGATAAACAATCGACGGAAATCAGATGGCTTCGCAAACGCCGGGAAAGTCAACGGCATCCACAGGACGGCCCCCAGTAGGACGATGACCAGAATCGAAATCGTCACGAGGATCCACCGTCGATGTCCTTCCGGTCGAAGAACCAGCGTTTTCTCGTCGTAGGCAAACCCGCATTCCGGACATTGGTGCCGAGATGGAAGCCCACAAAGACCGTATTCGCACACCGGACACCGCTTGAGTCTCTGTGCATTGCGAATGCGATAGACGACGCGGTTGAAAACGATTTCCTGCGTCATGGCCGCGCCCTTATAGACCCTTGAGTGGGTCAGTAATCGACTCGCCAAGCTCTAAACCTCGCGTCGCGGACTCCGTCTCCGCGAGAGTTCGAACGTGTTCAAGCACGCGAAGGTGTATCCGATGAATGTTCCAGTTCGACCAAAATCGCCAGTAAGGCTCGGGGCCCATCCCGTGCTCGTACCAAGTCGTTCCATCGAGCCGCGTCCCGCCGTCGGGAAGCGGAGTCAATCGAAACTCGCCCGCCCGAGAATTTAGGAGTCCCGAAAGATGCGGAGGATGGATGTCCGCGTAAATGCTCAACTCACGCATCGGAGGAGGACTCTCCGCAACTGAAAACTGAAGGTGTTTCGGTTCCTCCCAGATCAGAAGCGGTTCGACAAACGTTCCTGTCGAGAAATGGCACCGCCGCTCGGCGCCGACTCCCGTTCCCACGATCGTCGCACCGATCGGATAGGCGACCCCGGCGCGAAAAATCCACTCATCAGGTTCGCGCAGCCGTGGAAAGGAAACGACGTGTCGCCAGACCGTCTGCGGCGATGCATTCACCTGGACACTCGAAACCACCCGGAACCGTGATGGAGGCGACGATACGGACGCCTCAGCTCCCATGAGCGCGGGAACAGCCAGGGTAAGTCCAATGACGACCACGGCGATATCACTTTCGTCGCGAGCGTACCGCTGAGAATAGTGCCCAACCACGCCTCCGAGGATCGCACAAACTAGCCAAATCGGCGCCGCCATCAGAATGCAGATGATCCCCTCGAATGCGGTGACAAGGAGCATCGCTGCGCAGGTCGCGACCGTCGCAACCGCGACAGCAACGCATCCCCGCATCGGCCGAGGAGATCGATTGCCGTGCAGAACCGCCCCGATGATTCCCAGGCAAAAGGGCAGTCCGACAAACGGTCCAACGCCGTAAACACCCAGCGCAAATACGTTGAATGCCGTTAACAGGAGGCCCAAAAACGCCGTAAGGCTCGCGGTGGTCGCGAATCCGGCCTTGGGGTGGACATGGGGCAGCCACCCGAAGATCGATAAACTCCTCATTAGGGTAACCTTCTGCTTGGCCGGCTCGGGGCGAGGCGCGAGGATTATAAGAAGCAAGAAGAACGCAAAAGTGATCATCGGTGCAAAAAACAGGATCGCCAGCCAGACGGGCAATCCCGCCGACCGAAGGCGCTTGACCGTAAGCGCGACCCCGGCGGCGACGAACGGAATCGCGGCGAACAGCAGAACTGGCAAGAACCAACCGGGGTCTTGAGATGACGCCATGCTTCTCTGGAAAAGTTGCCCCTGAATCGCACCAATGTAGTACGCGGGCGACCAGGGCAGACCAAAACCGATGGTTGCAATGCACCAATCCAAAAAGTATTTGAAGACAAAAAGTCCCAATCCGAGGACGGCAAACTCCGTGCGATTCACCGTTTCATTCAGGCTGAATAGCGTCGAAAGGAATCGCCGCACGGCGGAGTTGTTTGCCTGTTCTTGAAGGCCCGGATTCATGGGTCAGCCCCGCACGTGCTGTACATTTGCCCGAAGCGCAGGACAGCATGACCACGCGATCGGTCCCACTTTCGAAGAATCCCGACTCCGACACAAGGGAATCACGGCTTTGCCTCGCCGTTGGAAACGGCTGTGGAATTCCTTTTAGCGGAACCAGCTCCGATGTCTGCGATCCCCGCTTCCGGTCGCAAATTTTCTGGGATCATCGTCCTCTCCTCGCGGCCTTCCGGACGTGCGATTTCGCCGCCTTTCTGCCAAGCTTCGAAAAGTCCCCGTTTACGAACGACGGAGAGCGTCAACAAATTGAAAAAATGCATGCCTCCTAGGACCAGAAGGACAAGCCCGATCTTCGTGCTTGCGAATTCCAATGCCTGAACCCAGTCGGCGGGCTTCTTGCCATAGCTCAGTGCCAATGCCACGTACCCGACGTTGATGAGATAGAAGCCGACGACAAGTAGGTGATTGACGGAGTCGGCCAGCGCCGCGTTTCCTCGAAACGCGTCGACGAGAAATATGCGACCGTTTTTGAAGAGCGTCGTCGCGACCCAGACGGTCAGGGCGACACTAATGATGAGGTATCCGACATAGGTTGTCAGTGTATAGACTGGCATAAGATTGCTCCTTTCACGAGAGTCGGCGGTCAAGGAACAGGGTCCTCACCCGTCCAGGTCACGCCACTACTCTTAAGTCTGTAAAAAGCATCCTTACAGTTGTTTCTGGCTTCAAAGAAATTTCGACGCAAAAAAAACCGGCGTTTCACGCGGCGCCCAGCACCTTGGACATTTTGTCTCCCATTTTGAGCAGGCGGACCAACACCCCTTGCGGCAGCCTTCGCAGGTGGTCGTAGCCGTGAGTCATCGTTTCGAAAAAAGCGAGCATGTCCTGAACTCGCGCTAGAACCAATGCATCAGCTGAGCCCTTTTTCGCCTCCGCAGAAAGGGAACGCAACATCGCTAGTGTGGGATCGCACTCGCGCTTTTTCCGTTCATCCAGAATCGTAAGAAACATCTCCCAGACGTCCTTCACTGACTCAAAGTGATCCCGCCGCTCTCCCATGACATGAACGACGCGTACGATTCCCCAGCCCTGCAATTCCCGCAGGCTGTTGCTTACGTTCGACCGGGCCACGGAAAGCGCCTTTGCGATTTCCTCCGCATCCAGCGGCTTGGGTGACAGATACAACAGGGCGTGTACCTGGGCCACCGTGCGATTCACTCCCCAACGGGTCCCCATCTCGCCCCAATGGAGAATAAAGGAACGCATGATTTTTGTAAGTTCCAACATTTCTTGCATTCCTTTCTGTCTATACAGAATATAATGCAAAAAAAGTAGCTTGTCAAGGGAGATCTTTGGTGTGTTCCAAGGAATTTAAGGGTTGAAGCCGTTCACCCCAGCGCCGAAACATCGATCTTGGTCACCCGGACCACTTCCTCGACGGTCGTCGTGCCGCTCTGCACCTTTGACCATCCGTCCTCGCGCATGAGTTTCAATCCCCGTTTGCGGGCTACGGCGAGAAGTTCCGTCGCCGAGCGGCGCTGCAAAATCATGTCGCGAAGCTCGTCGGTAATGAGCAGCAGTTCGAAAATGCCCAGCCGGCCCTTGTACCCCGAATTCCGGCACTCGCGGCAGCCCGCGCCCCGCCAGAGCTTTTGACCCCGCTCCAGCTTGAAATCATTGGGTAGATCCCCGGGATCGGGAGCGTATTCCTCGCGGCAATGCTTGCAGATTTTCCGCACCAGCCGCTGGGCAAGCACCCCGCTGATGGCGCTGGAAACAAGAAACGGCTCCACCCCCATGTCCAGCAATCGCGTGGTGGCCGTCACCGCGTCGTTGGTGTGAAGCGTGCTGAAAACAAGGTGACCGGTCAGCGAGGCGTTGATCGCCACTTCCGCCGTTTCCAGATCGCGAATTTCACCGACGAGGATCACGTCCGGGTCGTGCCGTAGGAACGATCGAAGGCCCGAGGCGAACGTCAAACCGATGTGCGGTTTGATTTGGACCTGCTGAATGCCGTCGAGGTAGTATTCGATCGGATCCTCGATGGTGAGGATCTTGATTTCGTCGCTGCGAATCGTGTTCAGCGCTCCATAGAGCGTCGTCGTTTTTCCGGAACCGGTCGGGCCCGTCACCAGAATGATGCCGTAGGGCTGCGAAATCAGGTGCTGCACGCCCGCGAGGGCCTCATCGATCAACCCCAATTGATCGAGCGACAGCAGCACCGATTGTTTGTCGAGAATTCGCATGACCACGGCCCCGCCGAACGCCGTCGGAATGATGCTCACCCGAAGGTCGATGTCGCGGTTCTGGGCCTTGATCTTGAATCCGCCGTCCTGCGGCAGCCGTTTCTCGGCGATGTTGAGGTTGGAAAGAATCTTGATGCGGCTCACAATCGCCGCGTGGAACCGCCGAATCTCCGGCGGCACGTTGGTTGTGTGAAGCACGCCGTCGATCCGATAACGGATTTTCAAGTCGTTCTCATACGGCTCGATATGCACGTCGCTCGCCCGGTCACGAATCGCCTCCAGGAGGATTTCGTTGACCAGCTTGACGACCGTGGCTTCCTGCGCCTGTTCGATCAGGTCCGCGTTGTCGGCGTCAGTGCCGTGGACGACTTCCACATCCGACACGCCGATCATCTCTTCCACGGTATGACCGCCCACTCCGTAAAACTGTTTGATAACCCGCGAGATTTCGTCGCTTGTGGCCAGCACCGTCTCCACCTTCGCCCCCATGAGCATGCGAAGCTCGTCGAAGGCGTAGAGGTTGAAGGGGTTGCTGGTGGCCACGCGGATCACACCGTTGTGGCGGTCGATGGGTATCACGCGGTCCCGGTGGACCACTTTGGACGGCGTCTGCTTCATCAACTCCGGATCGATCTGAATGTTGCCCAAATCGATCAGCGGAATCGAAAGCTGCTCGCTGTAAATGGACAGGTATTCGCGTTCGTTGATGAATCCGAGCCGGACAAGGCAGTGTTCGAGGCGTTCGGAAGGCTTTCGGGCGGCCTTCGCCTGCTTTAGCTGGGCGGCGCTGATGACCTTTCGCTGTTGAAGAAGTTCGCCGATGCTCATGTTTTGCCGTTCAACGTCCACGCGGACGTACCCCAAGCGCGGTCGCTCGACCCTTTATACCCCAACTGCCCTTGGTGGATTCACCGCGCCAGGAATTCCATAAACCATTCTCATACAATAGGTTATGCACCGACCGGCGTTACTAGGGTAAAAAACCCGTAAGGGTCTGCCATTCATGCGATTCTATCGTCGATTCGCTCCCGACAAAGCGGCTCGTCCCTCTCCCAGCGTTGGAACGAAGCGCCCCGGTTTAGGCGGGGATTCGGAACGCATCTCAATCAATCCTCACGAACGGCCCCAATCCTGAACAGACCGATAAGAGTAGGGGAAGGCGGAAAGCGCCTTCAGAGCGACCGGAGTCTTGTTGCGAGCGACGCGCATGATCTCGAAATCAAACACGAATCATTCAACGCCTCCTCGAATGGTCGTCCTGCTCGGGCTGATTCCGCTATGCGGGCCGGCGCTCGCCGCCCATCCCAACCCGTCGGGATCTTCAGCCGGCCATTCGCTCCGCGCGAATCTCGCCTGGCAGATCGCCCTCGAGCGAGTCGGATTCTCGCCCGGCGTGCTCGACGGAACCATTGGCCGAAAAACGGAATCGGCCACGCGAGAATTCCAGCGGGTGCGCGGACTGCCCGTCACGGGTCGTCTGGACGCAGGCACGGCGGCGGCACTGGCGGTTAATCCCGATTCCTGCACGACGACCTACACCGTGCTCATCCCCGATGTCGCCGACGTGGCCCCGCTTCCCACCGACTGGATCGAGAAGAGTCGTCGAACACGATTGGCGTTTGAATCGCTGGAAGCCCTGATCGCCGAGAAGTTCCACTGCACCCGCGGGCTTCTTCACCGCCTGAACCCCGGCGCGGATTTTGCAAGGCTCGCCGCCGGCGACGTTGTCGTCGTGCCCGCCGTCGGTGACACGTTCACCGCGCCTGCAGCCGACCAATTGGAAATCAACCTCGCGGAAAAAATCGTCCGCGTCCTAAACCGCGAAAGGAAACTGGTCGCCCTGTTCCACTGCTCCATCGCGAAAGACAAAGAGAAGCGACCCTCAGGCGAAGCCCGCGTCGTCTCCATCACGCAGGAGCCGAGCTATTCCTTCGATCCGAAGATGTGGCCGGAGGTGAAAAACGTGGACCGCAAACTGATGATTCCGCCCGGCCCCCGAAACCCCGTCGGACGCTGCTGGATCGGCCTCAACCTGCCCGGCTACGGCATCCACGGATCACCCGCCCCGGAAATGATCGGAAAGACCGGTTCCCACGGCTGCTTTCGCCTCACCAACTGGGACGCCCTTCGCCTCGCCAAAATGATCCGCCCCGGCGCGAAGGTGAAGTTCCTGTCATGATTTCAAAGAATCCGAACGGACGATACACCCGAACGAGAATATCCACTTACGCCTGATACACTTCCTCGCGTGACCGCACCCATCGCACATCCACTCCCGCGGCGCGTCGCAGTCGGGCCGAAAGAATCGCCGTGTGATGCTGAATGTGGCGGATGTTGTGAATTTGGTGTTCGAGCTTGGACTGCGTCTTGTGCCACGGAAACCCGCATTCGGCCGCGTCCAAATCTAGGCGGTTAATCGCCCCGTCCAATCCGTCGGTGATAAGCGCCCAATACTCCAGCATCTCGGATTTCGAATATGGGTCCGCCACGGGGTTGGCGGCGCTCTCCGGCCAGGGCAGCTCCTGATGCCCCTCTCTATGCTTTTGCCAAGGACGAAAACTCGACTCGTCATTGTGCAAATAAAGGTGCGTGCCGTAGATCGTATGGTAAACGACCCGCCAGAACGGGACCGGGTCTCCGCCGCCGTCCCATAGATCCGCCGGACAGCTTTCAATCGCCTGCCGGAGCATGTTCAGCGCCGCCCTATATTGACCGACGAGAGCGGCTAGGACGTTCATCTCTTCCTCCGGAACTTCGCGCGAAACTTCAGCAACTATTCGACATTGCCCGAATGAGATCGCAGCGTTTCCCGAAAATAGTTTAGGGTTCGTCGAAGCCCTTCGGCGAAGGGGACGCGGGGTTCCCATCGAAGTCGCTCTTTCGCCCGCGTGTTGTCCGGCTTTCTCCTCAAAGGGTCGTCATCCGGACGAGGCTGAAACTCCACTTTGAGTTTTTGGCCAACGATGGAACCCAGAATCTCCACCACCTGGCGCATAGTGAGTTCCTCGGTGCTTCCGGCATTGACCGGCTCCGTTGCACCGGGCCCCTCGTAATCCATCAGGGTGACGAATGCGTCGATCATATCGTCGACGTAGCAGAAGCTGCGCGTCTGGTTCCCGTCGCCGAAGAGCGTAAGCGGTTGTCCGCGAAGGGCCTGCACGATCAGGTTGGAAATCACCCGTCCGTCGCCGACGGCCATCCGCGGGCCGTAGGTGTTGAAGATTCGAAGGATCCGCGTATCGACCTTGTTCTGACGGTGATAGTCCATCATCAGCGTCTCCGCCACGCGCTTCCCCTCGTCGTAACAGCTTCGCGGACCGATCGGGTTGACGTTGCCCCAATACGATTCTCGCTGCGGATGTTCCAGCGGATCGCCGTACACTTCGCTCGTCGAGGCCTGAAGGATGCGGGCCCTGACCCGCTTGGCGAGTCCCAACATGTTGAGCGTACCCATGACGGACGTCTTCACCGTCTTGACCGGATTGTGCTGGTAATGCACGGGCGACGCGGGGCACGCGAGATTGAAAATCCAGTCCACTTCCAGCAGGATCGGATTCACGATGTCGTGGCGGATGAATTCGAACCGCGGTTGCGCCGGCAGCGGGCCAATGTTGTCCTTCGATCCGGTGTAAAGATTATCCAGGGCGATCACGTCGTGTCCGTCGGCAAGCAGCCGCTCGCACAGATGGCTCCCCAGAAAACCGGCTCCTCCGGTGACGAGACATCGCTTCACTGGCATTCTCCAACGATGCGATTTCCCGCATGGATCTGCACGGTTTTTCTCCACATTCAGGGAATACCGCCCATCAATTCATTCAACGCGCCGACGCGGCGATAGCTTTGTTTCGGCTGCAGGACGGAGTCGTTCTCGTCGCCGCGTGGAACTCGCGGATACGCGAGGCCACGTACTCGACATCGGCCGGCGCCAGCATCGGATGACAGGGTATCGACAGGACGCGGCGGCATGTTTGCTCGGTGACGGGCAGCGACCCCTCTTCATATCCCAGTGCGGCGAAGCAGCACTGGCGATGCAGGGGGACCGGATAGTAAACCCCGGTGGCGACGCCGCGATCCTTTAGGAATGCCGCAAGTTCGTCGCGCCGATCGCAAAGAATCGTGTACTGGTGATAAACGTGACGGCAGCCGACCTCTACAAACGGCGTGGCGACAACGCCCTTCAGCAATTCATCGTACAGGGTCGCGTTTCGCCGCCGCCGATCAGTGAATTCATCGAGCCTGGGGAGCTTGGCGAGAAGAATCGCCGCCTTCATCGTGTCCAGGCGGAAGTTCCCGCCGACGCGGTCGTGGTGATAGCGGCGCGATTCGCCGTGATTGCGAAGCTGGCGGCCAAGGGACGCGAAATCGGCGTCGTCTGTGAGGATCATTCCGCCCTCGCCGAATCCGCCGAGGTTCTTTGTGGGATAAAACGACAGGCAAGCGGCGAGGCCGAGCGTTCCCGCGCGGCGGCCCTTGTGTTCGGCGTCGATGGCCTGGGCCGCGTCCTCGATGATGGAAATACGGCGGTCATCCGCGACGGCGCGGATCGCGTCCATGTCGGCACATTGACCGAACAGGTGAACGGGAATGATCGCTTTGGTTTTCGCCGTGACCGCCGGGCCGAGGCGGGCCGCGTCGAGGTTAAACGTACGGGGGTCGATGTCCACAAACACAGGCTTAGCGCCGAGCCGAGCGACCACGCCGGCCGTGGCGAAAAAGGTAAACGACGGGACGATCACCTCATCGCCTTGGCCGACTCCAACGGCCTTGAGGGCGCAAAGCAGGGCGTCAGTGCCGCTGCTGACGGCCACGGCGTGCGCGACGCCGATGCGGCAGGCGAGGGCGGCCTCGAGGTCTGCGACGGCCGGACCGCCGATGAAATGCTGACTTTCCAGCACGCCGTCCACCGCCCGGCGAATGTCGTCCCGAAAAAGGGCGTATTCAGCCTGCAGGTCGAGCAGAGCGACCGACCGCGCCGGTGATGAATCATGGACCATCTTGCAAGTTCCTTTCGCCCGGATGATATTCGCTTGCGTCGGCGGCGACAACGCGGGGGTCGCGGCCTGGTTCACGAATTCGCCGCTGGAAAAGGCGGACGATTTTGCCAGCCCGGACGGAAGCGGTGAGCGGCGCTTGACGCCCCGGCGTTCGGCCGGTTTCGCCAACATGGTTTGAAACGCCTGCATCGCGTCTCCTTTCGAATTCGCGTCTCGATCGCGGAACCCATCCACGATTTACCCTAATAACTCCGCAGGCGCTCTACAAAAAAATTTTGGAAGGGTTGGCGCCCTGTTTTTGGGGCAAGAACCGGGCTTCTACGCGAATCGCCCCCGTTTGGGGTCGCTTATTCGCGGGTCGGTCCCCAGAGGGCTCGCGTTGCCTGATTCCCTGCTACGACAGGGGACCGTTTCGCGGTCCTGCCCGAGCTTCGTGGCCCGGCGCCATCGGCACTTTGTGAAAATGGGTCTCGTGTCCACGATCCGAGTTCATTCCGTTGCCAGGCCGACATTCGAGATTTTCGGAATTCGCTTCCCGACGATGGTACAATAGGGGGCGACTCGAATCGTTCCGTAGGCGTCCTTGGATGCGCGCCGATTCCGAGGAGAATTCCACCTGGGTCTTCGTTTACGATTTGAGACTTTCGGGCCCTTGAATCGGCGTGCGTCAGAACAAGGGACAGGAGGCACGAAATCCATGCAAAATCGCCCGATTCTTTCGTTGGTGGTTGGATCATTGCTCCTTTGCGGCTGGAACGCCGAGGCGGCTTTGGCGGAAGAGCCGGGCGACGGCAGCGCGCCGAACTCGACCACCTTCACGCAAGTCCATTTGGACGATTCGTCGCCGAACGTCGAGCTGACCGGTAACGACGCGGAGGTGCTGGTCGCGCCGGAGGTCACGCGAATCGAAGACCTTCAGGTTTTCCCGATCGATCCGGGCACGGTTTTCGAGCGCATCGTGGTCGGACGGGACGGGGTTCGGATCGAATCGCCTTCCGCCGGCGACGACGGCGTTCTCATTCATGAGAACATGAAAGGCACGATTGCAGCGGCGCTTCCGGCGAACGGGCTGGTGGCCGACGATATCACCACCACGGCCCCGGGTTCGTGCAAGCTGAGACGATACGAGTTTCAGGTGACGGGCCGTGTGTCGCCGGAGGGGCCGGGCGGTCCGTACCGCGTCACCTTCAACTTGTGGAACAACTGCCCTCAGGCGCTGTCCGATGCCCTCCGCGTTCCGCTCCCCAATTCCGGCGGAACGGTCGAGTTCCCCGATGACGCCCCGCGAACCATCGACTTCGAGATTCCCGACGGCAGACCCGTGGTTCCCGTGCCGACCAACGTGTGGCTCGGACTTTCGTTCGACCGGGAAAACTGCGGGGTGATTATCGGCACGCCCGCCTTTCGCGGCTTTTCCGCGGATTTGTTCGACTTTCCCGGTTACGCCTGCTCGGCCAACGCCGGCGGTTTCCCCGATTACCTCCATGCGTCCTTCAACGCACGCATCTTCGGCGGCGCGGATTGCCCGACTCCTACGTCAGTTACAAGGCCTTTCGACCGGCGGGTCCGGGGTTCAACGCCGGAACCGGTACTCAGTTCGCGGACGACGTCAAGCTCGCCACCGACCGCTGCGACATAATTGCCTATGAGGTCGGCGTACGAGGCGCGGGACACTACAGTTTCGATCTACGATCCGGCTGTGACCGCACCATAATCGACCGAACTCTCAAACAGTTTCTCGTCCAAGTCGGCAGCAACGTCGCCTTGGCCCGATTTACCTTCAACCCGCCCGTCCCGCTGGAGAACCGAAGCCTCTGGTTTGGACTGAAGGTCAGCAATACGTCGGGAAGAATCCAGCAGGCGACCGGGCCCGTCATTGGGTTTTCGGAGGATTTTTATGGTTATATCTACCCGGGAGGAGATGGAAGTTGCACGGTTACGGACTTACCAGACGAGCGCTTCTATTCGGCGTTTCAGATTTCGATCACTTGCGCGGGCGAGCCGCCGGTCTGCGCTTGCTGCGACTCGTACATCACCGAATGCGCCGGCGGCCCAGACTACGGAAAAGTGTGCCGCGACAACTCCGCGTGCCAACCTCCGGGCACCTGCGAGTCCAAGTGCCGTGAATTGCCAGAAGTGAACTGTCCGTTCCCTCCGAGGAATACGGCGTACCGTCCGGCCTGGGTGGAGGGGGCGGCCTGCGACCCCGACCCATTCGCTCCCTTTGCCTGTGGTAAGGCGGCGTGCTGCGAACTGGACGATTTCTGTCAAAACCCTACGAAAAACGAGTGCGACGCGGTCGAACCCATCGAAGCGGCTCGACAATGGCAGTTGGGTCGATGTTGCAATTCCTTGGGACAGACGTGCCCGTTGAACATCTGCCTCCCGGGCGAAAGCTCGTGCTTGGAGACACGTGGCGAACTCGGTTGTTGCCCGCCGAAATGTGCTTCAGCAGTGTGTTCGCATCCGTACTTCCGTTATTGCTGCTCCCCGTGTGAAGGGTGGGACATCCCCTGTGGATGGGACTACCTTTGTGTTCTAAGGGCGAGAACCCTTGATGTTTGCGGCTCCATGCCGCCGCCGAACAATGACGAATGCGCGCCCACCGATCGGTCTGCGGGCGCAAAACTCCTCGTTGGCAATACCAGCGAAGAAGCCGACATCGTCTCCGCTACGGAGAACCCGCACGACCCCGGCTTCTGCTGTCACACCGGGTTCGATCCCAAGGGTTCAGGGGGTGATCGGGACAATCTGCCATGCGCGAGTGATGCGGAATGCCCCGGCGGGACTTGTCCGCCTCGCGTGCCGCTTCCTAGCACCGGCGGACTTGCCACTGTCTGTTACAAGTTCGTCGCCCAGCAAACGTCGGCTCAAATCTCTACGTGCAATTCCAATGCCCCCGTCAACGATACGCTATTGCAGGTGTTTGAACCGGACGATCCGACGGACGACGTAACGGCTTGCAGTTCACTTCGGCTACTCAATTGCGTTGACGATACACACCAATGCGGTGCAAATGGCAAACACGCCCGACTCTGCCTGCGAAACCTGACGCCGGGCAAACTGTACTACATTCTGGCCGCCGCCAAAACCAGCGCGGACACGAAAGGACTTCTTCGTGTGTCGATTGTTCACGCGAATTGCACGATGGTCCCGCCGGTCGATTGCCAACACAACGGCCGCCTCGACGTGTGGGATATTTGGGGAGGGTATTCGTCGGATTCGAATGGCAACGGCGTACCCGACGAATGCGATGAGTCCAAGGAACGTCCCAAAGGCATTCTGGTTTGGCAGAATCCGCCGGATGGAGCGGTGGACGCCCGCCGACCCCACAAGCCTTACGATGCGGACATCCGCCTATGGATTCAATCCATCCTCGTGCGGGGTCCTTCGGGCGCTCCCGATCATTGTTGGACGCTCTGCGAAACGGACATCGACGGCGCGCCGAACACAATCACCGATGTGTTCGAACAAAACGGCGAGTGCAGACTTGCATTGGCACGGCCCATCACCCAGGGCGCGGCCACAACCATCACGTATGACCACGACACCTCCCGGACGGCGACGTTTATTTCCCATCCCGGCAACGTCAACGCGGACTCCTCGGCTGCCCCGGCTGACATTCTCGATTTGATTGATGTCATCAACGGCGTGTTCGTATTGCCCTACGGCGTCTTCAGCGGCGACCTCGACCGAAGCGGCGTCATCGACCCGGCCGACATCCTCGAGGAAATTGACCTGCTCAACGGCGCGGGCGCCTACGACGTCTGGAACGGATCGACCAAAGCCTCGGCGACCGGAATATGCCCGACTCCGTAAGCGGAACTGAATCGGAACTCGCCAGAGTCCGTGCGGAATCCGGCGGAACGACCGACCTTTACTGCCCAGACTGCGACTACAACCTCACCGGCCTGACCGAAAACCGCTGCCCAGAATGTGGAAATCCGTTCGACATGGAAATTGTTCGACGGGATCAAGACAGGACGCCCCAGCCGATCTCGTTGGGGTTGTTCATCTGTGGAATACTCATTCCGCCCGCCGCGGTTGCCCTTTTGATTGGGATCAGGCTGGGCTTGGGTTCTATTGTCTCGCGGGGACATGGGCCATTTCGGCCATAATTGCAATTCCGATGATCAATCTCGATGTAATTGGGCGGGCGCGAACTTCGATTTGCCTCCGCAGAGGAAAGTCGCCTTATTCTGATTTTTCGCTTCGCTCCCAGTTATTCTGTTTCTTGGTACTTTCGTTCACACAATGCCTGATTACGATGACTTTGACCTTTTTCCTCCTTCGAGTCATTGTCCCTTTCTTACTGATCTAACGGGCAATTCTTGTTGCGGCTGTACGCCATTTGCGGTACTGAAATCATAAGAACGCACAATTCCAATTCCGATTTCGCATTCATTATTCCATATTCGCAATTCGCCATTCAGCATTCATTTACCACGTATAATGCACCGTGTACCGGATCGTAGCTTCTCCGTCTTTTTCGATTTCGACCGGGAAATGAATTGTCCGCGAGTCGATCTTCTCGAATTCGTGCGATTTCTCAGTAATCTTCCAGTTGGTCCAGCGGTAGAGGTTTTCCTTGACGATGACCTTGACCTTTTCCTCCTTGTGATTGCGGACCTTGATTTCGATCTTTTCGTCCATCCAATGGCGCGAGGAATCGACGGCAAAATCGACCTGTTTTCGCTCGCCGACCACGTCGAAGGCGCTGCCCAGCTTGATGAGCACTTCCTCGTCCTTGGGCGTGTGGTCGATGGTGTCCTCGCCGATGAATTCGAGCGTCTGGTCCGCGGGGTCGAGCTTGCTGACGCGGATGCGGCCCGAGGGCAGGGGCATGCCCATGCCGATGTCCTTCTTGTTCTTGAAGCGCAGGTAAATATCGACCTTGGGATTCGACTGCACGCCGAAGTTCCGATCGACCATCGGCCCGCCGTAGAGTGGGTACTTCGAACCCAGGCCGTAATAGACCATCACTTTTTCGCAGGGTACCTGCCGGGCGACGGGGAAAAGCTCAATCTGCTTCGTGGAATTGTCGGGCAGCGTGGTCGGCCGACCGAGCGTGTAGAGGTGATATTCGAAAAATGATTTTTCCTCGAAGCCCGCGTCGCCCCCTTGCATCTCCATGGCCGCCTTGGCGTACATACGGCCTGCGGACGGGTGCATGGCCGGCGTGGGGGCGCGCTGCACGTCTCCGGCGATGAGCTTGAGCTTCGCTTCGT
>Ga0187893_10007473_pt1 | contig 17868 bp, 8 predicted proteins | sample MA1701074metaG_FD_139574 | JGI IMG/M metagenome (GOLD analysis project Ga0187893, IMG submission 139574) | White microbial mat communities from a basaltic lava cave in the Kipuka Kanohina Cave System on the Island of Hawaii, USA - MA170107-4 metaG ... | reverse complement strand
CTGTTCTTCTTCTTCTCGCAGGAGTACCTGCCGATTCTCGCGCCGAACGGGCCGCGCAATTACACGGTGCCTACGCTTCTCGAGCGTGCCGGCGACTTTTCGCAGTCACGCATAACAAACGCAGCGGGTACGCCGATCGTAGTCGCCGATCCTTTGAACAAGAACGCGTCGGGGCAGGCCATTCCGTTCCCGGGCAATTTCGTTCCTGAGAACAGGATTGACCGGAATATGCAGAAGCTGCTGAACATCTTCCCGGCGCCAAACACTCTGGGGCCGAACAGGGCTTTCAACTACCAGATTCAAGACACTCTCGATCAGCCCAGACATCAGGAGAGTCTCCGCATCGACTACAACGCCTCCCGGAACGTCCGGGCGTTTGTGCGAGGCACGAAATTTGCGACTCACAACAAGGGACCCGCCAGCACGGTGAACCGGCTTCCCTGGATGAAGGAAGCGGTGGTGGACTACGCCACTACAGGTCCTAACGTCGGCGGAACGCTGACCTGGATCGTCAGTCCCAGCCTGATCAACGAAGTCGTGGTCGGCTATGCCCGTTGGACGGAGGACCAGACTTACGACGAAGCTTGGCTCCCTCTCGTGCAAAGGAACAAGATCGGCGTCACGCTCGGGCAGCTCTATCCGAGACAGAATCCGCTGAACTTTATTCCGTCGGTGGACGTTGGAGGGCAAATCGCGAATCGGGCGCAAATACAGTGGGAAGGCCGATTCCCGATGCACAACATTGCCGACACCTGGAGCTTCACCGACAACGTGAGCAAAGTGTGGAACGGCCACCTGTTCAAGATTGGCGTCCAGTACGAGCATGTGCACTATCTCTTCACCCAATCAGGCACAAGCGATGTTTACACCGGTAAGTTCGAGTTCAGCCCGAACAACAATAACTCAATCACCAACACGGGATATGGCTACTCGAACGCGTTGATGGGCTATTTCAATTGGTACGAGGAATCCACGAATCGCAGTCAGTACTCGCCGGTAACCCCGATTCTCGAATGGTATGTGCAGGATTCCTGGAAAGTGAAACCACGGTTGACGCTGGATCTCGGTCTGCGCTTTACCGCAGGCTTACAACAGTACTCTGCAAACAACCTGGCGTCCGCATTCGTTCGTGCGCGGTATGACACCGCCAAGGCTCCGCTCCTCTACAAACCTGGATTCGATAGCGCTAACAGGCGGGCCGCTATCCATCCACGGGACGGCGCCGTTCTGGCTCCGGTTTACATCGGGCAGATCGTTTCTGGCACGGGTGACCTCAGGAACGGACTGGTTGTAGCCGGTGAGCCGAACTACCCGCGTGCCCTCGTCGATTTTCAGGGTATTCTGCCCGCTCCGCGCCTGGGATTCGCCTGGGACGTGTTTGGAAATGGAAAGGCCGCCATCCGCGGCGGCGTTGCCTTGAACAACAACCCGCGCAACGGTCCTGGATTTACGGGCGACACTTCCACCAATCCGCCGCTGGTCTATGTGCCAAGGCAGAACTATGGAACAACCGCCGATTATCTGACCGCCACCGGCACCTTTTCGCCGCCCAATGCCAACTCTCTGGATCGGAGCAACAGGGCCGTACGCGTCTACATGACCAGCCTGTCCGTCCAGCGAAACATCGGATTCGACACGGTGGTGGACATCGGCTACGTGGGATCCTTTGGCCGGCATCTCGGCCAGACGACCGCACTGAACCAGTTGCTCTACGGAACGAGATTCCTGCCCCAAAGCCTCGATCCGACGCAGCCCGGGCTGCCACTCACCGATCAGTTCTTGCGTCCCTATGCCGGCTATGGCAATATCGAACTCCGTACTTTTGAGGCGAATTCCAGTTACCACTCACTACAAGTCCAAGCGCAGAAGCGCCTCTCGAGAGGCCTGCAATTCGGTCTCGCTTACACTTGGTCGAAGGCGATGGCCTATACGGACGGCGATAAGTCCGGGGTCACCACTCAAGTCTCGCGGCGGGAGTTCAACTACGGTCCCGCTACCTACGACCGTACGCATGTGTTTGCGCTGAACTACCTGTGGCAGATTCCCAAGACCGGCCTGAACAATGGCTTTGTGAAGTTGTTCATGGATGGATGGCAGCTCAATGGGATCACGCGCTATGTGAGCGGCGCTCCGCTCCGTATGGGGACGTTGGGCGCTGGCAACCTATTGAACAATGTGGATATTACCGGCGGCGGCGATGGCTGGCGCGCGGTGATGTCCGGCAACCCTGTTATTCCCGGGGACCAGAGAACGGTGGAGAAATGGTTCAACGCTTCTGTCTTTTCTCCTCCCGCGAATGCTATCCCGACCAACTTTGCGGGTGTACAGAACATCCTAGCGCGCGGCAACACACCGGTCGGTTTCGCCAAGGGGCCCGGGATCGCCAACTGGGACATCGCCATTTACAAGAGCTTCCCGGTATACGGTGAAAAAGTAAAGCTTCAGTTCCGGGCCGAGGCTTACAATGCTTTCAATCATACTCAGTTCAACGCGATCGACACGTCGCCGATATGGAATCTGACTACTGGCGCGCAGACCGATGCCCAATTCGGCCAGGTCACCAGTGCTCGCGAACCGCGCATCCTGCAGTTTGCCGTACGGCTTAGCTTCTAAACCGAAGCGTAAGCCCGTCGTTCCGGGTATTCAATTGAAAATGGCGCCAAGTTCGCTAGCCAGCCCGCCTACGAGCATTTTGCCAGCCGGCGCTCGATGATCGCACGATCATGGGACGAGGGGGTCTTTCGTTTGGCCGCTTCGAGGTGTTGCTTGGCCTCGTCCATCTCCCCGGCCCGCCGGTAGAACTCGCCGATGGTTGCGTCATAGAGGTAATACTGAGCCAGGGCACGGTCCTGGCCGGCTTCGCGCAGGGCGTGCAATCCGGCGTGGGGGCCTTCGATTTCGGCGACGACGATGGCCCGATTGAGCAGATACACCGGCGAGCGATGAATCTTCAGCAGAGCGTCGTAGAGATGCAGGATCGCCAGCCAATCCGTCTCGGCATAGCTCGGCGCCATGCAATGATGGCAGGCAATGGCGCCTTCCAGATGAAACGGGGAGATGACAGCGCCTTCCGCTGATCGGTCGAGAAATTCTTGCGCGCGCCGGATCAGCCGATGGTCCCATTTGGCACGGTCCTGCTCCTCCATCAGCAAAACGCCGCCGTGCTGATCGAGCCGCGCCTCGAGCCGAGCAGCGTGAAATAGCATCAACGCCATGAGCGCGTGCGTGGCCGGTGTGCTGAACCGGGGTTGCGAGCAGAGCAAGTGACAGAGCCAGACTGCGTCTTCGCAAAGATCGGCGCGAATGGCTGTGTCGCCTTTCGACGAGCTGTAGCCTTCGTTGAAAAGCAGGTACAGCACCTGATGCACGGCGTCCAACCGGTGCGCGAGGTCACCGTCCTGGGGCGGGTCAAGCGAAACTTCGTGATCGATGAGATCGCGCCGGGCGCGCTGGATGCGTTTCTTGACCGTCTCTTCGCTTACGAGCAGGGCACGACCGATCTCTAAAACGCCAAAGCCGCAGAGGGTCTTCAGGGTCAAGGCCAACTGGTTCTCGCGGGCGAGCCGTGGATGGCAGCAGGCGAAGATCATCCGAAGCTGGCTGTCCTCGATCGCCGAGCCGAGAAACTGCTTGTCGAGTCCTTCCTGGGAAGTTGGGAGAGTGGCCGCCCACTCCGTCACGACGCGTTGGCCGATCTTATCGCGCCGCAATGCATCGAGGATCTTGTTCCTGGCGACGCCATGAACCCAACCCGAGGGATTGCCGGGGACCCCGCGGTGACGCCATGCTTGCAACGCGTCCACCAGGGTCGCCTGCACCATGTCCTCGACGAGGTCGAAATTCCGCCAACCGAAGATCCGGATCAACACGGACACCAATCGGCCCGCTTCGTGGCGAAAGAAATGCTCCACCAGCGGAGCGACCGATTCTCGTAGGGTCTGTGGCATCCCTTAGCTTTTCATGGGCCTAGTTTTTCATAGTAAATCCCCAGAGAGGCCGGACCTCGACCGTGCCGCCAGTGCCACCCTCCTGAAACATCGGGCAGCCTTTCGCGATTTCGGCCGCGGCATCGATAGTGCCGGCCTGGACGATCGTGAAACCGCCGACGACCTCCTTGGATTCCACAAATGGGCCGTCGGTGACGACTTTCTTTGCGTCCACGACGCGGCCTTCCGCGCTCAGACCGTCGCCGACGTCGACTACCCAGCCCTTCTGGATCCCCTCTCCCAGCCATTGCACCCATCTTTGGTGGTTCTGCTGCATCTCGTCGGGCGTCATCTTGTAGTGTGCGTCGTTATCGCTCCGGAAAACAAATAGGAATTTAGCCATGTGAATATTCCTTTCGTACGTATGACGAATGAAGTAGCCGGATGGGGACAAACGTCAGCCCGGTCCAGATGGCGAGTTGAAACTCGCCACGGCACGCCGAAGCTTCAAACTGAACCACTACCCAAACTTCAGTTGGGTCCGGCGATCGACTTTGGAGTCGTCGATCTCAATGCCGAAGCCGGGACGCTCCGGGAGATCGATCATCCCATTCACGGGACGCAGCTCGTGTTTTTCGAAATGGTGATAGTGGTTCATTTTGCCTATCAAGTACTCGACCAGTGGACACACCATCGGCGATTGTGACGCCACCACATGCAAGGCCGAATGAAGAGAGTGGCCGTGAGGCACCACTTGCGCGTCGTAAGCCGAGGCGATGGTGCAGATCTTGACCAGCTCGCTCACGCCTCCGCACCACTCCGGATCGGCCTGCACCACCGTTATCGCGCCGGCGTCGAGGAATCTGTGCGCCTCCCAACGTCCGTACATGTGCTCGCCGGTAGCCACGGGGACTGACGTCGCCTGGCGTAGCTTGACGAAGCTATCGAGCTTTTCCATGTGGAACGGCTCTTCGATCCAGCGCGGGCGGTATCTTTCGACTTGCTTGGCCCATGCGATCGCATAATCGAGGTGCCACCCCTGGAACGCATCGAACATGATTTCGGCACGATCGCCCATGGTTTCGCGAAGGGTTTTCACGAGCTCGACATTCTTGGCGAGACCCTCCTTGCCGTCGCCCGGTCCATAGGCGGGGAACCACTTCTGATGGCGGAAGCCTTCCTTGAAAAATTCGGCGCAGCGGCGGGCGACGTGCTGCGGCTCGACTGAATTTCCGAGGGCGCTGCCGTAGGCTTCGACCTTGGGCCGGGTGGGCCCGCCAAGCAGCTTGTAAACCGGCGCCTTGAAGTAACGGCCGCGGAGATCCCATAGCGTATTGTCTATCGCGCTGATCCCGATCATGTAATGAGAGGCGCGGGAGTGGCGGTTCGAACGGTACATCTGGTCCCAAAGTGTTTCGACCGCGAGTGCGCTCTTGCCAATCAGGAAGGACTTAAGCTGGAGGTCGACGACAACAGCGGCTTCGCGGTCGATAGGGCCATAAACGCCTTCCAGGCCGCCTTGGGTCTTGATCTTGAGATAAGTGGCGGCGGTGTTGACGGTGCGCTTGGCACCCAGACCGGGATAGACATAGGGTTTGGGGCGGTGGTCCTCGTAGATGTGGAGCGGTTGGACCTGGTGCTGTGAGCCACGTGGGTCCGTGGTGTCGTACTTTCCATCGAAGCGCCAGAGCTCGACGGCAGCGATATTGAGCTCGCTCGATGCCGTCTGAGTCCAGGAGAGCACGGGCGCGGAGAAGGTCGATGTAAAGGCGCGTCTCGATAACATGCGGAAATTATACCGGACGGCTCGTACCAGTACATCAAGCGGGCACATAGTACATAAGGCCGGTAGAACATCCAGTCCCGCGCCGGGCGCTGTGCGCCGGCCGGATTATAATTGCGGGCATGATGCTCGCTTTGATCCTGTTGGTGCTCTTCTCAACGCCGCTGTTTCCACAAGCGTCCACCGCTTCGCTCACAGGCATCGTCACCGATCCTTCGAGCGCACGGCTGCCCAACGTGACGTTGCGGCTCACCTCGGACGAAACGGGCGTGGTCTCGGTTACGACGACCAACGCCCAGGGCGAATACACGTTTCCGTTGCTGAATCCAGGACGGTATCGGCTGGCCTCTGAAGCGACCGGGTTTCAGTCGACCGCGCGGGCGGGCATTGTGCTCGAGCTGGGCCGGGTGTCGCGGCTGGATCTGGCGCTCCAGCTTGGCCAGGTGGCCGAGTCCGTCGAAGTGACCGGCGCACCGCCGCTGGTGGAGTCGGAGACGTCGACGGTGGGGCAGTTTATCGAGAACAAGACGATCATCGACATGCCGTTGAACGGGCGCCGTGTCGGCCAGTTGATGGCGCTCATGGGGCACGCGGTGTTTATCGCGGGCGACGTGATCCGGCCGCGCTACACGATCGCGGGGTCGCGGTCGGATGCGCAGCAGTGGTTGATAGACGGTGTGAATGCGTCGAACATGGCGCTGGAAGTCTCGCAAGCGCTGTTCAATCCGCCGGTCGAAGCGGTGCAAGAGATTCGTGTCCATCAGAATGCTTACTCAGCGGAGTTCGGCAACTCGAGCGCCGGGGTGATCAGCATGTCTACGCGGTCAGGCACTAACAGGTTCAATGGGCTGATCTATGAGTACTTCCGCAACGACAGGCTGGATGCGCGCAATTTTTTCGCGGTGACGCGGCCGCCGCTGCGATGGAATGTGTTCGGCGGAGCGGGAGGCGGACCGGTGATCCGCAACAAGACCTTCTTCTTCGCTCATGTCGAATTTCAGCGGCAGCGGGTAGGCGATGTGCGAACGTTCGCTACACCCACTCAAGCCCAACGGGGCGGCGATTTTTCGCAGACCACGAACGCGGCTGGGGCGCTCACGCGAATCTACGATCCGTCCACCAACCGGCCCAATCCTACCAACCCCGCGCAGGTGATTCGCGACCCGTTTCCCAACAATGTGATTCCAGCGGCGCGGATCGATCCGGTGGGAGGGCGGATCGCCGCACTGTTCCCGCTCCCTAACCGCGCGGCCGCGAACCTCGCCGGAGCCAATAATTTCAGCGGGAACGGTACGGGAGCGCTGAATATCACGACGGGCACGGCCAAGGTGGATCATTACTTCAGCGATCGGGACCGGTTCTCGTTCCGGGTGATCGTGCACGACTTCCCAACCTATACGACCACCGTGTTTCCAGAACCGGCGGCCGATCCGAGCGGAGGCGTGAGCGATCGGCGCGCGGTCTCATACCTGTTTCAGGAGCTGCACAACATCAGTCCAACGATCATTAACGATTTCCGGTTCAACTGGCAGCCGCGACGCTTCCACAACATGTCGTTGGGATTGGGCGGAGGGTGGCCGACCAAATTGGGGCTACGGGGCGTCGCGGACCGGGCCTTCCCCCGAGTGGATACGGCAGGCTTTGCATCCATGGGTACGAATACTCACGAGCGAATCCAGATTCCGATTCACGACACGCATATCGTGGACGCCGTTTCGATCTACCGCGGCGCGCATTCGTTGCGGCTGGGCGGCGAGTACCGGCTGGCGCGGAACGTCGACAATTTCTTTCCCCTAGTCTCGGGGCAACTCGTGTTCGCGGTGCAGGGAACGGCACTTCCGGGAACCGCCAACACCGGCAATGGCCTGGCGAGCCTGTTGGCCGGGTTTCCCAACAGCGGCGCCGTGCGCGTGACGGATGAGCTTGACCGTCGCGCCAAATACATCGCATTGTTTCTACAGGACGACTGGAAGGTGACGCGCGACTTCACGCTTAACCTCGGTCTCCGTTGGGAGACGCACACACCACGTTTCGATCCCAACGACCGGATCAATGGGTTCGACCGCGGCAAGATCAACCCAGTGTCCGGCACACCCGGCATCGTCACGTTCGCCAATCGGGACGGATATTCCCGGAGCATGTACGACGGTGACTATAACAATTTCACTCCGCGCATCGGATTCGCCTGGAAGCCGTTCGGCTGGAGCCGTTCGGTGGTCCGGGCCGGTTACGGAATCTTCTTCGGACCACCGTACCCCGGCTCCAACAATACGAGCGCGGGCTTCGAAACCAGCGGGAACTTTTCTTCACCGGACAACGGAATCTCGGCGCCGTTCCTGCTACGCAACGGCTTTCCCGACACCTCGCGCCCGCAACTGGATGCGGGGTTCGGGGCCGTGGCAGTGGGACAAGCCGTCCGCTTCGCTCCCGAGTTCATCGAGCCCGAACGGCGGATCGGTTACAACCAGATGTGGAACTTCGTGATCCAGCATGAGCTGGGCTGGAATACGGTGCTCGATCTTTCCTACGTGGGCAACGTAGGGCACAAGCTGCCTGGACCCGGTCTGAACATCAACCAAGTGCGGCGAGATCTGATGGGGCCTGGCAACGCACAGGTGCGCCGGCCGTTTCCGCAGTTTGGTAATGTGACCCTGGTGACTCCGTTTATTGGGAACTCTTCTTATCACGGCTTCAACACCAAGATCGAGAAGCGGTTCAGCAACGGCTTGAATTTTCTTGTGAACTACACCTATTCGAAGTTCATCGACGACGTCACCTCGAATCAGGAGCTTGGAACTGTGAGCGGCGTGCAAGATATTTACAACCGCAAGGCGGAGAAGGCGCTTTCGGGCAACGACGTAAGGAACCGGTTGGTGGCGAGTTCGGTGTATGAGCTGCCCTGGGGTAAAGGCAGGAGGTGGCTAGCGTCCGGTGCGGCGGCGTACGTGCTGGGAGGATGGGGGCTGGGGACAATCCTGACGTTGCAGGGTGGGAGTCCGGATGGGATTGTGACACAGGTGAACACCACGAATGCCTTCAACGGCGTGCAACGGGTGAACGTGCTGCGAGATCCGGCTTTACCCAAGTCAGAGCGCAGTATTCACCGCTACTTCGATACGGGAGCAGTGGCAGCGCCAGCGCAGTTCACGTTCGGCGATGCCGGGCGCGCGCTGTTGACCGGTCCCGGGATCGCCAACGTGGATCTGTCGTTATTGAAGAATCACGACCTCGGCGAGCGGTTCGTGTTGCAGGTGCGGCTGGAGTCGTTCAACACATTCAACCGGGTGAACCGGGAGGATCCAGGGAGGGCGCAAGGCGCCCCGAATGTCGGGGTGATTTCCGAGACACGGCCAGCGCGGAACTTGCAGATCGGGCTCAAGCTCACTTTTTGAGAACGGTTGGCACGGCGCCAGATGCTAGGCTCGACGGAAACGTCCCACCAGCGAAAGCGCCACTAAGACGAGGCCGACAATGGCAGCATAGGCCGGCTCGGGAATTGGCTCTGCCAGCTCTTCCAGGAGTTCGACGCGGCCCACCAAAGAGATCAGGTCCCCAGGTGAAACCGTGAACTGAAGCCTGACTCCGAAAAGCCCGGTTAATCCACTCGAGATCGGGACCGCGATGAGGCTGAACCCCTGGCAGTTGTCGGAAAAACCAGGAGCAGCAGCCAGCGCGCATCCAGGGCTGACGGCTGCGGCCGTTATTTCGGCTCCGTCCAAAACCGGGTTGTGAACGAAACCAGTCGCCGCATCCGGGCTTATTACAATCGCTCCGTTTGGCGCCGCTCCGCCGTCGGTCACACTGCTGGCATGACTACTCTTCAACCCACCAAATGGACCGCCCGCATAGGGGCTAAGGAACAGAAACGAAAAAGTGAGATCCGAGCTGGTTAGATTCATCACGCCGAACGAGTAGTCCAGGAAGGGATCGGGATTTGAATTGATGGTCCCGGACACCGACCCAAGCCCGCCGACGAACAAGACATCCGCAGACCAGGTCCCGTCCCCCGAATCTGTCGGATGCTGTACTGGAACGGCCTCGAAACTCGCGGCACTTGGGCTCTCGATCAGACCGAAAAGAAAGGGTGCACATGCCTCCTTGCATCCTTCAATCACTCCACCAAAAGCTTGGACAGCTAAAACGAGCGAGACACAGACAATTTTTTTCATTGGACGCCTCCGATGGCTATCTAGTTGACGACACAGACCTCCGATGGCCCTATGGTCGCTTTCTACTCAGAGTAAGGACCCATTCTAAGAAATCTTCAAGACACATTAATGTAAAGACACTTTGTACCAGTACCTTATGCTCAATCATCTGTTTAGATCTAGTGCTGAGGATTGCAAAAATCGGCCAGCTGATGTGGGTTCATCGACCGACCGAAATGTTTTGCCTTGCATCGCGGGCATTTTCAGAGCCAGCGCCGTCAATCAGACTCGCCTTTGGTTCGGGAAAGGGCCTAGGATCTGCGGAAACGCCGGATCAACGAGAGCCGTGCTAACGTAAGTCCAACGATGGCAGTATAGGTTGGCTCGGGAATTGGCTCATTCGGCTCTTCCACAAGTTCCACGCGACCTACCAAACTGATAAGGTCACCAGGCGACACCGTGAACTCAACCTTTACTCCGAAGAACCCGGATATCCCACTCGTGATTGGAACCGTAAGGAGGCTGAACCCCTGGCAGGTATTGGAAAAACCGGAGGCGCAGACAACGCGCATCCAGGACTGATGCCTGCCGTCGTGATCTCGACACCGTCCAAAATCGGGGTATGAACGAAACCGGTCGTCGCATTCGGGCTTATCGCAACCGATCCGTTGGGGGCGATTACGCCATCCGTCACGTTGCTCGAATGGCTACTCTTCAACCCGCCAAATGGACCACCCGTATACGGGCTGAGGAACAGAAAACGAAAAGGTAAGATCGGAGCTGGTTAAATTGATCACACCGAACGCATACTCAAGGAAGGGATCGGGGTTGGTGCTGACCTCTCCCAATACGAGGCCAAGCGAACCGAGAAATGCAAGATCAGCGCTAAAGGTTCCTCCACCGATATCCGATGCGGGGCTGATTGGAATCCCTTCCAACGCCCGAGCGCTGGCATCAAAGATAAGACCCTGTAGGAACGGAGCGCACGTCTCGGGGGTGTCCTTAGAAAAGTCTGCCCCTCAAAATATGAGTGGGTGGCAGCCAAAGTCTCGCGACCTGGTGTCACCCGCCCTAATACGCTCTGACCGAAAAACAGACCTACATTCTGCGGGAGCGCCGCACCAAGGACAGCCCCACCAAAGCGAGACCCACGACGGCTGCGTAGGTCGGCTCGGGAATAGGCTCTCCGGGCTCCTCGATCAATTCCACACGACCGTTCAGACTGAGAGCGTCTCCAGGAGAGAGTGTGAATTCAATCCTTACTCCAAAGATCCCGGATGCCGCGCTCACTATCGGCACTGTCAGCAAGCTGAATCCATCGCAGCTATCGGAGAATCCGGGAGCGCCAGCCAACGTGCACCCAGTCCCCAAAGCTGCCGACGTAACGTCGACTCCATCCAAAATCGGGTTATGCACGAAACCCGTCAAAGCATCGGCACTCACGACGACCGATCCATCGGCTACGCCACCATCGGTCGCGCTGCTGGAATGACTGCTCCTCAGCCCCCCAAAGGGACCACCCGCGTAGGGACTAAAGAATAGGAACGAGAAGGTGAGATCCGAACTAGTGAAATTTATCACTCCGAACGAGTAATCGATGAACGGATCGGCGTCGGTGGCTATCGATCCAATCACCGCCCCAAGCGATCCGACGAAATTGACCTGTGCACTAAAGCCCGATCCTCCCGGATCTGGCGAAGCCGAGATTTCAACTATCTCAGAACCTTCTCCACTGGGGTCAATAATAAGACCGGTGAGGAAAGGAGCGCATAGTTCAGGACTTTCCGAGCACACAATCCCGCCTGCAAAAGCCTGTACGGCCAGCAAGACGGCGACGCAGATTATCTTTTTCATTAGTAGCCTCCGACCGAAGAATCTAGTTGAGTGACACGAGCCTCCGATGGCTTGCGAAGTCACTACCCTGAGGTTACGCCGTACTTCCTAAAGCATCAAGGCACATTCATCTATAGGAGTTTTGTACCAGTACTTCTACCCTTAGTCCAGCCGTTTAGTTCTAACGGTGGTCGGGACTTTCGGCCAGACTGCACTTTACCACCCGGCGTTCGCGCCGGCCCAGCACTGGCGTCTGGTCACGCTCCTGCGGCCGCTGCTCGAACGGTTCCGGCGTACGGTCCTTATGCTGATGGCTACGATGCCGGACGGCGTGCTACCGCCTCCATCGCGGCTGTTTTGCAACACCACGCTCGGGTCCAGGTTATTTCATTCGCCCGATGAAGTTTCAGCCGGATCAGCTTTCGAGCGAAGCGATTCGACGGTTCTTGTTGCAGGCGCGCACACCACCAACGAGGCCAAACCTCGGAAGGAGGCGACAACGGTTAAAACAAAGCTTGACAAGATCGCTCGATATTAGAACGATAGTTTGAGCGCGAATTGGATGAGCCGGGCATTGACTGTCGTAGTACGAATCGTTCCGAACGCGGGATTTTCAAGGGCCACCGTCGGATTTCCGGGATTCGCATGATTAAACAGATTGAAAAATTCGCTCCGGAATTGCAGGCGCCACCGCTCGGTGAGCGTGAAGTCTTTGAACATCGAGAAGTCGAGATTCCATTGGCCCGGACCGCGGAACATCCCGCGACCCGAGTTCCCGAAGGTGCCGATCGCCGGCGCGGCCCAAGCTGCCACGTTCATATATGCATTCAAGTTGTCCTTGGCGGAACCGGAGTTCCTGAGCGGCACGCCCGAAATCACGTTTGCGAAGAGGTTAGTCGCAGTGGTCGATAGGAGTCCGCCACCGATATTGCGTCCGCTGTCACGATGCGTGACAGTTAACGGAGTACCCGTCTGCGCCACCAGGAACCCATTAACCGACCAGTTGTTGAGGGCGTGCTTCGCGACGCCATTCTGGAACTTATTCGGCAAGTCGTGATTGAACACAAACGACACGCGATGCGTGCGATCGAAGGCCACAGGGCCTTTCGCGCGGCTGTATTGATTCCACGGGGCGGAAGCAAATGTGTTGACGCGATAGCGGGCGCTGTCGTCGCCGTCGCCGAGGGTCTTTCCGAACGTATAAGCAAGCTGGAACGTCGACGAGTTGAGGCGCTGCTTCAGCGTGCTCTGGAATGAGTGATAAGTCGAGCTGCCACGCTGCGTGATTACCGTCATGTCGCCGAATCCGGCGTAGGTGCGCCGCAGTTGGACCCCATTGAATAGAGGCGCGTCTCGTCCGGCCACAGGGATGAGCGGATTGACGTTCTCGCCTCCGTTGAGGTGGGTGCCTTTGGTGCCGATATAGGCTATCTCCACCAGCATGTTCTTCGGCAATTCACGTTGGATGGCCAAGTTGTATTGCAGCGCATTGTCGGTCTTGGTTTTGGGCGATACGTTCTGGATCGCGCGCTCTTCCGCCGGACTGACCGGGAAAGCGACGGCGCCAGTCTTGTGCCCCGGATTCAGATAGGTCCAATTATCGGGCTGGTCGAGCGTACACAGCACGTTACGTTGGCAGTTTGCGTCGATGCGCGTGTAGACCGGAGGGTTCCCAAACATCGATTGGGCGACCTGGCCGGTGCGCAAATCGAAGTATAGGCCGCTACCGGCGCGGATCACCCATTTATCTGTAATACGCCAGGCAAGACCGATGCGCGGCTGAAAGTTGTTCCAGTCGCCACCGATCGTCGAGCGCGGAACGCCGTTTACGCCGCCCTGCACGATACCTGTGCTCTCTATCGTCCCATCAATTCCGCGGTAGCGCTCCGGCCAAAAGTTGACCATGTTGACGTTGTAGGCCGCGGCTTGCTGGTCAGCTTCGTAACGCAGGCCGAGGCTCAACATAAAGTTCTGCGTTACTTTCCAGTCGTCGTTGTAGAACGCCGAGTGATAGTGGCTGCGCATCTTGAGCTGGCCGCCGATATTCGGAACATCAGACCCTCCGAACAGTTTCGTTTGAGGCAGGGTCAGCAGAAAGTCCGCGAACTCGTCGCCCTGGGCTCCGTTGCGTCCGGTGCCGACATTCGAGTACACCCAGTTCCCGCGCATTGCCAGGTTATTCTGCGGATTCAGGAAGCTCGCGTGGTGCTCGTAACCGAATTTCACCACATGCTTCGATCGGCTCCAAGTGAAGGTGGGCCCACCGGCATATCGGTCGATATAATCGGACCAGTTTTCGAAGTTGCCGAAACTGCCGCCGATGTAATTCTGAATCTGAATTCGCGGGGGTCCGGCTTCGGATCCGGCATAGGTTACGCCGGAGAGCGGCTTCAAGCCAAGCGATGCCGGGTCGACCTTGCTCTCGCCTGCTGTGAATTGATCCGTGTAGTCGCCACTGGCGCGGAACTCCATCACGAACGTAGGCGTATACATACGGGTCAACGCCACACCCCAGGTGTGCTTCTCGCGATTGGAGCGGTTGCCCATCCCGGGTAAGCCGCGCCCGAATGGCGCCAGGTCTTCCTGAAAGCTTTCGAACCAGCGGCCGTTGAGCGTCATCGTGTCGCTGAAGCGATGGTCGATACGGATCGTGTATTGATCGAGGTCGGTTGGCTCGGCGCGAAACGCCTGGAAGTTGTTCGAGCTGGCGTCACTGAAGTTAGGCAGCGGAATCAACTGATCCATGATGGTCTTCGAAGTGGAGTTGATCCGGCTGGCTGGAATGGTGTTGTTGGGGAACATGGTTCCGGAAAGCGGATCGTAGAGCGTGCGTGTGAACACACCCGAGCGCTGGGCGGGCGTCGGGACACGAGTCAACAAACGCGCGCCCCCTCCATTGGCATTGCGCTGCCGGGAGCTCTCCCAACCCCCGAAGAAGAACGTCCGGTCACGAATGATTTTGCCGCCCACATTGGCGCCGTACTGATTCTGAAGATTTGGCTGGCGCTGCCCGAAGAAGAATGGGCGGGAATTGAACTTTGTGTTGCGGACAAATTCGTAGACGTTGCCATGAAGCTCGTTGGCTCCGCTGCGCGTGGTCACATTGATCACCGAGCCCAGGTTGCGCCCATACTCGGCGCTGTAGAGGCTCGTGAGCACTTTGAATTCACTGAGGAACTCGATCGACGGCGTTCCGTCACCGTCAGGCGCATTGTTCAACTGATTGGTAGTGGGCACTCCGTCCACGAGCAGGTTGTTCGATCCGCGACGGGCGCCGTTCACGCTGACGCTATCCGAGCCTGTCCCGCGGTTGTCGGCATTCATGATGGCGCCGACTACGCCCGCCGACGTTCCCAGGATCTGCGTAAAGTTGCGCGTGGCCAGCGGAATCGAAGTAATCGTGCGCCCTTCCACCACGTGGCCCAGCGTCGCCTGTTCGCTTTGCAGCAGCGGAGACTGCGCGATGACGGTAACGGACTCGGTCACTTGACCGACTTCCATAGCAATGTCGAGTCGCAGGCGCTCGGCGGTATTGACAGTAATGTTCTCGCGGATCAACCGCTGGAATCCGGGCTTTTCCACGGTCATCCGGTACCGGCCCGGCCGCAGTAGGGAGAAAGTGTAGGCTCCGGTCTCATCAGTCGTTGTTCGGACTTCCAGTCCGGTGTCAATATTCGTCGCGACCAACGTGGTCTGCGGCAGCACTGCGCCTGTGTTGTCCCGGATCACTCCGTTGATCGAACCGGTAATTTCCTGAGCGAATCCCAGGCCCTGCGTGAGGACCAGAGTAAGAAGAACGCCTGCGCCGCAGCGGATTATGCGTGACATTGCACCCTCCAGAGTTAGCGTTATAGTGTCCGTAAAGCAACAGGGGAGCGAGCCTAATCGGATGGCGGGACCCCTTTCCCGAGCCGACTGATATATCACTCAGCCGTCTGACTTTTATATCACCGAGGCGCCGTGCAACGCAACCGGACCTTTTAAACTTGGAGAAGTGGATTCAGACTGGTCCGGCGTGCTGGGGCACCTTACATACCGTGCACCTTTGCTGCGGCTGACAACTACGGTTTCGGCAGCAGGCGCCGCTGGACCTTCCCCAGCGCGTTTCGCGGCAGCGCATCCACCTTCACGAACGCCCGGGGCACTTTGAAGGAGGCCAGTTTGGTGCGGCAGATTACCGCCAAGGCATCGGCTTCGAAGTTTCCAACGATGTACGCCACGGGCACCTCTCCGCGCACGCGATCTTCGACTCCCATCACGGCGGCTTCCAGGACGCCCTCCTGCTCAAGAAGCAGCTCCTCGATTTCGCGGGGATAAATATTGAAGCCACCGGAAATGATCAGGTCGCACCTGCGGCCCTGTAAGGTGTAATAGCCGTCGCTCGAGCAAACGGCCATGTCGCCCGTCTTGAACCAACCGTCGGCGAAGGCGCATGCCGTGGCTTCGGGCCCTTGCCAGTATCCGGCGAAAACATTGGGACCCTTGAGATACAGTTCGCCGTCAACGATTCGCACCTGTACGCCAGGCAGCGGGAATCCAACCGTGCCGGGCCGGCGCTCCCCCGCGTAGGGATTGCTGAGGTTCATCAGAGTTTCGGTCATCCCGTACCGTTCAAGGATGGTGTAGCCGAAGAGCTTCCGGAAATCCTCAAGGACTTGGGCGGGCAGGGGAGCGGAACCGGAAACAAACAGTCGCATGCGGGCGGCCATCTGAAGCGCGATTTCAGGCGCCGTCTCAAGCAGACGCACGTAGATTGTGGGAACACCGAAGAAGAGCGTCGGCTGAAACGACAGGAACTCCTGAGGCGCCCGCTGGTGCTCGAAGCGTTCCAGCAGACGCATCCGGCAACCCGACATCAACCAGCAGTGCAGACCGTTGCCAAGCGCGTGAACATGGAACAGCGGCAGGACGAGCAACAGCCTGTCCGCGCTGGTAATCTGCCAGCAGGCGAGAAGATTGGCGGCATTAGCGGCGAAATTATGGTGCGTCAGCATAGCGCCCTTGGAGACGCCCGTGGTGCCCGATGTGTAGACGATCGCCGCGATGGCATCTCCGTCCGGGGCGAAATCCGGCCGGCTGGCTGGCTGGTACGCCGTTTCAGCCGCGAGTTCCGCCGGCCGCCAAAGCGGAACGACATCGGGGAAGTCTTCCACGGCAGTGACGACGGCCTTGGGCTCGGCGTCCTTCAGGATGTGTGTGATCTCCCGCTCGCGATACAGAACATTGATGGGGACGAAGATCACACCGGTCTTGATGCACGCGAGATAGAGATCGATGAACTCGAGGGAATTCGGAAGGTAGACGCCGAGGCGGTCGCCTGGAGCAAGTCCCCGGGCGAGGAGGACACGAGCCATGCGATCGCTGCGGCCGTCAAATTCCCCGAACGTGTACTCGCGGCCGTGCCACTCGAGCCCCACCTGATCGCGGCGCAAAACCAGGCTGATATCGAACAGCCGCGCGAGCATTTCCTAGGCCGTCAGTTTCCTCAGCAACTCCACCCCGTAACCGATGTCGGCGATTCGCTGCTCGTGGGAAACGCCTTCCCGCTCGATGTTCAGCGGACCGCGGAAGCCGATCCCGCGAAGCTTGGCGATGAATCGCTCCAGGCCGACATCACCATCGCCGAGGCGAAGTTCATGGCCGAGCGCGTTCGGCACGCCTTTCGGGGGCCACTTACCGTCCTTGGCGTGCACGGAAACGACGTGCACGCCAAGGACGGCAAGAGCATCAATCGGATCGCCGGTTCCGTACATGATCATGTTGGCGGGATCGAAGTTGATCTTGAGATTCGAGCAATTGACGTCGCCAATGAAATCCATTAAGATCGGCGCCGGCTCCTGGCCGGTTTCGAGCGCGAATGTCTGGCCGTTCCGAGCGGCGTAGTCGCACACAAGCCGGACCATTTCACGCACCGCTAAATAGTCCGGGTCGGAGGAGTTTTCCGGCACAAAACCGACGTGGAGACCAATGGAAGGCGCTCCGAGCACACGCGCGAAATCGGACAGGTCGAAAGTGCGCTTCAGACGTTCGGCCCGAGTAGCGGGAGGAATCCATCCTACCGTGCGTTGAACCGTCGGACCGTCAGCATAATCCTCGCCATTGTAGGCGGCGAAGACTGTGCCCAGCGTGAAACCCTCCGTTTCGAGTGCGCTGTGCCAGGCAGCCGCGGCAGCGAGAT